>Ga0334887_1001042_pt1 | contig 38860 bp, 33 predicted proteins | sample GraSluR1_MG_10_FD_207217 | JGI IMG/M metagenome (GOLD analysis project Ga0334887, IMG submission 207217) | Sludge microbial communities from methane-producing bioreactor in Wageningen University, Netherlands - Granular Sludge_18_07-R1 | ecosystem: Engineered > Bioreactor > Anaerobic >...
GACTAGATCCGCAAACAAGAAAGAAAATTTGGGATTACATTTTTACTTTAAGAAAAAAGAAGAATGTTACGATTTTTTTAACAACCCAATATCTTAGCGAAGCTGAGAATTGTGATCGAATAGCTATTTTAGATCATGGTACAATTGTTGCTGTTGATAGTCCAGAGAATTTAAAAAAAATGATTGGTGAAGATATTATTTTCTTTAGGACAGAAGATAATCAATTAGCAGAAAAAGAGTTTCAAAAAAAATTTGCCAAATATCCAATAAAATTAATTGGTAAAGAATTAAGGGTTAAAGTAGATAATGGTGATAAATTTTTACCTGTTTTAGTAAAAGCAATTAGTCCTCGTATTATTTCTATGGAATTACGAAGGCCTACTTTAGAAGATGTGTTTTTAGAAATTACAGGCAGGAAAATTAGAGAAAATAATAAAAAAATAGAAGAAGAGACAGAAGAAAAATTTGATTTATCTTCTTTGTTTTCAATATTTTCTCCATTTAAAAAAAATAATGAATAAAAAAATAAAAACTCTTTATATAATTTGGTATCGAGAAATACTTATTTATTTTCGTAATACTGCAAAATTTTTTACCTCAATTTTTTTACCAATCCTTATTTTGGTGGTTTTTGGCACTGGTTTTAAAACAATGTTTTCTGTTTCTGCTTTAGGGTATGATTTTGTTCAGTTTTTCTTTCCAGGAATTTTAGGTTTGAGTGTTAGTGTTATGGCTATTTCATCAACGATCTCTGCTGTTTGGGATAGAGAATTTGGTTTTTTAAAAGAAATTTTGGTCTCTCCAACTAGCCGGTCTTGTATTATCCTAGGTAGAATTTTAGGAGCAACAACTACGGCTCTAATTCAAGGCGCTTTAATTTTATTAATTATTCCATATTTAGGAATTGGTTTTAATAAATTTCTTTTTATAAAAACTATGTTGGTAATTTTTCTAATCAGTTATGGCATGGCTGCTTTAGGGATTTTTTTTGTTTCTCGTCTTAAAAAAATGGAAAGTTTTTCTATTATTTCGCAAATTATTTTTGCTCCCATGGCTTTTCTTTCAGGTGCGTTTTTTCCTTTAAGCAATGCTCCTTCTTGGATGGTAAAAATAGCTAATTATAATCCTTTAACTTATGGCATCGATGCTCTGCGTTGGGTTATTCTTTCTGGGTCTTTAAGAAAAGAGGAAATATTAATTATAACTTCACACCCTTTGCTTTTATGTGTTATTGTTCTTTTGATTTTTAATCTTGTTATTACTTTTTTTAGTATTCGTATTTTTAATAAATCAATATATTAGAAATAATAATTTAAAAATGTTAAGATAAAGTACTATGATTATTCAATGGTTTGGTCATTCTTTTTTTCGCCTTGATACTAAAAATAAGGTGATTGCTATTGATCCTTATTCAGAAGCAGCTACTGGCTTAAAGCCCTCGCGGTTTAAGGCAGATGTTCTTCTGGTTACTCATCAGCATGAGGACCATAATAACAAAAGCGTTGTTATGGGCGATCCTTTTATTTTAGAAGGTCCTGGAGAAATAGAAACAGGAGGAATTTGTATTGAGGGCCTCTTAACTTTTCATGATAAAAAAAGAGGGCAAGAAAGAGGGGAGAATACAATTTATCTTTTAGAATCAGAAGATATTACGATTTGTCATTTAGGAGATTTAGGGGAACCAAAATTAAAAGAAGAAATTTTAGAAAAAGTTTCTAATACTGATATTCTTTTAGTTCCTGTTGGAGGAAATTATACAATTGATTCTGAGGAAGCAATCTCTTTTATTAACCAAATTGAGCCTAAAATAATTATTCCAATGCATTATGCTTTGCCTAATTTAAAGATTAAATTAGATCCACTTGATAAATTTATAAAATCTATAAGCAAGAAACCAGAGGTGATGGATAAATTAGTGATCAGAAAAAATAATTTGCCAGAAGAAACGAAATTAATAGTTCTTAATAAGCAATAATTGATTAATTTATGAAAGAAAAAGAAAAAAAAGAATTAGAAAAAAATAATCATCAGTCAGTTCAATCAAGAGACATAGGCGAAGAGCTTAAAGAATCTTATCTGGATTATGCAATGTCTATTATTATCTCTCGAGCTTTGCCTGATGCTAGAGATGGATTAAAACCTGTTCAAAGAAGGATTCTTTTTGCTATGAAGGAATTAGGGTTAGGAGCTAGTTTGAAATCTAGAAAATCAGCTACTGTAGTAGGAGAAGTTTTGGGAAAATACCATCCTCATGGTGATGCTGCTGTATACGATGCTTTAGTAAGAATGGCTCAGGATTTTTCATTACGTTATCCTTTGGTTAAAGGTCAAGGTAATTTTGGGTCAATAGACGGTGATCCTGCAGCTGCAATGAGATATTGTCTTACAGGTAACACATTATTATTAAGTGATAAAGGGATTATTCCAATTAGTAAAATATCCGATAAAAAAGAATCGGATATAAATCTAAAGATTTTAAATTATCAAGGTAATAAAAAAACAGCCAATAGATTCTTCAATTCTGGAAAACATAAAATTATTTCCTTAATAACAAAATGCGGTTATCAATTAAAGGGAACATATAATCATCCTGTCCTATGCTGGAATATTAATGAATTTGGAATGCCGAGTATAACATGGAAATTATTAGAAAATATAACAACAAAAGATTTTATTTTAATAAATCGCGAATCTTCATTATTTAGTAAAAGAAATTTGATTTTAAATAAATATTATCCGAAAAATAAAAGACAAAAAAATATAGGACTTGCAAAAGAAATGAATAAAAATCTAGCATTTTTGCTTGGGGCTCTCGTTTCTGAAGGAAGTTTTCATCAAAAACAAATATTGTTTTGTAATAAAGATATCTGTTTTTACAATAAAATTAAAAATATTGCTAAAAAACAATTCAAAGGTATTCAACTTTATGAAAACAATTTAAAGGGAGATTGCATTCAATTTAGTATTTACAATCAACGTGTTGTCGAATTTTTAAGTAATATAGGGTTAAAACAAGCTACCTCAGAAAAAAAAGAAATTCCATTTAGTATATTGCTTTCAAAACGAGAAGTAATAAAATCTTTCCTCGTTGCCCTTTTTGAAGGGGATGGTTCTGTTATAGTTCATACAGATAAAAGGCACAACGGAAAAAGCATAGAACTTGTTTATAATTCAAAAAGCAAAAAATTAATAGAACAGTTAAAGATTCTGTTGTTAAATTTCGGGATTATTTCAACCTATCCGTATACCGACAAAAGAAACGGTTGTTATAAATTGGCAATAACTGGTGTTGAAAACATCAAAAGATTTAAGAAAGAAATCGGTTTCTTTTCTAAAAAAAAGAACTCTCGTCTTTTAGCAATTGAGAGTATAGACAACACAAGAATGAGCAGAGTAGATTATATCCCTTTTCTAAATGAGTATCTGCGAAAAGATTATAAAAACGAATTTATTAAAAAACACAATTTTGACAGATATAACAATTTAAATAGATATTTTAATAGATTAACGAGTTATTTACAAAATACCGATAAGGCCTTAATTAAATGGCTTCTAAGATATCATTTCTTCTTTGACGGAGTAAAGGATGTCAAAAGATTGAATAAAAAAGAAAGCGTATATTCCATTAAAGTTGACAGCAGATGCCATTCTTTTGTAGCAAATGGCTTCATCAATCATAACACCGAAGCAAAACTAACTCCTTTAGCAGAAGAAATATTAGAAGATCTAGAAAAAGAAACAGTTGATTTTATTCCAAATTATGATGGAACTAGAGAGGAGCCTAAGTATCTTCCAGCAAAAATTCCTCAGCTTATTCTTAATGGAGTAATGGGGATTGCAGTAGGGATGGCTACAAATATCCCCCCACATAATTTAAAAGAAATAGTCGATGCTATTATTTATTTATTAGATCATTCAAATGCTTCGGTTGCAGATTTAATGAATTTTATTCAAGGTCCTGATTTTCCAACAGGAGGAATTATCTTTGGCAAGCAGAATATTTTAGAAGCTTATGCTAATGGAAAAGGTAAAATTGTTTGTCGTGCTAAAGCTGAAATAATTGAAGAAAAAGGGAAAAAGATAATCATTAGAGAAATTCCTTATTTAGTTAATAAATCAGAATTAATTGCTCACATTGCTCGTTTAGTTGAAGAAAAAAGAATAGAAGGGATAAAAGACTTAAGAGATGAGTCTGATAAAGAAGGGTTAAGGATTGTTGTTGAATTAAAAAACGAAGTAATTCCAAAAAGAATTTTAAACCAACTATTTAAATTTACGGCTTTAGAAAAAAGCTTTCATTTAAATATGCTTGCTTTAACAGAAAATGGTTTACAGCCTCAAGTCCTTTCAATAAAAGATATTTTAGAGGAATACATTAATCATCGTAAAAATATTGTTCGTCGACGTATAGAATATCTTCTTAAAAAGGCAAGGGAAAGAGCCCATATTCTCGAAGGACTTTTTAAGGCTTTAAGTCATATAGATGAAATTATTAAGTTGATTAAATCTTCTGAAAGCAAGGAAGATGCACAAAAAAAACTTATTGCCAAATATCATTTTAGCGAAATTCAGGCAAATGCTATTTTAGAAATGAAGTTACAAAGTTTGGCAAAGTTAGAAAGAAATAAGATAGAAGAAGAATTAAAAGAAAAAAATAAATTAATGAAAGAATATACTTTGATCTTAAAAGAGTCAAAGAAGATTTCTGATATTATCAAACAAGAAGTAAAAGAATTAAAAGATAAATATGGAGACGAAAGAAGAACTCAGTTGCAAACTCATCTTCCAGAAGAGATTACTGAAGAAGAGCTTATTCCTTCCCAAGAAACCTTAATCGCTCTTTCTAAGAATGGATATATTAAAAGAATTAATCCTTCTTCTTTCCGTGGACAGAAAAGAGGGGGCAAAGGAGTAATTGCTTATGAAGCAAGGAATGAAGACGATGTTTTGATTCATTTAGTTTTTTGTAACACAAGAGATCAAGTATTGTTTTTTACTGATAGAGGGCGTTTATTTAATTTACGTGCTTTTGAGATTGCCGAAGGATCTCGTTCTTCTCGTGGAAAAGCTATTCAAAATTATATTAATCTTGATTCCCAGGAAAAAGTTGTTGTTTTATTAAATTGTCCTCTTCAAAAAAAAGAATTAATTCCTGATTATTTGCTTATGGCCACTGAGAAAGGAATTATTAAAAAAAGTCTGTTAAAAGAATATCAGAATATTCGTCGCGGAGGGATTATTGCTTTAAAGCTTGCTAAAGACGATAAACTTATTGGCGCAGCTTTAATTTCTAAAGGAGATGAAATAATTTTGACTACTAAAAAAGGGCAATCTATTCGTTTCCCTGAAAGCGACACTAGGGCAATGGGTCGTTCAGCAGGCGGAGTCATTGGGATAAAAACTTCCAATGATGATAGAGTAGTTAGTTTGATTGCTATAAAAAAAGATGACGAAAAGCCTAAACAACAACAAATACTTGTAGTTAGTGAAAATGGTTTTGGCAAAAGAACTGGGCTTAGAGAATATCGAAAACAGAAAAGAGGGGGAAGAGGAATAAAAACAATGAAAGTAACAACAAAAACAGGTGATCTTATTAAATCATGTTTAGTAAAAGAGGAAGAGTTTTTAGCAGCAGTTTCACAAAAAGGACAAATTATCAAAGCCCCTCTTAAAAGTATTTCTGTTCTAAAACGCTCTACTCAAGGAGTTAGAATTATGAAGTTGAGCCAAGGAGATAAAATTGCTAGTATTACTCTATTATAAAAGATTTGTTATAATAACAATTAGGAATATTAAAATTCAAATAGTTTAGTAATTCAACATGAATTCTTTTCTTAATCCTGAGGAAATAGTAAAAACATTGCCTATAAAAGATGGTATGGTTATAGCTGATTTTGGCAGTGGTTCTGGCCATTTCAGTTTATCAATGGCAAAATATTTAAAACCCTCAGGAAAAGTATACTCTTTAGATATTTGGAAGCCTTCTTTAGAAGCTTTAGAGTTTAGAGCTAAGACTGAAGGGCTTTTTAATATTATTGAACCACGTTGGGCTAATTTAGAAGAAGCTCGAGGAAGTAATTTACCTAATGGCTCTTGTGATTTAGTTGTTATTTCAAATATTCTTTTTGAAATAGAAAAAAAAGAAAATATTTTTTTAGAAGCTAAAAGAGTTCTTAAACCAGAAGGTTATTTAGTCCTTGTTGAATGGAGTCCTGATAAATTGCCTTCACAAAAAAAACTTTTTCCCTTAACTAAAGAGGAAGCGGTGAATTTTATTGAAAAAACAGGATTTCAATTAGAAAGAGAATTACCTTTAGGAATTACTCATTATGGTTTTTTAGCTAAATTACCAAAATTAAGAGAATAAATTTACCAATTATAAATTTTCAAACATGCCCTTAATGTCGCATCAAAAAAAGATTATTTTATTTGTAGTTTCTGCCATTGCTTTAATTATTATTTTAGGAGTTTTCTTTCGTAAAATACGTCCTACTCCAATTACTTTAGAATTTTGGGGAATATCAGATGAGCCAGCAGTCTTTACTTCATTAATTCAGGATTTTAAAAAGGAATATCCACATATTTCAATTAATTATACTCTGAAAGATCAAAATACTTATCACGATGATCTCCTAAAGGCTCTTGCTGATAATAAAGCTCCTGATATTTTAATGCTTCAAGATAATTGGTTGCCATATTATGAAGATAAAATTTATCCTTTAGATTTAACAAAAGATAAATATTTTAATCTTTTAGACTTAGAGCAAATTTTTTCTCAAATATCTAGAAATGAGACAGTCAAAGATAATTATTTACTTGGCTTACCTCTTTATACCGATGTTCTTGCTCTTTATTACAATAAAGATGTTTTTAATAATTATAATATAGTTCTTCCTCCAGCAACTTGGGAAGAAGTTCTTAATTTAATAACTACTTTGAGACGAGTTAACCCTCAAGGTCAAATTACTCGAGCTGCTATTGCGTTGGGTTCCTCATCTAATGTTAGTTGGGAAGTAGATATTGTTTCAGCTTTAATGATGCAATATGGAAGCGAAATTATTGATGCAACACAGAAAAAAGCAATTTTTAATTCTAGTATTGATAAAGATGGTAAAAAAATCATTCCAGGAGAAGAAGCTTTAAGCTTTTATACTCAATTTAATAATCCATACTCTCGCTATTACACTTGGAACGATAGTTTTGCTGATTCAGCAATTGCTTTTAGTCGAGGAGAAACTGTGATGATGATTGGATACAATAAAACTAAAGAAACCATCAATAGTTATGGATCAAGCCTTAATTATGGAGTTGCTCCTTTACCTCAATTTGCTAATAGTTCTTCAAAAATAAATTATGGGCAAACAATGATTTTATCAGTGTTGCAAAGTTCAAAACATCCTCAAGAAAGTTGGAATTTTTTAAAATTTCTTAGTCAAAAAAATAATTCTCAAAAATATTTTCTTCAAACAAAAAGACCACCAACTCGTTTAGATTTAATCCAAGAATATTTAAATGATTTAGATAGTGGTATTTTTATTAGAGAAATAGCTACAAGCCGTAATTGGTATCAATATGATTTTAAAGGTATTAATACCATTTTTAAAGAAATGGTAGAGGCTGTAACTTATAAAGGAGATTCTTCTTTAAAAGCTGTTAATACAGCAGTAGAAAGAATTAATTTTTTTTGGAATCAAAAGTAAAAAATTTAAATATAGAAATTAATATATAAAGATGAAAGTTTTAAAAATAAACAATAAAATAGTAACTAGAATTTTCTTTTTTTCTTTCATTTTTTGTTTTTTATTGATGCCTTATGCGACACAAGCTGATTCATCGTGGTGGCCATTAGTCCAGTGCGGAGGACCCAATCAAAGTCCTTGTACCCTTTGTGATTTGTTGGAACTTGCTCAAAGAGTATTGCATTTTGCTATGCAAATGGCCTTTTTAATAGTTGTTGTGTTTTTTGTCTATGGAGGTTTTCGTTGGATTTTTTCTATGGGCAAAGAAGAAAATATTAGAGAAGGACAAAAAATAATAACGAATTCTATAATAGGGTTAATTATTGTTTTGTGTGCTTGGTTGGTTGTTAATACTGTATTTTGGTTTATTGTTCAAGCTGGTGTTAGTGGTGATTATTATAATGGAACTTGGTATAATATTGAATGTCCTAAATAAAAACGATAAATAAATTTTTAATCAAATGAAAAAATATTTAATCTTTATTTTATCTTTCGTATTAATCACTTTAATAATTACTCCAGTCTTGGGAGTGACATTTACTAACCCTTTTGGGCAAGAAGGTCCTCAAGATGTTGTTAGTTTGTTTTCTCACTTAATCAATTTTTTATTTAATTTAGCAATTTTTCTTTGTGCTTTTGTTATTGTATATGCCGGATTTCTTTTTGTTACCTCTGCTGGTAATCAGCAAAAAGCACAAACTGCTCAAAAAGCTTTAATTTGGGCTTTAGTAGGGTTGGTTGTTGTTTTGATAGCAAATTATGTACCTGATATTATAAGAGGAATTCTTTTTAATACTCAATAACCAATGATTTGTTTAGCATAAGAAATATTCATTAAAGAGGAAAAATATCAAAAAGAATTTTTTCAGAAAAATTAATCAAGCTCTATGAAGATTGTTTTTCTATCAGGATTTAGGAATTATAATTGATTATTGATGGCTTGATTGTAATTTGTTATAATTCTTTAAAGAGGTCGATTATAAAATTAATAATAATTTAATAAAATGAAAAAATATATTTTACCTGTTTTGATGTTAACAGCTATTGTAATGCCTTGTTTCCAAGTATTAGCAGCAGATCCTCCTTTTCAAATGCCTACACAAGCAAATTTTGATATCTGGACTCAATTAGCTAATATTTTAAATTGGTTTTTTAATGCATTGATATTTATTGCTGCAATCATGATTGTTTATTCAGGTTGGCAATATGTTACAGCTGCTGGGGATAGTGGGAAGACTGGGAAAGCTTTGAATACTTTGATTTATGCTTTAATAGGTGTTGCAATTGCTTTGTTAGCAAAAGGTTTAATTTACTTAGTTATTAATTATTTTGGTGGCTCAGGTACTTTTTAGTTTATGGGATTTTTGGTTTTAGAAACGATTTGTATTAGATTTAGTAATAATTAAAAACTCCGTTTTAAAACGGAGTTTTTAATTTTGTGGGCAAGGTGGGATTTGAACCCACAACTCTTATAAGGAGATACGGTCCTAAACCGTACGCGTATGCCAATTCCGCCACTTGCCCACGTTTATATTATATATTAAAAGGGTAATTTTATTCTTCTTCAATCTTTAAAGTCTTTTTTTTGGTTTTCACTAATTTTGGTAGGTAGATGCTAAGCAATCCATTTTTAACTGTTGCTTTTGCTTTGTCAGCATTTATTTCTTGAGGAAGAATTAAAGAACGAGAAAATGGTCCCCAGAAACATTCGTTATAATAAAATTTTTCAATTTTACTATCTTCTTCTCTCTCTCTTTTCCCTCTGATAGTAATCATGTCATTTGTAATAGAAATATCTAAATCACCAATAACGACACCTCCGATTGCTGCTTGCAAAACTAGATCGTCTCTTATTTCATAGAGGTCAATTGCTAATTCTCCTTCTTCTTCTGAAGAGGGCCAGGAATTTTCTTTGTTTATTTTTTTTGTAACTTTTTTTTCTGCCATAATATTAAATTATTTATTTATTTTAATCGGTTTTTGGATTTGTTTTAAGAAATCAAAAGCCCAGAGGATAAAAACGCAAGCTAAGAAAAGAATTAAACTTATTAGAAATACTGCGTCGCCACCCAAGTTTATAATAGCAATATTAAACATCCAATGCAATAAGATTCCTAGTGTTAAGCCAACGCCTAGGTATCTTTTTTTTCCAGTAACTAATTTTAAGGCCCAGAAAAATCCAATAATTCCTGAGCTTAAGGCATGCAGTAAATTAGCTCCAATAAAACGTAAGCTTATTATTTGAAGAGTAGGAATAAACTGTCCATAATTAACAATCTCCTGATAAGTTACTAAAATATTTTCTACAGTGCCAAAGCCTAAGGCTAAAACAATTAAATAAATCATAGCATCAATTGCTTCGTCAAAATGCTCATTGTTTTTTAAGGCAAAAACGGTAGTAAGAAATTTTGCTAATTCTTCAATTCCAGCTACTAGCAAATAAATAAAAATGGATACAACAAAAGGAAGGGCTTGCCGGACATTAATTTGGAATAATTCAAGTAAATGATTTTCTATTAACCAAACGAATGGGGTAATTATCATGCCTAATAGAAAAAGAACCGTAATCCATCGGAGAGGTTCGGGTTTTTTAATATCTTGCCAAAGGAAAAAAATTAGCCAAAGAGCAATAGGTAAAATTCCAATTAAGCTTGCTAAAATAAAAGTTAGAGCCATTTATTTATCATTAATAAATCAGTTTTTTTGTTTCGATAGGACGGGAGTTTTTGCCAAATAGCTTCAGTTACAAAAGGCATGAAAGGATGAAGCATTTTAAGGCAATCTTTTAAAATTATATAAAGGATATATTGAGCTTGTTTTTTGTTTTTATTATTTCTGATTCTGTTTTTCATTTCCTCAATAATTTTATCGGCAAAAACATGCCAAAAATAATGATAGATAGTTTCACCAGCTAGAGAAAATTTAAAATGATCTAAATTTGTAGTTACTTTCTTTTCTATTTTCTTTAAATTCATTAATATTTTTTTGTCTTTTGAGTTGAGAATTGGTTTTTCTCCATTATAATCGTCTAGATTACTAAGGATAAAGCGTGAAGCATTCCATATTTTATTGGAAAAATTTCGATAACCTCTAATTTTATCTTCAGAAATAACTATATCATTTCCTGGAGTATTTCCGATGATTAAAGCCATTCTTAAGGCATCAGTTCCATAAGTTTCAATAATAGCTAAAGGATTTATTACGTTTCCTTTAGATTTTGACATTTTTTGTTTATCTTTATCTCTTACTAAGCCATGTAAATAAACGGTTTTAAAAGGTATTTTCCCAGTACAATAAATACCCAGAATGATCATTCTTGCTACCCAGAAAAATAAAATATCCCAACCAGTTTCCATCACATCAGTTGGATAAAAAGTTTTGAAATCTTTTGATTTTTCTCCTTGAGAGGAAAAAAGTGTAGCAAATGGCCATTGACCAGAAGAAAACCATGTATCTAGGACATCTGAGTCTTTTTTAATATTTTGACTTTGGCAATAGATACATTTTTTAGGAGTTTTTTTAATTTCAATAAATGATTTATTACAATCTTGGCAATGGTATCCTGGTATTGGAATTCCCCAGCGAATCTGTCGAGAAATATTCCAATCTTTAATATTGTTCATCCAATGGAAGAATACTTTTTCAAAGTGAGATGGAATAATTTTTATTTTTTTATTTTTAACAGTTTCTACAGCCAAATCACGTAAGGATCTATTCTTTTTTGGTAAAATTTTTGTCATGGCTACAAACCATTGGTCCATTAACATTGGCTCTATTTTATGATTACATTTATAGCAATGTCCTACTTGATGAAGATGATCAATTTCTTTTTCAAGAGACCCATTCTCTTTTAAAATTTGAATAGATTTTTCTCTTGCTTGAGGTACATTAAGTCCAGCAAGAGGTCCTGCTAAATCATTAAAATATCCATCAAAATTTAATGTTTCTATCGTTTCTAATTTATGTTTTTGTCCTATTTCAAAATCTAAAGAGTCGTGAGCTGGAGTAATTTTTAGAGCCCCAGTACCAAAATCAATATCGACTAATTTATCGCTAATAATAGGGATTTCTTTTTTAGTAATTGGTTCAATTGCAATTGAATTAATTAATTCCTTATATCTTTTATCTTGGGGATTAACAGCAATTGCAGTGTCTCCAGGAATGGTTTCTGGTCGTGTAGTAGCAACAGTAATCCATTGATTTCTTTTTTCTTTTAATTTGTATTTAACAAAATAAAGGACCCCTTTTTCTTCTTGATATTTAACTTCTAAATCGGAAAAAGCAGTTTTGTGTTTAGGGCAATAATTAACAATTCTTTTTCCTCGATAAAGCAAGCCATCTTTCCATAATTTCTCTAGTGTTTGATAAACGGTTTTTTGAATATTTTTATCAAGAGTAAATTTCTCTCTTGACCAATCACAGGAAGCACCTAAGAGTTTTAATTGTGTTTTAACCGTTTTTTTATTTTTTTTAGTATATTCCCAAAGAGCTTTTAAAAATTCTTCCTGATTCATTTCCAGCCCTGATTTTCCTTGTTTTTCCAGTTCTTTTTCAAACACTACTTGAGTTTCAAATCCTGCATGGTCAGTGCCTGGTAACCAAAGAGTTTCTTTTCCTTTCATCCTTTGATAACGAGTCATTAAGTCTTGTAAAGTAATTCCAACTCCATGGCCGATATGCAAAGGAGCATTGGCATTAGGCGGAGGCATAATAATGCAAAAAGATTTTTGTTTTTTATTATTAGAAGATTTTTTTAAAGAGAGTTTGTTAGGATTAAAAAAACCTGACTTTTCCCAAAGTCGGTAAATTTTTTGTTCTATTTTTTGATGATTGTAGGTTTTGTCCACGATTAACAGTGATAATTTATAATCTTAAATTTGTTTCTACCTGGATTTTTTTCCAGTCCCAAGATTTTTTTTCAGAGTTATTTAGGTATTGGAAAAATCCTGCTAATGCTACCATTATAGCATTATCAGTTGTGTATTCCAATAAAGGAGTGAGAAAATTAATATTATTTATTTCTTTTTTCTTTAATGTTTCTTTAAATTTTTCTCTCAATCGTTGATTAGCAGAAACTCCACCAGCTAAAATTATAGATTTTGCTTTGAATTCCTGCGCTGCTTTGATTGTTTTTTTAACTAAAACATCAGTAATTGCTTCTTGAAGTTCGTAAGAAAGGATTGGTCTTAGTTTTTGTTTTTTCTTTTTAAAATTTATTTTTTGAGTTAAATAAAGGAGAGCTGTTTTTAGGCCAGAAAAAGAAAAATCATAATCTTGAGAATTGATCATTGGGCGAGGCAAAGAAACAATTTGAGAGTTCAATGATTGTTTTTTATTTTTTAATGCTTGAGCAGCAATAACTGGCCCTCCTGGATAATCAAGGCCTAAAATTCTTGCTCCTTTATCAAAGCATTCACCAGCAGCGTCATCTCGGGTTTCGCCAATAATATTATAGCTCCCAAATTTTTTAATATAAACTAATTGAGTATGGCCCCCAGAAACCAAAAGGCAAATAGCAGGAAATATTTTTTGATAACTATCAATTGAAAATTGATATTTATTATTTTCTTTTGGTAATAAAAAACTAAATAAATGACCTTCTAAATGGTTAATTCCAATTATTGGTTTTTCTGATAACCAAGATAGTGTTTTAGCAAAATTAACGCCTATTAGTAGAGATAAAATTAATCCAGGTCCTTTTGTAACAGCAATCAAGTCAATTTTAGAAATATCTTTTTCAGAACCAAAAGCTTTTTTAATGGCTTTTTTAAAAACAATTGGGATATTTTTAGTATGTTCTCTATTTGCTAGCATTGGAACTATGCCTCCGTATTTTTTGTGTATTTTAATTTGACTAGAAATTGCGCTGGAAAGAGGGTTAATAAAAAAACCGGCCTTGGTCTTTTTAACTTCTATAATACCAATAGCCGTTTCATCACACGAAGTCTCGATTCCTAAAATGTTCATATTAAAGATAGTGGCGCTAATGGGATTTGAACCCATGTTCCGGGATTGAAGGCCCCGTGTCCTAAGCCAAGCTAGACGATAGCGCCAAATTTTTAGTATTTTAGTATAGCAAAAAGAATCTTATCTTACAAGAACAGTTTTTACCGCAACTCTTTTTGAAGCTGCGCCTACAGGCCAACAGCTTTGAAGTATTAGAGTTGGTTCATTGCTTGGAGGAAAAATAGTTTCTGTAGTTTCTGATCCTTGGGGCCAAGGAATAAATATTTGTTTATCTTTTACTTCAAAAACTAAAGGTTTTTGTTCCCAAAATACATAAATTTTGTCTCCTATTCGTAATTCATTTAATAGAGCAAAGACAGTTCTGTATTTACCTGACTCCCATGGATATTGAGAGCTATGGCCTATAATAACTGAATATCCTTGACCAGGAATAGACGATCCTGGGTAAAGGACGACTCCTTTCTTAAGCTCTTCATAAATTAAATCTAAATTAGAGCTAGTGAATTTTCTAATGGGGGCTTTAATATTAAATTGAGGTATTTCTAAAATGTTAGTTTCATTTGCTTCAACAGGAATAGCTGGTAGAGCTATTTCAGATTTTTCAGTTAAAATTGGAAAAATATCGTTATTAATAATGGGCGAAGTATTTATTTCTTCAGAAGATGTCTCTTTAGAAGAAGGAATTTTAGTTAAAAAAATAGGAAAGCGAAATAATTCTTCTTGAAAAGCTTTAGTTAATTGATGGGTTTTATAGCTTACCCAGGATGGAAAAGCAGTGCCATTTAAAATAAAAAACACAATAGCAAAAAATACTATAAAAATCTTCAAAAAAAGTTTAATATTAGCAACCATTAATAATTTAATAAATGCTTTTCTGAATTAGGAGATTATTAAGCGTCCAATTACATTTTCTAATTGAAAAGTAATAAAAGACATTCCTAAAATAAAAATGATGATGCTTCTTAAGACTAATTCAGAGAAGACTGGAGTTACGCTTTGCCTTTGCAAGATAATTCCAACAAGAATTATTCCACCAAATAACATCATTAGCCCAGCAATAATTCTATCAGCGAAATTCATTTGATCTCTTACATTATTATTGATTTTAGTTAAGATATTTTTTTCTGCTGATAATTGAGCTCCAATTATTTTTTCAGAGGGAATTTCGGCTTGAGTAATTTTAGAAGGAATTGTTTCTTCTTTTAATTCTGTTTCTTGAGCTAGTTCTTTTGGCTCTGAAGGAGTTTCTCCCCCCTCTTCTTCAATCGCAACAATAGATTCAGTTTGTTCAGACAATACCTCTTCTTCGGTTTGTTGATCTATAGAAACAATAGTTTCTGTCTCCTTTGGTTTTTCTTCTATGACTTCTTGAGCTAAGGCAACAGGAACTGTCGCCTTAATTTTAGTGGCACCAAATAATTGAACTACTAAAATTCTATTAATTCCTTCATTATTTAAGTCTCCAGAAATAACAGCAATTCCCATTTCTTGATAATTTTTATTTAAAAGATTTTCTCTGTGTGAAGGAGAATTAAACCAGCCTTTGATTACTTCCTCGCTGTCTAAAAAGTTCATAGCTAAATTTTCCCCAGCATAATAATAATCATAACCAGATCTCTCAATCCAATACCAAGGAGAAATTCCAGCAGGACTATAATGGCTAAAATATGAATTCTTCAACATGTCCTCAGCTTTGTATTGGGCAGCTTGATTTAATAAATTATTTTCTTCTACAGGGGACAATCCATATTGCTGACGAATTTCATTTGTTAAGCTAAATATTTGTTGAGCACTAACATCAGCAAAAAGAGATGATTGTTTAACTAAAATTAAATTAAAACTAAAAACAACTTTTATTAATAAGAATAAAAGAATAAATATAGAAATGGCTCTGTCGCTCAAAAGAGAAGGATTAAAATTATTCTCTTTTGTTGGAAAAAACCAGTTTTTAATTTTAGATAGTGTTTTCATATTTAAAATAATAATACAATAAATTTTAGTTAATTTAAAGATATTTTATTATAGCACGTTTTCCCCTTATTGACAATAGCAATACTTTATGTTCAAATGAAAAACCCACTCATTTGTTGAGTGGGTTAGTGTTGGTTTTGATTTACCAATAGGCGAAATAGAGACTGTTGTTACCATAGCTAATATAAATTGTTTCTGTGTGACTTTGGTACCCACATGGATCAGTAATCCAGACAGAAACTGTTTGGTTGCATGGAGCAGATACAATAGCTTTCTTTAGTGATGGAATTGAATAGTCTATATTTTTACCTGTTGGCTGACCATTTATATAGACTTCGCCCCAAACATAATAGCCTGCTTCAACTGTCAAAGTACAAGTTTGAACTTGAGGACATGTTGGGCAACAATTCATGCAACAACCATTTAACAACACAAGGGTAGCAAGAGCTAATAAAATCAATACAAATCTTTTCATTACAATTCATCTCCTTTAAATGATTTTTTATATTATCTTAAATATTTTAATTATCAAAATACTGACTCAATTATAACCATAAAATTATAATTTGTCAAGTGCCTGTCAAAAATCTTGACATTAATTTTATTTTTGCTATACTAAGAATGCTGTCGTTGCGGGCTTGCCCAAAGCGACAGCATTTTTTATTTTATATAATTTCTCGTTTATATTTATAATAAATTTTATTAATGGTAATAATTTATTGCCATATTGACAAAATTAAATAAAGGATATATAATTAGGTTAATTAGCTTAGGATAGGTTTGTACTTTTAAAATTAAAAAATTTAAAGAAAGGAAGTGGATTTAATGAAAAAGTTGTTAGTATTTGTAATTTTAATTTGCTTGGTAAGTTTGTTAGGGTGCAGTGGGAATGGTAATGGAGTATTGCCGCCACCACCGCCACAGGAAGAACCTCCGTTAGATTTAATTCGTGAGTATACGGGGGGAGATAATGTAACGAGATGGAAAAATGGAATCGTGACTGTATGTGACATAACGGGAAATACTAAGGATATTTGGAAAGAAATTAATCAAATTATAGATGGACCAGTCGTTTTTAGTTTAACAGATGATACTGAGGCAATGATTGGAATAGAAATTCTGGACATAGAATATCCTTTTTTTTCTGGTTTTGGGGCAGATGATTTTGTTTTTTCATGGTATGGCATTATCATTCATCCTACGGTAGATGACATTAGTACCTACACACAGGCTTGTTTAGTAGGAGCAGGAATTACAAAACAAAAAGCTAAAGAAGGTTTTTCTCCTTCAGTAAAAAAAGTTTTGTATTGGCTTTACAGACTAGAACCAGGGTATTCACTATTATAAAAAATAAAGGGAGGTTTTTGCCTCCCTTTTATATATAAAAAATATTTAAGAATTTTATTGACAGGCTTTATTTAGGGAGTATAATTATAATTATAAAACGTATAAAATAATTATTTAAGTTCAAAATTATGAATAATAAAAAAATAATTTTTATAATTTTAGGATTAGCCTTGATAGCTTTTCTATTTATATATGGATTAAAGACATATGATCAAAGCAATAATAACCACGTGCTTCATGATGAAAAAATTGATGAAATAATGAATCCAGCACAATTAGAATCTGAAAGCTGTCTAACAAAAAATCTAGATTCAGAATATAGAATTTGTTGCGCTGTTACTGGGGGTATAAAAAAGGGATTATTTTATGACTGCACCTCACAACAATATTTTGAATCTAATCAACTTGTTCGAATAATTTTTGATCCTTCAGGATTTGATTTTAATTATAATCCTTATTATTTAAATGTATATTCAGATTTGTATAATGAGGAAGGTGATGCTGTCCAATATGAATTTTTAGAGGCTATAAACAAAGAAGAACCAAGCATGGTTATGATTAATGGTAGAGTTCCTCAAGATAAAGAATTATTTACTTTATTAAACCTGAGTGTTTATTCAGACATTCTTTCTTCTGAAGAAGGTGATGAAAAAATAATTTTAAATCTTCAGGCACAAACAATTAAAGAAAACTAAAAAAAATAATTTAAGTATTTAATTTATAAAGACATAATAATATGGTTAAATTAACTAAAAAAATAAAAATATTAAACTATTCTTTACTCATAATTTTTTTAGTGATTTTTTTGGGATTGAATATAAAATATACTTCTTTTTCAAATGCTGGGGTATTTCTTTCTAGTTGTAATGATGCTACTAGTACCACAACGACTACTAAAGCGACAACCACAACAACAAAATATGGTGGTGGCGGTTATGCTTGTAAACAAAATCCACTAAGGTGCGTCACTGTTTCAAGCGGAGGGACTTATTCAACGATGAGCGCTTGTACAGCTGCGTGTTTTGTTTCTTATAATTGTAATTATTCAACTGGTAATTGCGTTAAAGTGTCAGACATGTCTGGTAGTTATTGGTCTAAATCTGCATGTGATAATGATTGCAAGGTTACCTATACATATGTTTGCAAAAGTAATGGTAGTTGTGTGAAAGAAGCAAGTAATCAAGGGTATGAAACTTTATCAACCTGTCAAGCATGTTGTCCTAGTGCAAATTGTGCACAAACCACTTATTGGAGTTGTGATGATGCAACAGGTAGTTGTTATATAGATTCTAAGGGTGATTATAATTCTTCTTATACGTGTAATCAGAACTGTGGCTCTTCTACTCCTTCTCCAACCACTCCTCCTCCAACGACTTCTTCTTCAACTACAACCACTACCACTACCACTACCACTATCACTACCACTACCACTGTCCCTCCATGTGTCATCAACAAATTCGAACTCCCCAAAAGAGCCTGGGTAGATATTGAAACAACAGCTTCTTGGTCTACGAATAACTGTGATACAGCAGAAATTAGATGTATTTCAGATGATTGTATTGAAGGAGTTGAGAATCTTAGTGGTTCTGTAGAACCTGGCTTTCCTACTAAGAGCAAGAACTTTACTATCAAAGCTCCAGGAACCTACAGATATGAATTAGAAGCTTGTGGCCCTGGTCCTAATAACTGCAAAACGTATGAAGACGTTCTTGGCACAGGTCTTGAATACATTGAAATTGAAGCTCTTCACCTTCCTTGGTGGGAAGAAATCATTCCTATCTTACCTGATAATTTACAAGGGTTCTTGAGAGGAATACTTGGATTTAATTAAATTAAATAAATTGTTTTTAAAATATATAGAGAACTGCTCTCCATATATTTTTAATTATGCTATAATATTTTCATGAAAAAAATAGATATTCTTGCCTTTATATTCATTTTTGTTATTTCTTGGTTCATTTTTGATAAGCTTTATTTATTTTCTAATATTTATATTAAATGGGGCATAGGTTCAATTCCTTTACTGTTTTTTATTTTTTACTCTGTTTTTATAACTTTTCAAGGAAAAGAAAGTTTTTCGGTGTTAGGGTTTACTTTGAAAAATTGGTTATTAGCTGTAATTTGGGGGATAGGAGTAAGTTTAATAATTATTATTTTGAATAAATATTTTATACACAATCAATCATTAGCTAATTTTGATAGTTTGGGCCTAGGAATTATTTATTGGGGATTTTTGTCATTCTCCCAAGAGATTTTTTTTAGAGGATACCTTCAAAAAAATTTAGAAAAATCATTTGGTAATTTATTGGGATTAATTTTTGCTTCTTGTCTTTTTGCTTTTTGGCATATTACAATTCGTTTTTCCCCTGTATGGATGCTTCCCTTTTCATTACTAAAAGTGTTTTTGGTTGGTTTGCTTTGGGGATTGTCTTTTCAAAAAACAAAGAGCTTGATTGCTCCTTGTCTGTCTCATTTTTTAATTGGAATATTTCTTAGTAATTATTTTTAATTTTTTTATATAATCATTTAGTGATAATTTATAAAATAACTGAGAGTAAGATTAATAAATAAATGAATAATAAAGGCGGGCCAGAAAGATTTTCCTTGATAAGCAACGTATCCAAGCCAAGTACCAGTAATAATACAACTTATGGTTTCTATTCCCGGTTTATTTAAATGAAGAAGAACAAATGGAACCATTTGAATTAAAATACTAACTTCTTTAAGCTTTGTTTTTAATCCGAACAGAATAAATCCTCTCAATAGATATTCCCAAACAAATAAATGAGGAATAGTTGTAATTAAAAAATGATAAAAATTAAAATCAGAAGCATAGTATTGATTTAATGAAGGGGAATAAGAACTTAGGTATAATATCGGTGTCCCAATAATTACAGTAATAAAAATATAAAAACTCCATAATTTAACATTCCCAACCCTTAAGCCGAAATCTAGAGGGTTTTTCTTAAAATGATAAAAATAGTGAGGACTGGGAAAAGGAAATAATATATCAAGCGACTAAGATTTAAAGATGTTCCGATCGGATAATACCATTGGAGAACGAGAAAGAGCGTTGCCGCAAAAAGAATAACTATTTCTTGAAAATAATTATTTGAAAATAAAGCATATTTTTTAATTTCCTGTTTTAATAAATTTAACATAATGATTACTCAATGAACGCTTATTTATTTTCAATTTTTTTTTGAGTAATTTATTTTTAAAAGAATGAAAATACTAAAAATCATAATAAACAGGGCTGTAAGCTGAGCATAGCTTACTGTGGTGTACCAAGTACTTCCTTGATAAATAAAATCTTTATTATAACGAAAATATTCAACTATAAATCTAGTAAATGAATGAAGAAAGCTCCCTATAAAAAATAGAGAGCCATTTTTTAATTGTATTTTTTTAGGAAATTGTGATTTTTGGGTTATTAACTTTAAGTTTTTATTCCCTTTATTTGGGTAAATGTTTTTAGAACAAAAATATAATAATAGAAAAATTACAAAATATCCGAAAGATTCATAAAGTTGAGTTGGATGCCGGAGTAAATTATCTCCTAAATTTGAAAATTGTATTGCCCAAGGAATATTTGTAGTAATACCGTAACAGCAGCCATTCAAAAAACAGCCGATTCTTCCAATAGAATGTCCTATAAGAATCCCCAAAATTCCTGTATCTAGCCATTTTCCTAAATTTTTTTGGTCACTCCTTAAAATTAGCAACATTACCAATAAGTTAAAAAGAAAACCTCCTTGCCAGCTTAATCCTCCTTTCCAGAATTTAAATATTCTTAATAAGTTTTTTTGATAAAGACCAAAATTTAAAAAGACATACAAAATTCTTGAACCAATAAATCCACTAATAATTGTAATAAGAATTAAACGTTTGGTTTTATGAGGATCAAGGTTTTTTCTTTTTGCTTGCCAATAAATAACAATTCCACCCAAGACAAATCCTAGAGCCATAAAAACCCAATATGATTTTAGAGAAAAACTACCGATTTGGATTAAAATAGGGTGCATTATTTTTTTATATTTCTTTTAAACTCTGAATGCCTAATATCCCCAATCCTTTTTTAATAACATTAATAATTATTTCTAAAAGAATAAGTTGAGCTTTTGTTCTTTTTGGGTTTAATGATTTTTCTTTTAGAACAGGCACAGACTCATAATATTTATTAACTAGATCAGCAAGAGACAATAGGTAGCTAGCTAAATAATTGGGTGCATATTTGTTAGCGCTTAGTTCAATTATTTCTGGAAATTCAGATAATTTTTTAATAAGTTGAATTTCTAAAGGATGATCTAATAGATTATAATCAGGTTGAATTTTTTTGCTTTTAATTTTTTTAGCCTTACTGAGGATTTTATTTATTCGTGCATAAGTGTATTGTAGATAAACGCTAGTGTCTCCTGAGAAATCAAGCATTTTTTTATAATCAAATACAATATCAGCAGTACGGAATGATTTTAAGTCATTAAACTTCAAAGCACCAAGGGCAATTATTTGAGCTACTTTTTTTTGTTTACTCAATGGCCAATTAGAGTTTTTCTTTTTAATTATTGCTAACGATTTTTCAATGGCTTGATTAATGACTTGTTCTAAAGAAATTAATTCACCTTCTCGAGTAGAAAATTTCTTTTTTTGTTCAGATAAAACAAGACCAAACTTTATATGAGATAATTCAGTTTTTTGTTTTGGGAAGATTATTTTTGCTAGAGTGAAAATTTGTTTAAAATGAATATCTTGTTCGTTGCCAACAACATAAAGAATTTTGGCTGGTTTGTACTTTTCAAAACGATATTGAATTAAAGCTAGATCTCGAGTTAAATAAAGGCTAGCTTCATCTGATTTTTGGATCAAAGCCGGTGGTAATCCATATTTTTCCAAAGGAATAATAATCGCTCCTTTGCTTTTTTGAGTTAATTTCTTTTTTTGTAAAGAATTTATTAAAGGAACGAGTTCTTTTTCAAAAAAACTTTCACCAATAAAAAGATCAAATTTAATATTTAGCAGGTTATATATTTTCTTAAAATCTTTAATTGATTCGTTTTTAAACCAAGACCATAGTTTTTTATTTTCTTTATCTCCTTGCTCTAGTTTTTTAAATTCTGTTTGACCCAATTGTTCTAACTCAGGATTAACTTTTACTTGTTCATGAAATTTTCTGTAGAGATTGAGAAGGGAGGAAATCGGGGCGTTTTTTATTTCTTTTTTGCTTCCCCAAAGCTTGTAGGCAGCAATTAATTTTCCAAATTGAGTTCCCCAATCGCCAAGATAGTTCCATCGAATCACTTTGTAATCTAAAGATTGATATAAATTTGCCAAAGCTTCACCAATAATAGTAGAGCGTAGATGACCAACATGCATTGGCTTTGCAATATTAGGAGAAGAGTAATCAACTATTATATTCTTTCTACGGCCAATTTTAGATAGACCAAATTTTGATTTATCTTTAGATATTTGTTCTAATTCTTTTTGAATAAATTTTTTATCAATATAAAAATTAATAAAACCGTTCTGGGCTAATTCAATTTTGGTTATTTTTTTTAATTTTTTTTGTTTAAATTCATCTAATAAAATTTTAGCAATTTCGATAGGATGATTGTTGGCGTTTTTACTGATTAAAAAAGCTATTGTTGTGCTATAGTCACCAAATTTTTGATCATTTTGAGTATTTACAGGTATTTCATTAATAGAAAAAATAGGCCATTTATTTTTTTTAGCTATTTTTTTTATGGATTGATAAATATATTTTTTAATATCTTGTTTAAGCATATTTATTTTATATTAAAATTAACACACTGAGAATTATTAAATAAAGAGAGAACCAAAATAATTTTCCTTTTTTTAGTATTTTTTCTAAGATTTTTAAACTAATAATTCCTGTCAAAAACGAAATTAATGTTCCAAGGATATAAATTAAATAATTATTATGTCCTTGCTGTATTAAGCCTGGAATTTGTAAAATAAAGGCTCCTAAAATTACAGGAATAGCTAATAAGAAAGAAAATTTATAAGCAATTTCTGGTTTTAATTTTCTAAGTAATCCTGTTGAAATAGTAATTCCAGAACGAGAAATTCCAGGAAATAAAGCAGCTGCTTGAGCAATGCCGATAATTAAAGCGTCAAAATAAGAAAGATTTTTTATTTCAAGATGTTCGGATGTGGTTTTAAAAATTCTTGTTGAAATAAGGAAAGAAGCAGTGATTAAGAAAGAAAAACTAATAAATTTTAAAGAAGAAAATTGTGCTTCTATTGTTGATTGGAAGAAAAAACCAAAAATTGCAGCAGGGATGGTTCCAATGATAATAAGTTTTATTAATTTCCAGTTTTTTTTCTGCAATATTTTTTTAATTTCTTGATGAAAGATTGCTAAGATTGCTCCTAGAGTGCCAAAGTGAAGGAGGGCATTAAATGCAATTGGGGCATCAGGAAGTTGCCAAAATATTTGGAAAATAGCTAAATGACCAGAGCTGGAAATTGGTAAAAATTCTGTGATGCCCTGAACAATGCTTAAGATAATTGCTTGAAGGATGTTCATAAAAATTTATTTAAATGTCGGGGTGGCGGGATTTGAACCCACGATCTCAGCGTCCCGAACGCTGCGTGTTAGTCCACTGCACTACACCCCGTTAATTAACATAGTATTTTTTTTTAATCTTTGTTTCTTCTTCTTCCAAAATGCTTTTGTATTTATTTTCAGCCATTGTTTGTTTTTGTTTTAATTCTTTTTCAGATAATTTAATTAACTCTTTGGCTCTATTCTCCAAATATTTTTTATTGTTTTTTTTAGGATTATCTAATACTTCTTCTAATAGAATACTTAAAATAGCTCCAATTTTAGGACTTGGCTTAAGTTGGAGTTTTTTGATAAGATCATTGCCATCAATTTTTAATATTTTTAAAGAAGGTTGTCGTCCTTCTAATTCTTGAAGAACTTTTTCTACTCGAAAAAGAAAGTGACGTAAACGAAAAGGAAGAGCTTTAGGGCAACCAGAGCCAATCCGATCAGCTTCTCTTACTTGGGCTAACTCTTGAATATTCTCTTTCCCTACTTTAACCAATAATCTTCGGATGGCAGCATCTGTAGTGATTTCTGGATCATAAACAAATTGATGATAGCGAATTAATTTTATAATTTTTTCGGATTGATTCCTTGGAAATTTTAAACGATTAAAAATTTTTGTTGCAATTTTAGCTCCTTGCCATTCATGGCCATAAAAAGTAGAGTCTTTTCCCTCTCCTTCTTTTACAGATGGTTTGCCAATATCATGGAATAGGCTAGCTAATTTTACTTCTAAGCTGAAATTTTTTTTTGAAGCATAATCTAAAGATCTCCAAAGATGCTCCCAAACTGTATAAATATGATGTTTATTTTGAGTAACTCCAATTGTTTCTTCTAATTCATGGATAATTTCTTTTAATAATCCCGTTTCTTTTAAAAGCAAAACTCCTTTAGCGGCTTGTGGTGAATCTATTATTTTAATAAATTCATCACGAGCTCTTTCTTTAGAAATAAAAGATAAGAGTTGAGCATTTTCTTTTATTGCTTTAAAAGTATTTTTTTCAATTTGCCAATCTTTGTTTAGCTCGCAAGTTAATCTAATGGCTCTCATTAATCTTAATCCATCTTCTTGAAAACGTTTACTAGGGTCTCCAACAGTTCGAATGATTTTATTTTTAAGGTCTTTTTGTCCATCAAAAGGATCAATAATTTCGTGAGTTGTTTTTTTGAGTTTATCTTTTAATTTTATAGCTATTGCATTAATTGTAAAATCACGACGGCAAAGATCTTCTTTTATTGTCTTGGCGAATTTTATTTCATCTGGATGGCGTTTATCGCTATATTTGCTTTCTTTTCGGAAAGTTGTTATCTCAACAATTTTTAAAGTTGGGTCTTTTGAGTTAGTTTTTACAGCAATGGTACCAAAATTATTTTCATAAACATTATCAGGAAAAAGTGTTTGAATTTGTTCAGGAAGTGCATTGGTAGTAATGTCCCAATCCTTTGGTTTGTTGCTTAATGAATTATTGAGAAGTATATCTCTAACGCAACCACCAACAATATAAGCTTCAAAATTAGCTTGAGAAAATTTTTCTAGAATATTTAAAATCTCAGAAGGTATTTGCATAATTGCGGTTTTTTCATTATAATTAAAAAACTGTAAACAGTCTTCTTTTAATCATAGAGCAAAAAACTCTTTTTTTCAATCCTGCCCTCGTAGCTCAACTGGATAGAGTGTGTGGCTTCGAACCACAAGGTTGCAGGTTCGAGTCCTGCCGAGGGCACATTGCCCCCATAACTCAATGGCAGAGTAGTGGCCTCTTAAGCCATTAATCCAGGTTCGAGTCCTGGTGGGGGCACAAAGAGTTTGGAGGGGTGGCAGAATGGTAATGCGCCAGTCTTGAAAACTGGTGCCCGTAAGGGCTTGCAGGTTCGAGTCCTGTCCCCTCCGCTTATCTTATTTCTAATATGAAAAATAAAAACAAACAATTAGGTTTAGTTTCTCGCCCTCCTGTTGTTGTTGTTTTGGGTCATGTTGATCATGGCAAAACAAGTCTTTTAGATTACATAAAAAAAACAAAGATAGCTGATAAAGAATCAGGAGGAATTACTCAGCATATTGGAGCTTATGAAATAGAGATAGATAAACATAAAATTACTTTTATTGATACGCCAGGACATGAGGCTTTTTCTAAAATTCGCTCTCGAGGAGCAAAAGTTGCTGACATTGCTGTTTTAGTTGTTGCTGTTGATGAAGGAGTAAAACCTCAGACCAAAGAATCTTTTAAAATTATTCAAGAAGAAAAAATTCCTTTTATTGTGGCAATCACTAAAATTGATAAATCAGCAAATAATTTGGAAAAAATAAAAAATGAATTAGCTGAAGAAGGTATTTTATTAGAAGGAAGAGGGGGAGATGTTCCTTGCGTAGGAGTTTCCTCAAAAGATGGGCAAGGAATTGATGATCTTTTAGAATTAATAATCCTTTTATCAGAAATGCAAGAATTAAAAGCTGATCCTAGCAAACCAGCTTCAGGAGTCGTGATAGATTCGCATTTAGATCGTTTTCGAGGAAATACTGTTGGTTTAATTATCCTTGATGGATCTTTAAAGGTAAAAGATGAAATAGTAGCAGGAAAATCAGAAGGAAGAATAAAAATTTTAGAAAATTTTCAAGGAAAACCTATAAAAGAAGCTACTTTTTCTTCTCCAGTTAGAGTTGTTGGCTTTGAAAGTTTAGCGCCAGTTGGAGAAAGATTTCTAACAGGAAAAACAGATATTGAAATAGTAGAACTAACTCAAGAAGGAGGGAGTCTTAATAAAAAACTAGGTCAAAAAGATTCAGAAATTAAAATTCCTCTTATTATTAAAGCTGATGCTTTTGGCTCAGGAGAAGCTTTAGAAGAAGTTATAAATAAATTAGGAAAAGAAAAAAAATGGCTTTTTTTGCTTTTTAAAAACGAAACAGGAGATATTTCTGAGAGTGATTTTAAAGTAGTTTCTTCTGGACAAGTTTTAGTTATTGGTTTTCGAGTTAAAAAAAAGCCTGAAATCAATAATTTACTTTTAATTAATAAAGATTTAATATTAATTGAAGGAGATATTATTTATGAAATTAAAGATAAAATAGAAGAAATTGTAAAAAAGAAATTTATAGAAAAACCAACAGAAGAGATTACTGGAGAATTAGAAGTTTTAGCAATTTTTAATCCAGTAAAAAGTAATCAATTAATTGGAGGAAAAGTTATTGAAGGAAAGGTTCAAAATAAAAATAACTTTAGATTAATTCGTGGAGAAGAGATTATTGGTCAAGGTAAAGTTTCAAACTTACAAAAGAATCGAATTGAAGCTTTAGAATCAAAAGCAGGAGAAGAGTGTGGTTTGCTAGTATCTAGCTCAAAAGAGGTAAAAAAAGGCGATAGGCTTGTGTTTTTTAAGAAAATTTAATAAGATAATTCTGTGGCGCGGTGGCGAAGTGGAAACGCTGGGGTCTGCAAAACCTCGATGCGAGGGTTCGATTCCCTCCCGCGCCTCAGGATCTGAAGTGTTTTGCCCAGGTGGCGGAATTGGTATACGCAAAGGACTTAAAATCCTTGGCTTTTAAAGCTTGTGGGTTCGAGTCCCACCCTGGGCACTAAAAAACATCCTGTTCAGCAGGATGTTTTTATTAAGAATAATTTATTTTAATAATCCAAGATTTCCATAGTTGTTTCTTGGATTCCGAATTCCTTTGCAGAGCTTCTATCAGGGAACCAAATATCTATTCTAGTATCTTTGAATCTTGCATTCATTCTATCCTCAACAATAAAGATTTTGTCTCCAAAAAGTTCAGGAAGTTTTACTTTTGTTCCAAAAGGTAAAAAATTAGCAGCAAGGACTCCGTCATAAACTCGGGCTCCAGAAGCAGTGATAAATGGGTCTCCTTCAGTTTGATCAGGGGTTGAAGAATAAGCAGTAACAAAGATTTTTCTTATCTGAATTAAGAAAGGTCTATTTATAGGAGATAAGAAAGTATTGTTTGAGGCATAATAAGGCTCTTTTTCTTGATTTAAGCTTTCTTGTTCAAGATTATCACTAAAAGAATCATTGATAATAACAGAAGGAGATCCTTCTACTAGAACACTGGGCAAAAAGCTAAAAAAGGCAAAAAATAGAGCAACAGTAATCAAGCCTATTTTATTTGTTTTACTAATAATATTCATAGTTTTACTTAATTGTTTTCTAGGTTTATTATTGATTTTGCGTATTAAAAAACTCCCTTTTGGGAGATCTCATAAGATTATTCTATCATATTGTAATAATTTGTCAATAGGAGAGAACAGGTTGCATTTTTATTTTTTTTAAGATAAACTTACTGTAATTATAAACAAGGAGGGTTGACTGAGTGGTCCAAAGTAGCGGTTTGCTAAACCGTGGCCGTCTAAAAGCGGCCCGTGGGTTCGAATCCCACACCCTCCGCCAATTTTAAAACTCACTTTTGGGTTTTTTATTTTTTTAAATATTGATTTATTAAGAAGATTGTGATAATATAAAAAATATTGAAATATGCTGAATACAAAACAAAAAGAAAAAGTTATTAAAGAATTTGCCACTCATAAGAAAGATACAGGATCTCCAGAGGTTCAAATTGCTTTGCTGACAAAAAGAATAAAATTATTAAGCAAACATTTAAAAGAACATCAAAAAGATTATCATTCTAGGAGAGGACTTTTAAGCATGGTCTCAGAGAGGCGAAGGCTTTTGTCTTTTTTAAAAAAAGAATCAATTCGTCGATATAATAAAATTGTAGAAAAACTTGGTTTATAATAGTAAGTTTTAAAAGAGTATTTGTTGCAATTTTAAAAAAAAAGATTATAGTTTTATGATTATTAGAAATAAAAACCAAAGGATTGCAGTTTTAATTGATGTACAGAATCTTTATCATTCTGCAAAAAATCTTTATGGTGCTCGAGTAAATTTTAAAAATCTTCTTTTAGAAGCCGTTGCTGGGCGTCAATTAATTAGAGCAATCGCTTATGTAGCGAAAGCTGATGAGCCTGGAGAGGCTTCTTTTTTTGATGCTTTAGAAAAAGCAGGCATAGAAGTAAGAGTAAAAGATCTTCAAGTTTATCCTGATGGAACAAAAAAAGGAGATTGGGATGTAGGTTTAGCTGTTGATGCAGTTAGGCTATGCTCTGGTTTAGATGCAATTGTTTTAATAACTGGAGACGGAGATTTTATTCCTTTAGTTGAATACTTAAGAGCATTGGGAAAACATGTTGAAGTAATCGCTTTTGGGAGAACGACATCTTTTCATTTAAAAGAAGTAGTTGATGAATTTTTAGATATAGATTCAAAATCAGATTATTTTCTTTTGTCTCCTTCAAAAGAAGGGTTTTATAAGAAAATACCTAAGATTATTAAAACTAAATTAAAAAAGTAAGTTTTTTTGATAAAGATAAATTTAATTTATGAAGATACAAAAAAAAGAATATCAATTAAAAGCAGGTAGCAAAACTATAACAGTAGAATTTTCTAATCTTGCTGAACAAGCCAATGGTTCAGTGATGGTTAGGATGGGAGATACTATAGTTTTAGCTTCAGCTGTTATGGGTAAAGAAGATAGAGCTGATTTAGGGTTTTTCCCTTTACTCGTAGATTATGAAGAAAAATATTATGCTGCAGGTAAAATTTATGGTAGTCGTTTTATGAGAAGAGAATCTCGTCCATCAGAAACGGCTATTTTGAATGATCGTCTTATAGATAGAACAATTAGGCCTCTTTTTTCTGATAAATTAAGAAGAGAAGTACAAGTTGTGATTACTTGTTTGTCTATTGATGAGGAAAATGATCCAGATGTTTTAAGCATTATTGCAGCTTCTTTAGCTTTAGGAGTTTCTAATATTCCTTGGCAAGGCCCTGTAGCTGCAACAAGAGTTAGCTGGTTAAAAGAAAAAGGATTTTTAATTAATCCTGGCTATCAAGAAAGGGAGGAGGCATCATTAAATTTAGTTGTTTCTGGGCCAGATGATTTAATTAATATGTTAGAAGCAGGAGCTAGTGAAGTATCAGAAGAAATTTTTAAAGAGGCAATCAATTTAGGTCAAAAAGAAATATCAAGCTTAAATAAACAATTAATTCAAATTATTACTGAAATAGGAAAGCCAAAAGAAGAAATTGTTTTTCAAGAATGGGATAAAGAAACAGAAAAAGAAATTGAAAGTTTTTTACAAGACAAATTAGAGTCAGCTCTTTATGTTCAAGACAAAACAGATAGAGATAATAACCTTTCAGATTTAAAAAAAGAATTAATAGATTATTTAAAATCCAAGGACTATTCAGAAGAATCTTTAAAAGATGTTAGTTCAATTTTTCATGATCAAATTGATAAAGTTGTTCATAAAAATGTTTTAGAAAAAGATAAAAGACCAGATTTAAGAAAATTAGACGAAGTTAGGAATTTAGAAATGAAAATAGATTTATTGCCTCGGCCTCATGGCTCAGCTTTGTTTATGAGAGGGAAAACTCATGCTTTATCAGTAGTTACTTTAGGGTCTCCAAGTGATGTTTTGCTTTTGCAAGGCATGGAAGTGACAGGTGAAAAAAGATTTTTACATCACTACAATTTTCCATCTTATTCTTCTGGAGAAGTTGGTCCTTTGCGTGGTCCTGGAAGAAGGGAAATTGGCCACGGGGCTTTAGGCGAAAAAGCTCTTTTGCCTATTATTCCTTTGCAAAAAGACTTTCCTTATACTATTAGGGTTGTTTCTGAAATTTTATCTTCTAATGGATCAACTTCAATGGCAGCTACTTGTGCTTCTTCTCTGGCTTTAATGGCTAGCGGAGTTCCAATTAAGTCTCATGTATCAGGAATTGCCATGGGTTTAATGATTGGTGATAAAGATCTGTATAAAATTTTAACTGATATTCAGGGGCCAGAAGATCATTATGGTGATATGGATTTTAAAGCTGCTGGAACTAAAAACGGGATTACTGCTTTGCAAATGGATGTAAAAATAAAAGGATTGAGCGCAAAAATAATATCAGAAGTTTTAGACAGATCAAAAGAAGCTCGATATTTTATTTTAGAGAAAATGAATCAAGTTATTCCTGAACCTAGAAAGGATCTTTCTTCTTTTGCTCCAAGAATATTTACTTTAAAAATTAAAAAAGAACAAATAGGTAGCCTTATTGGGCCAGGAGGTAAAATTATTAATAAAATTATTGAAGAAAATGAAGTAGCAATAGACATTGAGGAAGATGGTACAGTTTTTATAACTGCTCCTGATGAGAATAAAGCTCAGGCAGCTATCCAAACAATTAAAAACATAACTAAAGAATTTCTTCCTGGTGAATTAGTGGATGGAAAAGTTTCTCAAATTAGAGATTTTGGAGCAATTATAGATTTAGGGGGCACAAAAGAGGGACTTCTTCATATTTCTGAGTTAGCGCCATGGCATGTAGCAAAAGTAGAAGACATTATTCATCAAGATGAAAAGTTAAAATTAAAAGTAAAAAAAGTAGAAGCTAATGGGAAAATATCTCTTTCATTAAAAGATGTTCGCCACTCAAAGGATAATGAAAAAAAAGATATTAAATAAAAATCAATACAAGTAAAAAATAAAATTATTTTTTAAGAGAGAACAACTCTCTTTTTTTATTTTGGGGTTGACTTTCATTTTTATAATATTATAATTAATATTAATAAGGAACTAAGGCTTCTAAAATTTTTAATTTTAATTTCAAAAACATGCCAGAAAATTTTAATCTTAATTCAGATTTTTCTAATCAAAATTTAAAAGAGAACTCAAACCAAGAACCTCAAGTAGGTTCTGGGCAAAATTTTGCACCAACTTCAGGAGTAAATCCAGAATCAACTAATCAACAAAAGTCAGAGCCAGCTTTTGAGTCGAGCACTCAATCAAACCAACCATTTTCTGGACAGCAAGTTTATGAACCTATGGTGGCAAAAACTCCCCCACAACAAGATTTTCAAACAATACCAGAAGCAGAAAAACCCCTAGAAACACCTTCGCAACCATCTCCAGAATCGTCATTATCAGGGCAACCTTTTGGGCAGGCTACTGATCAAGCTTTTCAGCAATCATCTGAGCAACCGCAAGAGAAATCTTTTGGACAAACCCCTGATCAACCTTTAGAACAACCTTTTAAGCAACAAGGATTAGAGCAGCAACCTGTTTCAGAAGAAACAGAACAAAAGTTTTCTCCTCCTCCTTCAAATGTTTTTATTAGGACATCAGAATCAGATTTAGAAAGAATTAAATCTGAAGGAGGGGCTATTCCAGGAATAGAGCCTGATTTTTCTGAGCCTTCAATTTCTTCTGAATCAACAGGGACTGACTTAGAAGGATTTTCTGCTGCCTCAGCTCCTCCTGTTAAAAAAAATAATCTTATTCCTTTATTGATTATTGGCATTTTAGTTATAGGAGGTGGTTTATTAGCTTATTTTTATTTAATACCTCTTTTATTTAATAGAGAGCCAACAGTAGTAGTTACCACTACCACAACAACACCAATTTCAACAACTACTACTTTAATTTCTTCGCCTTACCCTCAAATTAGTGGCCCATTTCAAAAATCAATTTTTAATGTAGAAGTAAGTGGAGCTCAAATTGTTGAATCTATAAAATCATCTGCTCTTACTGAATTAGCTTCACCAAATACTTTTAAGGTTCTTATCCCCAAAATTCATAATGATCCTTTAACAAACGATGAAGTTGTTCTTTCTCTTATCCCTTCTCTTCCGGTAAGGCTTCATCCTTATCTCCTTGCTCGTAAATATTTAGTCTATACTTATTATGGAGAAGTAAATCCTTCATTAGGATTGATAATTGATATTGGAGAAGAAAACAAAGAAGAAGTAAGATCAATTTTTTTAGCTTGGGAAAATAATTTAGGAATTTTAAATGATTTAAAAGAGCTTTTTCTTGTAACTATTCCTTCTAAATCAGCTAAAGAATTTCAAGAAACTACTAATGCTGGTGCAGAAATTCGTCATTTTGATTATGCTGGAGAAGAAGCAGCTATTAGTTATGCTTTTTCTGACCAGTATCTTATAATGAGTTCTTCTCTGGAGTCTGTTAATAGTGGAATTTCCCATTTGCGTGGTGCAACTGAACCGATTAACCCATAAACATAAAATTGCTTTTTAATTTAATTTAAGATAAGATAATATTGCTATGAATAAATTAGCTAAATCTTTTTTAGTTGTTTTGCTTATTTTTTTAAGCCTTTCTTTGATGTTTTCTGCACTAGATAGCTCTTCAGTTACTAAAGAAGAGCTAAGTTTATCAAAAGCAATGCAGGTTTTGAAAGAACAAAGCCCTCAAAAAGTTGTTCTTCATCCTAATCGCTTTGAAATTTTTCTTACAGAAGAAAATGTGTTGATAGCAGAAAGAGAACCAAGTGTTTCGTTTTCAGAAACTCTTAAAAATTTTGGTTTTTCTCCAGAAGAAATATCCACTCTTAATATAGAAGTAAAAGGAGAAAGTGGGACTGCGATTTTTCTTTCTATAATTTTGCCAATTTTACTTCCAATCTTATTAATAGGATTTATTTTACTTTATTCTTTTCGTCGAGCAAACCAAGGAGCAATGCAAATATTTTCCTTCTCTCGTTCTAACATTAAATTATTCTCTCCAACAAAAGACAGAATTACTTTTAAAAATGTGGCAGGATTAAAGGAGGCAAAAGAAGAATTAAAAGAAGTCGTAGAGTTTTTAAAAACGCCTAAAAAGTTTCATGATTTAGGAGCAAAAATCCCAAGAGGAGTATTACTAATGGGTCCTCCGGGTTCAGGAAAAACATTATTAGCAAGGGCAGTAGCTGGAGAAGCAAAAGTACCATTTTTTCATATTTCTGGATCAGAATTTGTGGAAATGTTTGTTGGAGTAGGAGCGAGTAGAGTAAGAGATACTTTTTCTACAGCTAAAAAATCAGCGCCTTCAATTTTGTTTATTGATGAAATTGATGCAATTGGGAGAGTAAGAGGTGCTGGAGTAGGAGGTGGTCATGATGAAAGAGAACAAACTTTAAATCAAATCTTAGTAGAAATGGATGGGTTTGATAGAGACACAAAAACTATTGTGATTGCAGCAACTAATAGGCCTGATGTGTTAGATCCAGCTTTATTGCGTCCAGGTCGTTTTGATAGACGAGTAGTTTTAGATCTTCCTACCATTGATGAAAGAGAAGCCATATTAAGAATTCATATAAAAGGAAAAAATTTAGCTCCTTTAGTTAATTTAAGAGAAATAGCAGAAAGAACTCCAGGCTTTTCTGGTGCTGATTTGGCTAATTTAGTTAATGAATCAGCTATCTTAGCAGCACGGAGAGATAAAAAAACCATTAGTCAGCAAGAATTAATAGATTCAATAGAAAAAGTTATCTTAGGACCAGAAAGAAAAAGTCGAATTTTAACAAAAAAAGAAAAAGAAATTACTGCTTATCATGAAGCTGGGCATGCCTTAATAACTGCTTTGCTTCCAGGAACTGCTTTAGTGAGAAAAATTTCTATTATTACTAGAGGTAGAGCAGCTGGTTATACAATGAGAGTACCTATTGAGGAGAAATATATGAAAACACATTCAGAGTTTTTAGATGATTTATGTGCTATCCTGGGAGGATATGTAGCAGAAGAGATTAAATTTAAAGATATTTCTACAGGTGCAGCTAATGATTTAAGAGAAGGAACTGATATAGCAAGAGGGTTGGTGACCAAATATGGGATGAGCAAGAAAATTGGACCAATTTCTTTTGGTAAAGCAGAAGAGATTGTGTTTTTAGGTCGTGAAATTGCTACAGAAAAAGAATATTCAGAAGAAACAGCAGCAAAAATAGATAATGAAGTATTTGGTATTATAAAAAAATGCCATAATCGAACTAAGAAATTATTGAAGGGTAATATAGATAAATTAGAAAGAATTACACAAGAATTGATTAAAAAAGAAACTTTAGAAAAAGAAGAATTTGAAAAACTTATAAAGTAGTGGTAAGGGCGTATAGCTCAGTGGCAGAGCGGTTGTCTTATAAACAACAGGTCCTAGGTTCGATCCCTAGTACGCCCACCAAGGGCGGTTAGCTCAGTTGGTTAGAGCGCGTACTTGACGTGTATGAGGTCAGGGGTTCGAGTCCTCTACCGCCCACAATTTATTTAATAAAAAAGTTTGTGCTATACTTAACATGAATTAAGTAAGTTTTTATAATGAAAACTATTATTGTGAGACAAATTTTAAAGCCCTTACGTCTTGATAAATATTTAAGGAATGAGATTAAAAGTATTTCTAGGGAAAAAATTGTTAGTTTAATTAAAGAAGAAAAGATAAAAATTAAAGGAAAAAAGAGAATAAAACCAAGTATTTTATTAAAAGGAGGTGAGGAAATTAGTTTAGATCTTTCTGAGTTAAAAGATAATAAAGATTCATTTATTTTAAAGCCACAATTAATTTGTCCTGAACCAGAAATTTTGTACGAAGATAGAAATTTAATAGTTCTTGATAAACCAGCAGGAATAATTGTTCATCCATCCCCAGGTAATCTTAATAATTCCTCAATAGCTAATTGGCTCATAGGCAAATATTCTTTTCTTTTTCAAGTTGGTGAAGATAAATTACGCCCAGGGATAGTTCATCGTTTAGATAAAGAAACATCAGGGGTTTTAGTTGTCGCTAAGAATAATTCTTCATTTGATTATTTAAAAAATCTTTTTAAGACAAGACAAATTAAGAAAAAATATATTGCTTTAGTAAAAGGTGAATTAAAGAACCAAAAGGGAGAAATAAATTTTTCTTTAGCACGCTCTAAAAAATCGCCTATTAAAAGAAAAATAGTTTTGAATTCTTCCCAAGAAAATAAAGCAAAAACTGCTTTAACAAAATACAAAGTGATTAAAAGATATCAAGAATTTACTCTTTTAGAAGTTTTTCTTGAAACTGGCCGAACTCATCAAATTAGGGTTCATTTAGCAAGTATTGGTTTTCCTGTAGTAGGCGATAAAATTTATGGAAAATCCAGAAAAAAGGAAAATATAAATTTAAATCGTCAATTCCTTCATGCTCAAGAAATTTCATTTGTTTTGCCAACTGGAGAGTTTCTTGAGGTAAAATCTTTCTTGCCTAAAGAACTGGAGAAGGTTTTAAAGAATTTAAAGCCTTTAAACGTTTAATAAATATTAACATTATTCTTATTCATAAGTTGACTGAAAATCTCTTTTTATGTTAAACTAAAAAACAATATAATTATTAAAATAACTATGTCTGAAATAAAAATGGAAGAAATAAAGCCAGGAATGCTTGTAAGGGTTTTTCAAAAAATACCTACTTTTATTAAAGCTAAAGAAACTGGGAAAAAGGGAAGTGATAAAGAAAAAACGCAACAAATAGAAGGGTTAGTTATTGCTCGAAAACATGGCAGAGAAGTTGGAGCAACAATTACTATTAGAAGAACAGTAGATGGAATTGGAGTTGAATGGATTCTTCCAGTATTTTCTCCAGAAATTAAAAAAGTAGAATTAATAAATACTGCTCGGGTGAAGAGAGCAAAATTAGGTTTTCTTAGGAATAAATCTCAAAAACAAATTCGCGCTAAACTTAAGAAATCAGCAAAATAAATTTTTAGGCGCGGGTGGTGAAATGGTATACACGCATCCTTGAGGTGGATGTGTCCGAAAGGACGTGGAGGTTCGACTCCTCTCCCGCGCACTAAATTAATGTTTTATTCAGAATCTAATAAAATTATTCAAGTTGTTAAAGCAGCTACTCCTTCAGTGGTAGCTGTTTTAGTATCCAAAGAATTAACAAAGCTCCAAAAAGAGATGGGGCCTAATTTAGGTAAAGATTTAGTTGAGGATAGCAAAGGCATGGTTAAAATAGGAGGTTGTTCGGGTTTTTTTGTTTCAGCTGATGGATATATTTTGACAAATCGTCATATTGTAGAAGACGAAGAAGCGTCGTATTCAGTGATTTGGCAAAACAAAACTTATATTTGTGAAATTTTGGCAAGAGATAAGGTCACAGATATTGCTGTTTTAAAAATTAATTCTTTAGAAGGTTTAAATTTTCCTTTTCTAAAATTAGCTGATTCTTCTAAATTACAATTAGGTCAAACAGTTATTGCTATCGGTAATGCTTTAGGAGAGTTTCAGAATACTGTTTCACGTGGTATTGTTTCAGGGCTTTCTCGAGATATAAAAACAGGGATAGAGGGAGATACTCGAGAGTTTTTTGGTTTAATTCAAACAGATGCTGCTATTAACCCTGGTAATTCTGGAGGACCTTTAATAAATCTCCAAGGGAAAGTTATTGGTATTTGCGCTGCTGTAATTTTAGGAGTTGAAAATATTGGTTTTGCAATTCCTGTAAATCAGGCAAAAAATATTTTAGAAGATATAAGAAAATACGGTAAAATATGTAGGCCTAGTTTAGGAGTAAGATATTTTTTAATAGATCAAGAAATGCAAGAATTAAGAAATTTACCTTTTAATTATGGGGCTTATATTGTTCATGAAACAATTCCTGGTCATGGAGGTATTATTTCAGGAGGAATAGCTGAGGAAGTAGGCTTAGAAGAGGGTGATATTATTTTAGAAATAAATAAGGAAAAAATACAAAAAGATTTTAATTTAGCCCAAGCTTTAGCTTATTATAAAATTGGTGATGTAGTTAAGATTGTTTATTGGCAGAAAGGAGAAAAGAAAGAAGCAAAGATTCAATTAAAATGTTAAGTTATTGACGACGAATATTTTCAGAAAATTCTTTAAAAGTGGCTAATAATAAAGGCCATTTTTTTAATGATGTATCTTTTTTAATAATATCAACTGCTTCTTGGTGAATTTTTTCAATAAATTTCTTATCAAGAAGAGAACTCATGATTAAGTCTGGAATACCTGATTGTTTTGTTCCTAAAAATTCGCCTGGGCCTCTTAGGGAAAGATCCATTTCAGCTAAACGAAATCCATCGTTGCATTTAACCAAAGTTTTTAAACGAGTAGTAACTGATTGGCTTTTTGATTCAGTGAAAAGAAAGCAATAAGATTGGTGATGAGACCTTCCTATCCTTCCTCTAAATTGATGTAATTGAGCAAGGCCAAAATGTTCGGCTCCTTCAATAATCATTAAAGAGGCATTAGGAATATCAATGCCTACTTCGATAACAGAGGTAGAGACCAATATTTTTGTTTTATTTTCAAGGAATTTTTTCATTATTGTTTCTTTTTCTTTTGGTTTCATTTTTCCATGAAGCATTGCTATTTCTAAATCAGGAAAAATTTTTTCATTTAACTTTTTGTATTCTTTTTTTACTGCCTTTTCTTCATAATTTAATTTTTGTGATAAATCAAGAAGATTTGCTGCTTTTATTTCAGGGTTTTCTGTTTCTTCAATTCTAGGGCAAACAATAAAAGCTTGGCGGCCTTTTTTAATTTCTTGAAGAACAAAAGCATAAATTTGATTTCTGTCTTTAGGAGTAATAACTTTAGTAATTATTTTTTTTCTTCCTTTTGGGAGTTCGTTTAAAATAGAAAGATCCATGTCACCATAAAAAGTTAAGGCTAAAGTACGAGGAATAGGGGTAGCTGTCATAGATAAAAGATGTGGAATTTCGTTTTTGTTAGCATTTTTAGAGATGAGTTTTTTTCTTTGCTCAACTCCAAAACGATGTTGTTCATCTACAATAATTAAACCTAAACGATTAAAACGAATGTTTTTTTGGATAAGAGCATGGGTGCCAATAGTGATAATTGGAAAGCAAGGGTTAGATGATGCAAGCATTTTATTTAAAGCTTGTTTAGAAATATCTCCTTCTAAGCCATCGTCATAAATTTTTGCTTTTGAAGAAGTTAAAAGAGCAATTTTTACTTTAAAAGGATGAAGAAAGCTTTTAAATTTATCATAATGTTGTTGGGCTAAGATTTCCGTAGGCGCCATTAAGGATACTTGATATTTTGATTTTACAGTTAGCAAAGCAGCGCTCATGGCAACAATCGTTTTACCTGACCCTACTTCTCCTTCTAAAAGACGATTCATTGGACTTTGGTGAAAGTTTTTTGCTATTTCCCAAATAGCTTGTTTTTGGCATTGAGTTAAAGAAAAAGGCAAAGAGTGAACAAATTTTTTAAGTAAAGGAATATCAAGATTAATAAGGGGTGCCTTTAAAAGAGAGTTTCTTCTTTTGTTTTTTAAAAGATAAATTTGAGAGAGTAGAAGAGACTCAAATATAAATCTTTCTTTTGCTTTTTTAGCTAGAAACAAAGAAGAAGGAAAATGAATTTGATGTAATGAATGAAGCAGATTCATTAAATCATGTTTTTTAAGAAGAAAGTCTGGCAGAG
>Ga0334887_1001043_pt1 | contig 38810 bp, 42 predicted proteins | sample GraSluR1_MG_10_FD_207217 | JGI IMG/M metagenome (GOLD analysis project Ga0334887, IMG submission 207217) | Sludge microbial communities from methane-producing bioreactor in Wageningen University, Netherlands - Granular Sludge_18_07-R1 | ecosystem: Engineered > Bioreactor > Anaerobic >...
TTCCGAACGTGGGAAAATCAATGTTCCTGAACGCACTGGTGGGCAAGTCCTCCGCCCAGGTGGGGGGCATTCCCGGAATCACCAGGGGCGTTTCATGGTACAAGGGAAAGGGGTTTCTGGCGGTGGATTCGCCCGGCATCCTCGACCCCCGCTCCGGCGACTCCGTCCAGCGGTGTCTCGCATGGCTCGGGAGCAGCAAGTCCGAGGTGATCGGCGGGTATGACCTCATCGCCCTCGACCTGATCTCGGTGCTCCGGAGGCGGAACCTCTGGGTCATGGTGGAGGAGAAGTGGGGCGTTCCCGCACCGGAAGAGCTCCCTGGGGAAGAAATACTTGAAGCCCTGGGACGGCGTCTCGGGTGCCTCGTCGCCGGAGGGGCCGTGGATATTCTCTCCGCGGGCCGCAAGTTCGTGGAGGCTTTTTCCACCGGCCGGCTCGGCCCGGTGACCCTCGAGCTGCCGGGGGATTCGCCATGGATCTGAGCCGGTGGGGCAGAATCGCCGGGGCGGATGAGGCCGGACGGGGCCCCCTCGCCGGCCCGGTGGTCGCCGCAGCGGCCGTTCTGACCCCTGCCCAGGAAGAGGAGCTGCTCTCCCTGGGGCTCACCGATTCCAAGAAACTCACCCCCCGCAGGCGGGAATTCCTTTTTGAACGGATGCTCTTCCTGAAGGTCCGGTGGCGGGCCCAGGCCGCCTCTCCGGCGAGAATCGACGGAATGAACATCCTCCGGGCGTCTCTGTGGGCCATGGGCCGGAGCGTGGAGAAGCTTCCGCCGTGCTTCGACACGGTCATCGTGGACGGCACGTTTCCCCTTCCGGGGCTATCCTGTCCCCAGGTCCCCCTCCCGAAGGCCGACAGCCTTATCCCTGCCGCAGCAGCCGCATCAGTGGCCGCAAAAGTGCTCCGGGACAGGATCATGGATATTCTTGACGGCCTGTACCCCGGCTACGGTTTCAAAAAGAACAAGGGATATCCCACGGTGGCCCACAGAAAAGCTCTCGAAGCCCTCGGCCCTTCGGCGGTCCACAGGGCCGGCTTCACCTGGAGGGCTCCCTGATGGCAGCCCAGGGCATCGGCGGCATCTCCGGCCCGTCGGTCCGCCCCGGCCATCCCGAGGGGCAGACCCAGCCCCGGGTGGACGGAAGCCCCCGGCAGCCCGGAACCCAGCTTCCCCGGATCGCCGACGGAACGGTGGTGAACGGCCTCGTCCTGGAAGCCAGGGAGGAGGGATCCTACCTCGTTCGGGTGGCCGGGCAGGCCCTTCTTGCCCGGGCGAACCTTCCCCTTCTTCCGGGACAGCATTTCCGGGCCGTGTGGGACGCCTCCGGCGACATCCCCGTCCTCCGCCTCTCCGACGCGGAGGCAGCCCTTCTCGGAAAACTCCCCGCAGGGGACCGGGAAGTGGCCTCCGCCCTCCTCTCCCGGGGCCTTCCTCTCGACAGCCGGGCCCTCGCCTCCCTGAGAAGCGCCTGGTCCGGCATGGGCGGGCAGCCCTCGCAGCTCGCTCCCCTCGCGGAACTCTGGGCCCGGGGTATTCCCCTCACGGGGGGCAACGTGCAGGTCCTCGCATGGTATTTCACCCTCGGCGAAAACGAGGCGGCCTCCCTGTGGAAAAAAGTGAGGGATGAAATCCGCAGCCGGGCGGCCAGGGGAGAAAATCCGCTGGCCATCCTGAAGGAGATGACCGGGGGAGACGACGAACGGGGCGCCTTTCTCCAGGGGCATGCCCTGCTTTCCAGGCCGTCACGGGAAGGGATCGACCCGTCCCTCCTTGCGCCCGCCCTTCTTCCGGCCGGCGACGGGGAGGGAACCCTCACGGCACGGATCACCACCGGTGCATGGAAACGGCAGGGAAAGTCTTTCTGGTCCATTTCCTTCGAGATGGAGGGCAACCGCATCGGCCCCGTGGGGGGAGACGTGGAGAGCGACGGCAAAAATCTCGGAGTTACCCTGAAGGCGGAGCGGAGCGAAACTTTCGAGGCTCTCAGGATGCGGCGTCATCTTCTTCGGCAGGAGCTCGGCAGCCTTCCCCTGGCGCTGCAGCATCTCGCCGTGGCCCGTGGGAGGAGAGTCCCCAGGATTCCCGGCAGAGGCCTGGACATAACGGTATGAACGGGAAAGGAAAGAAGCGGCTTCAGGCCGCGGCGGTCCAGTACGACGAAAAGCATGACGCCGCTCCGAGGGTGACAGCCTCCGGGAAGGGGTACGTGGCGGAGAAAATCCTCGAGCTCGCCAGAGAGGCGGACGTTCCCGTGGTGGAGGACGCCGCCCTCGTGAGCGCCCTGATGGTTCTGGAGCTCGGCGAGGAGATCCCTGCGGAGCTTTACGAGGCAGTGGCCCGGATTCTCGCCTTCATCTACAAACTCGACAAAGGAGAAAAACCATGACGGCGGAACATCTTGAACGGGGACGGCGGGGCGAGGAGATCGCCGCAGCCTACCTTGCCGGCCTGGGGTGGACAATACTCGACCGTAACGTGGTCTTCCGCGGCGGGGAGCTTGACCTGGTGGCCCTTTCCGGCGGGGAGCTCGTTGTGGTGGAGGTCAGGACCCGCTCCGAAGGCTGGATGCAGCGGGGGGAGGAGTCCGTTGGGCCCCGGAAGCTGGGGCGCCTTGTGCGGGCGGGAAGACGGTACGTGGAAACCCGGGGGTGGACCGGGCCGTGGAGGATCGACATCCTCGCGGTGACCCTTCACCCCGGCAGGGACGCGTCAGTGGAACGGTTCGAGGACGTCACGGCGGGGGCGTACCTCACGTGAATCCCGTCTGGGGCATTACCCTGAAGGGCATGGAGGCCCTGAGGGTGGAGGTGGAGGCGGAAATCACCGGGGGCCTGTTCGCCATCTCCATTGTCGGCCTGCCCGATACGGCGGTCCGGGAGTCCAAGGAGCGGGTGAGGGCGGCCCTCCGGTCCCTCGGCCTTTCCGTCAGGGGGAGGGTTGCGGTGAACCTCGCCCCTGCGGACCTGCCGAAGGAGGGAGCCATCCTGGACCTTCCAATCGCCCTCGGCATCGCCGGAGCCATGGGAAGCATTCCGGAGGTCCCACGGGCAATTTTTCTCGGCGAGCTGGCCCTGGACGGGCGCCTCCGGGGCGTCCGCGGGGCCGTCGGCGCGGCCATTCTCGCCAGGGATACGGGAATTCCCCTCTTCGTGCCGGCGGACAACGCTGACGAAGTCTCCCTGGTGGAGGGGTGCGAAGCCTGGGGGGCCGAAAGCCTCGGCGACGTGATTGCCTTTCTTCGGGGAGAAAAAAAACTGATCCCCGTGGTCCCTGCGGTCCCCGAGGCGAAGCCGCCCATTGCCGATCCGGATTTCGCCGACATACGGGGCCAGTCGGGGGCCAAGCGGGCCCTGGAAATAGCCGCCGCGGGGCATCACAACATCCTGTTCACCGGCGCCCCCGGCAGCGGCAAAACTCTTCTGGCCCGTGCCCTCCGTGGAATTCTCCCGCCCCTGTCCCGGGACGAGTTTCTCGAGGCGGCCCTTGTCCGGAGCACCCTGGGCATTCCCTTCGACCGGGGAATGCACCCTCCCTTCAGAACGGTCCACCATACGGCCAGCATCGTCTCCATCTGCGGGGGCGGCGCCACCCTCCGGCCCGGCGAGGTCAGCCTGGCCCACCGGGGGGTTCTCTTCCTCGACGAATTTCCCGAATTCCGCCGGGATCTCCTGGAAGCCCTCAGGCAGCCCCTGGAGGACGGTCGGATCACCGTGAGCCGGGCATCGGGCTCGGTGGTCTATCCCTGCAGAGTGCTTCTCGTTGCCGCGTGCAACCCATGCCCGTGCGGGTGGGACGGTGACCCCGTGGAACGGTGCACCTGCTCGGCGACGGAGCGGGAACGGTACAGGCGAAAGATTTCCGGCCCCATCCTCGACAGGATCGACCTCCACCTGGCAGTCCCGAGGCTGCTTCCGGAAGAGCTCGTGGCGGTGGAATCCGAGGGCGGCGAACCGAGTGCCGCCATTGCCGCGAGAGTGAGGAAGGCCCGGGAGATCCAGAGGGAGCGCTGGGCCGGAACAGGGTTCACCTGCAACGCCGAGCTGCCGGAACGGCTCGTGAAGCGGTCCCTCTCCCTTTCACCGGACGTGAGGCCCTTTCTCGCCTCCATGGCGGAGCGCCTCCGGCTCTCAGGCAGGGGCATCAGCAGGGTGCTCAAGGTCTCCCGGACCATAGCGGACCTGGCGGGAAGCAGGGACGTTGAGGTGCCCCATGTGGCGGAAGCCCTGGCCTACCGGGACGGAGGGGAAAAACGGTGACAGGTCTTATGAGAGTGCTCCTGCTCCTTGCCGCGTCGGGAGGATTTCCTCCCGCCCTCTGGGACTCTTTCAGCAAGGAGGATCTCCCCCCCGAGGCGTTTCTTGATGAAGGCCCCGGACTGTGGGAACGGCTGGGATATTCGGAGACGGTCCGGAACAATCTTGCGCGGCTTGCTGCGACAGGGTGGCCCGAGCGGGAGGAAGAGCGTGCCGCCCGGGCGGGAGTGCGCATCGTCCCCTTTGACTCCAGGGACTATCCCCGGAGCCTGGCCGGAACGCCCTCCGCCCCCCTTCTTCTGTACGTCAGGGGGAAATGGCCCGTTGCCGGGCCGTCCGTTGCCGTGGTGGGAACAAGAAAATGCAGTTCCTACGGATGGCGGACGGCGGCGGAAATCGGCCGGGCGGTGGCCGGGGCGGGAGGAGTGGTGATCAGCGGCGGAGCCGCCGGTATCGACGGAGCCGCCCACGAAGGGTGCCTTGACGGAGGAGGGGCGACCACAGCGGTTCTCGGGACGGGAGTGGACGTGGTCTATCCCCGGGGGCACGAAGGTCTCTTCGGGCGCATCGTCCGGGAGGGAGGCGCCCTGGTCGCCGAATATCCCCTCGGCGCTCCCCCGAGGCAGTGGCGTTTCCCCGAGCGGAACCGGATCATCGCGGGGATGGCCGATCGTCTCGTGGTGGTGGAGGCGCCGCTCAAAAGCGGAGCCATGAGTACCGCCCGCCATGCCCTGGAGGCCGGCAGGGAGGTCTGGGCCGTACCGGGAAGAATCTCGGAAGAATGCTGCGCCGGGTCGAACCGGCTGCTCTTTGACGGAGCCCAGCCTCTTGTCTCCGTGGAGGAGTTCGCTTCCGTGGCCTTCGGAAGGCAGCTCGGCCTGTTTCCGCCCGGAGAGGAACGGGGAAAAACTCCTTCATTGACTGAAAAAGAGCAAAGAATTCTTGCCGTTCTAAAAAAATATGGAGAAAGAACTGTTGACAACCTCGCCGTTGAATGTACAATGTCTCCCGCTGACGTTTTTTCCTGCCTGGCCCTTCTGGCCGCGGCGGGGCACGTTTTCCCCTCTGGACCGGGGCGATGGAGCGTCGTTCCCCGGTAGACAAGACTGGAACGGAAAGGAAGAGCCTGGTGCCCAAATCACACAGAACCGATCGAGGCCTCGGAAACAGACTGGTGGATTCGCTCCTTGTCCGCCGCGTTCTTCACGACTGTGAACGAAGATACCTCGCCCCCGAAACGCAGGGGATGATATACCGCTACATCGCCACTGAAGAGATTCCCCTCGAAATCACCGAGAGGGCCATACTTGAGGCTGTGTCCCTCGGCGCACTGAAAAATTCCGCAGTGGAGGCTCCCCTGTTCGACGCCATCGTGGACGCTCTCCTCGACGACCGGTCCTTTGAGATTCCCGGCAGCCCCTCGGAGAAGGTGTACCCTTCGAGCTGCTGGATCTGCTGAGAAGGCCCCGATGGCGAAAGCAGCGAAAAAGGAAGGGACTGCCCCGCGAACGGCGCCCCTTTCCCCACCTGAAAAGCAACCGGCGAAGACGGAAGCCCCTGTGAAAAGGAAGGCGTCTTCCTCAGCGACGGAAAAAAAGACAGCTCCCGGCGCCGGGAAAAAGACCGCGGCACCGGGGAGAAAAAAGTCCCCTGCCGCCGGGAGAACATCTTCTTCCCCCGCGGCGGCGGAAAAGACGAAAAAAACACCTCCCGCCGCCGGAAAGAAAACGGCAGGGCGCTCCAAGGCATCGTCCTCCCTCCCGGAGACGGGGACCGGCAAGGCTCTCGTCATTGTCGAATCCCCAACCAAAGCCAAGACCCTCACCAAAATCCTCGGGCCGAAATACGTGGTCAAGTCGAGCGTGGGCCATATCCGGGATCTGCCGAAAAGCAGGCTGGCCATCGACGTGGAGAATGATTTTGCCCCGGAATATATCCTCGTCAAGGGCAAGGCGAAGGTGAAGAACGAACTTACAGGGCTGGCCCAGAAGGCCTCCAGGGTCATCCTCGCGTCGGACCCCGACCGGGAAGGGGAGGCCATCGCGTGGCATCTCTGCGAGCTCCTCGACATAGACCCGGCGTCTCCCTGCAGGGTCCGATTCTACGAGATCACTCCCGGAGCCGTCCGGGAAGCTGTCAAAAACCCCGAAGAAGTCAACATGAGCAAGGTGGAGGCCCAGCAGGCCAGGCGCATTCTCGACAGGCTCGTGGGATACACTCTCAGCCCGCTGCTGTGGAAAAAAATCAGGAGAGGTCTCTCCGCCGGGAGGGTCCAGTCCGTGGCCCTGGCCCTTATCTGCGCCAGGGAGCGGGAGATCCGGGAGTTTGTCCCCAGGGCCTACTGGCTCGTCACCGTCGCGGCGGCCGCAGGGGACGGCAGGAAGTACACCCTCCGGGCGGACAGCCTGGACGGGAAATCCCTCTGGAAAGAGGGCAAATCCCTTCTCATTGATTCCGAACAGGTTGTGGAGGCCATTCTCGGCGAGGTGGAGAAATTCCCCCTCACCGTCACCGATTTCAAGGTGCGCGAGAGCCTGAGGGCCGCTCCGGCACCGTTCAAGACAAGCACCCTCCAGCAGGAGGCCGCAAGAAGGTCCGGCCTGTCGCCCCGCAGAACCATGAGCATTGCCCAGGAGCTGTTCGAGGGAGTCTCCATCCCCGGACGGGGGCCCACCGGACTGATAACATACATGCGCACCGACAGCCTCAGGATCGCCCCCGAGGCCGTTGAGAAATGCAGGGCCTACATCGCCTCCTCCTTCGAGCCCTCCTACCTGCCCGAAAAGGAGAACGCCTATTCGGCCAAGGGCCGGTCCCAGGACGCCCACGAAGCCATCCGGCCCACGGATGTGACCATCACGCCGGAAAGCCTTGAGGGGATCCTCACTCCCGACCAGATGAAACTCTATTCTCTCATCTGGCGGCGATACGTGGCATCCCAGATGACTCCCGCCCGGGTGGCCAACGCCACCCTCACCGCTTCCGCAGGCAGGGCCGGCTTCAGACAGCTCGGGGAGACCCTGCTCTTTCCCGGGTGGAGCGCCGTGTGGCCCCTGGACCTCAAGGGGGAGTCCCTCCAGCCGGCGGCCGGCGGAGAAGTGCTCTCCGTGGAGGGGACGGACAGGGAGCAGAAATTTACCCGTCCCCCGGCACGGTATTCCGAGGCAACCCTCATCAAGGTCCTCGAGGACGAGGGAGTCGGACGGCCGTCCACCTACGCCTCCATCGTGGAAACCCTCTACGACAGGGGGTACGTGGTCCGGAACGAGGAGCGGCGGCTCCAGTCCACTCCTCTCGGTGAGACGGTGGACGAATTCCTGATGAAGTACTTCAACGGCGAAAGCCTGTCCTCCATAGTGGACACCGGCTTTACCGCCCGCATGGAGGAGAGCCTGGACGACGTGGAAGAGGGGAAAGTCCCCTGGCTTGCCGTCCTCCGGGATTTCTGGAAAAATTTTACCGTCACCATGGCCGAGGCCGAGACTGCCCCGGCGGCCCAGCTTCCTCCTCCCGAACCCATCGGCGAGGACTGCCCCGAGTGCGGCAAACCCCTTGTGCTGAAAAACGGACGCTTCGGCGAGTTCATCGGCTGCAGCGGCTACCCCGAATGCCGGTTTACCCGTCCCGTGCTCGTCAAAACGGGCGCCGTCTGCCCGAAATGCGGCACCGGCGACGTGGTGAAGCGGAAAAGCAGAAAAGGCAAGCCGTTCTACGGCTGCTCCCGCTATCCCGAGTGCGATTTCGTTTCGTGGAACCCCCCGTCGGGAAGGGAGTGCCCCGAATGCGGAGCGGCCATGATGACTACGGGAAGGAAGGGCGGCGAGGAGTGCCCGAAATGCGGGTACGTGCCGCCGAAGGAGACCCGGGACGATGACTGACCGGTCCGTTTCCGTAGTGGGCGGAGGGCTTTCCGGGGCTGAGGCCGCATGGATGCTCGCAACCCGGGGTATCCCCGTGATCCTCTATGAAATGCGGCCCCGAGCCACAACGCCGGCCCACAGGACGGACGGACTGGCGGAGGTGGTCTGCAGCAACTCCTTCGGCGCCGATTCCACCTCGAGCCCCGGGGGGATCCTCAAGGAAGAGCTCCGCGCCCTGGACAGCCTCATCCTGAAGTGCGCCGACGAGGCGCGGGTGCCGGCGGGCAAGGCCCTGGCCGTGGACCGGGACATCTTTTCCCGGCTGGTGACGGAGACCCTGGAGAGCCATCCCCTCGTCACCGTCGTCAGGGAAGAGCGCCTTTCCGTTCCCGAAGGGCCGGTGATTCTCGCCACGGGGCCCCTGACGGCACCCGCCATGGCGGAGGAGATACGGAAGATGGCCGGAGAAGAGTACCTTTCCTTCTTCGACGCCGTCGCCCCTGTGGTGGAGGCCGATTCCATCGACATGACGAAAGCCTTCCGTCTCGGGCGGTGGGGCCAGGAGGACGATTACATCAACTGCCCCTTCGCCAGGGAGGAGTACGAGGCTTTCATTTCCGCCCTGACCGGCGCCGAACGAACCCTTCCCCATGATTTCGAGGACTCGCCGTCATGGTTCGAGGGGTGCCTTCCCGTGGAAGTCATGGCCTCCAGGGGAACGGACACCCTCCGGTTCGGCCCTCTGCGGCCCGTGGGCCTTCCCCTCCCCGGAACGGGTGAAGAGGCCTGGGCCGTGGCCCAGCTCCGGCAGGACAACAGGGAGGGAACCCTCTACAATCTCGTGGGATTCCAGACCAGCCTCCGGTGGGGAGAGCAGGAGCGGGTCTTCCGGATGATTCCGGGGCTTGCCGAAGCCGAATTCGCCCGCTTCGGGGTCATGCACAGGAACATCTACGTCAACGCCCCGGCGGTCCTGGACAGCCGCCTCAGGTTCAAAAACGGCAGGGAAGATCTTTTTCTCGCCGGCCAGATCACCGGCGTGGAGGGGTACATGGAAAGCACCGCCATGGGGTGCGCAGCGGCTCTCAACATGGCCGCCCTGCTTCTCGGGAAGCCTTTCCCCGAGTGGCCCAGGGAAACGGCCGTGGGGTCCCTCCTTCACTACCTCGGAGACGCCCTGGAACGCCGTTTCCAGCCCATGAACGTCAATCTCGGCATCTTTCCTCCCCTGGAGAAGAAGATCCGGAACAAGGCCCTGCGGTGTGAAGAGGTCGCCCGGCGGGCAAAGGATTCTTTCGCTCCCTTTCTCGGCCGCCTGGCGGAGCTCGCGGGAACTGCCGAATAGAGATAATCCCTCCGTTTTTTCTCTTATTTTTCTCTCCCACGGGATGGGAGAAAAGAGGAACAGGAATGAAAAATTTCAGTCAGGGACAGGATTTTTACCCCTGATGAAAAAACATTAATTGATTCTTTTGAAAAATATCGAGAATCTAGAAAAAGATGCTAAAATATGCTCATGCAGGAAAAGATATCCGTTTCCCTCGATTTATTTTTCGATCACCTCCGGTTTGAAAAGGAGGCGTCGCCTCACACGGTGACCAACTACTCCGTGGATCTCGCCCAGTTCGCCGAGTTTCTCGAGGTGCAGGGCATAGACGCCCCGGAGGAGGTGGAAGGAAAGACCATACGATCCTGGCTTCGGGAGATGATGGGATACGGCTACGCGAAAACGTCGGCTGCCAGGAAGCTTTCCTCCGTCCGGAGCTGGTTCGCCTTCCTGTTTGACCGGGGGCTGATTCCCTCCGATCCCGCCAAAGGGGTCCGGGGGCCGAAACTCCCCTCCAGGCTGGCCAGGGCTCTCTCCCGGGAGGACGCCGCACGGCTCGTCGAGGCGGGACAAAGCGGCGAGGACCCCCTCCGGGACTCGGCGGTGCTTGAACTCCTGTACGGATGCGGTCTCCGGATCGCCGAGCTCGCAGCCCTGCGCTGGCAGGATGTTGACCTGGATGAACGGATGGTCCGGGTTCTGGGCAAGGGAAGCAAGGAGCGGATCGTTCCCTTCGGAACGTGTGCCCTCCGGGCTCTCGGGAGCTGGAGGGATTCCGCGGAGACGGAGAACGGCCATGTCTTCCCCGGTCAGCGGGGAGGAGCCATTGCGGTCCGGACTGTCCACCGCATTGTGCGGAGGGCGGCCCTGAAGGCCGGGGTGGCGAACGTGACGCCCCACGTGCTGCGGCACAGCTTCGCGACCCACCTCCTCGAGGGAGGGGCGTCCCTCAGGGTGCTCCAGGAGCTTCTCGGTCACGAGAGCCTGCTCACCACCCAGCATTATCTCGCCGTCGGGGCGGATCACCTGCGGAAAAGCTATGAGCTGGCCCATCCCCGGGCGAAAGGAGACAACGGAGATGTTCAAGGGAACGACGATAGTCTGTGTCCGGAAGAATGACAAGGTGGCCATGGCCGGCGACGGCCAGGTGACCCTCGGAAACCAGATCATAAAGGCGGGAGCGAGAAAAGTCCGCCGGCTCCATAAAGGAACGGTCCTCGCCGGTTTCGCCGGAAGCACCGCCGATGCCATGACGCTCCTGGAGCGGTTCGAAAGCCGCCTCGAGGAGAACTCGGGCGACCTCATGCGCTCCGCCGTGTCGCTGGTGAAGGAATGGCGGACCGACAGGGCCCTTCGGAGGCTTGAAGCCCTCATGATCGTCGCCGATTCGGGGCTCACCCTGATGCTCTCGGGCGCGGGGGACATCCTGGAGCCGGAGAACAACGTGGCGGCCATAGGCTCCGGGTCCGGCTACGCCCAGGCGGCGGCCCTGGCGTTTCTTGAATCAAGCGGCATGCAGCCGTCCCAGATTGCCCGGAGATCCATCGAGATTGCTTCGGAGATCTGCATCTATACGGACAACATCGTCACAGTGGAGGCTCTTGGAGAATGACCAGAAATGAGAATGACCGGTTCGACCTCACTCCGCGCCAGATCGTGGAGTACCTCGACCGGTATATCGTGGGACAGGAAAAGGCAAAGAAATCTGTGGCCATCGCCCTGAGAAACCGCATACGGAGACGGCGCCTTCCCGAGAATATCGCCAAGGAAGTGGCGCCGAAGAACATTCTCATGGTGGGGCCCACGGGCGTGGGAAAGACAGAGATCGCCCGACGTCTCGCCGATCTTGTGAAAGCCCCCTTCGTCAAGGTGGAGGCCACCAAGTTCACCGAAGTAGGCTACGTGGGGCGGGACGTGGAATCTATCGTGCGGGACCTGGCCGAGACGGCCGTGGCCATGGTGAAGAAGCGGAAGATCGAGGACGTCCGGGTTCCCGCGGCGGAGCGGGCGGAGCAGCGTTTGGCGGATGCCCTGCTGCCCCGGCCGGAGAAGAAAAGCGCCGTTCCCGATTTCATGCGCCTCTTCGGGGGCGGAGGATCACCGGAAAAGAACCAGGAACGGGATGATTCGCCCGAAGAAGAGAGGCTCCGGGATTCAACCAGGAGAAAAATTCTTGCCCTCCTCCGGGAGGGGAAGCTCGATGACAGGGAAGTGGAGATCGACGTCACCGAAAGCCAGTCGGTGGGCATACCCCTTCTCGGGGGAGCCGGAATGGACTCCATGGGCATCAACATCGGGGACATGCTCGGCGGCCTGCTGCCCAAAAAGACGAAGCGCCGCAGGATGAAGGTGTCGGAGGCCCGGACCATGCTTGCCGCCGAGGAGGCGGAGAAGCTTGTGGACATGGACGCCGTCGTCCGGGAGGCCCTCGACAAGGCCCAGGAAGAAGGAATCGTCTTTCTCGACGAGATCGACAAGGTTGTTGCCCGGGGCGGCACGGGCGGTCCCGACGTGAGCCGGGAGGGCGTGCAGCGGGACCTTCTGCCCATCGTTGAAGGCTCCCCCGTCCAGACGAAGTACGGCACGGTAAACACGGACCACATCCTGTTCATAACCGCAGGGGCCTTTTCGAGCGTGAAGCCTTCGGACCTGGTGCCTGAACTGCAGGGCAGGTTTCCCATCCGGGTGGAGCTTCAGCCCCTTACGAGGGATGACCTGGCCCGGATTCTCGTGGAGCCGGAGAACAGCCTGCTGAGGCAGTATACGGCCCTCCTCGCCACGGAAGGCGTCGAGATTGACTTCACCCCGGAGGCGGTGGCCGAAATGGCCCGCCTGGCGGAGCGGATGAACGGTGAAATGGAAAACATCGGGGCCAGGAGGCTCCATGCGATGATAGAGCACCTTCTCGAAGACATCAGTTTCGGCGCCCCCGAGGAGGGGCAGGGCCCCGTTCCCGTGACGCCCGAATTCGTGCGGGAGAGACTGGAGCCCCTTATTTCGGACAGCGATATCAGAAGATATCTTCTGTAGATCACATTACATAATCCGGTACGGACAGTACGAACGGATACCATATCAGGAGGGATTTTGAGTGGCTGCAAAGAAAATCAAGGCAAGCGAAGAAATCAAGGCGACGGAACCGCACGTGATCGATGAAGATCCGGGACTGAAGGATCTCCTCGAGAAGACCCGGCAGGTGGGCAGGGCCCTCCAGAGCCGCAGGGAGGGAACCAGACCCGACTACAACAAGCTCGCCAAGCTGCTGTGCGAGTTTTCCACGGCCAACGTGTACCTGATCAACAGGGAGGGCAAGATCCTGGGTCATTCCTGGATATCGGAGTATCATTCCGAGGAAGTCTCCAACTTCATCGACAAGGGATACATGCCCGAGATCTTCGTTGAGAAGATGAACCAGCACCGGGAGACCATGCTGAGCGAGACCGACGGGTACCTGTTCGACGACGCGAGCGCCGAGGCTCCCGAGAAGCACATGCTCTACATACCCATTTACGGGGCCGCCGAGAGACTCGGCACGCTGCTTCTCGTCCGGTTCTTCCAGCCCTTCTCCATGCGGGACCTCGTCCTGGCGGAGTACCTGGCCACCCTCGTGGGCATCGAAATTCTCCACGAGAGGACAAAGAACATCGAGGAACGCTCCAGGGAACGGCTCATCGTCCAGATGGCCATGAGGGCTCTTTCCTACTCCGAGGTGGAGTCGGTGAAGCACATCATCAGCGAGCTCGGCTCCTTCGAGGGCGTGGTCATCGCCAGCAAGGTGGCCGACAGGGTGGGCGTCACCAGGAGCGTCATCGTGAATGCCCTCCGGAAGCTTGAAAGCGCCGGCATCATCGAAAGCCGGAGCCTCGGGATGAAGGGAACCTTCATCAAGGTGCTCAGCCCCCTCTTCGTTGAAGAGCTGGGAGTGCTCCAGAAAGACTGATTCAAGTCCGGCGGAAAGCCCGCCGAAACACACAGGAAGAACCAGGGCGGGAGGAAACGGCCATGATGGGCGACTTCAACTGGAAGGTAATGGAGAAAAACCTCGAGGGGCTCGCGAAGCGTTTTGAAGCCACGTCACGGAACATGGCCAACGCGAACACGCCGGAGTTCGCCCGGCGGAACGTTTCCTTCGAGGAGCAGCTCAGGGAAGTCGTGGACGGACCCCGGAGGCTCCCCATGACCGTTACGGACGAAGGACATATCCCTTCGGGGCCTCTGGCCGTCGGTTCCGTCGTTCCCGAAGAAATCAAGGTGTGCGACGAAAAATACCGGCTGGACGGAAACAACGTGGACCCGGAAAGGGAGATGGCGGTCATGTCCCAGACGCGGATGGCCTATAACGCCATGACCCGCTTCGCCGCCAAGAAAAGCTCCCTGTACCGTCTGGTCATAGGAGGAAGATAGCCATGAGAATGTTCCGCGCCATCGACGTCGCAGGCAGCTCACTCACCGCGCACAGGCTCTGGCTCGACTCCATATCGGCGAACCTGGCGAACGTGAACACCACCCGGACCGCCGACGGAGGCCCCTACCGCAGAAAGGTGCCCGTCTTCGCCGAAATGCTCGACAAGACCATCGGCGGGTACGAGGATATCGGGGGAGTGCGGGTGGTGGAGATCGCAGAAGACGACACCCCTCCCCGGCTGGCCTACCAGCCCGACCACCCCGACGCCGACGGGGAAGGGTACGTGGCCTTTCCCAACGTGAACGTGGTCCGGGAGATGGCAGACATGCTCACCGCCAGCAGGGCGTACGAGGCGAACCTCGCGGTGGCCGACGCCGCCCGGAACATGTGGGCGGGAGCCCTGGAAATAATGCGGGGGTAATATTCCAGCCCTCTGGTACCGCCGCACACGGGAAGTTCCTGAAGACAAAGGACTTCCGGCCCATGGAACAACAGACGGGAGGCGCACGCATGCACCTCCCGTTTTTGTTATAAATAGAACCCGTGTGCTAATATAGGGGCACCGGTACGAATATTTATGGACAAAGGAGGAGAGGCTCCCATGGGTTCCCTTCACATAGACCTCTTGAAGCTTGCTTCACCGTCGATGGTTTCCGGACCGGAGACGGTTTCAAAAAAGGCCCCTGCCGGCGGAACCGGTCTTTCCTTCGAGGAACTTCTTCAGGATTCCATGAAGAGGGTAAACGTTCTCCAGGTTGAATCCGACGACCTGGTGAACAAGCTCGCCACCGGGGACGTGGACGACATTTCCCGGGTGGTTCTCGCTTCCCAGAGAGCGGAGTTCGCCCTCCGGATGATTACCGAGGTCAGGAACAAACTGCTCGACGCCTACCAGCAGCTCGGCCGGATGCCTGTGTAAGGGCCCGCGTGAATGGACTGGTTCCGAAGGTTCTCCGCCCGTCTCGGACTTTTCTGGTCTTCCCTCAAGCCGTGGCAGAAGCTCTCCATCGTCGGGGCCTCCATCCTGGTGGTCTCCGCCCTTGTCCTTGCCGCCTACTGGGCGGGCAAACCCTCCTATGAACCTCTTTTTTCCGCCCTCGAAGTGGAGGACCAGTCGGCAATAGTGGCCTACCTCCGGGAAAACCGGATCGACTACAAGCTCGACCCGGCGGCGAACGCCATCCTCGTTCCCCGGGACATCGTCTATGAAACCCGGCTCAGCCTGGCTCAGGGCGGCCTTCCGAAAGGGGGGAGCGTGGGCTACGAGATCTTCGACACCACGAAGATGGGCCTGAGCGAATTCCAGCAGAAGATCACCTACATACGGGCTCTCGAGGGAGAGCTTGAACGGACCATCCGCCAGATCGACGCCGTGGACTATGCCAAGGTGAACATCGTCATCCCCGAGCAGCGCCTCTTCCTCGAGCAGCAGCAGCCTTCCACCGCCTCGGTCCTCGTCCGTTTGAAGACGGGGATGCAGATCGGACCCGACCAGGTGAAATCCATTGTGCATCTCGTGTCCCACGGCGTCCAGGGCCTGCTTCCCGAAAACATCACGGTGGTGGACACAACGGGAAAAGTCCTTTCGGACCTGCTCGACCAGGATCTGCTCATCTACGGCCAGGGCGGGGACGGCCGGACAGTCTCCTCTGTTCAGCGGGAGCTTGAGCGTCAGCAGGAACGGGAGCTCGAAAACAAGGTCCGGGTCATGCTCGAGCGGGTGTTCGGTCCCGGGCGGGTCGTGGTGAGGATCAAAGTCGACCTTGACTTCGACCGGCGAACGAGTTCCTCGAAGGAATTTATCCCCGGAGAAACGGGCAGGGGAGTCCTCCGGAGCCAGCAGAACATGGAAGAAACCTACACCGGAACGGGTGGGCCCATCGGAGGGGCACCGGGGACCACAACGAACATCCCCGGCTATGCCGTCGCCCAGCAGCAGGGGACGGCCAGCGAATACAACAAGACGGAGACCACGAACAACTACGAGATCACCACCCGGGAGACCCAGCAGGTGGTGACCCCCGGCACCATCCGGCGCCTTTCGGCCTCGGTCCTCGTGGACGGCGACCTTGAGCAGGACAGGCTGACGGAACTCCGGGCCCTCGTGGCGCCCGCCCTGGGAGTGGACGCGGCCAGGGGAGACCAGCTCGTGATCCAGTCAATGAAATTCTCCACCACCTTTGCCGACAGCCTGGCGGAACAGCTGCAGGCCCAGCAGAGAATGCAGCTGATTATCGCCCTTGTCGCCGCCGCGGTCATTCTTCTCCTCGCCGCCCTCGCCGGGGTGCTGTGGATGAAAAGACGCAGATCCAGGAAAGCCATGCTCCCTCCGGCAGAGGAACGGAAGCGCATACCGAGCATCCAGGAACTTCTTTCGTCGCCGGAACTTCTTGAGGCCCAGGGAGAACTGGCCGTACTGGAAGAACAGCTTCGGGCCTACGCGAGAAGCAAACCTGAAGAAATAGCCAACCTTACCCAGGACTGGCTTGCCGACGAGGCATAGGAGGCGTAGCCATGGCGAAGACAGCGACCAAGGGACTGACAGGAAGGGAAAAAGTGGCCATCCTCATGGTGGCCCTTGGAAACGAAGTGGCGGCGGAAATCTACAAGCGGCTCGACGATGCCACCATCGAGATCGTCACCCTTGAAATCGCGAACCTGAGAAAGGTGACCCCCGAACAGCGGCTCGGAGTGCTGAAAGACGCCCAGGAAATGCTTCTCGCCAGGGAGTACATGGCCAGGGGCGGCGTGGACTATGCCAGGGATATCCTCGAGAGGGCCCTCGGCCCTGAAAGGGCGCAGAATCTCCTCACACGGATCACTGCCAGCCTTCAGGTCCGGCCCTTCGACTTCATGCGGCACACCGACGCCCAGCAGATCCTCGGCTTCATCCAGGGAGAGCATCCCCAGACCGTGGCCCTCATCATGTCCTACCTCGAACCACAGCAGGCGGCGTCCATCATCGGCGGCCTTCCCGGGGCCATGCAGGCCGAAGTGGCCAAGCGGATCGCCAGGATGGACCGGATCACTCCGGAAGTGCTCCGTGAGGTGGAGCGGGTGCTGGAAAGGAAGCTGAGCACTGTCATGGGACAGGACTTTACCCTTGCAGGCGGCATCGACGCCATCGTGGACATAATAAACAACGCCGACCGCGCCACGGAGCGGAACATCATGGAACACCTGGAAGAGAACGACCCCGAACTCGCGGAAGAAATCAAGCGGCGGCTCTTCGTCTTCGAGGACATCATCAAGATGGACGACCGGTCCCTCCAGAGGGTGCTCCGCGAGGTGGAGATGAAGGAGCTCTCCCTGGCCCTCAAGGGCGCCACCGAAGAGCTCCGGGGAAAGTTCTTCAAGAATATGTCCAAGCGGGCCTCCGAAATGCTCAAGGAGGATATGGACTACATGGGCCCCGTCAGGGTGAAGGATGTGGAAGAAGCCCAGCAGAAGGTGGTCAACGTGGTCCGGGCCCTGGAGGATGTGGGCGAAATCGTCATCTCCAGGGGAGGAGAGGAAGAGCTGGTTGTCTAAGCCTCTTCGCCCCAATGTCATCCGGGCGGTGCGTCTTCTCCCGGAGGCCGTCAGGATCGGCAGTTCAGCGGGAGAAGAGCGGCGGGCACCGGAGTCTGCTCCGGGGGAACCTGCCGGGGCGGGGAATCATCCCGGCGACCTGTTCACCCAGCTCACGGAGGAACTCTCTCTCCTGAAAGCGAAACTCGAGGAGTCCGAAAGGGAAAACCGTGACCTCGCCTCCCGGGCGGCGGTTTTTGAGGAAGAACTTTCCAGGGAGCGGGTGCGCCTGAAAGAAGAGCGGGGAGCTATGGTGTCCGCCCTCGAGTCCGAGGCCGCCGCAGCCAGGAAAAAGGCGATGTCCGAGGGGTTCGAGGAAGGACGGAAGGCGGGATACGAACAGGGCATCGACGACGCCCGGAAAGAAGCCGCCGGGGAAGCCGAGGAGAAGATCAGGTCGGCGGTTGACCTGCTGGAATCAATCCACCGGTCCCTCGAAGAACACATGGATGCCCTGGCGGAGCTCCGGATGCCCAGGCTCATCCGCATGTGGGAATTCCTGCTGTCCCGGATGCTCCGCAGGGAAGTGTCCCTCGACGGAGAAACAGCCCTCCGGGTGCTCCGGGGAGTTCTGGAGCGGATCAGCGACAAGGAACGGGTCGTCGTGTACCTCAGTCCGGATGATGCGGACGCCGTTCGGGGCCGGAAGGACGAATTCGGCGATCTCCTTCGGGGCGTTCGTCATCTTGAGTTCGTTCCTGACGGCAACGTGGATGCCGGCAGCTGCATCGTGGAGACCAACCTCGGAATTTACGACGCCCGGTGGCGGATCCAGCTCGAACAGGTGTCCGGGGAGATAGACCGTCTGTTCATCGAGGGAGGGACCTCCGATGACGGCAGCTCCTGAGGGGGATTTGCTGGCCATTCTCGAGCAGCGCCTTTCGGGATTCCAGCTCACCAAGATCAACGGCCGGATTGTCCAGGTGGTTGGCCTCGTGGCGGAATCCAGAGGCCCGGACGTGCGGGTGGGCGACCTCTGTTCCATCCGGTACAGACACAGTACCAGGGCGGCCCTGTCGGCGGAGGTGGTGGGTTTCCGGGGCGACCGGGTACTTCTCATGCCTCTGGGCAACCTCAAGGACATCGGTCCGGGATGCGACGTCCTCTCCATGGAGCGGCCACTGGGTGTCCGTGTGGGGGACTCCCTTCTCGGCCGCGTCCTCGATGGACTTGGAAACCCTATCGACGACCGGGGGCCCGTGGCGGCTTCCGGATTTTACCCTCTCTACGCGGAACCTCCCCACCCCCTTCGCAGAAAAATGATCACCTCCCCTCTTCCCGTGGGCGTCAAGGTCATCGACGGCCTTCTCACCCTCGGGACGGGACAGAGGATCGGCATATTCGCCGGATCGGGTGTGGGAAAGAGCACCCTGCTCGCCATGATGGCCAGGTACACCGAGGCTGACGTGAACGTCATCGCACTGGTGGGGGAACGGGGAAGGGAAGTCCGGGAATTTCTCGACCGCGACCTGGGCGAGGAGGGGCGCCGCCGTTCGGTGCTCGTCATCGCCACCTCCGACCAGCCTCCCCTCATCCGTCTCAAGGCATCCCTCACCGCCACCGCCATCGCCGAGTATTTCCGGGACCAGGGAAAAAACGTTCTTCTCATGATGGACTCGGTGACCAGGGTGGCCAGGGCCCAGCGCGAGGTGGGGCTGGCCATCGGGGAACCTCCCACCACCAGAGGGTACACCCCGTCGGTCTTCGAGATGCTCCCCCGGCTTCTCGAGCGCGCAGGAGCCGGGGAGCGGGGCAGCATCACGGGAATCTACACCGTCCTGGTGGAAGGGGATGACATGAACGAGCCCGTGGCGGACACCGTGAGAGGCGTTCTCGACGGTCACGTGGTCCTGTCGAGGAAAATCGCCGCCCGGAATTTCTATCCCGCCGTGGACGTTCTGGAAAGCGTGAGCAGGGTCATGCCCTCCATCGTCAGCCCGGAACACCTCTCCGCCTCGGGAAGGCTCCGGGAACTGCTCGCCGTCTATGGTGAAGCCGAAGACCTCATCAGCATCGGAGCCTACAAGAGCGGCACCAACCCGAAAGTGGACTGGGCGGTGGAGCACCTCCAGGGGGTTCATTCCTTCCTCCGCCAGACCGTGGGAGAGAAGGTGCCCTTCGAGGAAATGGAAGAGCGGCTCGTGTCCCTGGTTCCCTGACCGGGGTCAAGACAGGGCAGTCTCCCGCCGATGAATAAATAGAGGTAGCGACCGGAGGACGGAATGAACGCGAAAGTGAACAGGTTTGAACGTATTCTCAAAACGAAGGTCAAGGTGCGGGATGACGAGCGGATTCTCCTTTCCATGGAAAAAAAGGAGGAGGAGCGTCTTCTCTCAGTTCTTGCCACCCTCGGAACGGAAAAGGAACAAGCCCTCGCCTCCTTCGGTTCCCAGAAGGACGAAACCTTCACCGTGCAGGATATCTGGTTCAGACGAAAAGCCATCGACCACCTGGACAGCCGTATCTGCCGGGAGAGGGAATCCCTCTGCGGGGTGAGGCAGTCCATAGAGAACACCGAGGCCCGCCTGCTGGAAAAACACAGGGACGTCAAGGTAATGCAAAAATACATCTCCTTCCTGGTAGAAGATCTGCAGGACGAATCGAAAAAACAGGAACAGTCGGAGCTGGATGATATCGCCGGTATCCGCCATGGTTCACCGAAGGAGGGAAGGCGATGAGACCGAATCTTTCGGGAGTGTCGAGGGTAATGGGCCGCATCGAGGAGATCGAGCGGAAGATCCGGCCCCAAAAGGACAAAAAAGCCCGGGAAGAAAAGAAGGACCGCTTTGTGGATGTCCTGGAAACGGCAGAGAGAAAAGAGCAAACGCGGCCGGAGGCGGAAGAAAAATCACGGCGCCCTGTTGTTCCGGGTGTTGTTTCAGCGGAAAAAACGGCGTCCGGCGGATGGGAAGACCACATAGCACCGCTGGCGGCAGAATACGGCGTGGATGAAGCGCTGGTCCGGGCGGTGATCCGGATGGAGTCGGGCGGCCGGACAGCGGCCGTCTCGCCCAAAGGCGCCATGGGGCTGATGCAGCTCATGCCCGGAACGGCACGGATGCTCGGGGTGGAGGATCCCTTCGATCCCGTGCAGAATCTCGAGGGGGGTATTAAATACCTCTCCCAATTGTCCGATAAATATCAGGGAGACCTGGTGAAAACCCTCGCCGCCTACAATGCCGGGCCGGGGAGGGTGGACTCCTACGGAGGTGTGCCTCCCTTCGCGGAGACCCGGAACTACGTGAAAAACGTGCTCTCCACGTACCGAAAGAATTCAGGGAGCGATGACTGATGGCCGACGAACCCAGAAACCTGGTGGATGAAGTCGAAGAGGAGAGCTCCCCCCGGCCGGTAAGAACGAGCGAGAAGAAAAAGAGCCGGAAAGGAGCGCTCCTTTTTTTATTCCTTTTTCTCGCGGCGGGAGCGGCAGCGGGGCTCCACGTGTCGGGAAGCTGGGATGCCCGTCCGGTGTTGTACTGGTCTGTTCCCAGAATTCCGTGGGTCGGGAAGGATTTCGCCACTGCCCTCGGAATTCCCCGTGAATATTCCCTGACGGCGGAACAGAGGCGGGCTATCGAGCTTCAGCGATGGAACGACCGGCTCAATGAAAAAGAACGGGAGCTTGATGAACGGGAAAAACGGCTGTCTGTTCTCTCTGCGGACCTTGGATCACGGTCTTCCGCCGTTGAAAAAATCGAAGCGGAACAGGCCGCCGCCCAAATGAAGCCTCCCGAGAACCGGCAGGAGGAAAAAGAGTACCTGGATATGCTCATGAAAACCTACCAGGAGATTTCGCCCAGGAGAGCGGCTCTCATTCTCGAGCAGCTGCGGGAAGACCTGGCGGTGAAACTCCTCGAAGGAATGCCCCAGGATGCCAGGGCATCCATTCTCGGCCGCATGGAAGCGGTGAGAGCGGCAAGGCTGACGGAACGGCTCGCGGCCGGTGGGTCGCGGTAACACATTCGGAGGTGCGGCCTTATGATCTCGCCCTTTCTTGCAGCAGCCAGGGAAAAAAGCCCCTCGGAGCTTTTCCCGGATCAGGCAGGAACAAAACTGAAACCTGAAGGTGAAAAAAGCGACCGGTTCGCCCGTCTGCTCCACCGGTGTGAACAGCAGCCGGAAATTCCATTGACGGATAACGGCCCGAAGGAAATCCATTCTGCTGTGTCCCATGCGGTTTTTACGGCGATGCTCCGGAGAATGACCGGGGGCGGCGCAGGCGATGCCGTCCCATTGGAAAACGGCGGTGCGGAAGCCGCTCTTTCAGAAGAAGAGACGGAAATCCTTCTTTCCGATGCAATCCCGGGAGAGGGAGATCTTTCTCAGGAAGAAGCCCTTTCCTTTCCCGGGACTCTTCCCCCCGAATCCTCCCCTGACGGAGAATTCGCCGCCTCGGCGGCTGGAATGGTGGTCCGGGACGATGTCTCTCTTCCGGCAGCCCGGGAAGGAGGGCGGGGGATGATCGTCTCCCCGGCGGAAGAACAGGGCGGCCCCGCTTCCGGGACAGTCTCTTCTTTCGGCTTCCCCTCCAAAGACAATGTTCCCGGCAGGGCCGACGCGGGATTTCTTCAGAAAGAAGCATCGGGGAACCCGGAAATGAACAAACAGGAAGACCTGGCCGTTCCTGAAAAAAGGTTTTCTGATGTTCTTTCGGACCGAGACCGGCCCGCTCCCGAAAATCAGTTCTCCGGTATCCTTTCGGACGAAGACGGGTTGAAGACCTCCCCTTCCGCGAAAAACGAACCCGCGCCGGGGAAAAATGCGGAACCCCTTTCTGCCGGAATTTCAGGGAACGGCGACGGAGAGAAGGGAGAGGGCAGACAGTCCATGTCCGGAAAGAACGACGGCACCGGGGCAGCCCTGTTTTCTCAGCGGCCTGCCCAGGGGACGGAGGGGGTCCGTACGGAAAGATTCCCCGTTCCGGGAGGGTTCGCCCGGGAGCTGGCCCTGGCCGGAAGAAACGGTGAAGCCCTTGAGGACGGGATGCACAACGTGGTCAGGTTCATGAGGACGGAAGGGCACCACCGGGCCTCCATGATCGTCGATCCTCCGGCCCTCGGAAGGGTGGAGATCGAACTTGCCTCGACAAGCGGCGGAGTGGAAGCATCCATACGGGTAGGCAATGAACAGCTCCGGCAGCTTGTCCAGGACCAGATAACGGTTCTGAGGACCCATCTCCAGCAGCAGGGAGTCCAGGTGGCCGAACTGACGGTTGACATAAGGGACAGCGGCAGAGAGGGGCACGGAGAAGCCAGGGACGGTGCGAAAGACAGGAATGCCAGAGTGTCCGGCATGGCCGGGACGGCAGAAGAAGACATCCCATCCTTTGCGGTGGATCTGGAAAAAGGGCTCCTTCACTGGGTGGCCTAGGAGGTGGAGACATGACCGTTTCGGCAGTGAACAGCGCGAATGAAACGAACTATACGGCGGCGGCAAATGAGGCTCTCCGGGAAACGAACAGCGAACTCGGAAAGGACGCCTTCCTGAAAATACTCATCGCCCAGCTGAGCAACCAGGATCCTCTCGATCCTCTCAAGGACAAGGATTTCATCGCCCAGATGGCCCAGTTCAGCACCCTGGAGCAGATGACCAACATGAACAAGAGCATCGAGCAGATGAATGCCATTACCAAGGGATCCGCGGTGAACTACATCGGCAGGGTCGTGGAATACCTCGATGACGAGGGACTGAGCACCTACGGAACGGTGGCCTATGTCCGGTTCGACACATCGGGCGTCATCCTCACCACCACCGAAGAGATCGATATACCTCTCGAAAAGGTTGTGGCTGTGGGGTAACGGACTTCAGAAACAGGGGCAAACCTCCGATTCAATATAGGACAAGGCTTTTCGGCACGAGAACCCACAACCGCCCCCAGGGAAGGCCGGGCGAACTGGAAACTGCAAGGGACTGCGGCATATCAGAATTGACAGGGAGGAAATACAGCATGCTTCGATCCCTTATGTCCGGCGTATCAGGAGTCCGGGGGCACCAGACCCTTCTCGACGTCGTCGGGAACAACATCGCCAATGTGAACACCGTCGGATTCAAGAAATCCAACGTCACGTTCCAGGACCTTATGTACCAGACCAGCAAGGGGGCTTCCGCCCCGGGAGAGGCGAGGGGGGGCATCAACCCCATGCAGGTGGGCTTGGGCGTCAACGTGGCCGCCATCGAAACAATCCATTCCCAGGGGCAGCTCCAGTTCACCGGCAACAGGACGGACATGGCCGTTGAGGGCGACGGCTACTACGTGGTCAGCGACGGGACGGAACAGCTCTACACCCGGGCGGGGAACTTCATCCTCGACGCGAACGGCAATCTTGTCCAGTCCGGCACCGGATTCATGGTGAAGGGCTTCGGCATGACCGTGGACCCCAATGACCCTTCTTCCTACACCATGGGGTCCAACCTGACGGACATCAACATTCCCGTGGGGCAGAAGATCCCCGCCAAGGCCACCGAGCTCACCGGCTACCGGTGCAACCTCGACAGCCGGGTGGAGGCCTACCTCCCCATGGGCATAGAGACCAATGATTCTTCCCTCACGGTGAATCTCGGCACCGACCAGTATGTGCTCAGCGATATCGCCGGGAACAGTACCCAGGCTGGATTCCTTTCGTTTTCGACCGCATCGGGTGCGGCGGATCCTGCCGGCATTACGTGTGCCTACAACGGCATCGACACTGCCTCGGGATATCCCCGGCTGATCGTGACTCTGAGCGGAGCCTTCGACGATCCCCTCAATCCCCTCACCCCTGACTACGACTCTGCCACGGGTACCCTGACCCTGCTCAATTCTTCGAACGAGATTGTTTCGAAGATCGAGCTCTCCGGTTTCATGAACTTCCAGATGGTGACCGACTCCTCCTCCGGCACGGCCGTGAATTACCTCGTGGAGTATGATGACGATGCCTCCACGGGGAACCGCATCCTCAATCTCTGGAGCGAAACGGCGGCCGACCCCGAGACCCTTGAAATCACCATGAACAGCGACGGTACGTTCCAGCTTCCCGCTGCTGCGGCCATCGGCGGAAGTTCTCTGAGCGCCCGGGCCACGGAAAACGGCCTCGGGATCACCCTTCTCAACGGAAGCACGTCCCTGGCGACCATCAACCAGAAGATCGCCAGCGTTCACAACACGAAGCTCGACGTCTACGACAGCCTGGGCAATGCCCACACCCTCGAGGTGAGCTGGGAAAAGATCGATAACAACCAGTGGCGCTGGAGAGCCTGGCTGCCGTCCGAACCCGGGGTGACCATTTCAAACAATACGGGCATCATGGAATTCGATTCCGACGGCAAGATCACCACCGGATCCTCGGGGGTCATCGGGCTGAACTTCGCATCCCTCGGAGCCGACGATGCCACCATCACCCTCGACTTCACCGGGGAATCCTTCGGGAAGGATGTCATGGAAGGCGTGACCCAGTACGGATCCACCTTCACCACGAAGGGATATTACCAGGACGGATACGGAATGGGCGTCCTCAACGACTTCGCCGCCGGCAAGGACGGCACCATAACGGGTGTCTACAGCAACGGCGTGAACCTTCCCCTGTACCGGATCGCCCTGGCGCTCTTCTCCAACCCGACGGGACTGACGAAGGTGGGCAGCACCGCCTTCGCCGCCAGCAACAACTCGGGGCTCGCCCAGGTCGTCGCAGCCGGCGAGGGTGGAGCGGGCACCATCGCCGGAGGTACCCTGGAGATGGCCAACGTGGACCTCTCGGAAGAATTCGTCCGCCTCATCGTGGCCCAGCGAGGCTTCCAGGCCAACGCCAGGGTTGTCACCACCAGCGATCAGGTGCTCGAAGAAGTCATCAACATCAAGCGGTAAACGGAGCGGTAGAGGATGATCACTCTTCGCAGGATCAACGGCGAGGCCTTTACCATCAACGCCGACCTCATAGAAACGGTCGAATCCACTCCCGATACGGTCATCCGGCTCGTCAACGGTCACCGGTACGTGGTGGCGGAACCGATGGAAGAAATAGTGGATTTAGTGGTAAAGTACAGGCAGAAGGTTCTTTTCTCCTTTTTCGGGGGAAAGAACCTCCTTTCGGACGAAGAGGAAAAAAGCTGATCCCTTTTTGATCCGGCAACTGACGCGGCACCCTGGGAGGCAGGATTTTCGTGGATCTTACAACCGTCATCGGATTGGCTGTCTGTTTCATCCTCGTCATAGGAGGTGTAGTGGCCGGCGGCGAAGGAATCGCCTTCGTCGACTTTCAGTCCATGCTCATCGTCCTCGGAGGAACGGGCGGCGCACTGATAATGTCCAATCCGCCAGAGAGGATCAAAAGCTTCCTGAAGATCATGAAGATGGCCTTTACCGGCGGATCTCCGGACCTGGTCTCCCTGGTGCAGACCATCGTGAGCTTTGCCGAGAAGGCGCGCCGGGAAGGGCTTCTCGCCCTTGAGGCGGATGCCTCGGAACTGGACAACGAATTCCTGAAGAAATCCATCCAGCTCGTTGTGGACGGAACCGACCCGGAACTCGTCAAGGCGATCCTCGACACGGAAATCGGTATCCTGGAAAACCGCCACTCGTCCAACAAGTACTTCTTCGATTCCATGGCCGAGCTCGCACCGGCCTTCGGCATGCTGGGGACGCTCATCGGGCTCATCACCATGCTGGGAAACCTCTCGAATCCTGATGCCCTCGGCCCCGGCATGGCTGTCGCCCTCGTCACCACGTTTTACGGGTCGCTCATTGCCAACGGCTTTGCCCTTCCCATAGGGAAAAAGCTGGCTGTGCGCTCTTCCCAGGAGGTCCTCTCCATGGAGCTCATGGTGGAAGGTGTCCTTGCCATCCAGGCAGGGGAAAACCCGCGGATCGTGGAGGAGAAGCTGAAGGTCTTCCTTCCCCCGAAGCAGCGCCTTGACCTCGAGGAGAAGGCGGCGGAAGGGAAAGGAGAATCCTGATGGCCAGGAAAAAGAAAGAGGAATCGGCTCCCGGAGCGCCTCTGTGGCTCGTCACCTACGGCGACATGGTGACCCTTGTCCTCACCTTTTTCGTGCTCCTGTTCTCCTTTTCTTCCATCGATGTCCAGAAGTTTGAAATGATGATCATGTCCTTCCAGGGCGCTCTCGGATTCATGCCGGGAGGAAAATCCGTACAGCAGGATCCGGCCGTCTTCGGAGGACAGCCTGCGACGCAGGCGGGGGAATCCAGGAGGGTTACGCCGGATATCCAGCAGGTCGCCCAGAACCTCCGGAACTACCTCCGCAGCGAGGGGCTGGACAAAGAGGTGGTTGTGCGGATCGACCAGAGGGGGGTTACCGTCTCCCTTTCGGACCAGTTCCTTTTCGATTCCGGAAAAGCGGAGCTGAAGCCGGAGGGTATGAGGGTTCTCTTCAAGATTGCCGAGTTCATAAAGGATTCCGTCCCGGCGGTGGCCGTGGAGGGACATACCGATTCCGTTCCCCTCAAAGGGGGAATATACAGGGACAACTGGGGGCTGTCATCGGCCCGGGCGGCTGCGGTGGCTTCATACCTCCAGTTCAGGGGGAATTTCGACCCGCTGAAGCTGCAGGCCGTCGGATACGGCCCCAACCGGCCCCTCGTACCGAACGACACGCCTGAGCACATGGCGCTGAACAGACGGGTGGACCTCGTGTTCCTGTCCCGGCATCCGAAACAGTAATCAGCTCAAGTCCGCGCAGCCGGCAAGGGGGAAAACAACATGAAACGCATACTTCTTTTTCTGATCCTGGCTATTCTTCTGCTGTCCCTCGGGTTCGGCGGCGGCGTCTTCGCCGGGAGGATGTGGCTGAGTCCGGAGGGCGGATCGTCCGGTACGGAAATCGAAGAGCCCGGTCCGGTCTTTTTCGTGGGGGACTTCATCTCCAATCTCGCCGGAGCAGGGAATCACGTGGCCAACTTCAAGCTCTCCATGGAAATGAGCGGCCCGAAGGCCCTTGAGATGATCTCTTCCCCGAACTGGCTCGCCAGGGTGAAGAACGAGGTGATTCTCCTGACCAAGGACAGGGTTTTCGAGGACCTGACCAGTGCGGAGGGGATTCTTTCCCTCGCCGAGGACATCAAGAGAACGGTAAACGCCATCATGCCCCCTGTCCGGGACAAGGTCCCGGTGGTCAGGGTTCTTTTTGAGGGATTTGTTCTGCAGTAGCCCCGACAGGGGCAACCGTACGCCGGGAAGGAGGTGGGGATTGTGGTGACACCGGATGTGCTCTCTCAAAGTGAAATAGACTCTCTTCTCGAAGCTCTTTCCAGCGGAAGCGTCGACGTGGACGCCATGCGGAAGGAAGACGAGAAGAAAATCAAGCTCTACGATTTCCGCCGTCCCGACAAATTCAGCAAGGACCAGCTCCGGGCCATCCAGATGATCCATGAATCCTTCACCCGGCAGCTGACAACCACCATGTCCACCATGGTCTGGTCCATGGTCTCGGCGGAGATCGCGTCGGTGGACCAGTTCGCCTACGACGAATTTGTACGCTCCCTTGTCCAGCCCACGGTGATCGGGATCCTCGAGATGTACCCCTTCAGCGGAAACGCCCTCATCGAGATCAACCCGAACCTCGTGTTCGCCATCATCGACAGGATGCTCGGCGGCAAGGGGGAATTTTCGGGAAAGGTCCGGGAACTGACCGACATCGAGCGTACGGTGGTGGAACGGGTCATCATGAGGATGCTCGAGCTCCTCGAGGAAAGCTGGAGCACGGTGGTGGACGTCCGGTTCCGCTACGAAAACCTTGAAAGCAACCCCTTCTTCGTCCAGATCTGTCCGGGAACCGATATGGTGCTCCTGGTCATACTGAAGCTGAAGGTGGGCGACGTGGAAGGAATGGTGAGCATCTGCATCCCCTACTTCCTCATGGAGCCCATCATGGACAAGCTGAGCTCCCAGCAGTGGTTCGCATCCACGGGAAGGAAGAGCGACGAAGGATCCCGGGACTATATCCTGAAGCACATGCAGAACGTCCGCGTCCCCCTTGCCCTGGAACTGGGGCATACGGTGCTCAACGTGGCCGACGTAATGCAGCTCAGGACGGGCGACGTGATCAAGCTCGACGAGACCCTGAAAGATCCTCTGAGCGTCCGTATCGGCAACCTCGTCAAGTTCAGGGCCGTACCGGGTTCGGTAAACGGCAGATATGCCGCGGAAATTTCGGAAATTATCCCGGGCGAGGATGAACTGCCCGAAAGAGAGGGAGGGGCGGTCAATGATTGACGAACTTCTGAGCCAGGACGAAATAAACGCCCTCTTGTCAGGAGCCGATTTCGGCGGAGACGGAGGAGCGGGAAAAAGCGAAGGGGGTATTTCCCCGGACCAGCAAAGTATTCTTGATGACCTGGCAGGCATTTTTTCCACGTCGGCGTCGAGTGTCTACGGTATGCTGGCAGGCAAGGAGGTCAGCGCTCTTGTCAGGGAAATGACGGTGCTTCCCCAGAAGGAAGCCGCCTCCAGGCCCGAAGAGACGCCCTTTGCCTTCCGGGTGACCTGCGGCGGGCTCAACGATGCTCCCCTGGTTCTCGTGATTACTGAACGGGGGGCCCTCACCCTTGCCGACCTCATGATGGGCGGAGAAGGGAAAGACCTTCCCGAGGAAGCGGGGGAATTGTACCTGAACGCGGCCCAGGAGGGGCTGAGCCAGGTGGTGGGGGCTGCCTTCACAGGTATGAGCGGCATGCTCGGTGGAAAACGGCTTATACCGGAAAATATTTCCTCCGCCCTGGAATCCCAGGACTGGCTTCCTTTCCCCACCAGGTCTCCTGAAGATGAAGCATGGACAATTTCGGCGGCGATTTCCATCGAAGGCCTTGGAGACTTTCCTCTCTGGGTGATTCTTCCCCTCGACGTTGCCAAAGCCCTGGCCGACGATGTTCGGGAGCTTGTATCCGGCAAAGGGAAGAAAGAAGCTCCGGCGGCCGCCAGGGCCCCCGCAGCCGGGGCGAAACCGCAGCAGCCCTCCTCCCGCGGGAACGTGCCGGTTGAAGCGCCGGTCCAGGAGACTGAACATCCCTCCTTCGGAAACGTGTACGACCAGTCCTCAGTTGATGTCCGTCCTGCCGAGTTCGTTCCGCTGGTCCAGAAGGCCGGAACGGGATACGGAAACAGCAGGATCGACCTTGTGGCCGACATCCCTGTCCGGGTGACGGTGGAATTGGGCCGGACGAGAAAAAATATCTCCGACATCTTGAACATGACACCGGGTTCCGTGATAGAATTAGACAAGATGGCCGGTGAACCTGTGGATATTCTGGTCAACGGCAAGGCTGTAGCCAAAGGCGAAGTCGTTGTCATCGACGAAAATTTCGGTGTCCGCATCACGGAAATCGTGTCGTCCGCAGGAAGGGTTCATTCGCTCTAGGAAGGGATCCGACGTTCAAGCTATTACCGAGAGAGGGATGTGGAAGTATGGGCAGGAAAGTTCTGATAGTCGACGATGCCGCCTTCATGAGAATGATGCTGAAGGACATTCTGACGAAGAACGATTTTGAAGTGGTGGCCGAGGCGGAGAACGGAAAAGTTGCCGTGGCCTCCTTCCAGAAGTTCAAGCCCGACATCGTCACCATGGACATTACGATGCCGGAGATGAACGGAATTGACGCGGTGAAGGCCATCAAGTCTATCGACGGGAGCGCCAGGATCGTCATGGTGAGCGCCATGGGCCAGCAGCCCATGGTCATCGAGGCTATCCAGGCCGGAGCGACGGATTTCATCGTGAAACCCTTCCAGCCTGACAGGGTGGTGGAAGCGCTCAACAAGGCTCTCGGCTAGAAGGTTCGCCATGACCGCTTTCTGCGCCGCGGTCTTTCTGGTCCTTCTTCCGGCCGCCGCGGAGGCTTCTCCGGCTGATTCCCCCTCTCTTGCCGGGTACATGATCCGGATCGGGCTGAGCCTTGCCATACTTGCTCTCGCCGGATACGGCATGGTGTTATATTCCCGGCGGACAGCTCCCCTGAAGGCGAAGGGAGCCGCGAACATAATGGCATCCTTGCCCCTCGGCAAGGATGTTCTTTTTATCGTCCGGCTCGGGCCGGACGTGGTCGCCCTGGCATCGGGAGGCGCCGGGACGAGGGTGATCGGCAGGTGGCGATATGAAGACTGGAAACAATTCGAGGACGAAGCTCATTCTCAATAGGATACCATTCCTTTCGGCCGCGGTGTCCGCCACGATGGTGACGACCTCCGCCTTCGCCCAGGACGGGGCTCCCTTTATTCCGCTGCCCGCGCTCCAGTTCGGGGTCCGCATGGCGGAATCCCCATCCGACGTAGCGGTGACCCTCCAGATCCTCGCTCTCCTGACCGTACTGAGCCTGGCCCCGGCCATCATCCTCATGGTGACCAGCTTCACCCGGATCCTCGTGGTCCTCGGCTTCGTCCAGCGGGCCATCGGACTCCAGCAGACACCGCCGAACCAGGTGATCGTCGGGCTGGCCCTGTTTCTTACCCTTTTCATCATGGGGCCCACATGGGGGAAGGTTTACGACGGCGCCCTCTCCCCCTACCTTGCGGGAAACATCAGTTCGGCCCAGGCCTGGGAGGGTACCATACAGCCCGTCAGGGAGTTCCTGTTCAAGTTCACCCGCCAGGAGGAGCTGTCTCTCATGGTCTCCATGGCCGGGATGGAGCAGCCGAGGAACCGGGACGACATCCCCACGAGAATCCTCCTGCCGGCCTTCATGCTCAGCGAACTGAAGACCGCCTTCCAGATGGGGGTGGTCATCTTCATCCCCTTCATCGTGGTGGACATGATCGTGGCCAGCGTTCTCATGGCCATGGGCATGATCATGCTTCCGCCCATGATGATCTCCCTGCCCTTCAAGGTGCTTCTCTTCGTCATGGCAGACGGCTGGAACCTCGTGGTGACGAGCCTGCTGAAAAGCTTTACGTAAGGGGGCGATGACCAGTGTTTCCCGTGAACATGTACGACGTGCTCAGCGACGCAGTCTGGACCACGCTCATCACGTCCCTCCCGGTGCTCCTCGTGGCCATGCTCGTAGGTCTCGTGATCGGCATTCTCCAGACGGCCACCTCCATCCAGGAGCAGACCCTTATCTTCATACCGAAAATCGTGGCCGTCCTCCTCGCCCTGGTGGCCTTCGGCCCCTGGATGTTCGGCAGGGTGGGCGACATGGCGCGGCTCATCTTCGGCCAGCTTGAGCGGTTTGTCCGATGACGGCGGAACAGACCCGCTTTGTGACCCTGCTCCTTTTCTATCTCCTCGTGGGGATCCGGTTCACGGGGATGATGTTCTCGGCCCCTGCATTCATGGCGTCAAGCATGCCCATTCCCCTGCGGTTCTGGTGCGCCTTTTTCCTCACCCTCGCCGCAGTGGGAACCATCCCTGACGCCGCGGTGCCCGTTGCGGTTTTTGAAAACTGGACCTCCATTCTGCTCACGGCGGCAAGAGAGTTTCTCATAGGCATTGCCATCGGGTTTCTCGCGGCTCTCCCTCTCTATGTCCTGCAGATTTCCGGAGAGCTTATCGGCATCTCCATGGGACTCTCCATGGTGAGTCTCCTGGATCCCCTGAGCGAGGCCCAGGCCTCCATCATCGGGCAGCTCCAGTTTCTCGTGGGGCTGTGGTTCTATTTCCGCTGGAACGGTCATCTTCTGATGACCCAGTCGGTGGTGGAAAGCCTCAGGCTTGTCCCTCCCGGAAAGCTCGCCCTGGCAATATCCTGGGACCTCGGCGCCGGGGAGTGGCTGCAGCAGGCCTTTGTCCTGAGCCTCCGGTTCGTCCTGCCCTTTTACGGGGCGATTCTCCTGGCGGACGTGGGGCTCGGCTTTCTCGCCCGGACCGTCCCCCAGATGAATATCTTCGTCCTCGGCCTTCCCCTGAAGATCGCCCTCGGTTTTTTCGTCCTCATGGTGGTCCTTCCCGTCACTGTGGAGATCATGGCTGAACAGATGGAACGGTACGTGGAATTTGCCCTCCGGGGGGCGACGGCCTGGCGATGACCTTCGATCTCCAGTTTTTCTCCCAGGAACGGACCGAGCCCGCCACTCCGAGAAAGAGGCGGAAGGAGCGGGAGGAGGGAAGGGTGGCGAAGAGCCAGGACCTCGGCGCCGCCGCCGTGATTCTCGTGGGACTTTTTGCCCTCCTGGTCTTCGGGAGGTTTCTTTTTTCCTGGATTATCTCCTTCACCACCGACAGCATCGCTTTTTTGGGCGGAAGCACTCTCAGGGAGGAGGGCTGGTTTTCCGTCATACAAAAGGAGACGGTCTACGCCCTTCTGGTTCCCTGGCTTCCCATCGGGCTTGCTGCGGCAGTGGGGGCCCTCATCGTCACTGTGTCCCAGGTGGGATTCTTTCTGACCACGAAACCCCTGGTTCCAAAAATGGACAGGATGAATCCCGTGTCGGGACTGAAAAAAGTGATTTCCCTCCGGTCCCTGGTGGAGATGGTGAAGGGCCTGCTCAAGGCGGCCCTGTTCGCCCTCGTGATTTATTTCTCCCTTAGGAAGGACACCCCCGAACTGGTCCATGCGATACGCTTCCCCCTCGAGGCCGGTGTCTCCCAGCTCCTGTGGAAGCTTCTGGGGCTGAGCTTCCGGCTGGCTTTCCTGCTTCTCGTCATCGCCGTCTTCGATTACGTGTACCAGAAATGGGAATTCGAGCGGTCCATCAAGATGAGCAAGCAGGAGCTGAAGGAAGAGTACAAGCAGATGGAGGGAGACCCCCAGATCAAGAGCAAGATACGGCAAAAGCAGAGGGAGCTGGCCAGGAGCCGGATGATGTCCTCCGTTCCCAAGGCCGACGTGGTCATCACCAACCCCACGCGGCTGGCGGTGGCCCTTGAGTACGACAGGAAGGTCATGGATGCCCCGGTGGTCAGTGCAAAGGGCAGCGGTTTCCTGGCCCGGAAAATACGGGAGATCGCCCGGGAAAACGGTGTTCCTGTCGTGGAGAACAAACCCCTGGCGAGAAGCCTTTTTGAAAATCTCGAAGTGGGCGACGAGGTTCCCGAGGAGTTTTACAGGGCCGTGGCCGAGGTGCTCGCCTTTGTCTACAGGATCAGAAAAGGGAGGCCTTCAGTTCCCCCCGGGCCGGTGAATGGGGATCCGGCAAAAAAGGACGGCCGGTCCGGGGTTTTCATGTAGAATAGAACGATACAGACTGGGTTATCAAGGGAAGGATGGGTCGGGTGGCGGAATCGACGACGAACATGTCGGTCTTCAAAAAAATGCTCAATTATTCGGATATAGGCATGGCGGGGCTCGTGGTCCTCATCGTTGTGATGATGATCATCCCGCTGCCCACGTGGCTTCTGGACGTGCTCCTGACGCTGAACATCACCATCGGAGTGGTGGTCCTGCTTTCGACGTTCTATGCCCAGAGAGCCCTCGATCTCGCAGCGTTCCCTACCATGCTCCTGATCGTGACCCTCTTCCGTCTCGCCCTCAACGTGTCCACCACGAGGCTCATCCTGCTGAACGCCGATGCGGGGCAGGTCATCAGCGCCTTCGGCAATTTCGTGGTGGGAGGAAACTACGTCGTCGGCGCGGTGGTCTTTCTCATTCTCGTCATCATCCAGTTCGTCGTCATCACCAAGGGATCGGAACGTGTGGCGGAAGTGGCTGCGCGGTTCACTCTTGACGCCATGCCCGGAAAACAGATGGCCATCGACGCCGACCTGAACGCCGGGCTCATCGACGAGGGGGGCGCCAGGGAACGGCGGCTCACCATCCAGCGGGAGGCCGACTTCTACGGGGCCATGGACGGCGCGTCCAAGTTCGTCAAGGGGGACGCCATCGCCGGTCTTATCATCACCATCATCAACATCATCGGCGGGCTGTCCATCGGGGTGCTCCAGCGGGGCCTTCCCCTGGAAAAGGCCCTGGGGCTGTACAGCCTCCTGACGGTGGGCGACGGCCTCGTATCCCAGGTTCCCGCACTGCTGTTCTCAACCGCCACCGGCATCATCGTCACCAGGGCGGCGGGGCAGACGGACCTGGGCCGGGATATTTTCACATCCCTGACCAATTATCCCCGCCCCCTCTTCATCGGGGCCGTGCTGCTCTTTGCCCTGGCCGTGGTGCCCGGGCTGCCCACCATCCCCTTCCTTCTTCTCGCCTGTTTCCTGACCCTCATGGGCTACTGGGTCTACAGGGAAGGAAAAATTCAGGAAGCGGGAGGAGGGGAGAAGCGCCGTGAGGGAGGGAAAACCCAGGCGCCGGGCGCTCCGGGAGAAGGAACGAAACCGGCTGCGGCGCCGTCGTCCCCCGAGGATGTCATGCGCCTCCTGACCGTGGATCCCATGGAAGCGGAAATCGGGTACGCCATCATCCCTCTCGTGGATCCGGGGCAGGGAGGGGACATGCTGGACCGCATAGGAACCATCAGAAAACAGATGGCCATGGAGTTCGGCCTCATCGTCCCTCCCATCCGCATCCGGGACAACATCCAGATCAAGCCCACGGAGTACATCCTGCGGGTCAAGGGAGCCGAAACGGGACGGGGAGAGCTTCTTCCCGACCATTATCTCGCCATGAACACTGGATCCGCCGAGGAGGAGATCGTCGGCGTTCCCGCCGTGGAGCCCGCCTTCGGCCTGCCTGCGGTGTGGATTTCCCCGGAGATGCGGGACAAGGCCGAGTCCCTCGGGTACACCGTCGTGGACGCCCCTTCGGTCCTGGCGACACATCTATCGGAGGTCATCAAGCGGTTCGGCGCTGACCTGCTCACACGGCAGGAAGTGCAGAAGCTCACCGACATGGTGAAGGAGGCGGCACCCGCCGTGGTGGAGGAGATGATGGCCGCCCTGTCCCTCGGGGAGATCCAGAAGGTCCTCCAGAACCTCGTCAGGGAGCAGGTGCCCATCCGTGACCTGGTAAGCATCTTTGAAGCGCTGGCGGACTACGGAAAGACCTCCAGGAGCGTGGATTTCCTCACCGAGCGGGTGAGGGAATCCCTGGCCCGGATAATCACCCTCCGCATCCAGGATGAGAGCGGCACGATCACAGTTGCCACCCTTTCCCCGAACTGGGAGGAAAAGGTCAAGACTTCCATGGATGGCGACCTTCTCCGGGGATGGCAGTTCACCATGGAGCCCAGGGAAGTGCAGAAGATGATGGGGGCCGTTTCGAGAGCCGCGGAGGATATGTCCGTGAAGGGGCTGGTTCCCGTTCTGCTCGTTCACCCCGACGTGCGCCTCGTCATGCGGCGGATTCTTGAAGGATCGCTGCCCGGCCTTTTTGTGATATCCTATAATGAAATATCGCAGGGAGCACAGCTTAAGTCGGTCGGGATGGTGGAATAATTGGCTATTAAAATCAAGAGAGGGACCCAGATCACCTTCGAAGCGAAAGATGACGCTGAAGCTCTCCGGACCGCCAGGGACCGTCTCGGTCCCGATGCCGTCATTCTCTCCTCCCGGCAGGTGAAGACAGGGGGCTTTCTCGGGCTCTTCCGCCGCACCGTCCTCCAGGTGAGCGCCGCGGTCCTCGAGGAGGACCGCCGTTCCGAGAGCGACGCAGAAAAGAAAGAACGGCTGGCGGCCTTCCAGAAACTCCTCGAAATCAAGCAGGCCATGGTTTCACCCGGTGAGGGGGTCTCCGGCAGCGAATCTACGGTTCTCGACGGAATGCCATTCAGAGGAGACCAGGCTCTTTCCGCCGCCGGCGTCTATTCCCCCCGCTCCCCGAAAGTGAAGAAAGAGGTTCCAATTCCGGAGACCGCCCCTGACGGCGTGGAGTTTTCGCCGAAAGGCCTTGCCCTGGCATCTGAAAAAGCGGCTCCGGCGGCTGAACCGCCGGAAAAGGTCTCCCCGGAAAAACTCCAGAACGAAGTCAACGAAATAGCCCGAAGGCTCGACCTTGTCCTGAAGCGCCTTGAAACAGAGCGCTCCGAACCTGCCCCGCCTCCCCCTCCTTCCGACGAGGGGAAGGACATCCTGGCGAAGCTTCTTGCCGCGGACGTGAGCGAAACCCACGCCCGTTCCCTGGTGGAGCGGTTCAGGGACGACCCCCAGGGAAGGAATTTTCTCCAGTGGCTGGGCAAAAAGATCTCCGTGGCTGCCCAGGAGTCCTGGGAAGCCCTCGGGGGACGGAAAGTCATGCTCATCGGGCCAACCGGCGTTGGGAAAACCACCACCATCGCCAAGCTTGCGGCCATTCACTCCCTGTGGAAAAAGAAAAAAGTTTTTCTGCTCACTGCCGACACCTACAGGATTGCGGCGGTGAAGCAGGTCGAAACCTATTCCAAGATCCTGGGAATCCCCATGGATGTTGTGGACGACCCAAGGCACATCGGCCCCGTACTGGAGAAGACCGCCGGGGCGGACCTTGTTCTGCTCGACACCGCAGGCCGTTCCCAGAGGGACGGAGCACGCATCGAGGAAATGCGGGCGCTCTATCTTGCCTTCCAGCCGGATGCGGTTCACCTTGTCCTGGCTGCGAACATGAAATACCGGGACATGCTCGACGTGGTGAAACGGATGGGAGTGGTCCCCATTTCCAGGGTCATCTTCACCAAGACCGACGAAACCACCACCTACGGTGCCCTTCTCAATATCCTTCTGGACTTTGACCGCCCCGTCTCCTTCATCACCACGGGACAGAACGTTCCCAACGATATCGAGGTCGCATCGGGAATGCGGCTGGCAGAAATGCTCCTCGGGGAAGAGAGGGACGCCGGCAGTGTCTGAGGTTGAAACCAGAAACGGAGACCAGGCGAAAGACCTGCGCCGCATAGTCGACATGCAGCGACGACCCGCCAGGGCGGGGTACGGGCTTCGATCCCTCGCCGTCCTGAGCGGCAAGGGAGGGGTCGGGAAAAGCAACATCTCAGTGAACCTTTCCCTGGCCATGGCCGGGAGAGGCAAACGGATCGTCCTTCTTGACGCCGACCTCGGGATGGCCAACGTGGACCTGCTCTGCGGCCTTTCACCGAAGTTCAACCTTGCCCATGTCATCCGGGGAGAAAAAGAGGTCCTGGACATTCTTCTTCCACTGGGAGAGAACCTTTCCGTCCTTCCCGGGGGACCGGGGGTCCGGGAACTGGCCGACCTCGGGGAGGATGCCCTTTTGAGTCTCATCGACAGCATGTCCGTTCTCGAGGGTATGGCGGACATGCTCATAATAGATACCGGGGCCGGAATTCACAGGAACAGCATTTCCTTCGGGACCGCCTCGGATGCCGTGCTGCTGGTGACAACCCCCGAACCCACGTCCATCCGTGACGCCTACGGCGTGCTCAAGGCCCTGGCCTTCGCTGCGGCGGGCAAGGCGGACGTGACCGTGGTGGTGAACATGGCAGCCTCTCCGGAAGAGGGGGAGGATGTAGCCGACCGCATACGGAGTGCGGCGTCCCAGTTCCTCGGAATATCTCCCTCCTTCGGTGGAACGGTGCTCTGGGACGATGCCGTTCCCCTGGCGGTACGGAAGCGGACGCCCCTGCTCACTGCCTATCCGGACAGCGGGGTTTCACAAAGCCTCAGGGCAGTGGCCGACAGGATGCTCGGTCTTGAGGATGCCCGGGAGGCCCCTTCTTCGGGCAGGGGAGTCAAATCTTTCTTTTTCCGGCTCGCCCGCGGCCTCGGCCTGAGGAGGTAAGCCATGGAGAGCATGACTCCCGGGATGTTCCTGAACTTCATGAACGGAAAGGTCGGGACGAAGGTTGTTCTCTTCAACGAGGCCGGGTTGTACAAGGGGACCTATCCCTCACGGGTTGAAGATGTGAAGGGAGACCTGATCGGCCTTTCCCATCCCCTTCTCCGGGGAGCCCTGCTTCCGGTCCTCAGGAACGTGGAGCTGAAATTAAAGGTGGAGACGGAGGGAGCCCTCTACCAGACCGTTGTTTCCGTTGCCAGGGGAGGCCCCCATGACGGTGTCCCCGTACTGTGGGTATCCCCGGTTTCAAATGCCGAGAGAGTGCAGAGACGCTATTTTGTCCGGGTGCCCTGCCTTTTGAAAACCTCCTTCTTCCGCCTCGAGGGCGAGGGAATGAAGGCCGAAACAGAAGAATGGACCCACGCCGTTTCCAGGGACATCAGCCTCGGAGGCGTGGGCGTCTTGATGCCCCTGCCCCTTTCGGAGCGTTTCTCGGAACAGGACAGGGTGCTGGTGCGGCTTCCCCTGCAGGAGGGCACCTGGTTCCTCACGGGGAAAGTGGTGAGAAAACTCAGAAAAGAGGATGCCTGGGAGATGGGCTTCGCATTTGAAGCCATGCCCGGGTCCGTGGAGAAGCCGCTGGGCGCCTTTATCCGGCAGCAGGAGCTGGCGGGACGCCAATAAATCACTGAAGGGATTGCCATGACAGAGTCGAGAATACGTGTACTTGTAGTGGATGGTTCGTCCTTTATGAGAAAGATCCTGAGCGATATCCTGGGTACGGACCCCCGCATCGAGGTGGCCGGAACGGCCAGGGACGGCGATGATGCCCTGAAGAAGATCGCCGAGCTTTCCCCCGACGTG
>Ga0334887_1001055_pt1 | contig 38480 bp, 31 predicted proteins | sample GraSluR1_MG_10_FD_207217 | JGI IMG/M metagenome (GOLD analysis project Ga0334887, IMG submission 207217) | Sludge microbial communities from methane-producing bioreactor in Wageningen University, Netherlands - Granular Sludge_18_07-R1 | ecosystem: Engineered > Bioreactor > Anaerobic >...
TTCCGCACACCACCCTGCGGTGGGTCCAAAATCCGGCGCTCGTGGAAGCCAGAAGAAAAAATCATGCAACTTCAGGGTGGGTCCATAAAGACCGTTCAGGTGGGTCCATTCTTATCCGGGGGTAACAATCTTGATTTTATCGTAGACGAATTGGCTACTCCCGAGCTTGATCTCGGTGAGAGACTGATCAAAGCAATAGCAAGGTTGGCCGTGGTCAGGCATGACGATGTGGTCCCTGCCCTCATTGCCCGGGCGGTATCAGCTTCTGGAAGAGTTCTACGTCGCTTGCTGACGGTGCTTTACTCTCTTGCTGACCAATATGCCGTCCTTTTATTGCCGTACCAAGGGGCACTGGCTCAACTACTTGATCGCGAGGATTTCTTCTGCCGCCTAACGACTGTTCACATTCTTCGATGTCTAAACGAAGTGTCACCGCTGGAAGGTACCGTTGCCAGTTCAGTCCAACGTATCGAGAGAAGTTACTCCGCCAGTATACACCATCCGTCATACAGGATGTCATCAAGCCCCAGTCCTGAATTCATGGAATTTCTTAAGCGAAATACCTTATGGGATTTCTCTAGACAGGTGATGTCGATTGAGAAGATTCTTCGACTCTCCCCAGGGAAGCTTGTGGCGGCGATTGAAGAACGATTGCTTGCCCAGAACTGGTCTATGGATGATGAGCGGGCTCGTGTCAAAGACGATTGGTATGGTCATGTCCATCCGCAGGGCTGGCCCGTCGTCTGGATCACCACCGAGTTTCAGGAACTAGTCCCCGATATCCTTTGGACCGTCCTCGATGAAGCGGCTAATAAGCTCAAGTTGAACAGCGAGCAGATCCAGCTGCTTCGGGAGACCATCCAGCCTGCCGATCCCGAGTACGTTCTACGTAATGCTATGCCGCGCCCCTCTGACATCAAACCACTTCGTGTTCGCGACAAAAATGCCTGGTTGAGCGAACTCGACGCGCTCGAACCCATGCAAATCGGAAATACAAGACCCCAAGGCCAGGATGGAGAATGGATTACGGTATTTGAGAAGAGGAGGATGGCTCAGGAGGAACAATACAATGTGCCGCACAGGCAAGAGATCTCCCTGAAAGGGTTTCTGATTCCACAACAGGTTTACGGCGGATCACAGGGATTAGAAGAACTTGAGTTAGTTGTAGAACGAATCGCTCCTGTAACCTCAATGGCAGTCTCCATTAAACAGGCACAAAAAGAGTTGTTGCGGAGGGGAAGGGATTTATTCGACAAGACATATGGCTGCATCCCACTTGTTGCTGAGCATCAGAATCCAGTGACTTTCCTTGGATACTGGTATGTCTGCAGCCTGGCGTCTTTCATTCTACACGAATCCCAACTTCATTTTGAGGGAACGGACCTTTCGAGAAATGGAGAAATTGTCGCAAAGTATGAGGCTTGGCAGGAAGGATACCAAGACGAGGCATACACCCGCGAGAAGCTGTCAGCCGGAGTGAGACTTCAGGTGAGCCTGGATCTCTTAAAAGAGGTCTGCAATCGCCATCGTAAGATATTGTGCATTTTCGTGGATGAAAAACGAGAGTGCTTTAAATCAATTTACGACCGTAAACCTGATGACCAGCGATATTCGAGGCACTCAATACTGTACCACTTGTGAGCATGATTGCGATCCATATTATCCAAGGTTTCCGAATCTCTTGTCTCGAACCGCCTTCAGATGCAAGTGGTTGGGGAAGGGGGCTGCCCCCGCTGCCATTAAATTCCCCTCATAACTGATCGAAATGATGGCTAAAGTCGAGCCTTTCAGCTGATAGGCTCCTCATGACGGTCAGTGCGGTAGTGCCAGCCAGCGAGTGGCGTACCTTGTGGATGGATTGTAACCATCGGAAAAGATTATATATTGCTGGTTATTTACTCATAAAATTACTCATAGCTGAAAAATCAGCCATTCCAATCACACGTAAGTATTTGAAAAGATGGAGCCGGCGCGGGGATTCGAACCCCGGACCTGCTGATTACGAATCAGCTGCTCTACCACTGAGCTACGCCGGCAAAATGAGTGTTTGGCCTTATAGCACGCGGGTTTAGCTTCCGTCAAGACATTTAGAGGAAGTGGTGAATATTGTCCAGAAAGTGAGTTTGTCCGGTCAGCGGGCAATCTCCATCTCCTCCCGCTCCAGCATCACACGCATATTAAACCATGTTCTGCCGGCAAACTTCCATGAGCGGTGGACTGACAGCCAACGCATACCCCGACGGTTGTCGCACAGGGGTGGAATACACCTGCAACATCGTCATTCCCGCGAAGGAGAAGGTTGTGCCGGGATTGGAAAACTCGGGAAGAAGTGACTGTTCCGATCCTGCATCCACGGTTGCCGCGTCCCCTCAGTCGGCAGTCGACCTGGTGCCGGGTCCATGCGGGGCACCGGGAAGAGATGAATTCTACTCATCATCCCTCTTTACCAGCCTTCGCGGGAATTCGTGGCGCCCTCCACGGGGAAGCATCCGGGATGAGCGGCACTGCATGACAATTTGTGCTTATAGAACCTTGGTAAACCAGCCGCCGGGCACGAGATTCGATGCCTCTTTAGTGACACCGTTTCAAGCCTGTAGCCGATTCTACCGAATTACACAGGGCATGGGGAAAGGATTGGGCTGGAAGCAGGGAGGTCTTGGAGACTCAAAGGGCAAGGGCGACTTGTTTTGCCTATCAAATGGAAATAACAGCTATTTTAACGCTTGAGCGCATTTCCTGGAAGCCTTGACATCCCTTTCTTTTTTCATGATAATCGCTCACCCTGTTCTTATCGGCTTCGGTTCGGGTGGTCGGGCGCTTCAACAGGTGGGGGCACCCGCACCGGCGGCCGATTTAAGAACCTGCTCAGTCAGTCTTTCGCACATGGAGATGTGTTGCTCAGGAGCCCTGGTATGACGCTGAAGATCAAAGTCGCCTGCTTTGCATTGTTTGCTCTGCTTCTATTGTGCTGTGGAGGAACCTATGCTCAGGAAATCCAAATCATTCCTTCCCCGGTAGCTCCACCTCCCTTTGCCGGGGGACAGGTGTCACCTCCCGGGGTTGTGGGCGCGATGACTCAACCCCCGACTGCGCCCGCTGGAGCGGGTGTGCCCGGCCAGGGTGCGGTTCCTGTAACGCCACCATCGGGCTATTCCCGGCAACCGATGCCTCCGGCACCCGGCCAGCCGACTCCGGCGACTCCTCTCACTGCGCGACCTCACACGGCGGTTCTCCCGGGCCAGGCTGCTCCGGTAGCGTATCCGGGAGTCCTTCCGCAGGCAGGCCTTGTCCAGGAGGAACCTCCTTCCGCTTTCGAATTGTTCGTTTCCGGCCAGGCTCCCACAACTATTTCCTTCGACATCAAGCAGTTCGGCTACGATCTCTTTCGAGAAGCCTTTCCAACCGTCCAGCCGGCTCAACCTCTCCCCGGAACCGCGATCCCGGGACAGACACAGGGACTCGGGTTTACTCCTTCGCCGATGATCAGCCAGCCGGGGAATCAGGGAGCGCAGTTTGGAGCCCAGGTTCAGAATGTGCCTGTCAGCGCGGATTACGTTATCGGTCCGGGTGACGAAATCCGCGTAACGGTGTGGGGCAGTGTGGAAGGGAACTGGAATGTGACGGTTGACCGGGATGGGAACATTTCTCTTCCCAAGATCGGAATATTGGGGATCACCGGGCTCAAGTTTCAGGAGTTCAAGGAAGTTCTTCAAAATGAGTTTTCCAAGTATTACACTGACTTCCAGATGAATGTCAGCATGGGGGCTTTGAAGAGTATAAGGATCTACGTGGTTGGGAACGCCCGGAATCCGGGTGCGTTTCTGGTATCTTCCCTGTCGACGGTGATCAACGGGCTCATTTCTGCGGGGGGGCCCAGCAAGTCGGGGAGCATGAGAAACATACAGTTGAAGCGCAACGGGGAGACGGTGGCCAACATCGATCTGTACGATTTCCTCATCAGAGGAAACAAGGCCCGCGATGTCAAGCTCATGCCGGAGGACGTGATTTTTATTCCGCCCATAGGATCGCTGGTGGGTATAGCGGGCAACGTGGAAAGGCCGGCCATCTATGAAATGAAGGGAAGGATCAGGCTTTCTGAAGCCATCAAGCTGGCGGGGGGAGTCACGGCGGACGCATATCTGCACAGGGTGCAGGTGGAAAGGGTGCACCAGAGAAAAAGCAAGGTGCTCCTGGACCTGGACCTGCAAAAAGTGAGAGGAAAGGACGACATCCTTCTCCAGGATGGTGACATTATCAAAGTATTTCCCATTACGTCCCTGGTCACCAACCGTGTGGTGCTGCAGGGCAACGTGCGCAGGCCGGGAGAATACGAGTGGAAGCCCGGCATGAGGGTGAGGGATCTCATCCGGTCCTTTGACGATCTTCTGCCCGAGACGCTCTTCGAATACGCCGTGGTGGAACGGCTGGTTCCTCCTGAAAATCACCAGGAATACAGGACATTCGACCTGGGTGCGGCTCTTCGAGGTACGGACCAACAGCAGAACATCTGCCTGCAGCCTCATGACACGGTGAGGATTTACAACAAATGGGAGATGATGGAAAAGGAAAAGGTGCGGATCGCGGGGGCGGTGAACAAACCCGGCGAATTCGAATACCGGCCGAATATGAAGGTTTCCGATCTCATCAAGCTGTCGGGAGGGTTGAAACGGTTTGCCTTCGATCGCACTGCGGAACTGACCCGGGTGGTTCCCACCGATTTCGGTCCCAGAACGGACGTGATCGTGGTGAATCCGTCCGCTGCTCTTGCGGGAGACCCGGACTGCGACATTGTGCTTCAGCAGGACGATTACCTTTTTATCCGTACGGTTCCAGACTGGCAGCTTTACAGGAAGGTGGTGATCTACGGGCAGGTGAAGTTCCCCGGTGAGTATGCCCTGACAAAGGGGGAAACGATCTCGTCACTCATCGAACGTGCCGGAGGATTCACCGATCAGGCGTACGTCCGGGGAGCAACGTTTACCCGGAAGAGTGTCAAGGATATCCAGCAGCAGCAGATCAATGAACTCGTGAGCCGGATTGAGATGGAGCTCCTGGCCGCGGCGTCGGCTGAAGGCGGCAGCGGACTGGACAGGAGCGAAGTGGCGGGGCTCGAACTGTACCAGAGGCAAAAGAAGCTTTTTGTCGACAGTTTGAAATACATCGAAGCGAAGGGTCGCATGGTGGTGCAGATCGACGAACCCTCCAGGATGAAAAACACCCTCTTCGACCTCGAACTGGAGGAAGGGGATACCCTTTATGTTCCTTCGAACCCACAAGTCATCCAGGTCGTGGGAGCCGTCATGAACCAGTCGGGCTTCACGTACGAGCCCGGCAAAGACCACGGCTACTACGTTGCCCGTGCAGGCGGAATGACCAGGACTGCGGACAAGAGCAAGGTTTTCATCATGAAGGTGGACGGAACCGCGGTTCAGCCGGGCAAGGGATTTTTCTGGGACAGCTCCTCGCGCAGGTGGGCATCGGGTGCGGCCGGGGTCCTGGAGCCCGGAGACATAGTGGTGGTGCCCCAGAGGCTGGACAAGACCGCGTGGCTGAAGGAAACGAGGGATCTTGTCCAGATCCTGTACCAGATAGCCGTGGGTGCGGGAGTTCTGTTGAGGCTTTAGGAGAAGTCGGCTGCATTGCCTGCAAGGACAGCGCATCCGCTGCAAAGCGGGCTTGAAATCCAAGGAGGTGAGGTCGGGCGTGCCATGACCACCGAGGCATCGCAGGATGGGTATGGGAAAATGCCGGGAATGGCATCATGCTGGCGATGATCCTGGCCGCGGGGCTGGGCACGCGCCTGCGTCCGCTCACTCTTGTGCGCCCCAAGGTCCTGGTGCCGGTTTCGGGCATGCCCGTGTTCGAGTTCCTCGTGCATCGTCTTCACCAAAGTGGGGTCGAGGCCGTCATGGTGAACGCCTTTCAGTTGAAGGACGAAATGGCGGCGGTGGTGCGGGAAAACGAATGGCCGGTGCCCATTCACGTGCGGCTGGAGCCGATCCTGCTGGGAACCGGCGGCGGACTGCGAAATTTTCTTGATTTGATGCGTGCCGATGAATCCTTTATCGCCCTGAACGGGGATATCATCTGCGACGCCCCCTTCGATCACCTGTACCGCCTTCACCTCGACACGGGCGGACGGGTGAGCCTCCTCCTGCACGACTGCCCCGAGTTCAACAATGTTGCGGTGGATCCGGATGACCAAATCCTGGCGTTCGGCAGGGAAGCCGTCGACCTGAAGAAAGTCCGGCCCGAACTGCGCCGGCTGGCCTTCACCGGCATACACTTCCTGGACCCCTCCGTTCTGAAGGACCTGCCTGCGGGCGAACCATCGGAAATCCTCCCGGTTTACCGAGGGCTCATCGAGCGGGGCGAACCGCCTCGAGCCCTTTATCACCCCGGTCTGTTCTGGAGAGAAACGGGTTCCATCGAAGCCTATTTCCGGCTCAACATTGAACTGGCAGGTATGAGGGAAGGTGTTTTGAATCCTCTTGCCACGGGAAGACGAATCTGCATTCATCCCCGATCCCATGTTTCCCCGGGTGCGCGACTGGATGGCGTGGTGCACGTGGGGAAAGATTCACGTATTGCCGAAGGATCGCGACTGGAAGACGTGATCATCTGGGACGGAGTGGACGTGCGAGCTGGAAGCAGGCTCCGCCGATGCATCGTGGCCGACGGGGTAACGATCAGCGGCGTTCACGAGGGTGAGGTTCTTCATGTGCGGTGAAGATGGATTGCCTGCAGCCGACCCCGGTCTATGCGAGTTGGTAAAGGACGCCGGACGGGAGCTGGGATTTGCCCCGGAGGAGGCAAGAATCGTTCCTCTTGTCGGAGACGGGTCGGACAGGCGTTTCTACCGGGTCTTCTGCCGCGGTTTCCATCTTGTGGCTCTCGTATCGCCTCGCCGCAAAGCGGAAGGGACGGACGAAAACGATTCCTATTTTACCATCGGCAGGCACCTGGAATCCATTGGCATCCCGGTCCCGAAGGTGCTGTGGGCGGACGTAGAACGTGGCCGATTCCTCATGGAGGATGCGGGCGACCGGCATTTGCAGGAGCATGTCCTGCGAAGGCCGCGGGGAATCATGCGAACGTATGAACGGGTGCTTCTTCTGATGGGTCGTTTGCATCGGCATGGGATGGAAGGCTTCGATCCCGGCTTCTGCTTCGACGGGGACCTTTACAGCCCGCGATTCGTGTACGAAAGGGAACTCGAATACTTCCGGGAATTCTTCCTGGAGTTCTACATCGGGCTCGACGCGGGTCCGGAGGATCTGCGGCAGGATTTCGAACAGCTTGCCGAAGCTGCGGGAGTGACGGAAAGGCGAACAGTCATTCACCGGGACTTTCAGAGCCGGAATATCATGGTCAGTGGTGGAGGACTCCGCCTCCTCGATTTTCAGGGCATGCGGTACGGCCCTCCCGCCTACGATCTCGCGTCCCTGCTGGTTGATCCATACACGGCGCTGCCCGCGGCGGTCCAGGAGAGGCTCGCCGGCTTTTACCGGATGCTGGCGGCTCGCTGCTCGATGGATGGCCTTGCGAGATTCCGGGAAAACTATGCGGCGGTGCGCCTGTGCAGGAACCTGCAGATCCTGGGGGCTTATGCGAACCTTGGGGCCAGGAAGGGGAAGAGGCAGTTCCTCGGGTTCGTCCCCAGGGCATGGATGGAACTGCGGCGCTGGCTGGCCGGGCCCTGCAGGGGAAGGTACCCGCGGTTGTGCCGATGGGTGCAATGGGTGCAGAGGGACGCACAGTTGAGCCGGAAAGTCCGATGAAGAATAGAGTTTGTGATCCGCACGACCCTGCCGGAAAGAGAACGGCCGATTCACAAATCAGCGGGTTCGCGGAGTGGTGGTAACCGAAAACCGCAAAAGGTTTTCACTGTACGGGTGGACGAAAAGTTTCGCGTGACATTGACTCTTCAAACTGATATAGGCGTGGTGCACTGAGAGAAGACTGCATTGAAAGGAGAAAAACATGGCGTCGAAGACCAAGAAGGTTGAACTGATACGGGCAAGGAAAGCAAGCCCCAACAAGGCGAATTTGAAGGCTGAAAAGGCGCGGCTGCGAAGGAACCTTGAAGTGCTGGAAAGAGTAGTCCAGGAGAAATAGTCCGTGCAGGTTTGCGGGTGTGGATTCGCGGAACGAGGGATGTCCTGCGCTTCACCCGTAAGGCTGTAAATTGTGGTTCCCTCGTTTTTTCCCCTTCAGGACAGTTCCATCACCTTCAGCAGATTGGTCGTCCCGGAAACCCCGACGGGGACTCCAGCTGTAATGATCAACCGGTCTCCCTCCGTGGCCAGGCCTCTTTCGAGTGCCCAGGACCTGGCCGATGCGAACATCCTGTCCGTATCGTGAAAGGCGTCTACCAGTTGAGGGATGACTCCCCAGGACAGGGAGAGCTGCCGCTGCGTTTCGATGCGGTCGGTGAGGCCGATGATGGGGCAGGGAGGCCGGAACCTGGCCACCAGGCGGGCCGTGCTTCCCGAGGATGACGTGGCGACGACGGCGGCGGCCTGGAGGTCGATGGCCAGCCAGCAGGCGGCCCTGCTGATGGCGGCGGCGGTCCCGGGCAGAAGGTCTGACATGGATTCGTTCAGGAACCGGCTTTCATCGATGTAGGGTTCGGTGGTCCTGGCAATCCGGTCCAGGGTCGACACGGCTTCGAAAGGGTAGAGGCCCATCGCCGTTTCATCCGACAGCATGAGTGCGTCGGTGCCGTCCAGAATGGCATTCGCCACGTCGGTGGTTTCGGCCCTCGTCGGGCGTGGGTTTTCGAGCATGGACGTGAGCATCTGGGTGGCGGTTATGACGGGCTTGCCCGCCTGGCGTGCTATGCGGATAATTCTTTTCTGGATAATGGGCACATCCTCGAGGGGCATTTCTACTCCCAGGTCCCCTCGCGCGACCATGACACCGTCAACCAGGGCAAGAATCTCGTCGAAACCTTCAACGGCCTGGGGTTTCTCGATCTTGGCGATAAGCAGAGGCCTGCGGTCGATGCGGTTCAGGATGTCCAGAACGGGAACCAGGTCCTTCCTGTTCCGGATGAACGAGAGGGCGACGAAGTCGACTCCCTCGTCGATACCCAGCGCCAGGTCGTGAAAATCCTTGTCGGTGAACGCGGCTATCGCAAGATTGCTTGACGGCAGGTTGACTCCCTTGCGCGAAACGATCAGGCCTCCCACCAGAACTTCTCCGATGACTCGGCTTCCGTTCTTTTCCGTAACGGAGAGCTGAACGGAACCATCGGCGAGCAGGATGCGATCTCCGACGGCCACATCTTCGGCGAAGCCGGGGTAGTTTACGGGTACGGCGTCCGGTTCTGATGTCTCGCCCGGAACCAGGACGACACGTTCGCCCTTGCGCAGTTGCCTCCTTTCGCCGCAGAGCTTTCCAAGACGGATCTTCGGACCTCCCAGATCCTGGAGTATGCCGATTTCCTTGCCTGTCTCCACTGCGGCTCGGCGCAGAGTTCGAATGGTCTCCCGGTGGGTGTCACGGTCTCCGTGGGAGAAGTTCAGGCGAGCGACATCCATGCCCGCATAGATGAGTTCCCTGATCTGCGCGGGCATCGCCACGCTGGGGCCGATGGTGCAGACAATCTTCGTGCGTCGGAATTCTGAACGCGGTTTCATTTCTTCTGTTCCATTCGGGTATCCGGTTCGAGGTGAAAGGCCAGGTCGGCCTGATCATGAAAGCTTGGCGGCTTCGTCTTCGGCTTCTTCAAGAAGAGTCTCGATGACCTTCAGTCCGCGGTGCCAGAATGCGTGGTCTGCCAGGTCGATGCCGAAGGGAGCCAGCAGGCGGTCCGGCCTGTCCCTGCCCCCCGATTCGAGAAAGTGCAGGTACAACGGGACAAAGGACGGTCCGTCCTCCAAGTATTGCCGGTACAGTGCCAGCACAAGCAGTTCTCCGAAGGCGTAGGCATAGACATAGCCCGGAGTATGAACGAAGTGGGGAATATAGGACCACCATATGCGGTAGTGATCCAGGAGGGTGACGGAATTTCCGAACATGGCCCTTTGGGTTTCCATCCACAGGTCGGACAGTCGTTCCGCATCGATTTCCCCTTTTGTTCTTCTTTCGTTGTGCACGGCGTCTTCGAAGCGGTTCATGGAGATCTGTCGGAATACGGTGGCGAATATGTCTTCGAGCTTGCCGCACAGGATGGCAAGGCGTTCGGCGGGTGTTTTGAGGCGGCCGAGGAGATAGCGAAAGACGAGGGTTTCGCCGAACACGGATGCACTTTCAGCGGTGGTGAGAGGGGTTTCGCTGTTGAAGAGTCCCTGTCCGGCGGAGAGATACTGGTGGACTCCGTGCCCCAGTTCGTGCGCCAGCGTGGCCACGTCTCTGAGTTTTCCCGTGTAGTTCATGAGGATGTACGGGTGGACGGAGGGAACAGTGGGATGCGAAAAGGCTCCACTGCGTTTCCCGGCGCGAACGGGAGCATGAATCCAGCGTCCGTCGAAAAAGGAGCAGGCGATGTCCGCCATCCGGGGCGAAAACATGCCGTAGGCATCGAGGACAATGTCCCTGGCTTCCTCCCAAGGAATGAACGTTTCGGGAAGGCCGGGAAGGGGAGCGTATCGGTCGTAGTCGAACAGGCGGTCAACGTGGAGAAGCCTTTTCTTGAGGGCATAGTAGCGTTCGACCAGGTCGCAGCGGGACGACACGGCATGGACGAGGGCTTCAACCATGGCGTCATCCGCCTCGTTGTGAAGATTCCTGGCTCTCAGCCAGTGCGGGTAGCTGCGCAGCCTGTCGGTGATCGATCTGTCCAGCATGATGGTGTTGAAGATGTGCGCGAGAATGTGCAGGCTGCCTCGGAGCCCCTCGGTGAGTTCTTCCGCGGCAAGCCTTCTTGTTTCGCGATCCGGGCTGTAGAGGTCGCTCAGCACTTCAGACTCGGTGCGCCCGCGATCTCCGAAACGGATCCGGCCCAGGACCTTGTCGAAGAGCGTGCTCCAGGATGTCGTGCACACGGGTTCCTTCTCCGCCAGAATCTGTTCCTCCTTTTCGCTCAGCATATGCGGCTTGTAGCGCCGGAGGGATTCGAGGTAGTGTCTGAAGGGAGCGAGTTCCGGGTGTTCAAGGAATGCGTCGGCTTTGTCGTCTTCGATCTGAGTCCATTCGAGTTCGAAGAAGAGGGTGTCCCGGGTGATCAGGCTGTCGAACTCCTGGGATGCCTGCCAGAGCGAACTTGCGGCGGGGTCGTGGGTCTGAGTTGAAAAGAACAGGTAGGCATAGGAGATAAGCTTCCTGCAGGATTCCTGAAGGTTTTCATATCGCTTCAGGGCAGCGACGAGACCGCCAGGATCCAGTGCGGCAATCTTCCCTCTGAAATCGGCGGCCAGTCTGCCCGCCTGGTCATTGCACCATTGCCTGTCGGATTCGATCCTCGGGTCGTTCGGGCCGGAGTAAAGGTCTTCCAGCCTCCAGGTAACGTTTTCTGCCGGTACGGTGTTCATGGCTTATCCTTGTCTTCTTATCCCGCATCCCGCTGTGACGTGGTGAGTGCAAAGCATGGTCTGAAACAGTCCAGGGAGGGTCGCCCTTGTCCGTCATTGGCGGAAAAAGGCAGGATTGGGAACGAACATCTTGCCCGGGTTCAGGATATTGTTCGGGTCCAGTGCTTTTTTGATCGTAAGCATGGTTTCGAGACCCTCCGGTCCTACCTCCCATTGAAAGAAGGGAGACTTGGCGATGCCGATGCCGTGTTCGCCGGAGAGTGTCCCTCCCAGATCGAGGACGATGCGGAAGAGTTCGGCAACCGCCTTTTCCGCACGCGTTCTTTCATCGACGTTCTTCTTGTCCAGCATGATATTGGTGTGAATGTTTCCGTCTCCGGCGTGGCCGAAGCAGACAATGACCAGGTTGTACTTCTGTGCGAGCGCGGTTATGGACCGGATGAGTGCAGGGATCTTCGTGCGGGGCACCGTGACGTCTTCGTTGATCTTGCCGGGGCGGATCCTGCCCAGGGCGGGGGAAATGGATCTTCGAGCCAGCCACAGGCGCTGCCGGTCGGCGTCGGACTGTGCAATTTCCACTTGAGCTGAACCCGACGCGCCGCAGATTTCCACGATCCGCGATACGTCTTCATCGAGAACCGTCTGCCTTCCGTCCACCTCGATAAGGAGAATCGCCTCGGCATCTACGGGCAGACCTGCATGAAGATGGTTTTCGACGACCCGGATGGTGGCCTGGTCCATGAGTTCCAGAGTAGAGGGCACGACGCGCCTCTTGATGATTTCGAAGACTGCCCGTGCAGCGTCTTCGAGGTGTTCGAAGGTGGCTGTGAGTGTGCGCACGGCTTCCGGGGCAGGGATGAGGCGAAGGATGATCCTGGTGAAGATTCCCAGTGTCCCTTCGGAACCGACCATGAGCCGGGTGAGATCGTATCCCACCACGCCCTTGACCGTTCGAGTCCCGGTGCGGATGATCCGGCCCGTGGGAAGCACGACCTCGAGCCCCAGAACATAGTCTCGGGTGACTCCGTATTTCACTGCCCTGGGCCCGCCCGCACACATGGCCACGTTGCCCCCCAGCGTCGAAAAGTGAAGGCTGGCAGGATCGGGGGGATAGAACAGGCCGTATTCGAGTACGGCCTTCTGAAATTCGCCTGTCACGACAGCAGGTTCCACGACGGCGATCATGTTGTCGGGATCGATCTCGATGATCCTTTTGAGCCGGTTCAGGCACACCACCACGCCTCCGGCGCATGGAACCGAGGCTCCAACCATGCCTGAACCGGCCCCCCGGGGAAACAGGGGAAAACGGTCCCGGTTTGCGAGCCTCACCAGTTCGGCAGTTTCAAGTACATCTCCAGGAAAGACCACACAGGACGGCACGGACTTGATTTTGCTCGCGTCATAGCTGTAGCAGTAAAGTTCTTCCGGCGAGCTGAGTACGTTCTCACTGCCCATGATTCCGATGATCTCAGAAAAGGGAATGGACATAAATGGCACCCTGCCATGATAAAATCGATGATCCAGGAATGGCTTTCGAATCCCGGACTGGCCCTGCCGCACACGTTCGGCGCCGTGCGCCCGACTCCGGAAACATAACGCAAGGCGCACACTTTTACAAGAAAGGGAGAAACGACGGATGGGGAAGAGGTGTTCTGTTCAGTTCTTCCGGCAGACTTCCATGAGCCGTGGGCTCACAACCAACTATGAAAACAGGTCGAGCCGGGATTAAACTCCGGTTGAATGGACAAACCCAAGGCAGGAGGACCACCATGGCCCGAAAAACGGGCCAAGCAGTTCCGGCATCTTCTCATAACACACATACCCGGACAGTTGTCGCACAGGTGGAGTACACCTGAAACAAGGTCATTGGGCATCACAACGTAACGAAGATCACATCGTCACACCCGCTGAACATACCCAACGTCATTCATACAAATGACGTTGTGATTCGGAATGAAGTTGTTCTGGGAATGACATCATTGAGGCACTGACGTTGTTGCGGGAATGACGTTATGATGCCGAGGATCCCTTGCGTGAAAAGCACAGGATGCGTGAAAGGCACAGGAGGTACTTGTTTGCCGGATGAATCTTCCGTTCGGAAGCGGGGAATCCAGGTCGGGTTGGAGTATCCGCTGTTTCTCCGACGGGCAATAAAGGCGTGCGATAAAGGCGTTGAAAAACGAGCCGCGGTTCCCTATCCTTACGCTGATGTGGAGGTTTCCGGCAAAGAGGGCCGGAGCAGTTGAGTTCAACGTATGGACCACGCATGGCGGGGGGTGAAATGAAGTCGAGGGGGTTCCGCCTGGGATGTGAGGTGCTGCTGGAGAATCCGCCGCGATGGCTTCGAGAGCTGCGCATAGGCCTTTTGGCCAATCAGGCGTCGGTGGACCGTTCTTTCAGGCATGTCAGGGATCTTGTTCAGAAGGCGGGAGGCCGTCTGTGCTGCCTGTTTTCGCCTCAACACGGCTTTCATTCGGAAAAGCAGGCGAACATGTGCGAATCGCCGGATTCCTGGGATTGTGCGGCGCGCGTGCCCGTGGTGAGCCTCTATGGAGACGTGCGTGAACCTTCGCCGCAGATGCTCGAAAGGATCGACGTTCTCCTGATCGACCTTCAGGATGTGGGGACCCGCGTCTACACCTATGGAACGACGATGGGGCTTTGCATGGAAGCTGCCGGCCGGGCCGGCGTCAAGGTGGCGGTCCTCGACAGGCCCAATCCCATCGGGGGAAATCAGGTGGAGGGCAACGTACTCACGACGGACTGCCGGTCCTTTGTCGGGCGTTATCCCATCCCCATGCGGCATGGGCTGACTCTTGGGGAGATGGCCCGTTTCATCCGGGGCGACTGCAACGTTTCGTGTGATCTCGAGGTCTTTCCCATGAGGGGGTGGAGTCGAAACGATTATTTCCCCGACTGCGGTGCAACCTGGGTTTTCCCTTCTCCCAACATGCCTGCCTGGGAAACCGCCCTGGTGTATCCCGGCATGGTTCTGCTCGAAGGCACCAATATCAGCGAAGGGCGCGGAACTACGCTTCCGTTCCAGCTGTTCGGAGCGCCGTTCCTTGACCAGGAAAGGGTGGGAAGGCGCCTGAAAAAGGCGGGACTGGAGGGAGTGGTTTTTCGTCCTGTGTACTTCGAGCCGGTTTTCGACAAGTGGGCGGGGGAGGCATGCTCCGGATTCCAGATCCATGTCACGGACCGGGAAAGGTTCCGCCCGTACAGGGTGGGGCTCGAGCTGATACAGGCGCTGTGCGATATCCACGCAGACCGGTTCCGCCTGCTGCCTCCGCCTTATGAATACGAAAGGGACAAGCTTCCCATGGATATCCTGCTTGGAGACTGCGGACTTCGGGAACGCATCGAAAACGGGGCCCGACTCGATGATCTGGAATCGGAATGGATGGGGGAGCTGGAGAACTACGTGAGGAAGAGCGAAGAGTACAGGCTCTACCACTGACCGAAACGGATTTTCAACCGGAACGTCCTGTTGCCTCTAACATCAACAAATATTTGTTGAAATCAATATTTTGCCTCAAGTCTCAATAAAACCCTTCCGATAATAATTTCGAACTCAGGATTCAAGCCGGTCGGGCAACAGCCGGGGTGTCCGCAGCACGTGCCTGGCAGGTGGTCAATGGAGAGTCTTGCCGATGCGGTTCCAGCGGACGTAGCTATCGCCGGGAGTCAGGCTCAGTTCCCCTTCACTGTTCCAGGACCAGTAGATGATGAAAGCTCGGCCCTTGAGGTCCTCCATGTCGACGAACTTCCAGAAGCGACTGTCGTAGCTTTCATCCCGGTTGTCGCCCATAACGAAGAGGCTGTTCGCGGGAACAACGACGGGTCCCATGTTGTCTCTCGGGCTTACACCAGCCGGCAGAACCTTGCTGTCCGTGAAGACGGCGTAGGGTTCGTCGATGGGCTGGTCATTGACAAACACCTTCTTGTCCTGGATTCGAATGGTGTCGCCGGGCAATCCGATCACTCTCTTGATGAAATCCTTGGATGGATCCACGGGATACTTGAACACGATGATATCCTGTCGGTTCGGATTGCCGAAATGGAGAATCTCCTTGTTGGCGATGGGAAGCCTGATGCCGTACACAAACTTGTTGACCAGTATGTGGTCACCGACGAGCAGAGTGGTTTTCATGGAACCTGAGGGGATTTTGAATGCCTGGACGACGAATGCGCGAATAAACAGGGCCAGGAGAACGGCGATAATGATGGCTTCCGTGTATTCCCGAACCATGCTTTTGGAAGTGCTTTTGTCGGTCTGCCTGCTGTTCGCGTATTTCAAAGTCGAATCCTCCCGTTATTTGAAGCAAAGAATCATCCGTCTTGGAAACTGTACTGCCTTTATCGAAAGTTTTCAAGCAGTGATGGTAAAGAAGAAAATTCGCCGAATGTCAACAAAAACCTTTCATGGAATTCAGGGTGAGCTGCCTCCATGTTTGCGAAAAAAGACAATTTACTCGGCCTGGACGTAGGTTCCCATTCGGTAAAGATGCTGCAGTTGAAGCTGAAGGACGGCTCACTCCACCTTGCAGGGCTGGGCCTGGCTCCTCTGCCTCGACAAGCCTTTTCCGAAGGAAGAGTGAATCAGCCCGAACTGGTTGCCAACAGGATAAAGAGCCTATTCAAGCATTTGAAATTAGGAGGGAAACTTGTGGCTGCCGGGGTTTCCGGGTACGATGTCATGATCAAGAAGATCGAAGTGCCCGCCATGTCGGAAAAGGAACTGGACAACAGGATGCAGTCAGAACTGGGGCAGTACATTCCCTACCGGATCGAGGAAGTGGATGTGGATTATCAGATCATGGACCTGGTGAAAGACAGCCCGAATTCGATGGAAGTCCTGCTGGTGGCGGCAAAAAAGGAATCGGTCAGCGAACATGTGAACATGATCAGGCAGTCGAACATGAGCACTCAGGTGATGGACGTCGACTTTTTCGCTCTGAACAATGCATTTGAAACCACTTATGGGGTGAGTGATGGAACGGTGGCTCTGCTCGATATCGGTTCTCACAAGGCAATCATGAATATAATGATTCAAAATCTTACTCCTTACACGAGAGCTTTATCCATCGGTGGAAGTCAGATTACGGATGCGATCAAGGATCGTTTCAAGCTTACGTTCGATGAAGCTGAACGTATGAAGCTTGGGGACATTCCAAATAAATATTCAAAGGAAGAGTTGCAGGAGATTGTATCTTCTGTAATAAGGAACTGGATATCGGAATTCAAGAGGGTTATAGATTTTTATCTTACCAATTATCCTCATAGATATATAGAAAAAATCTATTTAAGCGGAGGATCATGCCGAATACCTGGTTTGAAAAAGGTGTTTCATGAACATATGGATATTGATGTTGATATATTCAATCCATTGAATAAGATCAATTACGATTCCAAGGCATTCGATCCGGAATATTTAGATTACATTGGCCCTCAAATGGCTATATCACTCGGCCTTGCATTGAGAAAGGCGGGATAAGAATGATCGAAATCAATCTGCTTCCAATAAAGGCCAAGAAGAAAAGTGAGCTTGCGAGGCAGTTTGTATCACTGTACTTCCTGAGTGTCCTCCTGGCAATGTCGGTGATCGGCTATCTCTGGCACTCCAACGGGGAACGAATCGATTCAGGCAGGAAAAGGCTTGCCAGAGTGCAGCAGGAAGTGAGTAACTATTCAAAATACGAAGATATTCTAAAGGAATTGACCGCCAAAAAGGAGATTGTCGACAAGAAGCGGACGATTATTGAGGACCTGCAGAAAGACCGGGATTCCATCGTTCGCATCCTTGCTCTCCTGGCGGTACAGGTGCCTCCGGACAAGATGTGGTTCGAGAAATTTGTCCAGACGTCGAATGTCATCGTGGTGGACGGCGTGGCGTTGAGCAACGAAGCGATTGTCGAGTTCATGCGGAACCTGGAGTCTTCGCCGTACATCGAGAAGGGGAGCGTGAACCTGGTGCATTCACGCCGCACGGTAATGAGCAGCATGAAGTTGAGGGAATTCCAGGTGAGTTATCGATTTCATCCGTATTCCGACGTCAAGAAGAAGGCAAAGACACAACCATCATGAGAAAAGATCTATTTTCCGCGTCTGCACTTCTGGAGAAGTTGGCGGGGCTTACGGCTGCCCGGAAGTTTCTGCTTTTTGCGGCGACCTTGTTTTTCCTGGGGGGAGGCTTCTATTTCTTCCTGTACCAGGACCAGGCAGATGAAATTGTGAAACTGGAAAAGAGCATCGCCGACCAGGAGAAGAGGTTGTCGACTCTCAAGCATGCAGCGGCGAGGGTGGATGCGATGCACAGGGAGTTGGCCGCGTCGGAAGAGGAATTTGGGCGGCTGCTGGCGCTGCTTCCTGACCAGAAGGAAATTCCGGGTTTGCTGGAGAGTGTTTCACACCTCGGGTCGAAGGTGGGCCTCGAAAACATCCTGTTTCAACCCCAGCCGGAACTTCCCCACGAATTCTATGCCACCATTCCTGTTCGGCTCGACCTTGTGGGCAGTTTCAGCGAACTGGGATTGTTTCTCGACAGCGTCAGCAGGCTGGACCGGATCCTCAAGGTCGAGAGCCTGAACATGGCACGTCAGAAGGAAAAGGGTGCTTCGCGTCTTCAGGTGGGTTGCACGGTGGTGACGTACAGGTTTCTTGATAAACCCGTTGAGAAGTCCGCGCCGGCGAAGAAGAAATGAATTGGATCAGGATCACGCCTTCCCGCCCGGTGGGAAGGAGGGGAATCGACCCGGTTTTGAGAGGGGTAACAACAGGGCAACAGGGGGGACACATGCAGAGAGGCATCGGCTGTTGCAGGTATCGCCGCCATTTTACCATCCTGCTCGGATTCTTGACGTTGTGTGCTGTCCTGTGGCCGAATCCGGCCGGGTCCGCCGGAGATATCGGGGCTGCCGCTCCGGTCTTGTATGGGAGCGGGGGGGTGAAAGTGGACCTGAACGAGTCGGCAGATGCGGTGGTGATAAGAATAGGCACCGGTTCATCGTCCGTCGATCCCCGGTTCCGAAAAGTGGGCAGCGATGCATTCGTCATCGAACTAAGAGGTGTAACCGGTCACACACCGCTTCCGACTCTTCCCTCCGGGTCGAAGCTCGTCTCCCTGGTCTACTCCGATAACAGGAAGGAAAAAGGCGTCGAAATCTCCGGATCCCTGGCACATCCACTCGATCATTTTATCGTGGACAGGGCGGAAAACGAATTTGTGGTCAATCTTTACTTAAGCAGGGGATCTTCCGATGCACTCGGTGTGGCGGCCGAAAAGGCGGCTGCTTCGCGCACCTTGCCTGCTTCCGCAGCGATCCGCACCGGATCCGTCAAACCCGCTGCAGCCGTTCAGAAGACTGCGGACAAGGTTCAACGCCCGGACAATGGGGGGACTCAGACTACGGCCGCGGAACCGAAGATACTCGAATTTGACGTGGTCCGGCCCATGGATGGATTCCCGGTCCAGAATCTTACCGGCATCCAACGGAAGCAGTATACGGGCAAACCCATCAGTCTGGATCTCATGGACGCCGACCTGAGAAATGTCTTGAGGCTTCTCGCGGAACTGACAGGAACAAATATCGTCATAGAACCCGACGTCTCGGGCCGCGTCACACTCAAAGTCGAACAGGTGCCCTGGGACCAGGTTCTCGACATGGTGATCGCCATGAATGATCTCGGCAAGGAACAGGTGGGCAATGTCATTCGAATCGCCCGCCAGACCAAACTCAAACAGGAATGGACTCAACAGACCGAAGCGTTCAGGGCCAAACAGGATCTCATGGAAACCCGCAAAGACCTTGGAGAACTGACCACCGTGTACCTGTCGGTGAGTTATGCTCAGCCTAGGGACATCGCGGCACGCATTTCCGAAGGAAAGAGCGACAAGGGGCGGGTTTCCGTTGACGAACGCACGAGCCTCATCATCTACACCGACTATCCAGGCCGCATTTCGAGTGCCAGGCAGCTGTTGTCGAGGCTGGACAAACCCACATCCCAGGTGCTGATCGAAGCCCGGATCGTGACACTCAACACGGATGTCCGAAGACAGCTGGGAGTCTCCCTTGGGTTTAAATCGTCTTCCCCCCTGCCGTCGGGAGCTCGAAGCAGCCAGGACTTCGAGGTCAACAGCCCTCCACTCAACCTTTTCGGAATGTCTCTGGCCGAGGTCGTGGGGCAGACGCTGCTGCGAGTCGACCTGCAGTTGTCTGCCCTGGAGACGGCCAACGAATTGCGCATCATGGCCGCTCCACGTGTGCTGACCATGAACAATGTCAAGGCGGTCATCTCGCAGGGTGTGCAGATACCCTATTTGAAGGTGGGGGACACGGCGTCGGGTGTCACGGCCACCGAGTTCAAGGATGCCGTTCTCGAACTTCAGGTGACTCCTCACATCACGCCTGACCGCAAGATCAGGATGACGCTCGAAGCCAAACAGGATGAACCGTCTCTTACCGTCGTCGGGGCGGAAGGCCAGCCTGGAATCGATACTCGGAAAATATCGACGGAGCTGCTGGTGGATGACGGGAGCATAGTGGTTATCGGGGGAGTGATTCGAAACCGGGATTCCGCACAGAAATCAGCTACTCCAGGGCTGAGTGATGTGCCGATCCTCGGACGCCTTTTCAAGACGGAGGAAGCGGAGAGTCAAAAGACGGAACTCCTCATCTTCATCAGTCCGAAGATCGTGGAGCCTGGACGGCCGGCAGGCCGTGTCTAGAGAGGAAAGATCTTTCCTTGCAGGAGTGAGAATTTCGGTTGCACTGCCTCCTTTTTTTGGGCATATAAGGGAGAATATTCCACTTCAAAAGGGGAGACACCGAGCATGACGTATCGCGCTTCGTGCAAGAGAATATATGTTCTGTTTGTCATAGGGGTTTTAAGCATATTGGTGTCCGGCTGCTCGATGCAAAAGAGCGGCTCCAAGGTCGAAAGAACTCACGCAGACAAGGCAAAAACCGCGCAGGCACAGTCCGGACAGCAGTCCGCACAGGAAAAACCGGTTCTCAGGGTGGACTATCTGACACCTGCAAATGCCATTCATTCCCCTGAACTCTACGTATACAAAGAAAAGAGAAGGCTTTACGTGATCCAGTCGGATGTGCTGGTGCGGGACTATCCCATCGGGCTTGGCTTCAATCCCGTTGGAGATAAGGAAAGGGAAGGAGACGGGCGGACTCCTGAAGGAGATTTCTTCATATGCATGAAGAATGCTTCCAGCCGCTTCATCAAGTCTCTCGGTTTGAGTTATCCCGACAAGAAGCACGCGGAAAGAGCCTTTTTTGCGGGTACGCTGACTCCTATTGAATTCCGGGATATCCTCATCGCCTATGAACGAAGGTCCACCCCTCCCTGGAATACGATTCTTGGCGGAAAGATCTTCATTCATGCCGGGGGAGCCCACAAGGACTGGACGGAAGGGTGCATTGCGCTGTACAACAGTGACATGGAGGAACTCTTCCAGATCAGTGACGTGGGAACCCGGGTGTCGGTGCGCCCATAGAAAAGGTTCATCCGGCAAACGAGTGCCCGGACAGTTGTCGCACAAAGGTGGAAGAAATTCGCAACAGCATCGTTCCCGCGACAACGTCATTTACTCAGCATCGTCAGTCTCACAGCAGTGTCAATCTCACAGCGGTGTCATTGCCTGCACAACGTGCTTGCCTCCACATCGTCATTCCCGCCTTCACGGGAATAACGGTATTGTGAGAATGACGGTGCTGTAGGAATTCAATTGTTGTGGAGATGACATTATTGTGAGAATAGCGTTCGTTGTTGTAGGAATAACGTTGTTGTTGGCAGCGGATGGATTCAACCTTTGTGCGACAACTGTCCGGGGTACGCGTTTCTGAGAAAATGCCGGAACTGTCTGGCCCGTTTTCCAAGAGATCAGCTGATCAGAAGGTTCGTGTGCGTGGCCTGGCGTTATCCTCCCGTTTTGGGTTTGTCCATTCGACCGGAGATTAACCTATACAGGAGTTCAATCCTGGTTCGACCTGTTTTCATAGTTGGCTGTGAGCCCACGGCTCACGGAAGTCTGCCGGAAGAACCAGGGAAAAGAGAGGGTTAGTCGATCCGCCCGGTGGTCTGATTTGTCGTGTCAGTCGCGTTCCGGGCTGCCGAGTGCCTTCCTGTAAGCCTCCTGCCACGACTTTTTTTCCTCTTCTTTCGAAAAACACGATTCGATAAATCGCAATGCAAACCCAGGTCTGCTGATGTAGGGAAAACTCGTTGTCAAGAATTCTTCTTTCATTTCCCGCAGGTTTTCGTGCAGCCGAGCCCCGTCGATGAAATTACGTACCTTATCCTGGCGGTAGACCAGGGTGTGTCCCAGCGCCCTCACGTACCGGTCACATGCTCCGGAGGAATCATCGCTCTCCCGCCGGCACACCTGTGCAACCTCCATGGGTATCGAGATGGAGAGGACAGCCTGGTAGCGGCCTCCCGCAACAGCTGTCGATCGGTCTTCGAAATAGACGCACAGTCCGTTTTCCATGCGGACAGGTTCGAACAAAAGCTTTGTGTGTTCCATGAACGTTCAATCCTCCGTAGTGTTTTGTGTTCAAGACCGGGTGGTTTCAATTTACTCAAAGACAGTCCGAGTGCAACAGGAAAGAGAAGGACTGTTGACTCGTGTTCCCGAAAGCGCTATTAAACAGCATCGCGATGAGGGAGACGGGTTCCGGAAACCTTCCCGGATGGTCGGGTAGCGAAGGGATCCGGGAAGGGCGCGAGGACACGATGGACGGTCGGGATCCTCCGGGTGTCCGAGGTTGATAGACGGTATCAGGACGATGTGAGGTCGATTCGAGATGAAAAGAACATGCATAGAGGTCCGGTGGCATGGCCGCGGGGGGCAGGGCGCGGTCACCGCGGCGATGATTCTTGCTGAAGCTGCCTATTATGAGGGGTACAAGGGGGTTACCGCGGCGCCATTTTTCGGAGCCGAACGAAGGGGGGCTCCCATCATTGCAACCAACCGGTTCGGTTGGGAACCCATAAGAACATTCTCTCTTGTCGAGCGTCCGGATGTGGTGGTTGTACTGGATGAAACCATACTGAAGGTGGTGGACGTGTCTGCGGGTGTTCGACCCGACGGCATAGTGATCATCAATTCGACCAAGCCGCCGGAATCCGTTCAATTGAAAACCCCTCTCAACGTAGCCACGACCAACGCCAGTGGCTGGGCCCGGGAGGCCGGCCTGATCGTCGCGGGATCTGTGCTGTTCAATACCACCATACTTGGAGGTTTTTCCAGGGCTACGGGGTTGATCAGCATGCCGAGCATCGAGAAGGCCTTGCGCAGCCACTTCAGCGGGGAGTCGGGTGAGCGGAATGTGCATGGGGCTCGTCTTGCCTATGAAGGGACAGCCGTTCTGAATGAATGTGCTCTGGCCTGTGCCTGATCGAGCTGGATCGAGGCCGCCTGTGGAAGAAGGAAGACTTTTGATGAATGAAGAAGCCAAAACCCGGGAAGATTTTACTCAGGCCCGATCAAAACTGTGCAAGGGGGAAGGCGGAAAGACCGGCGACTGGAGGTCATCCAGGCCTGAAATCGATATTACGAAGTGTACGCCCGCCAAGAACCAGCGGCCCTCGTGCTTCATCTGCTGGCTTTACTGTCCCGAAGGTGTCGTAAAGCGGACGATCCCTGTGGAAATCGACATGGACTACTGCAAGGGCTGCGGTATCTGTGCCGAAGAATGTCCAACGAAGGCGATTCGAATGGTCGAGGAAGAATCCTGACCGGGAATACGGGTCAGGATGAAATGGTTCATATCCTGACCCCCTTTTCTTCGTGGGAAGATTCGGATAGGTGGTAGAAGCTCCAGTGTTCCGGATCATTTCGGCGGTCCCTGTTTCCGTCTCGCCTCATTCCTGTCCGCCGGTTTGCCCGTGCCTCCATGGAAGCGATCTCTTTCGCTGTATATGCAGCCGCAATACTGCTGGCGGTACATCCCGAGGGTCCTCGATCGTTCCTGCCCCTCTTTCCAGCCTGAACGAAAGTCCTCGTAATAAAAAGGAATCCCGAACTTGAGCGATGCTTGCCTGGCGATTTCCACTGCCAGGTCATGTTTTTGATGCCTGCTGTAAAGAAGAGTGGTGGTGAAGGCATCGAAGCGGCTCTTCCGGGCAAGACGGGCTGCAGCTTCGAGTCGCAGGCTGTAGCAGATCGTGCATCGCTGCTGTTCCCGGAAGACGGTTTGCCGGAGAAAGGAGTCCAGGTCGTAATCATCGTGGACAATGAGTGGGAGATCGACTCCCAGGGCAAACGAGCGCAGTGTATCGAGTCGCCTGCCGAATTCCTGGTAGGGATGGATGTTCGGGTTGAAAAAGAAACCATGCACGTACCAGTCCCGTTCGCGAAGACGTTCGACGGGAATGATGGTACAGGGACCGCAACAGGTGTGCAGAAGAATGCGATGCATGATACCGACGATCAACCTTGTTTGTCGATGGAGCGCGATCGGCTCCGAATCACCAGGTTTCCGTGCAGTTCCAACGGCAGACCGTCGAAACTGCCATTGCTCATGCAGATCACCAGGTCCCCCTTCCTGCAGCAGGATAACAGAAAATGAAGAAGGTCCGGGGTGTTTTCAAAGTAATGCGATTCCCTGCCGCGCAGATGGATGTCGTGAGCCAGGGCGCGGGCGTCCAGGCGTTCCTGCTGCGGTATGGTGTCCAGGCCTGGAGGATTCTTGATACAGGTGAGATCGGCGTCGTCGAATGCCTTCGAATAGGCCGCCTGGAAAACCCTGCGCCGGCTCGAATTGGTCCTGGGTTCGAAAGCGGCGATGATTCGCCTGTCCGGGTAAAAGCTTCTCATGGCTGAAAGGGTTTCCTTCACAGCCGTGGGATGGTGTGCGAAGTCATCCATCACCGCGATCCCGTCACATTCTCCGATTATATCCTGGCGCCTGCGCACACCTTGAAAGGTGAGCAGTCCGTCCTGAAACGACTGGAAAGGCAGGCCGACGACTGAAGAGACGGCGAGAACCGCCAGAGTGTTGCTCAGGTTATGCCTCCCGGCCAGGAGGGAGACGACGGACTGTTCTTTGCCTGATAAAGGCTCTTTGCAGGTGAAGCGGACCTGACCGGGGAGGTAGTCGACACTCAGCACACGCAGGTCGGCCTTTTCAGACCAGCCGTAGGAGATCACTTTGCCTTTGCACTCCTGAGCCGCCTTCGAGGCAACGGCATCATCGGCATTGACGATGAGGGTCCCGTCGGACGGGATAAGAAGGATGAAGCGCCTGAAGGCCTCATAGACGGAATCGAAGTCGGGGAATATATCGGCGTGGTCGTATTCTATGCCGGTGAGCACGGCTGTTTGAGGCCTGTAATGGAGAAACTTCGGCCCCTTGTCAAAGAATGCTGTATCGTATTCATCCCCTTCAATGACCATGTACCTGCCGTTGCCCAGGCGATAACTCTTCTGCCAGTTCTTGAGGATCGCCCCGATGAACGCACTCGGGTCGAGCCCTCCCGCCGTCAGAACCCAGGAAAGCAGCGAGGAAGTGGTGCTCTTGCCGTGAGTGCCCGCAACCACGATACTCTGGTGCCGGGAGAGAAAGAATGAATCAATCGCCTGAGGCATCGACAGATAAGGAAGATTCCGGCTCAGGACGTACTGCGCCTCCGGATTCTCCCTGCGGATGACGTTGCCGATGATGAAGATGTCCGGTGAGACCCTTGCCGGATTGTCGGCATGGTAGCCCTGGATGACAGGAATGTGAAGTGCCTCCAGGTGAGTACTCATGGGAGGGTAAAGGCCCTGGTCCGAGCCCGTTACGTGGTGGCCTTTCTCCGCCAGCATTCCGGCGAGGGTGCCCATGGCGATACCGCCGATTCCTATCATATAGACGTTCTTAGAAGAGGGATTCTGCATGGAGTGCTTCCATTATGAAGTCGTGGACAAGGGGGCGAAATGCTTTGAGTCTTTCATTGTGCCTTGTCGGATAGATGCGGTTGGTAAGAAGAATGATGAGGATCTCCTTGTCCGGATCGAGCCAGAACGAGGTTCCTGAAAAGCCCAGGTGGCCGATGGTGCTGGAAGAGAAATATCTTCCCGAGCTGGAATTTTCGGGGGACGGAGTGTCGTATCCAAGGGCCCAGGTGCTGCATTCCGCATCGTTGGAGCGTGTCCAGAAGGTGTCGATGACTTCGGCTGACCATTCCGGATATTGGACGCGCCCCGATCGGATTTCCCACAGGCGGGAGAGGAGGAGGAAGATGCCGCGGGCCGTGCCGAAAAGCCCGGCGTGTCCCGCAACTCCGCCCAGCGAGTATGCGTTCTCGTCATGGACTTCCCCCTGCAGGCATCGGTTTCGCCACGGGCAGATTTCCGTGGCGGCAAAGGAAAGAATACCGGCCGAGCGGATTGCGGGTGAAACGGTGGGGTCCGGTGAAACGGAGAGGGGCTGGAAGTGCAGATCTTCCACTCCGAAAGGTTGAAACAGGATCCTGTCTGCCAGGATATCGAGGGGGGCACCGAGTGTTCTTTCGAGGATGAGCCCGAGGAGCATGTACCCGAGGTCACTGTAACAGGCCGCTTTTCCGGGAGGATGAACAAGGGGGGCCGAGAGAAGAAGAGACAGGAGCAAGGTCTTCTTGTCATTACGACCCTCGACATCCAGGAGCTTGAAATAGAAGGGCTTATAAGCGGGGAGGCCCGAGCGGTGGTTCAGCAGCTGCCGGACGGTGATGGATCGCTTGTCGTGAGGCACCTGGCTGCGGGAGAAAAAACGGGAGATGGGATCTTCGAGGCCGAATTCCGCGCGGTCGACGGCCCACATGCACAAGGGGCTCGTCACCAGCGGTTTGGTCAGGGACGCCAGGTCGAATCTCGTACCGGCATGGACGGTTTCCCCATCCTTGCGGGTCCGTCCCCATGATCGAAAGAAGATGTCCCCCACCGAGGCCGCCCGCACCAGCAGGGAGGCTCCGGAAAAGGTTCCATCCGCCACGGCCCGGCGGAAGAGGAGGTCGAGTTCCGATGGCTTACGCATGGGCCGCAAAGGGATGCTGAAAGGGGCGAAGGATATGTTCATACGTATTCAGAAGGAACGGGGTCCCCAGGGGGATCACGTGGTTCTCGATTCCGTGGCCGAACGGAAGCCCTGCAACCACGGGAAAATCCAGCGGGCCCGCGTGTTCCATGACCATGTCACAAATCCTGTCGAATTCCGCGCAGTCCTGAAAGCTTCCGAGGATAAGGCCGCCCAGCCTGTAGAGTATGCCCGAGAGGCGGAGCTGCATGAAGAGGCGATCCAGGCGGTAGAGGGCCTCTCCACGGTCTTCGACGAGAAGCAGGGCGCCGTCAAGGTCGGGGAAGAAAGGGGTTCCGAGAAGGTGCATCATGCAGGTGAGGTTTCCGCCAAGGACCTTCCCCGATGATATCCCGTGCCTCAGGATCTGCCGTTCTTCCAATTCCCATGAAAAAGGGTTTGTGCCTGAGAGAGTGTCGAGCAGGTGGATGGCATTGTGGGGAAAATCACCCAGCCCTGTAAGGTTGGGTCCGTGAAACGTGACCCACTCCAGGTGGCAATGAAACGCGAGATGCAGAAAAGTAATATCGCTGTGCCCGATGAAGATCGGACGATTGCGTCGCAGGGAGGAGAAGGGAAGATGCGGCAGGAGCCTGCCGCTGCCGTATCCTCCGCGGATACACAGAACTGCTGCGTTGTCCGGGTCGCTGAGTGCGTCGACGAGGTCTCGAGCCCGATCATGGTCTGTCCCTGCCAGGTAGCCGTTCCTGTCGAACACATGTCTTGCGAAGGTTACCCTGTAGCCTGAATCCTCGAAAATCTGAACGGCCCGGTCCAGCTTCTCCCCATCGAACGGGCTTGATGGGGCTACCAGGCGAATCAGGTCTCCGCGTTGCAGGGGATGAAAGTTCATGAGTTCTTCTTGTTTCGTTCGAAGATGATTCTCAATCCCTGGAGAGTCAGGTAATCGTCGACTTCATCGATGACCGGGCATTCCGCCGCGATCAGGGACGCCAGGCCGCCTGTTGCCACCACTTTGAGTTCCTTTTTGACTTCCTTTTTCATGCGGTTGATGATTCCTTCCACCAGCCCGGCATACCCGTAGACAACGCCGGCGCTTATGGAGGAGATGGTGTTCTTGCCCAGGATGGACGCAGGCCTCGCAAAGATTTCCACTCTGGGGAGCTTCGACGTCTTGAAAAAGAGCGCCTCGCAGGAAATCATAATGCCGGGGCTGATCACTCCTCCCATGTATTCTCCACGATCCGAAACGTAATCGAACGTCGTAGCCGTGCCGAAATCCACCACGATGCATGCCTGCCTGTACCGCTCGTAAGCGGCGACCGCATTCACAATTCGGTCCGCCCCCACTTCCTTCGGGTTGTCATAGAAAATGGGCATTCCCGTTCGGATGCCCGGACCGACGACAACCGGATGAATGTTGAAGTACTTTCGGCAGAAGCGTTCGACCGAATTGAGGAGCGGAGGTACGACGCAGGAAATGATGACTTGCGCGACCTCGCGCGCCGGAACCTCGTAGGTGGCAAACAAGCTGCGGAAAGTGATGCTGTATTCGTCCGCCGTCATGTTCACGTCGGTTCTTATGCGCCAGTCGTGGAAAAGCCGGCCGTGCTTGAACAGTCCGAGCACCGTATTGGTGTTTCCGATATCTATCGCGAGAAGCATAATTCATTTTCCTCACAAGAAAGACGAACGAGTTCAAGCCGTACGGACAGCATCGGCCATGACAGCCGCCTGCCTGTGAAACTCGACGTCGTGAACCCGTATGATGTGCGCTCCCGACGCGATTCCCATGCTGTTGACCACGGCCGTGCCCACCTCCCGATCATCCACGGGCCTGTCCAGGACAGCCCCCATGAAACGCTTCCTCGAAGCTCCCAGCAGGATCGGACGGTCCAGGCACTGGAAGGCGTGCAGGTTCTTCACGAGAACCAGGTTGTGGTGGACGGTCTTCCCGAAGCCAATGCCCGGGTCGACAATGATCTGCCCCCGGTCGACTCCCTGGTCCATGGCGTACTGGATGCGTTCTTCCAGAAAGGCGATGATTTCCGACAGGATGGAATGGTAGGACGGGTTGTCCTGCATGGTGCGCGGAGTACCCTGCATGTGCATCAGGATAAGTGGAGCGTTGAATTCAGCGGCCGTTTCGGCCATCAAAGGGTCGAAGCGCAGCGAGCTGATGTCATTGATGATGTCGGCTCCGGCGGCAAGGGCCTGCCGGGCGACTTCCGCCTTCGTGGTATCGATGGATATGGGGATGTCACTGCTCTCTCGAACAGCCTCGATGACCGGAATCACCCTCTCGAGTTCCATCTCGACGGGGACGGGTTCTGAAGAAGGCCGGGTGGACTCACCTCCAATGTCCAGCAGGTCGGCTCCCGACACGATCATGTCCAGTGCCTGGCGGACCGCAGCGTGAAAGTGATGGAACTTCCCCGCATCTGAAAAGGAATCCGGGGTTACATTCAAAACCCCCATGACCAGGGTGCGCTCTCCCAGTTCCAGTTTGCCCGACTTCATCTGAAGTATGTAACGTTTGCGAGCGGAGATACTCATATCTTCATCCCGGCAGCTGGTTTTCTATCCGAAAAGAGACTCCGACGAAGGCTCACCTGTGTCTCATCGCCGGGCGAACACACGCAGTGTCTCAAATCGGCACAACTTGTGCTGAAAAGAAAAACTCCCTCTCCGAACAGGAGCCCGGCCGGAGAGGGATATGTCAGCCTACGCAAACCAGGGCGCTGAGGCTTTCCGAAAGAACACGTTCACTTCACAGACGCTTTTCGCGGGCGCCGGGACAACTCAAGCCTTTTCTTCAGCGATTTCCCGGCCCTCCGTTCTGGGATCCGCGCGCTCCTGCGACCCGTCCGCCACGGAAACATCCAGGGCCGGCAACGCAACAGGAGTCGGCTTCAACCGGTCTGCTCCAGGTTCAAGTTTCGGCATTTTCTGCAGCAGTTCCGGTTCCGTCTCGCGAATGATGAGATCGACGTCGCGCAGATCGAGGGTTTCCTTCTCCAGCAGGCCCATGGCTATGCGTGAAAGGAGTTCATAATGGTCACTGAGAAGTGTGCGGGCGCGCTGGTAGTTGTCTTCTACTATGCGGCGTATCTCGTTATCGATATTGATGGCGGTCTGTTCACTGTAATCCCGGTGCTGAGCGATATCTCGACCGAGAAACACCTGCTCTTCCCTCTTGCCGAAACTCACAGGACCCATGGCATCGCTCATCCCCCATTCACAGACCATCCTGCGCGCTATCTGCGTGGCCCTTTCGATATCGTTGGCCGCACCGGTCGTATTCTGATTGAAGACCAGTTCTTCTGCAACGCGGCCACCCATGAGAATGGCGATACTGTCGAGCAGGAATTCGCGGGAATAGGTGTGGCGGTCGTCCTGGGGGAGTTGCTGAGTCAACCCCAGCGCGCGGCCTCTGGGTATGATGGTGACCTTGTGCAGAGGATCCGCTCCGGGAAGCAACCGGGCGACCAGGGCGTGTCCTGCTTCGTGATATGCTGTTGTGCGTCGTTCTTCGTCGCTGAGGATCATGCTCTTGCGTTCGAGCCCCATCATGACCTTGTCCTTGGCTGCCTCGAAGTCGGACATATCGATGAGTTCCTTGTTTCTTCTGGCAGCGAGCAGCGCCGCCTCATTGACAAGGTTCTCGAGATCGGCGCCGGAAAAGCCGGGTGTCCCCTTGGCGAGGACTCTCATGTCCACGTCGGGTGCAAGGGGTTTCGAATGGGAATGGACTGTCAGGATTCCCTCGCGTCCACGAATATCCGGAACAGGCACGACGACCTGGCGGTCGAATCGCCCCGGCCTGAGAAGCGCGGGATCGAGCACGTCGGGACGGTTCGTGGCGGCAATCAATATAACGCCTTCATTGGATTCAAAACCGTCCATTTCCACCAGCAGCTGATTCAGAGTCTGTTCGCGTTCGTCATGGCCGCCTCCCAGGCCGGCTCCACGGTGGCGCCCCACCGCGTCGATTTCGTCGATGAATATAATGCAGGGGGCGTTCTTCTTGCCCTGGAGGAAAAGGTCGCGAACGCGGGACGCACCCACACCCACGAACATCTCGACGAAATCGGAGCCGCTGATGGTAAAGAACGGCACGCCCGCTTCACCCGCAATGGCCCTGGCCAGGAGCGTCTTCCCGGTGCCCGGTGCTCCCACCAGCAGGACACCCTTGGGAATCCTGCCCCCGAGGCGTGTGAACTTCTTAGGATCCTTGAGAAACTCGACGATTTCCTGGAGTTCTTCCTTCGCCTCGTCCACTCCCGCCACGTCGCTGAACATGACCTTCCTGGCACTCTCGTTCAACAGCCGAGCCCGGCTCTTGCCGAAACTCATGGCCTTGCCTCCGCCCATCTGCATCTGGCGCATAAAGAAGATCCAGACTCCGATAAGCAGCAGCATGGGGAACCAGCTGATGAGGACGGTCACGTACCACGGGGATTCCTCCTCCGGCCTGGCATGGATATCCACGCCGTTTTCCCTGAGGATGCCGATGAGATCCGAGTCCCTCGGAGCAAAGGTTCGAAAGGTTTTCCCATCGGTGTAGGTTCCCAGAACGCTGTCACCCTGGATGGTGACCTGAGAGACTTCTCGCTTCTGCACGGAAGCGAGAAACTGGCTGTAAGTGATCTCCAGGCTGGCTCTTTGGGGTTGGTGAAACATGTTGAAAAGCAATATCACCATGAGGCTGATGACCAGCCAGAGGGCCAGGTTTTTGTAAAACGGACTCAAGGGGAAAGCCTCCTTAGCTTCTTGTGAATTATCGAGAAAAGCGGATCGAGCCTTTGTCCGCTTCCGGCTTGCCGACGTTTGTTCTTCACTGCAGACCACCCATTCGAATCATGCAGTGTGCATGTTGCCGCCGGTTATATATCAGATTCCCCCTGAATGGGAAAGCAGCAATCGGATGATCGAGTCCACGATGAGCACTCCCGATATCACAGAAGATGCACATTTACTTTACCTACGAAAGAACGTTTTATTCAACCCTTAATACCGGCGTCGAGCGCATGCGGAATCTTCGCCTTCTGTCTCCGAAACCTCAAGCCGGCTGGATGTATGCCCGAAGGCTTTGTGCACAGGGCGGAAGAATGCAGCGTAAAGGGAGTCGGCTTTCATGGTTAAACGGGCGCGCGCAATCAACCGGCGCGCGGCTGCTCAGTCCTCGGGTTTATTAACGGAGCTCTTCCATATAATAAACCTTCTTGTGGCAATATAAAAGACCGCGACCGGAATAAGGTTGAGGGTTCCGGTCAGGAGAAAAGCCCTGGCGTACCCTGTCTCGCGAATGATGATTCCCATGATCACGGCACTCAGCATCATCCCGAGATAGATGCAGGTGTTGTAGCCTCCCATGGCAAGCCCCCGGGAATCGGGAGAGACGACCTCGGAGATCAGTGCACCCAGGGCGGTGAATGCGATTCCCATACTGATGCCCAGGGTGACCGCCCAGATCAGGAACAGGAAAATGTGCGTCGAAAAACCAATCCCGGCCATGGAAACCGCAAAACAAAGCATGCCGATGACTACAAGAACGCTGCGGTCGCTTACTCTGTCACTGAGATATCCGAAAGGAATGCGGGAAAGCGCGTTGAAGAGCGCCTGGGCTGCGAAGACGATGCCGATTTGACCGAGGTTCAATCCCTGCTCCTGAGCGTGCAATGGGACGAAGGTCACGAACATGCCCAGGCCGAAGCAGCCCCCCAGGGTTATCATCCAGCATGACAGAAGCGGGCGGTTCCGCAGCAGTTCCCCGGCCATGATTCGCATGGCCCGTTTTCTCGGACGCTTCGCGGGAACCTGGTGTGCACGAGGCACAAAGAGATGGGCTACAAAGACCATCAGCAGGATGAAGGTTCCTGAAAGCAAGAAGACAGGAGGAAATCCCAGCCACTGCCCGGCAAAGCCGCCCGCCGCAGGGCCCAGGCTCATCCCGCCATACAGAGCGGTGGTGTACCAGCCGTAGGATCGGCCCAGGTGTGTGGACGGAGTAAAATCCGCAACGAAGGACATGAGGGTTGGCGCAAAGGCCGCGAGTCCGACTCCGAAAAAGAGATAAATGAGCATCATCTGCACGGGAGTCCTGCTGTAATAGAAGAGAAACGAACTGCAGCACGAGATGAGCAGCCCGCTGAGGATAAGGATCCTTCTGCCCACCCTGTCCGAGAGGATGCCAAGGGGGAGAGAAAGAAGCCCGGCCATGAGCAGGAAGGAGGAATTGATAAGGCCCACCTGGATGGTGTCAGCGCCCAGAGATCGGGCAAACAGGGGCACGACGGGAATGCGCATGTACGAACCGAAGTAGCAGAAGAAACAGACCGTGCAGCAAATAAGGAGCAGGGTTCGATAGGAAGGGACTTTTACGGATCCTTCAGTGGACGATGACATCCGTTCGCCTCGATTGCAGGTGTACTGAGCGGTCCGGTCCGGATTGACCACACATGATCTACCGGAGGAATGCTGATCCTCGCGTGACGTACCGTGTAAGAGGCACCCTCTCCCCTCGGACGAAAATCATTGCCGGTGACTCAAGGGAGCCCGGCAGAGAAGAAGGACCACCTCGAACCACTACAAAAGAAGCAGGCATGCCTCGAATAATACGGCCCATTTCGTTTTGCAGGCCGAGCAATCGAGCTGAACGGCTCGCCGCGCATGCCAGGGCCTCCTCGACGGGAAATCCCGCCTCGACAAGAACTCGAAGTTCCTCGATGCACGAGGATCCGTGATGGATTCCGAAGCCTCCTGCGTCCGTTCCCAGCGCGATGGGAACACCCATGGCACGCGCATGGGCCAGTTGCTCGACCTGGTGGTCGTAGTTTCTCCGGGCCGTCTCCTGTTCGATGGTTCCGGCATCGAGACCACGCACATAGGCCTTCATGCTGTACGCGGTGGGGACCCAGTACACTCGGCGTTCTGCAAGGTATTCGAGGTTTTCCCTGCCCATGAAATATCCGTGTTCGATGGAACGGCACCCCGCTTCAATCGCCTCCCTGACCGCCCGTACTCCATTGGCATGGACCATGACCGGCATGCCCGCTCTCGCGGCGGTATTTACAGCGTCTCTCAATTCCACGTATTCGAACTGGGGAGGTGTCTGCCTTCCAAAAACGGCAAGGCTGTTCAAACCCGAGTTGACGATCTTGACATGGTCGGCTCCAGGGGAAGCACTGCGCAAGCAGTCGGCAAGGGTTTTGCCGGCAGGCAAAGCATGGCCAAGGATCGAGCCATAGCGGCCGGGCTTGTGCCACACCGTGCCGGTTGCCCTGATACAGACGGGCACGTACGGATTGCGGGGACGGGTTTGCTTGAATCGGAGGGCGTGATTTTCAGAATCTCCGCCGTCCCTTACGGCGAGAATCCCGTGAGCGAGATGCCCTTCGAGATTACCTGAAATGGCTGCTCCGGCAGGTCCGCGGGGTTGATGGAACTGAAGATCGCGTTGGCTCCGGTCGGTTGTCCCGGACCAGGCTAGATGGACATGACAATCCGACAGTACGGGCAACACGGTGCAGTGGGAGAGGTCGAGGAACGGGCGGTTGCCCGCTTTCAGAGAATCGAGGTTTGCAGCAGGCTGGATGGACGAAAAGTGCCCCGCCTGGACTTCGGCAATGACGCAGCTTTCGGCAGGGTTCCCCGTGCCGTCGATCAGCCATCCCGCAAAAATCAATAGACTTCGTTCCCTCGACAAGTCTTCCCCTTGCATGGCAGGCCGTCTTCCGATACGGATTCCAACACGGGACCCGCCCTGGTCACATTTCGTGTCCCCTGGCCCTGAAAAAAATCACGGAGAATTCCCTGATCATCTCGCCGAGGATCGTCTTGATGGCCTCCGAAGCCGCCCCGGGCGAGCTGTGTCCCATGACCTCCTCCGTATAAATCGCCGGGTTCTCGAAATTTCCCGCATCGCACCTGATGTGATAGACAACGGGGTATTCCCGGCCTACTACCCAGACTCTGAAGGTCAGATTGCCCGACTTCCTGTCCCTCGACGCCACCAGGTTGAGAAATCTCCCGGAGTCCTTCGAAACGTCTTCGTACCGGATTCGACTGAAATGGTTCTTGAACTGAGACTTGGCGTATCGTGTCAGTTCCTCGGCATCCAGACCGATCTTTTCCGCATCACCCACAAGCGAGACGGCGATCATGGCAAAGCTCTGAACTTCCCTGAACTCTCCAAACAGCAGGGTGACCTCCCTGTCTGTCAATCCTGGGGAGTCGCCCTTCTGTGAACAGCTGCCGGTGCAGGGAGAGATGATCAGGGCAAAAAACAGAAGAAGAGCTGTGATCCGCATAGGATAACCCCGGAGAGTCGAGTGTTGCCGAAATCAACGCATTGCAGGACAATGCGCCTCGCTTTGTTTGCTGTTCCATCGTCTCGGTCAGGGCGATGTGGAGCTGCCCGTGGTTCATTCCATCCGGTGGAGATGCAGAGGTCCGAGAAGCGGCGCGCGATGGTGTGGAGGTAAAATAAGCACTTTCTTTGGGAGGATAAAGGCGGGCGATATAGACGGGTCCGTTGACCTCCTCTCCATGATGGAACGGGTACTCGATCAATAGCGGGATAGAAGTGCCTGGTATCCGGTCTGCCCGACCTCCCATCTTTTCTCCTTCTCGAGGTAGTGCCATTCCTGATGTATGACGGTGGTCTGAAGGTTCGGGGAATCCGTAAAGTAGTATCTGACGCTGAGCGCCACATCTGCGGCCAGTCCGTTCTGATGCCTGGTAACATTTCTTACCTGGTAGTCGAGTATTCGCAGCCGCAGGTTGCTCCTGTCCACCTGTGTCCAGAATTCGGCCTGCAGGGGAGGTGCGACCCACTCCGCCGCAGCCTTGAAATCCTGCCATCGGAACGAGGTGTTGAAGGCATCAACCGCTGCGACAAGATGCGCTTCGTTTGTCCTGCCGCCTCCTACTGACGCGCAGGAAATCGTGAAAACGAGAGCGAGCGCCAGGAGCAGGAAGGGACGTGGGGAAAGACAAAACGGAGTGTTCGACGGCACCATCGAAGGTATCCTCCCGTATTCAGTACATTGGATTCACACTGTCGAACAACATGCCTGCCTATCTTCTTACATTACCCGTATCCAGGCAAGCAGGAACTCTTTGGATTTCCATGCGGGCTCCATATTCGTCGAACGCGAAGGATCGAAACGGAATGAGAGACCAACCGGGAGTATAAGAAATACAGCGGCAATTCGAATATGTGAGAGGAGCAAATCGAAACCGATTGTGGTAGAATCCCAACCCTATGGTTCTGTGCTTGAAGGGGGAATGGCAAAACCAGGGTGCGAGGTGGTTATGCCGCACGGCCGGCCATGGAGGCACCGCGCCGATCCAGTTTTGGAAGAAGGCTTGGTGTGAGAAGAAAGCCGAGGGATTGCACGGGAGATTGACGGTGTCATTTCAAGAGATCTTGGGCTAAGATGGCAGAACCGGGGTGGCGCAAAGGAACCAGCGAAGAGCTCTGATCCATGTCTTTTTTTGTTTGGTGCAAGAACGAGGAATGCCGGATACCGGGCTTCAGATGCCTGCTCTGCAGGGAGGACTGCTATTCGCTTCGCTACGGAAGCGGCCAGGCGGACGGAAGCTTGGAGATTCTCGTCAAGTCGGGCAAGTTGAGGGAGCGGTTTGTGATGAAACGTAAAGGAAATAACGTAGCGAGTATTGGTGCCGTGGCGGGAGAGGCGAACGTCGGTCGTGAGTTCGAATCCCGGGAGGAGGATGCCGTCCAGGAGCAGCAGGGCATCTTTCTTATGGAAGATGGGAAACTGAAGCCCTTCAACCGGGATGATTACACCACATCGATACTGTATGAAGTCGTGGAGGCGTATACCGTGGAATGCCGGCTTGTGCGGCCGGAGGATCCGGGAACCGTTGTCTACGAGGGCAGGAAGCCGTCCAGAAAGACCGTCCCTATCTGCATCCGAAAGAACGGCGAATGTGAAATGTTGAGTTCCTGGGAAGACCTGGAAACCAGGCCCGAACTCCTTTCGGATGCCTGCGAGGTTGTCGGGGCGACTCCCCTGAAACAGGCTTTCGTCCTCAGACGAAAATGAGGCATCCAGGCCGGCGCGACCAGGAGCCTTGGATCTTGCAGCTTTCAGGCAATCCATGGTCGTATTGACTGCGCAGCCCACTGCCGAATCCTGAACCCGGCCTTCGCGCGCACGATATGTTTGCTCCCCGGCGGGCGGGCGATCAGGCGAAGGGCGGATCAGGCTTTCCCGGTCAACAAGTGTTCGTAAAAATCGAGAGTCTGCCTTGCGATACTCTCCCAGCTGAAAACCTTTTCCACTCTCCGGCGGGAGGCCAGGCTCATGGAGTGCAGGCGTTCCGGGGATGACAGGAGGGAGTTGACGGCTGACGCGAGGTTGCCGGCGAATTCCTCGGAATCCGCGGGTTCGATATTGCTTCCAGCCGGATGCAAGGGAACCAGCACGCCGGTTTCGCCGTCTGCCACGACTTCGGGTATCCCACCCACATTCGACGCGACAACGGGGGTCCCACAGGCCATGGCTTCCAGGTTAATGAGGCCGAAGGGTTCGTAGATGGACGGGCAGACGAAGACGGATGCGGACGTGTACAGGCGGATGATGTGTTCTTTGGGGAGAAACCGGGGTATCCAGATGATCTCGTTTTGAGTCTGAGACCGTGCCGCGGCAATCCTTTCTTCCGTTTCTTTCATGATCTCTTCCGTATCCGGCAGACCGGCACAGAGTACGACCTGGATATTCGCGTCCAGGTACTTTACGGCGTCGATGAGATGCAGGATTCCCTTTTGACGGGTAATCCGACCCACAAAAAGGATATAGGGCTTTTCCGGGTGGATTCCGTAGAATTCGAGCATGCCGTTGTCTCGCACGGGTGTATACTGGGCAGGGTCGATGCCGTTGTAAATGACCCGCACCCTTCTCGGCTCAATCCCATACACGCTCTCCACGTCTTTCTTCATGGAACTCGATACCGCGATGACTCCGTCGGCATTTTCATAGGTTGTCTTCTCCAGCCATGAACTTACCTTGTAGCCGGCGCCGAGCTGCTCTTCCTTCCATGGCCGATGAGGTTCGAGGCTGTGAGTGGTGAGGACCAGCGGCGCACCCAGCAGCTGTTTCAGAAGACACCCGGCCAGGTGTGTGTACCACGTATGGCAGTGAATGATATCTGCATCGTGAAGAGCGCCCAGCATCATGATGTTGCGAACGAGAGTGTCTCCCAGTTTCTGGTGACGCTCGTCTCGAAAAAAGATCTGAAGCGGCGGTGCAACTCCTTCAACTGTCATGGATGATGCCTTGATGTTCTGCTGCCCGAAGCACAGGATACGGATCGAATGCCTGCCTTCGCTCAACCTTGCCAGTTCCCGCGAAAGATATTCCACGTGAACGCCTGCGCCCCCGTAAACGTTGGGCGGATATTCGTTTGTAAGAATCGCAATTCTCATGGATGACTCCCCTCTTTGTTCGGTTCATCCGTTAAACGAGTGCCTCCGGCGCTTTACACGCGTCCGGTGCCATTGGCGAAAAAGGTCGATGGGATCGGGATGTCGTCCCTCGAAAGTTACAGCGTCCTTGCCGTAAATGTTACACCATCCTTGCCATGAATGTTACACCGTCATCGCTCGAATATTACACCGTAATTCAGTATCACAACGTCATGCTCGTGAATATCACACCGTCATTCCCGCAAAAAGGCGGGAATCCAGTCAACAGCCTGCCAAACGCAGATCTCGCCGTCCCCTCCACCCGGGATCGTCCTGCTCTATCCATCGTGTCTTCCAGGTTCTTTCCCATTTCCTGGGACTGTTTCGCAGTGCACGGCTCTTTTTCCTGGATTCCCGCCTTGGAGACTGTGTCGTAATTGTAGGGCCTGGGAGTGGATTTTTGTGGTTTAATAGGAATAAACGTTAGGCAAATCGGAAGGTTATGTGGTATAGTGTAGCCCTGAGAGCAGGAGGAAAAGGGGGCTATGG
>Ga0334887_1001058_pt1 | contig 38399 bp, 31 predicted proteins | sample GraSluR1_MG_10_FD_207217 | JGI IMG/M metagenome (GOLD analysis project Ga0334887, IMG submission 207217) | Sludge microbial communities from methane-producing bioreactor in Wageningen University, Netherlands - Granular Sludge_18_07-R1 | ecosystem: Engineered > Bioreactor > Anaerobic >...
ATGCACTGGGCGCCGCTTTGGGCCTGCTGATCAGCGGCGCGCAACTCCTGCCGGCGCTGGAATTGAGCGGTCTGGGGTTGCGCAGCGGCGGGCTGGACTACGGCGAGGCGAGCAGCTTTAGCCTGCAACCGCTCAAACTGCCGTGGACGCTGCTGCCCACGTATGGCCTAATCGACCTGGGCGTGACGTTCGGCACGCTCGGCTATACCGAGTATGTGGCGTATGTGGGCTTGGTAGGGTTGGCTCTGGCTGCGCTAGGCGTGTGGCGCGGCCGGGGGACGGCTCGCGCCTTCGGCCTGCTGATGGCCGGGCTGGGGCTGTTCCTGGCGTTGGGCCGTTGGAACCCGTTCTATTACCTGCTCTATCTGGTCGCACCCGGCTTCGATCTATTCCGCGCGCCGGCGCGTTGGATGATGCTCTACACGCTGGGCATGGCGGCGTTGGCCGGTGCGGGCGCGGACGCGCTGCTGCACAGCCTAGCGCAAAGGCGCAGACACGCCTATGTCGCTCTCGCCGCCGCAGGACTGGCGTTCGTCATCGCCGCGGACCTGCTGCTGGCCGCGCGCAGCCTGCCGCACACGCACCCGACCGCTCCGCAGGCCGTCTATGACGTGCGCACGGCGCCGGCGCATCTGCTAACCGACCCGGCGCGCGCGGCGGCCGGTCCTGGCGCGGCGGGCCGGTTCCTGAGCATGAGCGCTATCACCTTCGACCCCGGCGATATGGGCGACTACCGCCGCATCCTGATCGAGTCCTCGCCGCCCCAGCTTAACGAGGCTGCCTTTGCCGAATTGGTCACGGCCCTCAAGGCGCAGGAGATTCTCGCCCCCAATTTGGCGCTGTTGTGGCGCACGCCAAGCGTGGACGGCTTCGACGGCGGCGTACTGCCCCTGCGCCGCTATCTCGACGTGCTGGGGCTATTCATCCCGCCCGACGAACTGGTGCCCGACGGCCGCCTGCGCGAACAGGTGAAGACTGTGCCGGATGCCAGGCTGCTGGGCCTGCTCAACGTGCAGTACGTGGTTACCGACAAGGTGCGCGACCTGTGGTTCGAGGATGTCTATTACGACCGGCAGATCGGCGTGCGGCTGGGGCCTTCCGGCCTGATGGAAGCGGAGGCGGCAGTCCCCTATCCATTCGAGGCGACGCACGTCGACCTGATCGGCTATGTGGAGGGCGACATGCGGGCGCTGGCGCAGGGCAATCGTACGGTCGCCACGGTGACGGCGCAGGCAGGCGACGTCGACCTGATGCAGTGGCCTCTGGTTGCCGGCGGAGCGCCGGGGGCGGCGCTGGCTGACGGCTCCTTGGACAGCGCGCCGGCTGCATCGGCGGGGGCGACCGTGGTCTATCGCGACGTGGAGGGCGGCAGACAGGAGTATCGTGTGCGGCTGGCCTTCGACGCGCCCGCTACGCCGGAGCAGCTGGCGTTGCGCTGGGTCGAAGGCCCGGTTGAAGCGGTGATCCAGGCGGCGACGCTGGTCGACGCGCGCACCGGCATGTTCTTGGCGCTGCTGCCCAGCGACCGGGGTCGTTTCCGCCTGGCGCACAGCGGCGATGTCAAGGTGTATGAGAATCTGGATGTGCTGCCGCGCGCCTATCTGGTGCACGACGTGCGCGCGGCGGCTGACGGCGCGAAGACGCTGGCATATCTGTCTGCGCCCGACTTCGCGCCGGGGGAGACGGCGGTCGTCGAGGGCGGCCCGGCGCTGGTCGCACCCCCCCAGGGGCGCGACCAAGTTGAGATCATTGCGTATGGTAATCAGGAGGTAAATGTACGCATCGCCAGCGAGGCGGACGGGTTGCTGGTGTTGAGCGACGTGAACTACCCGGGCTGGCAGGCGTACATCGACGGGGAGGCCGCGCCCATCTATGCGACGAACTACCTGTTTCGCGGCGTCTATACGCCCGCCGGCGAGCATGTGGTGACGTTCCGCTACACGCCGCTCCGCTGGCGGCTGGGCTGGGCGATGAGCCTTGCCGGGCTACTATTGACCGTGCTGCTGCTGGCGGGGACGCAGACCGTTCGTCTGCGGGTTGCCCGTGGTGTATAATCCACGGCAAGGCCGCAAGAGCGCTGCACAGGATATATGCGGCAAAATAGGCCGCCCATCGATTCAAACGCCCGGCAAGAAGTTGTAACATGCTCCCTTCACCCAGACGGCGGCGGAGAATAGGCGAGGGATAAGTGACCGGCAGGCAGGATTTCGTTGCATGAACGTATTCAATCGCGTGGTCACGACGATTCTGTGGCTGGCGCTGGCGGCTGTCGTAAGCGTCGCCGCGGTTATCCCGCTCGGTACGGTTGCGTGGCTGCAGACGCAGTTGGGCCGCGCCGGCGTCTTGCTGTCGGAGTGGAAAGCCGCCAACCCGACGAACTTCCTGATCGGCCAGATCGCCGTGGCGATAACCGCCGTACTTCTCTTTGGGTTTTTGGCCGTGTTGGAAGTGTGGACGGCGCGGCGTCGCGGGGTGCGCATCCGTACGGCGCAGGGCGGGTCCGCCGAACTGGACCCGAGCAGCGTGAGCCGTCGCCTTAGCTGGCGGCTGGATCAACTGGCCGAGATTGTGACCGTCGCGCCTACGGTCAAGGCCAAAGGCGGGGCGGTCGACATCAAGTTGGAGATCGAAACCGCGCCGGATGTAGACGTGCCCATGAAGACTGACGAGGTCGTCGAGGTGACGCGTGAGATCATCGAACAGGACATGGGGCTTAAACTCGGCAAGCTGGATGTTCGCATGCGCTACGCGCCGGTCGATCCCGATTGGGTGCAATGACCGGCCGCAGCCCGGCGGCGCGTCTTGGGCCGAGGCTTTGCCAGAGGCGTTTGCCGTCTTATGACGTTCCGACAAGCTATCCAGGCGGTCATGGCGTGGGCGCGAGCCTTGTGGGCGGCGCTGCCGGCAGACCGCATTGCGCAGATGATGTCACAGATTGATCCTACCCGAATATCTGAGCCGCATCGCAACGGCGACGGGCCGGTCGCGAGGACGCCTGTTGTGGGGGCTTCGTTACACGGCGGGCCGGCGGATGGGCTGCCGGTGGCGGCGCGCAGGCTCGCTCCGCGCGAGTTGGCCGGAGACGCCGTGGCCGCCGAGCTGGGGCCGGAAGCGGACAGTGAGACTGCCGGCGAGGAAGTTGGGCTGACCGGCGTGCTGGAGAGCCTGCTTTTTGTGGCGGGCGAGCCGGTGGAAGTCGCCTCTATCGCCAAAACGCTGGATCTGCCGGCGGCGACGGTCGAGCAGGGCTTGGCAGACTTGGCCGAGGAGTACAAGCGGCAGGAGCGCGGGCTGCGCTTGCAGGTGCACAACGGCAAGTATCAGCTCGTTACTGCGCCGGCTGCGGCCCCATATGTGGAAGAGTTCCTGAACCTGGACTTCAGCACAAAGCTGAGCAGCGCGGCGTTGGAGACGTTGGCCGTCGTGGCCTATCGCCAGCCGGTGACGCGTGCGCAGATTGAGGCGGTGCGCGGGGTGGATTGCGCGGCGGTGCTGCGGTCGCTTATGCAGCGCGGCCTGATCGAAGAGACGGGCCGGCTGGAGGCGGTCGGTCGCCCCATTCTCTACGGGGTGACGGACCTGTTCATGCAGCACTTCGGGCTGATGGAACTGGGCGAACTGCCGCCATTGGCGCATGAAGACGAGAACTTGCTCCATGCGGCGACGGCGCTGGCTGCGGCTGATGCCGAAACTGAGCCGCCCGGCACGGAGGAGGACAGGACAGACCGCCACACGGAAGAACCGGTCGCAGGCGATCAGCCGGCCCGCTAACCGCCTGCCCGCGGGCGTAGGAACCGAACAGCCGACCATCCGGCGCCGGCCGGGCGTTATCCGGGCGTTGTCGATGTGCGGCCAAGCCGTGGAGGAATTATGCGAACCACCATGCGTTGGACGATTCTGCTTGTAGTCGCGGCCTTGTGGCTTGGCGTCTTTGCGCCCGGCGTCCAGGCGCAAGACAAGTCGTTGGTCTGGGATCGCTTCGACGTCAGCATTGTTGTCCGCGCCAGCGGCGTCTTCGACGTGGCCGAGCGGCAGACCATTCGCTTCACCTCCGGCACGTTCACAGCCGGCTATCGCGACATCCCCAAGCGGAACTTCGGCTATATCGACAACTGGGCGGTCACCGACGGGCGGGGCAATACCTACACCCAGGCGCGCGGCGGCGAGCAGCCCTATACCTTTACGGTGGCCGACAGCGGCGACCGCTACGTCATCGAGTGGTTCTTTCCGCCGGCTTCCAACAGCGCCGAAACCTACACGCTCAGCTACACCGTTCACAACGGCCTGCGCTTCTATGAAGGTGGGGACCAGGTGTGGTGGAAGGCGATCTACGGGGATCGCGGCTTCCCTGTGCGCGAAGGGGCAGTGCGCGTCGTCGTGCCGGAATCCACGCGCGTTCAGGAGTGGGCGGCTTATATCAACGGCCGCGATGCGCGCGGCAACGCCACGGCGACAGTGCTGGACGACGAGCGCGCCGTGATCTTCGAACTGACCCGGCAGCTTAACCCCAACGAGGAGTTTGAGGTGCGGGTCGAGTTCACGCCCGGCCGGGTGGATGGGGCAGTGCAGCCGTGGCAGCAGCGCGCCGACGAGGAAGTCGCCCGCCTCGAGGCCGAGCAGACTTTCCGTGATCGGTGGGGACCCGTGGCGACGCTGTTCTTTTGCCTCGGCGGGCTGTTGCTGGGCGCGGGCGGAACCGCGGGCCTGTACGGGCTGTGGTATCGCTTTGGACGCGACAAGCCGGTGGAGATGGTGGCGGATTATCTGCCCGAACCGCCGAGCACGTTGGCGCCGGCGCTGGCGGGCACGCTGCTGGACGAGACGGTCGACATGGAGGACATCTTGGCGACGCTGGTCGACCTGGCGCGGCGCAAAGCCATCAGCATGACCGAGGACAAACAGGAGAATTGGCTGCGCACCAGCACCGATTTTATCTATCGCCGCGAGCGGCAAGACGTGCCGCTGTCGTCGTATGAGAAAAAGCTGCTCAACGCACTTTTCGGTAAGAAGGACGAGGTGCGGCTGTCCGATCTAAAGAACAAGTTCTATACGAAGATCGACGGCATCAAGGAGGATATCTACAAAGCGGTGGTGGCCGAAGGCCTGTATCCGGTCAGCCCGGAGAGCGTGCGCACGCGCTTCGGCTGTATGGGCGGGGCGGGGATCATGCTGGCGTCGGTATTGGGCGTGGGCCTCTTGGCGGTGTTCGGCGACCTGACCGGCGCGGCCGTGCTGCCCGGCGTCGGCCTGGGGATCGCCTCCGTGGCGCTGCTCATCATGGCGCGCTACATGCCGCGCAAAACGGACAAGGGCGCGGAAGAAGCCGCGCGCTGGCAAGCCTTCCGAACCTATCTGAAGGACATCGATAAGTATTCGGACCTGGAGGCGCAGAAGGAAATTTGGGACCAGTGGCTGCCCTATGCCATCGCCTTCGGCTTTGAGAAGGAGTACATCCGCAAGTTCGAAAAGGTGGATGCGCCCGCGCCCGGCTGGTATTTCCCGACGCCTACCGCTTATGGGACCAATCGCCCGTGGTACTACGACACGCCGGGCGCCCCGCGGCCGGTCAGCATGGGCGGCGGCTCCTTGGCGCCTGTCGGCGGCGGCGGAAGTGTTGGCGGCGGGTTGAGCGGCATGAGCCGCGGCATGGGCGGCAGCCTCACCGCCATGAGCGCGGGGCTGGGGGCCATGTTGTCGTCGGCGAGCAGCACGTTGACGAGCCGGCCCGCCAGTTCGTCGTCGGGCGGCGGCTGGAGCGGCGGTGGAGGCGGCTTCTCCGGCGGCGGCGGAGGAGGCGGAGGCGGTGGCGGAGGCGGTGGCGGCGGCTTCCGCTAAGCCAGGATTTCGTCTAGTGATAGCACTGATGGGAAAGGGCATCTATGATTGGCGGCGGACGAATTGTCGGACTGGTGTTGATGATCGGCAGCGCGTTGCTGCTGGCGGCTTTCGCTGCGTGGGCGCTGACCGCGATGAGCGCGGAGGAAACCACATCGGCAGGGATGGTGTTGGGCATGTTCTTGGCGCTGATCGTGTTGGCGCCGATCTTCGGCGTGGGCGCCTATGTCTTCCGTAAAGGTACGGTGGAAAAGGTGCAGTACGCCCAGGTGGCGCAGGAGAAGAAAATCCTCAATATGGTGCTGACGCAGGGCCAGGTGACCATGGGCGAACTGGTGGCCGGGCTGGGCGCGCCGCGCGAGGACGTGGAGGGCATGATCCGCAACCTGGTGGGCAAGCAGTTGTTCAGCGGCGCCATCAACTGGGATAAGGGCGTGCTCTATAGCGTAGAAAGCCAGCAGTTGACCGAAGGGCGCAAATGCCCCAACTGCGGCGGCGATTTGCAATTTGCCGGAAAGGGACTGATCGTTTGTCCCTACTGTGGCAGTGAGGTATTCTTGACCAAACGCGCGGCGGCCGCGACATCGACCGAAACGTCGACCGAAACGCCGGCTGCATCAGCCGCAACACCGGCTGTGACGCCGGCCTCCCCAGAGGGCCGCCCGCAAGAGTCTCAGACAGGAGAAAACGCATGAGCGATCAATTTGTGAACGCCGCCCAGGACAACATGAGCGCAATCGAGCGGCTGTTGAAGGGGCTGCCCGGCATCAAGGGATATGTGGACAAGGAGCTGCGTCGCGACGCGGATAAGCGACTGCGCACGATGATCGCCGCCAATCTGGAAGAGCAAAAGCACGCGCTGTTCGAGTTGCAGACTAAGTTGATGAAGAGCGGCGGGCTGTCCTTGCTGGACGAGATGGACAGCGCCGTGCAGAAACTGCAGATCCTGATCGACCGCATCAAGACGGCGAGCTACGGCTACGCCGGCCTCTTCGATGCCGTCAAGATCCAGGCCGAGCAGTTGAACGCGCTGCATCGCTTCGACGTGGCCCTGGCCGAGCGCACAGCAGAGGTGGAGAGCGGCATCCAAGCGATTGGAGCCGCCGTCGAGAAGCAGGGCGACATCGCCCAGGCCATCGAAGACCTGGCGAAGCGACTCAACGACCTCAACAGCCTGGTAGGCCGGCGCGCCGAGGCGATTGTCTCGCCCGACCTGCTGATGGACGTCGCCAACCTGCCCGATGTGGACTCCACGCTATGACGCTATAGAGCCTGACATTGAGAACGGTCGATCTGGAAAGGCAACTTTGCACGATGGCGCCAGTTAGGTCCTCGATGTCAGGCTCGTTGCCTCCGCCCACAAAATGGTATCGATTTCTGGGAGTTAGTCTATCCATATTCCTAATCGTTCTGGGCGTATACCTTGCGGATCGCGGCGTTATTCAGAGTGCCGATTCGCGCTGGACTCTTTACCTGACAATGAGTCTTGTTCGCGCCGGCGACCTGAATATGGACGAATACGGCCACGTAATAGCAACGGACGACTATCGAGTCGCATATCTTGACGGCCATCTCCACACTCGATATCCGATTGGCACGTCGTTATTGATCACGCCTCTCGTGTATTTTGCCGATAGTCTCGCTGGGACGGTGTTTGGGATAGATCTGTACGAAAACATGAAAGCTGGGCCGGTTACCATCCTGACGCTCAGTCTTGAGTTGGCGATAGCCTCAGTAATTGTCGCGCTGACCGCAGTTGTTGTGTACCTCATCGGCCGGTTCACTCTCGGCGATTGGAAGGCGGTTACACTGGCATTTGTATTTGCGTTTGCCACATCTGCCTGGTCTACAGCTAGTCGTGGTCTGTGGCAGCACGGGCCGTCGATGTTACTGTTGTCCCTTGCACTTTTGATCGTCTTGACAGCGAACAATAGGTCCTGGATGATCCAGTTGCTGGGGCCTTTATTGGTATGTGCGTATATCGTCCGACCGGCGAACTTGATTTCGATAGGGCTGTTTGTAGTCTACGTGTTCGTCTGTCACAGACCGCGCTTTCTCCACTTTGTCATGTGGGCAACCTTGGCTGGGCTGCCGTTTCTCGCCTACAACCTAGCGGTCTACGGACGTGTTCTTCCACCCTACTACTGGCCCGACGGGATCGCTGGCAACGTCGATGTTGGATCAGCCATGCTAGGCACACTGTTCAGTCCGTCTCGCGGGCTTTTGGTATATTCCCCGGTGTTTTTCTTGGCCGTTGTGGGCGCGGCGCTGAAGGTTAGGCAGGGTAGGTTTGGCGCACTGGATGCGATCTTGGCGACGGCAATACTGCTTCATTGGCTTACGATTTCTACTTGGGCCATGTGGTGGGGGGGCACCTCGTATGGTCCGCGGCTATTTACCGATATGATCCCGTTCATGATGTATTTCCTTATCGCAGTGCTTGAAGAGATGACTTTACCGCAAACCTTCGGTGCTGCAGCATCGGCATTCGCAGCCGTCCTCTTGGTTGCGATCAGTATCTTTATGCACTACCGAGGAGCGACACAGGCTGAGACCTGGCTTTGGAACCGAGCTACCGAGACAGTGGGAGGCGTCGATCAAGCGCCTGAACGGGTGTGGGACTGGTCCGATCCGCAATTCTTGCGCGGCATTGGCCGTGCGGATATGATTGACCCCGCTCGTGCCGAGTGAGTGGACAGCGTGTCGCTCTGGCGACGCCACATTTGTTGTCAACTAAAAGCAGCCGCAGCTGAGAAAGAGAGAGCAATATGGCGAGGATTATTGATGTCGTAGAGGCGCCGAGTCAGGGCCCTAATGATATGGTGGTGCGCGTTCCCGAGTTCGGCTCCGGCGATTTCCGGCTGGGCAGCCAGGTGATCGTGCGTGAGAGCCAGCGCGCGGTCTTCTATCGCGACGGGAAGTCGCTGGATTTGTTCGACCCGGGGCGCCACACCATCACCACGGCCAACCTGCCCATTCTGTCCGGCATGTTGCGATTGGTGACGGGGGGCAACAACATCTTCACGGCGGAAGTGTACTTCGTCAACATGCGCGAGTACACCGACCTGAAGTGGGGCACGCCGCAGCCGATCAGCCTGCGCGATACCGACCTGGGGTTGGTGCGCCTGCGCGCCTTCGGCCAGTACACCATGCAGATGGCGGACCCCAAGCGCTTCGTCGACCAGATTGTGGGCACGCAGGGCATCTATACGACGGCCCAGATAGAGGACTATCTGCGCGGCGTTATCATCAGCCGCATGACGGATGTGCTCGGCGAGAACATGAAGAGCATCTTCGACCTGCCGCAGCTCTATGATGAGATCGGCGCGGGCATGCGCGCCAGGGTGCAGGATGACTTCCTCGCCATGGGCATTGCCCTGAAGCAGTTCATGGTGATCTCCATCAACCCGACTGAGGAGACGGCCAAGGCCATCGACGAGCGGGCCGCTATGGGCGCCATCGGCAATATGGACGCCTATATGAAGTTCAAGGCGGCGCAGGCGATGGGTGATGCGGCTACGGCCGGCGGCGGCGGCGGCGCAAGCGAAGGCATCGGCCTCGGCGCCGGGCTGGGCATGGGCATGGGCATGGCGGGCATGATCAGCAACGCCATGGCGAGCGGCCAAGCGGCGCAGCAGTCCGCGCCGCAGCAGACGCCGCAACCCGCGGCCGGCGTGCCGTCGGTGATGACGCTGGAGGAAGCGGCGGCCTATCTCAAGGTCTCGACGGCGGACGTGGAAGCGCTCATCGAGAGCGGCGAACTCAAGGCGCGCCAGATCGGGGCGCAGGTTCGCATCAGCAAGGAGGCCATCGACGCCTTCCTGGCAGGCTAGCGGGTCTATCCGCAGCCATTGAGAGAGATGGCGACGGTTGCGGGCTGCGTTTGAAGCGCAACCGATGAGGCCGGTGAGGCCGATGAGGACAGCGGCGCAAAGGCGGGTTCTCCCCTGCTGCGGGCTGGCCTCATCGGTTTTTTTGATCGGCTTTGCCGGGCGTTGAGCGTACCGAACGCGGCGTCCGAACGTCTGTACTACATAGACAATGCCTTACGCTTGGCGCGAACACTGCGATGCAAACGGTTCGCAGCGCGCCCGTTCCCGGCCATCTTTTTGCGTTTGGATGGCGGGCGGCGCAGTCAAGGAGCATTATGCAGTCGAAATCCTGGGAATACATGATATGGGCCGGGTTTCTGGCAATCTGCCTGATCATCGGCCTGGCCGTGGGGCCGTGGCTCCTGCCCAAGCCGGTGATCGGCGTGGTGCGTTTCGCCGCGGCGATTGACCTGGACACGGCGGACCAACTGATCAGCGTGCTGGAGGAGGCGCGGCGCGACGATCGCGTGGCCGCGGTGGTGTTGGAGTTGGCAAGCCCCGGCGGGCTGGCGACGAGCAGCGAGAGCATCTACTACACCATGCTGAAGCTGCGCGCCGAAAAGCCGTTGGTCGTGGTGATCGACGGGATGGCGGTGAGCGGCGGTTACTACATGGCCGCGGCCGCCAACCGCATCTACGCGCCGGCCAGCTCGTATGTAGGCAATGTGGGTACGCGCGGCCCACGGCCGGACGACCCGACGCTGCCCGCTGAGGAGATGAGCAGCGGGCCGTTCAAACTTAGCGGCGGCAGTCGCTTCGACCGCGTACTCCAGATCGACCGCGTGAAGGAGGCTTTCGTTAGCAACGTGGTCTACCAGCGCCAGCACGCGGCGGACAATCCGCTCAAGATCGATGCTCAGACGGTGGCGGAGGCGCGCATCTACCTGGGCAGCGAGGCGGTGGCGCTCGGCTTGGTGGATTATGAGGGCGGGCGCAGCGACGGCATCGCCGGGGCCGCTGATCTGGCCGGTCTGCTCCGGTATGATATCGTCAATCTGCTGGATTATCTGTCGGCTAAGGACGCCCCCCTGCAGAGGGACTACAGGGAGGCTGTGAGGGCGATGGTCGAGACAGCGCCGCCCGATGCCGTCTTTTTGCTGGACAGCCGCATCCCGCTGCCCGGCCTGCACGACAGTACAGACGTAGAACGCCATCTGTTGCGACTGCGCGAGATCGCGCCGGCTTCGCTGGATAGCGTACCCGACCCGGCGCGCGCCGGCGCGTTTGCAGCCGTGGCGACGCCTACCCCCACGGGAGAACAACCTTGAGCAACCTGACCATCCGGCGCGGCCTGGTTTTGGCAGCCGGGCTTGTCTTGCTGTTGCTGCCTTTGTTCGTGCGTGCTGCGTTTTGGGGCTACCACCGCCGGCCATATGTTCCCGGCGAAGCGCCGAGCTTCAGCGTGGCGGCAACGCCGCAGCCTACGGTCACGCCCCTGGTGCAGACGCCGCGCCCCTCTCAGGCCCAACAGGAGCTTCGCCCCGGCCCTGTCATCGTGGACATGGCCCACGGCAACCGCGTGAGCCGTAACCAGTTCGAGCCGCTTGCCGCGGCGCTGGCCCGGCGCGGCGTGGGGCTGCGCTTCTGGATGAGCGATATTGACCCCATGACCGTGACCAATTTCCTGGCCTATCCCGATCAGTCCGAGGAACTGGCGCCCCTGCTGCGCGACGCCAGCGCGCTCGTGGCGTCCAGCCCCTTTTTCCTGTGGTCAAAGGCCGAAATTGCCTTGGTCGAGCGCTTTGTGGCCGACGGGGGTCGTCTGCTCCTGATTAGCGACCCCAACGTGGTGGGCGACCTGGCGCAGGACATCAACAATCTGGCCGAACCGTTCGGCATTGTCTTTGCCGACGATTACCTCTACGACACGGTTGAGAACGACGGCAATCACGTCTACGTATACCAGACCCAGTTCGAAGACCAGGCGGCTGAGTTGACGGGCAGGCGCATAGCGTTCTACGGCGCGCGCAGCATCTCCGGAGAAGTCACGTCGCAGATCCGTACGGCGCACACGACGCTTTCCGCACTGCGCGAGGGGACTACCGGCCTGACGACGGTCGCGTTGGGCGGTCTGGCCTCGCGCGGCACGTTGGGCGGCGTCTTGGCGATGAGCGACATCGACGTGATGACCGCGCCCTTTGTCGAACGACACGACAACGCGTTCATTACCGAATTTGTGGCCGATTTTCTGGTTTCGGGCGAACGGACCAATTCCGTCACGGACTTCCCCGCCTATTTGGGCAAGCATGTGACGCTGGTCTTTGCCAATGCCGCGGCTGTGGACGCGCCCATCTTGCTCGAAGGCTCGCGCCTGCAACAGAGCTTGGAGGCCACAGGACGCACCCTGTCGCTCGGCGGGACTGCGCTGCTGACGGCGACGCTGGCGGGCGGGGACAATGCGCCGAACGAAGACTTGATCGTGCTGGCGGATTTCGCTATGGCGGAAGAGGCGACGACGCTATTAGCCGATTTCGGTTTTGCGCTGGTGACGGTCGAACCGGCGCCAACACCGGAAAGGAAGCCGGGAGAGCCGGATCAGACCGCGGCGACGGCGACGCCCATACCGCCCTCGGCGACGGCGACCGCAGAGCCTGCCGGCGCAGATAGCGAAGCGGATACGGGCTCGGCCCGCTGGTCGACGCCGGCCTCGCCGCGCGGCCAGTTTATCCAGCCCGGAAGCCAGGATGCGCTGACGGATACGCCTGAGGCGCTGCTCACCCCCGCCGCTACGTCCACGCCGTCGCCGCAGACGCCGTCGCCGACCGCTACGCCGTCGCCGACGAGCACGCCTCGGCCCGAGATCTATTTGGAAACGGCCGACGGGTTGCGTTTGGCCGCAAACGATACGGTCTTGATCGCCCAGCGCCAGTTGGCATCCGGGCATCGCCTGGTGATCGTGCTGGGCAGCAGCAATGACGGCATTCGCTCCGGCGTAGACCGGCTGCTGAATGGACAGTATGGCGGCTGCGTGACGAGCGCGGACTTGGCTGTCTGCTCCGGCCCGACCGGTGAGATGTCGCCGGCGGCCGTCCAAGACGGCACGGTGACGCCTGCTCCTGCGGCGTCCGAGACGGCGCCTGCGCCGGTTACGCCTTCGCCCGCGCCGAACGGCGCCAAGGCCGCGCGCGTTCTCGTGGTAGACGACAACGATGTGACGTCGCCCGACGAGATCAGCGAGGCGGATGTCTATCTACAGGCGCTGATTCAGGCGGGCATCAGCCCCGCGCTGTGGACGACAGCGGGGGATGGCGTACCGGCAGGCGAAGACTTGCAGCCCTACGAATGGGTGATCTGGAGCAGCGGCGGCTACGAGTCCGGCGGGCCGGGGCTGGCTGACCTGGACGCCCTGTTAACGTACATCAACAGCGGCGGCAACCTGACCATCAGCAGCCGGCGCCCCTTCTTCGGCATGAGCACCGAAGACCCGGCCGTGATTGCAGATGTGAGGGTGGACGACGATCTGCCCGAACTGGTGCGTGGTCTGCCGTCGGAACCTTTCCTGTTGCGCAACGGCCTGCCGCCTGTGACCCCGCTGGAGATCAGCCCGGATAATGCCGATGCGCGCGTCGCGCTGCGGCGCGGCCCCGACAGCGGCAGCGCGGGGGCGCCCCTCCTCTTCGTGGTGACGGATGAGAATGAGCCGGAGGCGACCGGCGCACACCTCATGATTCTGGGCATGTCGCTTACCTGGCTGTCCGATGACTATGACAAGCAGCTTGTGCGCAACATGGCGGCGGTGATGCTGGCAGAATAGCGGCTAGCGGACGTTGACGCCCCACTCGTAGACGAGTTGGCCGCCGTTCCAGCCGCTGGCAATGACAAGCAGCATTCCCGCCGCTAAGAGAAGCGTTACCCAGAGCCGCGCCCGCGGGTCGTCAAGCAGTTCGGGCGGTCCCGGCGCGCGGCTTGCCTTTCTGTGCGTTCTGCGAGAAGCGGCGCGCGCCCGCTGTAAATAGGCGCGATAGAGCAAGACGGCATAGACCACCGCCAGCGCCATGCCGCTGCCGATGTGTTGGTTGAGGACGGCGCGATAGGGGGGATCGGGCGGCAGGCCGCTCTGCGCCAGCAGACCGGTCAGAATTGCCGCGCCAGTCGCCAGCCAGCCCAAGAACAATGGAACCCAGGTCAAGACCAGCAGCTCGGCTCGCCGCGGGCCAAAGAGATAGAGCAGCGCGCAGACGCTGCCCAGCAGCAGCAGGGCGATGGGAAAATGGACTACAGCGGGATGCAAGGTAGCGAACATGCGACTGATCTCGGCGTCAAATCCGGCAAAATCGTGAAATCGGGTTGAAACTCGTACAATCGCTCACAGTTTGGCCGTTCGGATTGGACCATAATTTCCCAAAATGCGGAAACGGGCGGAGGACGGGTGCGAATGTTCTCATGCGCTTGTGAAGTTCGCTTAAGCTTTGCTTCACATTTTTCCGCTAGGGTAGGCGCACTTGCGGCAGGTCGCCGGTGTGGCGAAGCGGCCGTTGGAGCCTGATGGGGAAAGGACGGTTGTCATGGTCAAACTGTCGCGTGATGAGATCACGCCGGAACACATCTATCTGAACCGGCGCAAGTTCATGGTGGGGATCGGGTCGGCTGCGGGCGCGCTGGCATTGGCTGCTTGCGCCGTACCCGGCGTGCAGCAAGCCGGCGGCATCCAGGCGGCGCCCGCCGCTCCGGCGATCGAACTGCCGGAAGCGCTGGCAAACGCGGAACCGACAGCCTCGGCGCTGACCGATGAACTGGGCGACTCGCTCAACGAGTACGACGTCATTGCCGGGTATAACAACTACTACGAGTTCTCGATGGACAAGGAGGCGGTGGCGAAGCTGTCGCAGAACTTCGCCACGCGTCCGTGGGAGGTGAAGGTAGGCGGCCTGGTCGAGAACCCGACGACCTACTCCATCGACGACATCCTCACGCGTTTCACCCAAGAGGAGCGCATCTACCGGCTGCGCTGCGTCGAGGCCTGGTCGATGGTGATCCCGTGGGTGGGCTTCCCCATCGCCGCGCTGCTGGAAGAGGTTAAACCCACAGCAGAGGCCAAGTATGTCAAGTTCACCACGGTTTACCGCCCGGAGGCGATGCCCGGACAGCAGCGATCTACCTTGAACTGGCCCTACGTCGAGGGGCTGCGCCTCGACGAGGCCATGAACCCGCTGGCGATCTTCGCAACCGGCATGTACGGCAAGCCGCTGACCGTCTCCAACGGCGCGCCGATCCGCCTGGTTGTGCCGTGGAAGTACGGCTTCAAGAGCATCAAGAGCATCGTAGACATTGAACTGGTGGAAGAAGAGCCCGTGTCGGCGTGGATGGCGGCGGCGGCATACGAATACGGCTTCTATGCCAACGTCAACCCGGAGGTGGATCACCCGCGCTGGTCGCAGGCGACGGAACGGCGCATCGGCGAGAACCAGCGGCGCGAGACCCTCATGTTTAACGGATACGAAGATGAGGTGGCGCACCTGTACGAAGGCATGGACCTGAGCCTGTATTACTAGTGGCGAGTAAGAAGGCGGTTAAGACGACGGTAATGACGACGATGCGGCAGGCGATCAATCAACGCGGGTTGTGGCTGGCGGTCAATGCGGCGGCGCCGCTGCCCCTATTGTGGGCGGCTTGGGACTTCGCGCAGGGCAACCTGATCGATCCCATCGACTCGCTCACGGTGCGCACCGGCCAATCCGCCATCATCCTGTTGCTGCTGTCGTTGGCGGTGACGCCGCTCGTGACGCTGACCGGCTTCCGTCCTTTGGCGACGGTGCGCAAGTCGCTGGGGTTGTGGGCTTTCGCCTATGCCGTGCTGCATCTGCTGGTGTTCGTCGGGCTGGACTATGCCTTTAACCTGGATTTCATCCTCAAGGATGGCCTGCAGCGCAAGCCCTATATCCTAGCCGGGGCGGCGGCGGTGTTGGCGCTGCTGCCGCTGGCGCTGACGTCGACGAAAGGCTGGATGAAGCGCTTGGGCCGCCGCTGGAAACAACTGCATCGCCTGGCGTACGCGGCCGGGGTGCTGGCCGCGCTGCACTATGTGTGGGTCGCCAAACTCACCGTGGGGCAGCCGGCGATCTACGCTTCGATCTTGGCTGTGCTGTTGTTGGCGAGGATTCCGCCGCTGCGCCGCGCGTTGGCCGTAATAGGCCGGCAAATGCGCGGCAAACCGTCGACCGCCCGCATATCCGAACGCACGACTGTGGCTTCCATAGAATCTCGCGGCCAATAGGATGCGGACTGACGGATAGTTTGCGCGTCCATCTGCTAACCTTGTCTTCCGCTAGTCTGATCATGACCGCAGCCTCTCTTGAGGCCACATGGATGCAACGGGGGAAAAGGATGGACATGCAGCACTTGGGGTTGAGCCGCACCGTGAGCCTGGCATACGCCGAGGCGATCGAGGCGGTCACCGCGGCGTTGAAAGAAGAAGGCTTCGGCATTCTGACGGAGGTCGACGTCAAAGCCACCTTGAAGAAGAAGACCGACGTTGATTTTCGCCCCTATGTCATCTTGGGGGCGTGCAACCCTGCATTGGCCCATCGCGCGCTGCAGACGGAGCCGCAACTGGGACTGCTGTTGCCCTGCAACGCGATTGTGTATGACAACGAGGACGGCACGACCACGGTCAGCATCATGGACCCGATGCTGATGGCGAGCATGTCGGACGATGCCGAGCTGCACGCCGTGGCTGTGGAGGCCAATGCCAAGCTTCAGCGGGTGATTGCGAAACTGGCGTAGTCTACTGCGCCGCCGCAGCCCGGTCTGTGAATTGAGCAGACAATGTTATCAGGGAGAGTTAGCAGGGGAATGGTTTGCCGCCATTCCCCTATTTTGTTGGCGTCCTACTTATCTCCCAGCACCGAGCTGAGAATCATGCTGACGATGCTGATGACGATGCTGCCGATCAGGGCTGTGAAGAAGCCGCCTTCGATGCTCAAGCCGACGTTGAGCCAGGCGACCAGCATGAGCATGAGCGCGTTGACCACGAAGGTGAACAAACCCAGCGTGAGGATGGTGAGGGGGAAGGTAAGAACCTTGACGATGGGGCGGATGAAGGCGTTGACCAGGCCGAAGACGAGCGCCACGAGCAAGAGCCCCCAGAAGTCCTCTGTGACCGAAACGCCGCCGACCAGCCGCGCGGTGATCCAGAGGGCGACCGCATTGATGATGACGCGAAGCAGTAAGCGCACCGATTTCTCCTTTCCCTTTGGCGGGAATCTGTCTTAATTGAAGCGAATAGATCGTTTCCCGACGTAGACGGCAATGCGCGCCGGGCTTCCGTGTCGACTTCCGGCGGGCTTGCCGCCACTCGGAAGCTGTCGTTTGCGCGTGTTCTATCATAATATACACAGGAACAACGTTAGGAACAACGGCGGCAGGGCGAACGTCATAGAAACGAGGGCGCCGCCCATCCAAGCCGCGATGCGGCCTCTGCGCCGGCGATGCCACCCCAAACCAACCACAAGCGAAAGGAGCCTGCAGTGAAACGGGAGTATTGGATTCCTGTGATCGTGATCGCCGCGCTGATTGTGATACCGGCGCTGGCTTGCGCGTCGCCGCCGCCTGGGAACGCGCCCTTGCCGCCAACGTCGGGCGGCGTTGCACTCGAGTCAATGCCCTTGCCGGCAGAGGCGCCCGCGGACCTGGCGGCGGGCACGATGGCTCCTACGCCGGTCGCTACGCCGGACACGATGTTCTTCGAGAACTACGGCGTGAATCCGTTCATCGACACCGAGGACGACCGTCTCTCTACCTTCGCCATGGATGTGGATACCGGCTCGTATACGGTGGCGCGGCGCTATGTGCAGGACGGCATCCTGCCGCCCAAAGACGCCATTCGCGTCGAGGAGTTCGTCAATTACTTCGACTACAACTATCCGCTGCCCGACGAAGGCCAGACCTTCGCCGTCCACCTGGAAGGATCGCCCTCGCCCTTTGGCCAGACGGACCGCTATGAGATAGTGCGCATCGGCATCCAGGGCTACGCTATTCCGCCGGAGGAGCGAATGGACGTGGCGCTGACCTTCGTGATCGACGTGTCCGGCTCGATGGACCGTGAGGACCGGCTGACGCTGGTCAAGCGTGCGTTGACGCTGCTCGTCGAGGAACTGCGGCCCACGGACTCGGTCGCCATCGTCGTCTATGGCAGCGATGCGCGGGCTGTGCTGCCGCCGACCCGCGGCGATGAGAAGGATCGCATCCTCTCCGCCATCTACGCGTTGAAACCCGAAGGCGCGACCAACGCCGAAGCCGGGCTGCTCCTTGGCTATGCCCAGGCCGAGGTCGCCTACGACGCCGAGCGCATTAACCGCGTGATTCTGCTGTCGGACGGCGTGGCGAACGTGGGCCAGACCGGTCCCGAGGCGATCCTGCGCACCATCGAGGAGTACGCCATGCGCGGCGTCTATCTGACCACGGTCGGCTTTGGGCTGGGCAACTACAACGACGTGCTGATGGAGCAGCTTGCCAACCAGGGGGATGGGCTCTACGCCTATGTGGACAACATCCGCGAGGCGCGGCGCATCTTCGTGGAAGACCTCTCCGGCACGCTGCAAGCCATCGCCAAAGATGCCAAGGTGCAGGTCGACTTCAACCCGGAGGTCGTGGCGCGCTACCGCTTGGTGGGCTTCGAGAACCGCGCCATCGCCGACGACGAGTTCCGCGATGATTCGGTGGATGCCGGCGAGATCGGGGCCGGGCACAGCGTGACCGCGCTGTACGAGATCAAGCGCCACCCGGACGCCGAAGGCCCCCTCGCTACCGTCTATCTGCGCTGGCAGGATCCGCAGTCCCGCGAGGTGTCGGAGGTGAACGTGACGTTGGACAGCGCGCAACTGACGCCCGCCTTTACGGAAACCAGCCCGTCCTTCCAACTGGCGGTGATCGTCGCCGAGTACGCCGAGGTGCTGCGCGAGAGCTACTGGGCGCAGGAAAACACGCTGGCGGGCGTCCAGGAAGAGGCGGAGCGGATTGGCCGGCTCTTCGAGGACAACGCAGACGTAGAGGAGTTCGTGGAACTGACGGGGCAGGCGGCGCGGCTGCCCAAGGAGTAGACGGCGGCGAGCGGTCTGAGACATTCAGCCGCGGCGAGCAAGTCCCATGCAAAAAATCAGGCCGGCATCCGTGAGAAAGGATGCCGGCCTTTGCTTGCGCCCTGGGGCCGGATGGAGCGCTGCGCGCTTAGTCCGGATGTAGCGGGAACTGCTTTTTTACCGCCGGCCATTTGGGGTGAGACGAGAGCAGGTTGAAGAGCGTGCGCAGGAAAGCCGCGCTGCCGGTGTGGCGCAGGACCGCGACTTGCCGCTCATCGCGCTCTTCCAACGTCCACAGCGAATCGATGTAACAATCCCAGTGATCGGCGTAGCTGGCGGCGTCGATTGGCGTCAGCAGCGGATCGGCGGCAAACGCTGCCGGGTCGATGACGCCTGTCTCGGCGCCGGCGGGCTGCGTCTGCAACCAGGCCCACACGAGCAGGGGGAAGCTTTCGAGGGGGACGGGCAGCTTGCTCGCATAGCGGTAGTCGCTGAGATGCCCGGCGCGGGCCAGCACGCCGAAATGCTCTAGGGTGCGCAGCAAGGCGCCGGCGCTGTCGCGCACGGTGCGGCGATTGCCGAAGCGCTCGAAAAGATGGCTGCGCACCGCGCTTAACTCGATGGAGTCGCCCGGCGCGTAGGTTTCGTGCAGCAGGCGGATAACGGCGCGCGCCATGTTGTGGCTGCCGGCGATGTGCACTAGGTAAGCAGGCGCCAGGACCTGCGCCGAGAATAGCTGGCTGTGGACCGCCCACACGTTGGGCGACACGGTGCGCCGCAGCCGGCCTACACCGGCATGGGGCACGAAATAGCGGGCGATCTGCAAGAGCGTGCGCCGTCGCGTGGTCGGGTTGGCAATGTCCTGCGCCACGCGGTCGGTCGCCAGTTCCAGCAGCAGCGTCACCAACTTATCGCGTTCCCACAGGTCAAGCAGATCGCGGACCCAGGCGGGCTTGACGGCGTAGGGCCAACCGGCTTCCGGCGGCCCGCCGGTCACGCCATTATCGTTGTGGAGGGAATCCTCTTCGTCAATATATTCTGTCATTACTGATCATGACGGAGATCGGCTGGCAGAGATACGCCCACTTTGGCGCGCTTTGGCGCAATCGTGTGGTGTGGCTATGATGGGGTATAGGCGGCGCAAGTGAGTCGCATGACAGAGGCCGGACGGCCAAAGGCATAACGGAGGGCGATTGTGAGGCGATTGACGGCGGGCATGGCGCTGATCGGGTTGGCCCTGTGGGGGGCGGGCTGCGGCGGCCCGCACACGGCGGGAATGGCGGAACCGCGCCCGACGCCAACGCTGATTGCGACGGTGACGCCGGCTCCGCCGTCGCCTGTGCAGATCGTGGACCGGGAACTGCTGGGGGCCGCGGCCATAACCGTAGGCTGTGACGCGCCGCCCGAAGCCAACCTGGCGTGCGAGACGGAAGCAAACGCCCCGCGGCTCACGGTCAGCCAGTCCGCCGCAACCTATGGGCGCTGGCGGCTGCAATGGCAGAACGCAAAGCCGCTGACGGGCGACGAGGTGCTGGCGCTGCATATGGTCTTGTCGGGCGACCTCAGCCCCAACCTCTACCTGGTGCAGCAGGACGGCAGCCGGATGCACGTTCCGCTGCGTCGCTTTGGGCTGGACGAAGGCGAACACGCCGTGCATGTCCCCCTGCGCGAGGTGCGCGACGCCGAAGGCAACACGCCCGACTTCGCCCAGGTGAACGAGATCCAGATCGTCTTCGAGTGGGCGGACATGGCGGGGACGCTCGAATTGCAGAGCTTGCGGCTGCTTTCCGTATGGGCGGAGCAGGCGGACGTTGCGCCCGCGGCGGTCGACCTGGCGGCGGGCTTGCAGGTTCCGGCAGGCTTTGTGGTGGAGGCGCTGGCGGACGATCTGCTGGCGGTGACGCAGATCGAATTCACGCCGCAGGGCGACATGCTCGCCAGCTTGCAGGAGGGGCGCATCTGGCGTTACCGCGACGCGGACGGCGACGGACGCTATGACTCGCGCCTGCTCTATGCCGCGGGCTTTACCGAGGCAGTAGGGCTGCTGGTGGACCCCGTCGACGGGGCGGTGTGGGTCGGCGGACGCGGGCGGCTCTACCGGACGCTCGACACGGACGGCGACGGCGCGGCGGACGTGCGCGAGCTGCGGCTGGACGGCCTGCCCTGGGGCCGCCACCAGAACAACGGCCTAGCCTGGAACCCGAACCCGGATCCCTTCACGGGCGAGCCGGGCGGCGCCTGGATCTACTTCGGTCTGGGGTCGACCGGCGACCTGGAGACGGGCGGCGAACTCAGCGCCGCGGTGCTGCGCTTCCCGCATACGGGGCAGGGGCTGGGCGACGTGGAGGTCGTAAGCCGGGGCAACCGCAACGCCTATGACGTCGTGTGGGCGCCTGTGCCCGTCGACTTGGCGGACACGGACGGGGCGACGGCCTGGCAGCTATTCGCCAGCGAAAACGGCCCCGATTTCAACGACGCGCCGGATGAGGTGAACCATATCCTGTGGCAGCGGCATTATGGCTTTCCGGAGCAGTTTGGCCCGGTGGAGCCGCCGTCCGTCGAGGGAGACCCGTATACAGGGCCGGTCTACGCGGTGACGCCTCATGCAAGCGCCGACGGCCTGGCCTACATCGCCAACCCGCGCTGGCCCGCGGCATATCGTACGCTGTACGTAGCCCTCTTCGGCGAGGTGTTCCATCCTACGCCCGTCGGCCACACGGTGGAGCGCGTCGTCCTGCGTCAGGCGACGCTGCCCGACGGCGCGCTGACCTATCGCGGGGAGCCGTCGGATTTCGTGGCCGGCCTGGATCGCCCGCTGCCCTTGGCTGTCGACCCTGCCGGCGATCTGGTCGTCGGCGACTATGCCACGGGCGTGGTCTATGCCGTGCGCTATGCGGGCGAATAGCCGAGACCGGGCGAGCTACGGAACGGTCACCAGGTCGCGAAGCTGCGCGATGATGGCGGGGCCGATGCCGGGGACGCGGTCCAGGTCTTCGATGGAGTCGTAGGGCCGGCCGTCGATGATGGCCTGGGCTTTTGCGGGGCCGATGCCGGGCAGGGCGTCGAGTTCCTCCAGCGTGGCGCGGTTGAGATCCACGAGCCCTGTCGCAGACAGCTCTTCGCTCAGGTCAATTCCGCTGGGGCCGCGCGTCACGCCGGAGACGCCGGCGGGCGGCTCCATGACGGACGGCTCCGACAGGGCGGGCACATGGATCTGCGCGCCGTCCCAGACGTATTCGGCCTGGTTGACGGCGTTGACGTTGGCCGCGTCGCTGAAGCCGCCGGCGGCCTTGAGCGCATCGCCCACGCGCGCGTCGGGCGGCAGCGAATAGAGGCCGGGCGTTTGCACCGCGCCGCTGACGAAGACAACGACCGGCGCAGGCGTCGGCGCGGGCGCGGGAGTTGACGTAGGGACGCTCGTCGGCGGCGGATGAAGGGCGATCGGCTGCGGCTTGGGCCGGTTCAGCCACAGGGCGACAAGGCCGGTGAGGATGGCCGTGCCGATGGCGACGAGCAGATAGCCGCGCCAGGATGCGGGCTTGTCCGGGGGAGGTGAAGCGGCGGGCGGTTGGGCCATCTCCGGCACTCCTTGTCGTTTCGATTGAGGAACGAGGGTTGACCTGGATTAATGCATTGCGTACGGTCAACTGCCTACAAGTTAACCGCAAAGGCGTTCGGAACGCAAGGGGGGAGTAGGCGTTGGGTCCATTCAAATCAGGGTCGAGTTGTCATGCTGAGCGCACGCGAAGCATCTCCAAGTCGAAATGGAGACCCTTCGCCGTTGCACGGCTCAGGGTGACAGCTTGCGCGCTCCCGAGATGAAAGGCGCCCGCCGGCTGTCCGCCAATGCCTGTGCGGGGCAACGGTGGTACACTATGCCGGTACGGCTGAACAGATTGGAACGGCTGCCTGAGCGGACGTTAGGCGAGCCGGTTGACGCGAGAAGGAGCGGATGGGATGGAATCCGATACGGGCGCTGATGTGACGGGTGCAGGGGCAGAGAAAATCCGGGTATTGATCGCCAAGCCCGGGCTGGACGGCCATGACCGCGGCGCTAAAGTGGTGGCGCGGGCGCTGCGCGATGCCGGCTTCGAGGTAATCTACACGGGCATCCGCCAGACGCCGCAGATGATTGCCGAGGCCGCGCTGCAAGAGGACGTCGACGTGGTGGGGTTGAGCATCCTCAGCGGCGCACACCTGACGCTGTGCCCGCGCGTGGCGGAGCTGCTGCGCACCCAGGGCCAGGGGCATGTGGTCGTGCTGGTGGGCGGCATCGTGCCCGACGAGGACGTCGCCAAGCTGGAAGCGGCGGGCATCCGCGGCGTGTTTGGCCCGGGCGCGTCCACCGAGACGATCGCGGCCTTTATCCGGCAGGCCGTAGCCGACGCGGTGAGAGCGTAGATGGCGGCTCCGCAGTTGCGCCGCGCGGTTGACGCCGAGGCGCTGGCGCAGGGCGTGCTTGCCGGCGACCGGCTGCTGCTGGCGCGGGCTATTACCCACGTGGAGAACGAAGGCGCGGCGGCGCATGCCATCCTGGGCCGGGTCTATGCCCATGCCGGGCGCGGGCACATCATCGGCGTGACCGGCGCGCCGGGGTCGGGCAAGTCGACGCTGGTCACCGCCCTGGCGCAGAGCTACCGCGCCGCGGGCCTGACCGTGGCGATCGTCGCCATTGACCCCAGCAGCCCGTTCACCGGCGGCGCGCTCTTGGGCGACCGCGTGCGCATGCGCACCCTCAGCGGCGACAGCGGGGTCTTCATCCGCAGCATGGCGACGCGCGGCAGCCTGGGCGGGTTGAGCAAGACGACGGGCGACGTGGTGACGCTCCTCGACGCGGCGGGCTTCGAGCGCGTGATCGTGGAGACGGTGGGCGTGGGCCAGGCCGAGGTTGAGATCGCCAGCACGGCGCACACGACGCTGGTCGTGGAGGCGCCCGGCATGGGCGATGAGGTGCAGGCGATCAAGGCCGGCATCCTGGAGATCGGCGACATTTTGGTGGTCAACAAGGCCGACCGTCCCGGCGTGGAGCGCACCGTGCAGGCGCTGGAGATGATGCTGGAGATTGAGAACGACAGCACGCGCCTGATCCGGCATCACGGACAGGTGTTGCGCGTGGACGCGTCGCGCAACGGCGTCCAGGATAATGCGCAAGGCGATGGACAAGGGGAAGGACAAGATGAGGCGGACCGCTGGCGGGTGACGGTCATGAAGACGGTGGCGATGGCGGGCGATGGCGTCGAGGCGCTGCGCCAGCGGATCGAGGCGCACCGTGAACACCAGCGCGCTTCGGGCGAGAGCAAGTTGCGCGAGCAGGTGCGCATCGCCCATGCGCTGGAGAACATCGTGCGCGCCGAGTTGAACCGGCGCACCCTGGCGCGCATCCCCGCCGGTGCGCTGGACGACCTGGTGGAGCGCATTCGTCTGCGCGAAACGGACCCGTACACGGCTGCAGCCGATCTGTTGGCGGGGATTTAGGACAGCGGGCGAACCAGGCGTTTCATTGCACCCCTGGCGTGTTCGTCTTTTCCGAACCTCCGGATCGCTGCTATCATTCAGGCGTACCTGTTCCCTCGACGGGACAGCATTGGCCTCGAAGCGGCGCGACCAGGAATAAGGGAGTGAACTTGTGAGCGACATCAAATTCGGCACCGACGGGTGGCGCGGACGTATTGCCGACGACTATACCTTCGCCAATTTGCGGCGCTGCGCACAGGGCTTTGCCGGCTACATTCGGGCCATAGACCCGCACGGGGCGGTCGTGGTCGGCTATGACCGGCGTTTCTTGGCCGAACACTTTGCCGCGGCCGCAGCAGAGGTGCTGGCGGGCAACGGCTTGCACGTCTATTTGACGCCCACGGCGACGCCGACGCCGGTGATCAGCTATGGCGTGACGGTGAAGAACGCGCTCGGGGCGGTCAACATCACCGCCAGCCACAACCCGCCCGAAGATTGCGGCTTCAAGGTGCGCGACGCCCACGGCGGCGCCGTCGCCCCGGAGGGGTTGGCGCAGATCGAGAGCCTGATCCCGCCGGCGGACAAGCCGGACGCGGTGCTGCGCCTACCGCTGTCCGAGGCCATCGACCAGGGCAAGGTCGAGATGTTTGACGCCAAGCCCGCCTACCTGGCGCACCTGGCCGGTCTGATCGACGTAGAGCCGATCCGCCAGGCCGGCCTCAAGGTCGTCGTAGACAATATGTGGGGCAACGGGGCCGGGTGGCTGAGCGAGATTCTGGACGGGGGCCGCACCGAGATCGTAGAGGTGCACGCGGCGCGCAATCCCATCTTCCCGGAGATGAAACGCCCCGAGCCGATCTCGCCCAACATCGACGCCGGCCTGGCTGTGGGTCGCAAGCTGGGCGCCGACGCCGTGTGCATCCTGGACGGCGACGCCGACCGCTGCGGCTTCGGCGATGAACACGGCGAGTTCATCGACCAACTGCGCGTCTTTGGGCTGCTCGCCTACTATATGCTGGAGATTCGCGGCGAGCGCGGGCCGATCGTCAAGACGCTGAGCACCACTTCGATGCTGGACAAGCTAGGACGCCTGTATGACGTGCCGGTTGTCCATACCGGCGTCGGCTTTAAGTACGTGGCCCCGGCCATGCTGGAGCACGACGCCTTGATCGGCGGCGAGGAGAGCGGCGGATACGCCTTCCGCGGCCATGTGCCGGAGCGCGACGGCATTCTGGCGAACCTGTACCTGCTTGACTTCATGGTGCGCACCGGTAAGACGCCGACGCAGCTTCTCGACGCGCTCTTCGCCAAGGTGGGCGCGCATTTCTACGACCGCATTGACACGCGGCTGTCGGGCGAGGCAATGAAGGCGGAAGCCAAGGCGCGCCTCGACGCAGCCAAGCCGGAGGAGATGACGCTGGGCGGGCACAAGGTAGCCGAAAAGGTGACCACGGACGGCTACAAGTTCGTGATGGACGACGGCGGCTGGCTGCTGGTGCGCTTTTCGGGCACGGAGCCGCTGATCCGCGTCTACACCGAGACGACCGACGAAGCTGCGGTCCAGGCGATCCTGGCGGACGGTTTGCATCTGGCGGGCATCGACTGATCTTACGCTGATATTGGCTGAGTAAGTACGATGGCACGGATTCTTGGAGAGATTGTCACCCTGAACGAAGTGAAGGGTCGAGATGCTTCGCTACGACGAGATTCTTCAGCTCGCTGACGCTCGCTTCAGAATGACAGACACTTGGCGATCAAACCACTAAGGGGGCGCATGCGCTCTGCAAGCTGACCTACTAACCGGCGCCTGCATCCGTGATAAAATGAACAAACGAGCGATACAGATTTTGGGGAGTTTTTGTCCAGGGTTTGCGCGAATAGATGGCCGATCTGTCTGCATTGTCGGCATTGGTTGACAGCCACTGCCACCTCGATCTGGAGCAATTCGCCGCGGACCGCGAGGCGGTGATGGCGCGCGCCCGCGCCAATGGCGTGCGCCTGATCGTCAACCCGGGCATCAACTTGCAGCACAGCCGGCAGGCTATCGCATTGGCGGAAACCTATGACGAGGTGTACGCGGCGGTGGGGATTCACCCGAACAGCAGCGCCGATTATGCGCCGGCTATGCTTGACGAACTGCGGGCGCTTGCCGCGCATCCAAAGGTCGTGGCGGTCGGCGAGATCGGTCTTGACTATTACTGGCACGATGCCACTCCGGCGCAGCAGCGCGTGGCGCTGCGCGATCAGTTGGCGCTGGCCGCGGAGTTGGGGCTGCCGGTCATCATCCACAACCGCGAGGCGGACGAAGACGTGGCCGCGGAGTTGCGCGCCTGGGTGAACAGCGCGGCCTTTCGCAATTCGCCGCTGGCGGCGCGGCCTTATGCGGGCGTGCTGCACGCCTTCGGCGGGGACGTGGCGCTGGCGGAGGAAGCGTACGGTTGGGGGTTTGTGCTGAGCCTGGGCGGGCCGGTGACGTTCAAGAACGCACGCGACTTGCACGCATTGGTCCCCCAACTGCGCCGCGACCGCCTGATGCTGGAGACGGATGCGCCTTACCTGTCGCCCCACCCGCATCGGGGCAAGCGCAACGAACCCGGCTATGTGAAGCTGGTGTGCGAGCAGTTGGCGCGGCTGGTTGGGGTGAGCGCGGCGCAGGTTGCAGCAGAGAGTACGGCGTTGGCGGAGCAGTTTTTTGGGCTGGAGGCGGCGCGTGGCGTTGGAAACGGCATCGCAGAATACACGCTCACCCGGAGATCATAGCGTCCGTTCTCATGCGATTCGATCAACGGTGCCTCGGGCGATGAATTGGAAAACCGCTGTCGATATCGGCGCGATCCTGGCGCCGGTCCAGCCTGGGTTGCAGTTGGTAGAGGCGAAGATGAAGACGGTGGAGTCTTCTCTCTTTACCCCGCTGGCAACGGCGTTTGTCGACCTGATCGGCAGCGGCGGCAAGCGGCTGCGGCCTGCCGTGGCGCTAATGGCTGCTCGCTTTAACGGCGAGCTGGACGGCGCGCAGTATGAGCAAGTCATCTCCCTGGCCGCGTCGGTGGAGATGCTGCATACCGCTACGCTGGTGCACGACGACGTGATCGACGGCGCACTGCTGCGGCGCGGCGCGCCCACGCTCAACGCGACGTGGAACCGGGGCGCTACGGTGTTGGCCGGCAACTATATGTTCGCCCGCGCGGCACATTTCGCGGCGGAGACCGGCAACCCGCGCGTCATCCGCATCTTCAGCGACACGCTGGAGATCATTGTCGAGGGCGAGTTGCGGCAGTTACGCGCTCGCCACCAGTTCCGCCAGCAAAAGGATGAGTACTACCAGCGCATCTATGCCAAGACGGCCAGCCTCTTTTCCGCAGCAGCGGAGGCAGCCGCCACGCTTTCCGGCCTGGACGAAGACGGCATCGGCAGCCTGCGCGACTACGGGCATAACCTGGGCATGGCCTTCCAGATCGTCGACGACATCCTCGACTTTACGGGCAACGCCGGCAGCCTAGGCAAGCCGGCGGGCAGCGACCTGCTGCAGGGCACGCTGACTTTGCCCTTCTTCTACTATCTCCAGATAGCGCCCCGCTCTCAAGACTTGCTCGACCAGTTGGAGACGCTGTACAGCGGCGATTTGAACAGCGACGATGCGTCGTGGACGCAGACCGTGGCGGAAGTGGTGCAGGACCTGCGCAGCGGGCCCGCGATTGAGGCCGCGCGGCAGGAAGCGTCCGTCTTTCTCGAACGGGCCGCCTCCAGCCTGGCCGCGCTGCCCGATAACCGCTATAAGCAAGCGATGCTGGACCTGTGCGACTTTGTGGTGCAGCGCACCTACTGATGGCCGTCGATCTCTCCATTATCATCGTCACCTGGAACGTCTGGGACTTACTGCGCGCCTGCCTGCACTCCATTGAGGCGCTGAGCAGGCCGGCGGAGGACGGCGCGCCGCAGTGCCGCCGCTTCGGGCCCGCCGCGTCGCCGGCTACGCTGGAAGTAATTGTGGTCGACAACGGCGGCGCAGACGCCACCGCAGACCTGCTGCCGGCGCGCTTTCCTTGGGTGCGCCTGATGCGCAGCGAGCGCAATCTGGGCTTCACCGCGGGCAATAACCTGGCCTACGCGGCAAGCAGCGGGCGCTTCGTCTTTTTCCTCAACCCCGACACCGAGGTGATCGCTTTCCCCGCGGGCGACAGCCTGTGGCGGCTCTATCGCGCCGTGGCCGGAGACGAGACCGTGGGCATGGCCGGGCCGCAACTGCGCTACGCCGACAATTCGGTGCAGAGCAGCCGGCGCCGTTTTCCCACGCGGCTGACCGGCTTCTTCGAGAGCACCTGGCTGGGGCGTCAGTGGCCGCGCAACCCCTGGTCCCGGCGGCTGCACATGGACGATTGGCCGGCGACGTTCGCTCACGATGTGGACTGGGTGGTGGGCGCGGCGATGCTGGCGCGTCGCGCTGCGCTAGAGCAGGTGCGCATGCCCGAATACGCCGGGCCGTTCGACGAGGGCTTCTTCATGTACAGCGAGGAAGTCGACCTGTGCCGCCGGCTCAAGAATGCGGGCTGGCGCATTGTCTACGAGCCGGACGCCCTGGTGGTGCATTACGAAGGGCGCAGCAGCGAACAGGTCGTGGCTGCGCGCCACATCCGCTTCAACGCGAGCAAGGTCCGCTATGTCCGCAAGTACTTTGGCAGCGGCTGGGCGGAGGCGCTGCGGCTTTATCTGCTGGCTGAGTTCCGCCTTCAGATCGCCTTGGAGCGGGCGAAGCGGATGTTGGGCAGCAAGCGCGAATTGCGCACGCAACGCATCGCAGCCTACCGGCAGGTGCTTGCCAGCGGGCTGCGGGATTCTACGCTGTAGATATCCCCCACGACAATCAATCCAGTAGGTTCGCCAACTCCTCCGGCGTGGTGACCGGCAGGCGGCAGGCGTAGTTCTCGCACACGTAGGCGGCGGGCTTGCCGTCGACGAGCGTGCGATTTTCCAACACCGGCAACATCCCCTCTTCATCCGGATGTTTGAGTGCGACGACAGCGTGGGGCAGGAAGCGGCTGCGCACCGTGTGCAGCAGGTCCTGCGCAGCCGGGTCTGCCGGGTCGCCGACGATGGCGATCTCGCGGCTGGGCGAGAGCAGCGCGTCCACGCTGCAGAGCAGGCGTCCGAAAGCGAGCGACTGCGGGCCAAGCGCGTCCTTGACGGTCAGGACGATGCGTGCGGCTTCGCTGCGGTACTCGTCCTGACCGAGGAGCGCGGCGAGGCGGATAAGGCACTCAGCGGCGAGGGAGTTGCCGCTGGGGATGGCGCTGTCGATGAAGTCCTTGCGGCGCACGACCAGGGCTTCGTGGCCGGCGCCGGTCTGATAGAAAGAGCCGCGCTCGGCGTCGTGGAACTGCTCGAACATGATGCGGGTGAGGCGGCTTGCCTCGCCCAGCCAGCGCAGGTCGAAGGTCGCCTCGTAGAGGGCGATGAGGCCGCGCACGAAGGCGGCGTAGTCCTCTAGGTAAGCGTTGAGGCGGGCGCGGCCGTCCTTGAAGGTGCGGTAGAGCCTGCCGTCGGGCTGGCTCATGCGGGCGAGGATGAAGCCGGCGGCGCGTTCAGCCGCGGCCAGGGCGGCCGCGTTGCCCAGCGTGACGCCGCATTCGGCCAGCGCGTGGATCATCAGCCCGTTCCATTCGGTGAGGATTTTCTCGTCGCGGGCGGGCTTGACGCGCTGCTCGCGGCGCTCGAAGAGCGTACGCCGCGCCTTGTCCAGCGTGCGTTCGACCGCATCCGGCTCCATGCCGAACTGCTGCGCCAGACTGTCGGCGTTGCGGCTGGCGTAGAGGATGTTGCGGCCCTCGAAGTTGCCGTGCTGCGTCACGCCGTAGCGGGCTTTGAGAATCGCTGCGGCCTGGGCGTCCAGTGCGTCGTCGATCTCCTCCGGCGTCCATACGAAGAACTTGCCTTCTTCGCCTTCGCTGTCGGCGTCCTGCGTGCTGTAGAAGCCGCCGTCGGGCGCGGTCATCTCGCGCAGCACATAGGCGATGGTCTCGTCGACGATGCGCCGGTAGAGCGGGCGGGCGGTGATCTGCCAGGCGTGCAGGTAGGTGCGCAGAAGCTGGCTGTTGTCGTAGAGCATCTTTTCGAAGTGGGGCGTAAGCCACACGGCGTCGACGCTGTAGCGGTGAAAGCCGCCGCCGAGCTGGTCATAGATGCCGCCCAGGGCCATCTGTTCCAGGGTGCGTTCGGCCATGTAGAGCGTGTCCAGGTCGCGTGTGCGCAGGTATTGGGTGAGGATAAAGTCGAGCGACATGGGCTGGGGGAACTTGGGCTGGTGGCCGAAGCCGCCATGCTCTTCGTCGAAGCGCTGCTGCATGTGGGCGACGGCTTCGTCGAGCAGCGTTTCGCTGAGGTCGCTGCTCTTGCTTTGCAGCGCGGCGCTCTGGCCCAGCATTTCCGTCAGCCGCTCGGCCTGCTCGTCGACCTGATCTCGGCGCTGGCGGTAGGCGTCGGCGACGGAGCGCAGCACTTGGGGGAAGCTCGGCATGTTGTAGCGCGGTTCAGGCGGGAAGTAGGTCCCGCCGTAGAAGGGGCGTCCGTCCGGCATGAGGAAGACGCTCATAGGCCAGCCGCCCTGCCCGGTCATGGCCTGCACCGCTTCCATATAGATGGCGTCCAGGTCGGGGCGCTCTTCGCGGTCGACCTTGATGTTGACGAACAGCTCGTTCATGAGCGCGGCGGTCGTCTCGTTCTCGAAGCTCTCGCGCTCCATGACATGGCACCAGTGGCAGGCGCTGTAGCCGATGCTGAGGAAAATGGGCTTGTCCTGCTCGCGGGCGATGCGGAGGGCTTCTTCGCCCCAGGGATGCCAGTCCACGGGGTTATGGGCGTGCTGGAGCAGATAGGGCGACGTCTCGCCGGCGAGACGGTTGGTGTGGGCGTGTTCGGGCATAGTCGCGTATCCTTGTGTCAGGCGCCAAAAGCGGCGCGGTATGACTATAGCACAGAGCCTGTATCGCTGAACGTAAGGATACCTTCCAGGGAGCGGGCAGTTCCTTGGTGGGATTGATTTGTTTTTCCAAGTTTGACACGCGCCCGCGGGGGGAGTATACTCTGCGTCAACATGCGGAGTGCGCGCATGTCTGCCTTTGTGAAGATGCTAAGCGTTGATCATGCATAACCCTGTCGGCACAATCGTCCATTGCCAAATCACGTGCGAAATTGCAGCGTTCGCCGCCGCATGCGCAGCTAGCTGCGTGTCCCGGTGATGGCGAGCGTTAGCCCACACCGGCGACACTGAATCGGTGTGGGGGGCGGAGAGCAGGTTGCGGCGCCGTGGTCCACACCACGGCGTTTCTTTATTTGCGCAGGCCCCATTGCGGGGGCGCACGATACACAGGCTATTTTTCGAGCAATTATCAGGGTGGAACAGGAGTTGGCTTCATGCATCTGACCCAAGAGGAAGTGCGCCACGTGGCCGAACTCGCCAAGCTGCGGCTGACTGAGGCCGAGGTTCGGCAGTACGCCGCGCAGCTGTCGGCTATCCTCGACTATGCCGAGCGCATCCAGGAGGTTGATACGAGCAGCGTGCCGCCGACGCCCTATGTGCTAGGCCTGGCGAATGTGATGCGCGACGACGAACCGCAGCCCGGCCTGGATAACGAGGCCGCTCTCAGCAACGCGCCGGACAGCGCCAACGGCTTTTTCCGCGTGCGCGCCGTGTTCGAGGAGTGAGGTCCCCCATGACGTATGACAAGACGGCGCAAGACAAGCGCGCACTGCACGGACTGACGATCCACGCCGCGCTGGAAGGGATGCGCAGCGGCGAGTTTACGTCTGTGGAACTGACCCAGGCGCTGCTGGATCGCATCGCCGCGGTCGACGGTAATGTCAAGGCCTATCTGCGCGTGACGGCGGAGAAGGCGCTCGCCCAGGCGGAGAAGGCGGACCGCCGCCGCGCCGCCGGCGACGACGCGCCGTTGCTGGGCGCGCCGCTTGCCATCAAGGACGTGCTCGCCACCTCCGGCGTGGAGACCACCTGCGGCAGCCGCATCTTGCAGGGGTTTATGCCCCCGTACACGGCTACAGCGGTGGCCCGGCTCAATGACGCGGGCATGGTGATGCTGGGCAAGACCAACACGGACGAGTTCGCCATGGGGTCCAGTACGGAAAACAGCGCCTACTTCACGACGCACAACCCGTGGGACTACGAGCGCGTGCCGGGTGGCAGCAGCGGCGGTTCGGCCGCGGCGGTGGCGGCGGACGAGGCGTTGGGCGCGTTGGGCACGGATACGGGCGGCAGCGTGCGCCAGCCGGCCGCGTTGTGCGGCGTCGTCGGCCTGAAGCCTTCCTATGGCCGCGTCAGCCGCTTCGGGCTGATCGCCTACGGCAGCAGCCTGGACCAGATCGGCACGCTGACCAAGGACGTGCGCGACGCCGCTCTGTTGCTGAACGTGATCGCCGGAAGCGACCCGCTGGACAGCACGTGCCTGGAGACGCCGGCGCCGGACTATACGGCGGCGTTGACGGGCGATGTGCGCGGGCTGCGCATCGGGCTGCCCGACGAGTATTTCATCGACGGCATGCAGCCGGAGGTGGAGACGTCCGTGCGCCAAGCCGTGGCCGAACTGGAGCGGCTGGGGGCGGAGGTCGTGCGTATCAGCCTGCCCAACACGGACAAGGCGCTGCCCGTCTACTACCTGGCCGCGACGGCGGAGGCCAGCGCCAACCTGGCGCGCTACGACGGCGTGCGCTTCGGCTACAGCGCCGGCGCCGACAGTATGTTCGAGAACATCCGGCGTACGCGCGGCGAGGGCTTCGGCGCAGAGGTGAAGCGGCGCATCATGTTGGGAACCTATGCACTCAGCGCGGGCTATTATGACGCCTATTACCTGAAGGCGCAGCAGGTGCGCACCTTGATCAAGCGCGATTTTGAGCAGGCCTTTGCGCAGGTGGATGTGATTGCGGCGCCGACGTCGCCGACAACGGCTTTTCGCATCGGCGAGAAGGTCGACGACCCGATCCAGATGTATCTGACCGATATCTTCACGATCAGCGCCAATCTGGCGGGCGTGTGCGCGGTGAGCGTGCCGTGCGGGTTCGACAGGGCGAATCTGCCCATCGGCATGCAGTTGATCGGCCCGCATCTGGGCGAAGAGACGATCCTGCGTGCGGCGGATGCGTATGAGCGGGCGACCGATTGGCAGCGGCACGCGCCGGTGTTAACCGGCCGGGCGAGCTAGGCGCAGGGAGTTGGCAGAGATGCGGAGTTCGACAGCCGAGTTTGGACATGGCTTAGGCGGGCTTGCCAGTGCAGGCGGCCGGCAGCCTACGCGCACGCCGGCGCGCAGGTTGTGAGCGGCTCTTACCGGCGGCCTCGCGGTTCCGCGGCCGGCCTTGCTGTACGCAGGGCGACGCCGGACCGCCTGTGACGACGTAGAGCGCAGCCTAGTCATTGCCCAAAGGGGGCTATCGAAATGCTAAAATCGACACCTACACCCGTCGTTGATTCCCGGACCGTCACCCCGTCCAACGGAAAAAACGTCACGCCGCGCCGCCTGCGCGAGCACAGCACGCGCATCAGTCGCCGCGTGAATGCCGTGCCGCCTTCCGGCATCCGCCGTTACTTCGACATTGCCGCCACTATGGAAGATGTGGTCAGCCTCGGCATCGGCGAGCCGGATTTCGTGACGCCTGCGCCGATCTTGCAGGCGGGCGTCGCCAGCTTGCAGGCGGGTCACACGGCCTACACCTCGAACGCGGGCATGATCGAACTGCGCGAGGCGGTGGTGCGCAATCTCGTGCATCTCTACGACGCGCCCGCTTATGACCCCGAGCAAGAAGCGCTGATCACCGTGGGCGTTAGCGAGGCCATGTACTTGATCATGCAGGCGCTGCTCGACGAAGGCGACGAGGTGATCGTGCCGCAACCGTGTTTTGTCAGCTATACGGCGAGCGTGCTGCTGGCGAGCGGAACCGTGGTCGACATCCCCACCTACGCCGTCGACGATTTCCGCGTGCGACCCTCCGCCATCGAAGCCGCGATTACGCCGCGCACCAAAGCGATCCTGATCGGCTTTCCCAGCAACCCGACCGGCGCGGTTATGGACCGGGAAGGGCTGGCGGAAATCGCCCGTATCGCCGAGGAACACGATTTGATTGTGATCTCGGATGAGATCTACGACCGTCTGGTCTATGGCGATCACCGGCACGTCATGTTCGCGGCGCTGCCGGGCATGCGCGAGCGTACGGTGCATCTGGGCGGCATGAGCAAGGACTATGCCATGACCGGCTGGCGCGTGGGCTATGCGCTGGGGCCGGCGGACCTGATCGGGGCGATGCGCAAGGTGCACCAGTACCTGATCATGTCGGCGTCGACCGTGGGGCAGGAGGCGGCGCTGGCTGCTATGACCGACCCGCGCGTCGACGCGTATGTGGAGGAGATGCGCGCCAGCTATGATGCGCGGCGCCGGCTGATCGTGGATGGGCTGAACGAGATCGGGCTGACCTGCTTCGAGCCGCACGGCGCGTTCTATGCCTTCCCCAGCGTGGCGCGCACCGGCCTCGACGAACACGAATTCGCCGAGCGGCTGCTGGCGGAAGAGCGAGTGGCCGTGATTCCGGGGAGTGCGTTCGGCAGGGGAGGCGAAGGCCATGTGCGCTGCGCGTATGCGGCAAGCCTGGAGAATATCGAGAAGGCGCTGGAGCGGATGGAGCGTTTTGTCCGCCGCTATAGCTGACGAACTTGGGCTGTGGAAAGCCGGCCCGCGTGCAGAGAGTAAGCAGCTGGAGATGCGTACCGCGACCGGAGGCAAGACGCCTCCGGTCGTGTTTGTCTAGCGCAGGTCGAACTGCCAGGCCGCGTCGGCGCCGGCGCGGACTAGCTCGTCGCGCAGGAGCAATTGATAGATTTCGAGGTGACGCACCGGCTGCTTTAGGTTCTGGATCATGATGCGGTAGTTGAGGTCTTCCATGCGGCTGTGCCAGGCGTTGAGCCAGCGTTTCCAAGACTGGCTGAGACGGGCGCGCTCCTCCACGTCGGAGACTTCGTCCATCTGTTGGCGTATGGCCGCCACAGCCTGCTTCAACTCGTTGCGCAGGCGGTCGCGGGCGCTGAGCACCTCGCGGCGCGCGGCGATCCATTCGGGCACCAGGTCATTGTTCTTGAGCAGGCGGCTGGCCGTCTGTTGATTGGCCGGGACGAAGGGGTTCTGCTCCAGGTCCAGCGGTTTGCCTTTGCCGGCGAGGTTGTCGAACGCCCCGCGGCGCATGGCATCTTCGATGCGCTGGCTGACCAGATCGCTCCATTCAGTCATGAGGACCGGCGCGTCTTTTTCGGTCGTCTCGGCGCCGCCCTCCTCTTTTTTGTCTTTGTGATAGTCGGCGGCCTTGTCGAGCGCTTGGCGCAGGCGGCGGGCGGCTATGTCCTTATTTTCGTCCCCGTCGCCGCCGGCGGGTTGTGGGCGTTGGCTGGGCATATGAACTCCTTTAACGCGTTGCAGTTGTGATCTGATATTCTAGCAGGTGCGGCGGGGGTGTCATAATCTCTGCGGCGGCTCGTCTGAGGGACGGTTTTCCTTCATACGCGTTACGGGATACAATAGCCCTCACTGGCAGTTTCCAGCAAACATACGCAATCATTCGCCCATTGGTGCGCCTAGTGGTGATGATCATGCAAACGTTGTTGTGGCCGGTTTGGAATCGCCGGGAAAAGCGTCTGCGGGCTGGATGGCGTCTGTTGATCCAGTTGCTCCTGTGGATGTTTACGCCGGCGCTGTTGGACGTGGCGCTGGGCGGCCCGTTGACGCGGGTGGTGGGCGGCCTGATTCCTGACTTCATTGTCATCGGCAACCGCATTGTGCTGTTCGGCCTAACGTTGATCGCAACGTTGGCGAGCACCTGGCTTGCCGCGCGTTTTTTAGACAGGCGAGCGCTGCGCGATCTCGGTCTGCAGATGGATGCCGCCTGGTGGATCGATCTCGTCTTTGGCTTGATTTTGGGCGCGGTGTTGATGACGCTCGTCTTCGCAGCGCAATATGCGATGGGTTGGGTCACGGTATTGGACACTTTCGCCGTAGAGCCGGCGGACACCCCCTTCTTTGTCGCCATTCTTGCGCCGGTGGTCGTCTTTGTGGTGGTCGGCATTTCGGAGGAGGTTCTGTCGCGGGGCTATCAGTTGCGCAACCTGGCCGAAGGCTTCAACTTCGAGGGGCGCCACCCGCGCGCGGCGTTGCTCGTGGCCTGGATCGGATCGTCGTTTGTGTTCGGCCTATTGCACGTTTTCAACCCGAACACCACATGGATCAGCACGTTGAACCTGATGCTGGCCGGCATGTTCTTGGGGCTGGGGCTGGTCTTGACCGGCCGCCTGGGGCTGCCCATTGGCCTGCACATCACTTGGAACTTCTTTCAGGGCAACGTCTTCGGCTTCCCCGTAAGCGGCAACGACTTCACCAGCGCCACCTTTGTCGCCATCAGGCAAGGCGGCCCGGACTTGTGGACGGGCGGCGCGTTCGGCCCGGAGGCGGGGCTGATCGGCATCGCCGCCATTGTGCTGGGCAGCCTGCTCATCGTGCTGTGGGTGCAGAGGCGTTACCGGGTGTTGGCGTTTGTCCAGTCGTATGCCGTCTATACGCCGCTGCATGGGGCGCTACAGCATGCGGTAAACCTACCCAACGAAGCTGTCAGTTGACCTCAAAACCGGCGATATAAGACAAGACATTAGGCAAGGGGAAAGCGGGCATGTCGACTAAGCTGTGGGGAGGGCGTTTCACCGGCCCGACCGATCCGCTGATGGAGGCCTTCGACGCCTCGATTGGGTTTGACCGGCGGCTGTGGCGCGCCGACATCGCCGGCAGCCAGGCCTACGCACGCGCCCTGGCCGCCGCCGGGCTGCTGACCGAGGCGGAAGCCGGGCAGATCGTAGACGGGCTGGAGCAGGTGGCGGCGGAATGGGAAGCCGGCGCGTTTCACATCCAGCCCGGCGATGAGGACATCCACACCGCCAACGAACGGCGGCTGACCGAATTGGTCGGGCCGGCAGCGGGCAAGCTGCATACGGGGCGCAGCCGCAACGACCAGATCGCAACCGACGTTCGCCTGTGGCTGCGCGACGAGATCGACCGCCTGGCCCAATACCTGCGTCAGCTTATGGCCGTCGCCGTCGAGCGGGCCGCGCACGAGATCGACCTGCTGATGCCGGGCTACACGCACACGCAGCCGGCTCAGCCCGTGCGCTGGAGCCATTGGCTGATGAGTCACGCTTGGATGTGGCGGCGCGATGCAGCGCGGCTCGAAGACTTGCGCGGGCGCGTCAACCAAATGCCGTTGGGCAACGGCGCGCTGGCGGGCAATCCCTTCCCCATCGACCGCGCCGCGCTGGCCCGCGACCTGGGCTTCGACGGCTATACGCCCAACAGCATGGACGGCGTGAGCGATCGCGACTTCGTGGCGGAATTTCTCTTTTGGGCGGCGCTGACGATGATGCATCTCAGCCGCCTGGCCGAGGATCTGATCCTTTATAGCACGCTGGAATTCGGCTACGTCACCCTGGCGGACGCCTATAGTACGGGCAGCAGCCTCATGCCCCAGAAAAAGAATCCGGATGCGCTCGAACTGCTGCGCGGCAAGTCCGGGCGCGTGATCGGCGACATGACCGGCCTGTTGGTCACGTTGAAGGGGCTGCCGAGCACGTACAACAAAGATATCCAGGAGGACAAGGAGCCGTTGTTCGATGCGGCGGACACGTTGGGCGGGGCGTTGCAGATCGCGGCCGGCGTGCTCTCGACTCTTCAAACGAACCCGGAGGCCATGCGCGTCCGTCTGGTGAGCGAGATGTTGGCGACGGACCTGGCTGAATACCTGGTGCGCAAGGGCGTCCCCTTCCGCGAGACGCACCACATTGCCGGCGCGGCGGTGCGGCTGGCCGAGGCGCGCGGCGTGGATCTGGCCGATCTGGGGCTGGATGACCTGCGCACGCTGCACCCGGCTTTCGCGGCGGATGTCAGCCGCGTGTGGGACTTTGAGGAGAGCGTGGAGCGTCGCGATGCTGCAGGCGGCACGAGTCGTCGGGCCGTGGAGGCGCAGATTGCCCAACTGCGGGCATGGCTGGAGCAGGGGTAGGGCGCGGGGAGGCGGCAAAGAGGCGCTCGATCTGCCGGGCGTTGGCCCCGCGAAGGCTTTTGACAACGTTGGTGAACTTTGTTACGATTGCAAAACGGTGCGCTTCGCTGTTGGGAGGGGTGACGTCCAAACAGCG
>Ga0334887_1001078_pt1 | contig 37703 bp, 34 predicted proteins | sample GraSluR1_MG_10_FD_207217 | JGI IMG/M metagenome (GOLD analysis project Ga0334887, IMG submission 207217) | Sludge microbial communities from methane-producing bioreactor in Wageningen University, Netherlands - Granular Sludge_18_07-R1 | ecosystem: Engineered > Bioreactor > Anaerobic >...
AACGTGCAGGATCCCAAAAAGACCTCAGACCGCGACCCTTCTGCCGGAGTTGCGCGAATTACGGGCAAACTCCGCGGACGGGCGAACTCCTCCAATACAAGCCCGGTATTTAAACGTTGTGGAAGGGGAGGGGGACGACGTGATTATATGTCCAGAACCTTCGCGTTGATTATTAATACCAACAGAGAGATTAGAAGAGGACAGAAGGGCGAAGATGCACGTTCATAGGGTTTTCGGAGGTATTTTATGAATTCCACCTTAACGGAGAAGATTTTGAGGGATCACCTCGTCGACGGGAGTTACGAGCCGGGAAAGGAGATCGGAATACGGATAGATCAGACCCTGACCCAGGACGCCACGGGGACGATGGCATACCTCCAGTTCGAGTCGATGGGTCTCTCCAAGATAGAGACGGAGATATCTGTATCCTACGTGGACCACAACACCGTCCAGGTGGGGTTTGAGAATGCCGATGACCACCGATATCTCCAGACGATCGCCGAAAAGTACGGGATCCACTTCTCAAGGCCCGGTAACGGCATCTGCCACCAGGTCCACCTGGAAAGGTTCGGCCGACCCGGAAGAACCCTCCTGGGCTCCGATAGCCACACCCCCACCTGCGGCGGCCTGGGAATGATAGCCATAGGAGCCGGGGGGCTCGACGTCGCGGTGGCCATGGGCGGCGGCCCTTACTACCTCACCTGCCCAAAGGTGATCAGAGTCAACCTTGAGGGAGAGCTCCCCGATTGGGTAACGGCGAAAGACGTAATCCTGAAGGTCCTCGAAGAGCTGACCACCAAGGGGAACGTGGGGTGCGTCTGCGAGTACGGTGGCGAGGGCGCTCGCACCGTCACCGTCCCAGAGAGGGCCACCATCACCAACATGGGAGCCGAGACGGGGGTGACGACGTCCCTATTTCCCAGCGACGACGAGACCCAAAAGTTCCTCGCCGCCCAGGGGAGGGCGGATCACTGGATCCCACTGGAGGGGGACGAAGACGCCGAGTACCATCGGGTCCTGGATATCGACCTATCGGATCTGGAACCGCTGATGGCGGCGCCCTCCAGCCCGGGCAATATCGTACCCGTCAGGGACCTCTCGGGGACGGCCGTCGACCAGGTGATGATCGGATCGTGCACCAACTCCTCCTACGTGGACCTGATGACGGTGGCGGAGATGGTGAAGGGACGCCGCCTCGTCCCCGGGGTCTCCCTGGGGGTGGCCCCAGGATCAAGACAGGTCCTGCAGATGATAGCCGAGAACGGCGGCCTCGGCCACCTCCTCGCCTTCGGCGCGAGGCTGCTGGAGTCGGCCTGCGGCTTTTGCATAGGAAACAGCGTCTCCCCCGGGACCGACTCCGTCTCCATCAGGACCAGCAACCGCAACTTCAAGGGAAGATCTGGGACCCCCAGCGCCCACGTATACCTGGCAAGCCCCGTGGTGGCGGCGGCGGCGGCCCTGAAGGGGGAGATCGTCGACCCCAGAGATCTGGGCCAGGATTTTCCCAGGATAAGGATGCCTGAGAGGTTCAAGATCGATGATAGCATGATCATTCCGCCCCTATCGGCGGCGGAACGGGATAGGGTATCGATCTATCGCGGCCCGAACATCGGGGCACCTCCCACCAACGACCCCATGCCCGAAGATCTCCGAGGAAAGATCACCATCAAGGTGGAGGATTACATAACCACCGACCACATCATGCCCGCCGGATCCCGACTTAAGTACAGGTCTAACGTCCCCAAGTACTCGGAGTTCGTCTTCGAGCCCCTGGACCCAAAGTTCAGCAAAAGAGCGGCAAGCGACAGGGATAGGGGGATCCACAACATCATCGCCGCCGGGGTCAGCTACGGCCAGGGGTCTTCGAGGGAGCACGCTGCGCTATGTCCCATGTACCTGGGTGTCAAGGCTGTGATGGCGAAGTCGGTGGAGAGGATCCACGCCGCGAACCTTGTAAACTTCGGGATCGTCCCCTTCACCTTCGTTTCCGAATCCGATTATACCTCCCTTAAAGAGGGTGACGAGATGGAGATCCCCCACATCAGAGCTGCCATAGCCGGGGGCGACGAGGTGATCGAAGCCTTCGACAAAACCGGTGGAAGGAGGATCCTTTTGAAGACGGAACTGAGCCGGCGCCAGCGGGAGATTGTCATCGCCGGAGGGCTGCTCCCTCATACAGTCATGAAAAATAGGTGAGATGGATCCGGCCTGTGCGGTTCACAGGCCGAAATTTTTCTTAACATCTTGGATCAAATGCTCCCTATTCTTATCCACAAGTCTCAGGGCGGTCTGATCTCCCTCCTCAAAGGAGGACTCCTCTATCGGCATGGGCGATATGTAGCGCCACGTGAAAATTGAGGCAAAATCGTATCTGGGGTTCGTCGTGCTGGCGGCCCGCGCCGTTCCGTCGCCGAAGGTCGATTTGGATATATCGAAGGGGAAGTTGTTCCTCCAGAAGGACATGGTATTCTCAATGTCCACCATCTGTCCTGCCAGAACCGGTGCCATCGGGGCCCTTTCGGGTTTTGATATATAAGAGGCCCAGTACATCTCGGCGTAATCTTCGAACCGAGAGTCGTCCATGGAACCTCTTACCGGATTCTCTCCCAGGATGAACGTCTCCTGGGACGAAGTATAGCCGGCTGCCGCAGCAGTGCCCATGAGGCAAACCAGCATGATCATAGCTGTACATTTCAAGATCGGTCACCACCTACCTTTAATAAAATCGCGATGCGACACTCTCTGATCAGTACCAACCTATTTATGCCTTATCTGCAGTGAGATGGGGCCATGCCGGATTGCTTTGAAATTCTGAACAAAGATCTGGCAGGTCGTATCGGCAGGCTTCGGACACCCCACGGCGCCGTCGAGACCCCTGCGCTGATGCCCGTGGTCAACCCCCACCTCAGGCTGATCGAACCTGCTGATCTACAGAGGATGGGCGCCGAGATGCTGATCACCAACAGCTACATAATCAGCCAGGACCCGGAGCTTAAAGAGTTCGCCGAAGATCACGGGGTCCACCGGCTTCTGGGGTTTGATGGGCCGATCATGACCGACTCTGGGGCGTTTCAGCTCTCAGTATACGGGGATATCGATGTTCAACCCCTGGAGATCCTCGAGTTTCAAAGGTCGATAGGCTCCGACATCTCCGTCCCCCTGGACATACCGACACCGCCGGACGTCTCCAGGACGAGGGCCGAGGCGGAGCTGGCGGAGACTGAACAAAGGCTCACCGAGGCGCGGGATCACTGGGACGATGGAGGCCCCCTCCTGGCAGGGCCCATCCAGGGGTCGAAGTATCCGGACCTCAGGTTCGCAGCGGCCCGAAGGGTCAGAGAGTTGGGCTTTGACCTCTGCCCCATCGGGGCGGTCGTCCCCCTGATGGAGGCCTACAGGTACAGCGACCTCGTAGACGTCGTCGCCGCCTCCAAAAAGGGGCTGGGGCCGGCAGCCCCGGTCCATCTATTCGGCGCGGGCCACCCCATGATGTTCGCCCTCGCCGCCGCCCTGGGCTGCGACCTCTTCGACTCCGCCGCCTACGCCCTCTACGCCCGAGATGATCGCTACCTCACCGCCAGGGGTACCCTCCACCTGGAAGATCTGAGATACCTCCCATGCTGCTGCGAAGTCTGCAAAGACCGGTCGCCTGAGGATCTCTCCAAGGACCCTGATAAGACGGAGCTTCTCGCCCGCCACAACATCGCAGTCTCCCTGGCGGAGATGCGGGAGGTGAGACAGTCCATCTGGGAGGGGTCTTTATGGGAGCTGGTAGAGAGGAGGTGCAGGTCTCATCCGAGGATCTTAGATGGCCTGAGGGCCCTCGCCTCCCACGCCAAATGGATCGAGGAACTCGACCCCGTCTCCAGATCGACCTGCTTCTACCTGGGGCCGGAGTCGGCGGTGAGGCCGGAGGTCTTGAGGTACAGCGCGCGGATCGAGAGGATAGAGCTCACAGGGAGGGTTCTGGTCGCAGAACCCGGAGTCGATGAGGAGGGGTACGACCAAGTCCTCTGGTTTTCGCCGCCCTTCGGACCATACCCCAAGGAGCTCGCGGAGACCGCTCCCCTCAACTCCGAGGTTCCGAAAGCCTCCGACGAGGCGGGGCTCTTCGAAGCCCACGCGAACCTCAGGAGGCTGATGGAGGCGAACCCCGCCGCCACCTTCGAGCTGAGGCTGAAAGATCCCCCCGGCTGGGGAGAAGGAACCGAGAAGGTGAGGAGATGACTAGACGCTTTGAGGTGACTATCCGGGACGGCCCCGCCAGAATCGGACGGCTCCGGATCGACGGGACGGTGGAGACTCCGGCGATCTTATCCGGCGGCCAGATCCGGTCCACGGGACCGATCTGGAACTTCCCGACGGTCGAAGACGCTCTGAAGGAGGGTTTTGAACTTTCGAAGAAGGTCGGAAAGGTCTTCATCGGCCCCCACGTCGCCGCCCCCCTCCACACCGAGCCCCCCTTCCAGGTGGCTCATATACCGACGGACGGCCCCTCCGGAGCAGTCGTCCACCCCCTGGCGAGGGACCGCCCCCCGGCCTGCGACGTCTACATCATCGGTGCGGCGGGATCCCTCCGAAACCCGAGGGAGCTATTGGCCGCCGTGATCGATATCCGAAAGAAGACCCCCTCTGACTCGGCCCTATACGCCCCGGCCCTCGCCACCCCATCAAACCTCGCCCTTCTGACGTATCTGGGGGTCGACCTGGTGGACGAAACGAGGGTCACCGTCGACGGCCTCCTGGGAAGGTACCACCTCCGCGACGGCGCCTGGCCCCTGAAGGAGCTGAAGGACCTCCCATGTCGCTGCAGCTTCTGCAAAGCCATGGAAAAGACTGGGGCAGACCCAGAGCTCGTCGCCGGCCACAACCTCCTCCGGCTGGAGGAGGAACTGCTCATCTGTCGGGAGATGATCAGGAAGGGTACGATCCGCGAATATCTTGAGAGGCAGGTGAGGGTGGCTCCAGAGCAGACGGTGGCGCTGAGGCTCCTGGACCAGGAGCACCGTTACCTGGAGCGGAGGACCCCGGTATACAGGAAGAGCGTAATGTACGCCAACTCCGCCGAGTCCCTCCACAGGGTGGAGGTGACGAGGTTCGCCGAAAGGGTCCTGGAGAGGTATCGTGCTCCCGAGGGCGGCGTCCTCCTCCTCCTGCCGTGCTCTGCGAGGAAGCCCTACTCGACGTCGCGGTCTCACCGGCTCTTCGCGACCGCCCTCGGGACCACAAGGCGGAGGATCAAAGAGCTTATCCTGACGTCCCCCCTCGCCCTCGTCCCCAGAGAGCTGGAGGAGGTCTATCCCGCCGCCAGCTACGACGTCCCCGTCACCGGGAGGTGGGACCTGGAAGAGAGGAGGTGGCTGACCCTCTGCCTCGACGGATACCTGGAGAAGAACCCATCGGCCACCATCATTGCCCACATCGACGGGGAGCTGAGAGAGGTAGTGGAGGGACACGGGATCGAAGCCGTCTACACCGGCGGAGGAACGACCGATGAGGCCTTGAAGAGGCTCTCGGAGGCGGCGGCCGAGGCGACGGCAGGCGCAAGAGTCCAGGAGGGGTTCATGCTCCAGCGGTTCATCGCCCTCGCCAACTACCAGTTCGGCCGGGGCTCCGCCACCGACCTCATGGCCGGCGAGGTGAGGGTGAAGGGAAGAGAGCTGCAGTCCTCTGAGAAGAAGAGCCTCGGATCCATCACCCCCCAGGGGACGATCGCCATCTCCCTCGAAGGGGCGAAGAGGCTTCTATCCCGGGGCGGGTACGTCGTCGAGATCGGCGACTTCATCCCGAGGGGCGACGTCCTCGCCCCCGGCGTCACATCCGCCGACGACCAGATCAGGCCCGGAGACGAGGTGATGGTGGTGGGGGAGGCGGCCTTCGGCGTCGGGAGGGCGAAGATGAGCGGCTGGGAGATGGTGGAGTCGACCAGGGGGATCGCCGTGGAGCTGCGGCAGGTCGAGGAGGTCTGAGGGATGGGTCGGGGAGAGGATGGACGGCCGGAAGAGGAGATGGCAGCGGGGACGAGGGAGCTCACCGACGCCGAGAAGGCCGACTACTTCCGGAGGTGCTACACCTCGGCGGACGGCCTCTGGTTCATGAAGGTAGAGGAGATGCGGGGCTTTGAGGAGGCGCTGGAGATCGACCGAGAGGTATGGTCGGTCCTTCCCAAGATCCAGGCCCGGACCCTGAGGGAGATCCTGGGAGCCGGGAAGGGGATCGGAGGGCTCGCGGAGTGCGTAGCAGCCAAGCACTCCGCCGAGGGGTTCGGCTTCGAGGTGGAGGCGGAGGAGGACGGCCGGCTCATACTCACGATATCAAGATGCCCCTGGCGGGACATGATGGCCAAATCCGGAAGAGTCCACCTGTCGGAGAGGGTGGGGTCTGTCATCTGCAACGCCGAGTACTCCGCCTGGGCGGCAGAGTTTTCGGAGGGAGACCGGAGGATATCCTTCTTCCTGAAGTCCCGGATCTGCCGGGGAGACGAGGCCTGCACCTTTCTGTTCGAGGGATGAAAGAGGGGCTCAAAATCGACCATCCGGGGGGAGCCCATCGACGCCACCACGTCCACCTTCCCGTACCTGCCTGCGGTGCTGAGGGTTCCGATCCGGGCCGTCGGTTGAAATACTCCCTTCAAACTCGATGCCGTATGTGACCACCTTCTCCGAAATTTCTGGCGGCGCAGGTTATATCTTTGCCGATAGCTCAGGCCCTCGCCGCCCTCGCAAGCGGGAAGCCGTCTGCGTTTCCCCCGCCCGGTATGGGGCGCGGAGAGACGCAGACGCCGTCGGCGTCGGCGTCATCGCAGAGGCCGGGGCCGTAGTAATTGCCCCGGGATCCATCGTCCCACCGGTTATCCCCCTCGTCCCTCGCCGCCTCGGCGTTCGTCGAGAGATCATTTCCGGAGATGGAGTTGCCGGTGGAATATACGTCGAGGGATATGCCGAGGAGGCAATCGGCGATCTCGTTTCCCGATACTACGTTTCGGCTCACCCCCGCCAGGATCACGCCTAAGCCGCACGATCTCAGCCGGTTCTGGAGGATCTGGTTCTCGTCTGACCCCCCTGATATGTTGATCCCCTCGGTGCTGTTGGTGACGTTGTTTCTGACGAGGACGTTCCTTTCGCTCGACTCTGCCAGAGCCAGCCCTGCGGGGTTATCGAGGAGGGTGTTGTTGTACGCCGAGGCACCGACGGTGGACCAGAGGTAGATCCCAGCCATCTCCCCCTCCGCAATGGTGTTGTTCTTCACCATCGTAAAGTTCGACCGGTCCAGGTATATCCCGTGATCGTTCTTGGTGACGTTGTTCAGATCGATGGTATTGTTGCTGCTCTCCTCGAGGTTTATCCCCTTGCCGTGATTCTCTGTGATGTTGTTGTCTATTATGTTGTTCATCCAGGTCTTGGAGAGGTGGACCCCGTCTCTGCCGTTCCCCTCGATCCGGTTTCCTATTATCAGGTTCTCGTAGGACTCCTCGGCGCCACAGGGGGGCTCGATGCAATACTCCCAGAAGATGCTCCGAAGGCTGATCCCAGCGTCTCTGTTGAAGGAGATGACGTTGTTTGCGACGAGGTTCATCGACCCCACCAGGGAGATCCCCTTCCCGTTCCCCTCGAACTCGCTCTCGATGCCGTTTCTTGATATGACGTTCTCGGTGATGAAGGTGTAGTTGCAGTTGACCGCCCAGATTCCGTCGTTGACGCTCTCTCTGATCTCGTTCTCATTGATGGTGTTGGAGTCGCTTCTCTGGAGGGAGATCCCCCAGTCGTTGGAGAGGAGGTCGTTGCCCTCGATGTTGTTGTTGTGAGAGTTGAAGAGGATCATCCCGTAGCCGTAGAGGACGCCCTTTATGGTATTGTTCAGGATCTGGTTGTTGCTGCTGTTCAACAGGCCGATGGCGGATAGGTCGTTACCTTCGAAGGTGTTGTTGGCGATCTTGTTGAAGTCGGAGTAGACCCTCATCCCGGCGTGGCCTATTACGTCGTAATGCTCACCGGTGTCATACGGCCTCTGCCAGGTGGCCCCGGTGATGACGAAGCCGTCGACGGTGACGAAGTCGGCCCTGATGGCAACGGCCGTCCCGCCGCTCATCTCCACCATCTCCGTCAGTCCAAGGTAGGTCCTCTCGATCTCAGCGGTGGACATTCCCGCCCTGAGCACCGGCCTTCCGCCGCCGGTGTCGATGCCCCGTAGGGTGAGAGAGGGGGTGGTTATATTCAGGTTCACCAGGTACTCGCCGCTTGCGACCTCGATCACGTCTCCAGAGTTTGCAAAGCTCAGGGCCGCTTCAATTCTACGGAAGTCGGAGCCGTCCTCCCCCACGGTGATCGTCGCCCCCTGAGATAAGAAGGATGAGGCTACGAATATAATAATCCATTTAATTATTAAACGGGTCATGGTGCGCCACCGGATAACTGGATAGCCCTTTGGGATAAATAGAATTTGGGCGTCAGCATTCACCTTCCCGCAGACCTCGTCCCTAAGTAGGCGATGGCGGCCAATAACAGGACGAGGAGGGCGGCGAGCCCAGCGTTCAGGAGGGACGAGTCCCCATCTTGGTCGGGTCGATCGGAATTTTGATCATGGCCGTCGGTAAGGGGACCTGTGGACCTTCCCACCACCTCCCCGGAGACGACCTCCAGGTCCACCAGGTCCCTCTCCCCCCCGGCATAGATCCTCAACACAGTCAGGTTCAGACCCTCCCCCCTGGCGTCGTAGGAGAAACTCTCCCCCGTCGCGAGGATCGAGGACTTGAGGGGTCCGTGCTCGTCCCGGAGCTCCAGCCATACGACCCCCGTCCCCGGCTCCACGTCCATCACCACCACCGTCAGGTTATCCGCGAAGGTGATCCTCTCTCGCGTCGACATGAAGACTTCGGCTCCGCCTGCTGTATGCATAATTAGTAGAACTGATACCAGGAGATACGCTATGCAGCTCATATCGACTTATCCCAATTGTTGAACATCATCCCCGGGGCGGATCTTCTCGGTCGCCGATGATATCCCGAGCAGAGATTCCCGATCCATTTAAGCCGGGAAAGGATTTATTAGTTATTAATCCCATCAGGTTAATACAAATATCGGAAAACGTAACATTGGTGAGACTTATGGCAGAGGATGTAGGTATTCTTGTTCTCGGACACGGCAGCAGCAAGCCGTACAACAAAGAGATGGTGGAGAAGTGCGCCGAGCTCATCGGCAGGAGCCACGACGGCCCCGTGAAGATAGCATTTCTGAATATGGACGAGCCGAATATCGCAGCAGGGCTCGAAAGCTTTGCGGGGACGGGGGTGAAGACGATCGTCGCCCTGCCAATCTTCCTCGCCCACGGCGTCCACACCCTGGAAGACATCCCCACCGAGCTATCCGTCGACCCGACCCTCAGGAGGGGAAGCTGCAAGCTGAACGGATCCGAGGTGGAGATCAGGTGCGCAGAGCCCCTGGGCGTCGACGATTCCATCGCCGCCCTGGCCTACCAGAGAGCGAGCGAAGCCCTCCGGTAGACGAAAAGGTGGCGGTCCTCGACACCATCCACGGCGCAGGGCTGATCGCAGAGCGGATGAGGGATAGGGGGATAGACGCCGCCGCCCTGGAGGTCTACCACAACTCCCCGAAGGTCTCGTCCTTCGACCTCGTCGTCGCCCCCGTCCACCTCTCTCCCAAAAACCCGGCCATGGCGGAGGCGAGGCGGCTCGGAAAAAGGGTGGTCACCCACCATCGGGCCGTCGGCGACCTCCTGGCCAAAGGGAGGGATCGTCGGCACTTCGAGGTGACGGGGACGGTGGGAAAGACGACCACAGCCCTCATCCTGGCCCGGATCCTCTCCGCCAGGGGGACTGTCGCATCCCACACCACCCGGGGGATAGAGATCTGGAGAAAGGGCGATAGCGAGGCGGTGAGGTCGGGGCTCAGCATCGCCCCCGCCAACGTGATCCTCGCTCACGCCGCCGCCGATGAGGCGAAGGCCGATCATCTCGTATCCGAGGTCTCCCTGGGAGGGACGGGGGTCGCCGACTATGGGGTTCTGACGAGCTTCGTCGGCGACTACAGAATAGCTGGAGGCACCCTCTGGGCGAGCACCGCCAAGCTCCAGATGGTCTCCCTCTCAAGACCGGGATCGAAGCTCATCGCTGGCGAGGACGTCAGGATCTCCGCCGACGTCACCTTCGGGGCGGGGGCAAGGGGGCAGGTCTCGTCCACGGACCGGGAGTTGAAGGCGGAGGGCGTCGGGGCGCCTCTCCGCCTCGGAGAGGGATTCGATCCTGAGAGCTACTATTCTGCCATATCAGCAGCCGCGGCTGCGGCCATGGCGGCAGGCTTCGACCTTGAGGAGGCCGCCTCTGCCCTGGAGGGGTTCGAGGGGCTGGGGGGGAGGATGAAGGAGACGAGAAGTGACGGATTTATGGTCCTGGACAACTCCAACTCCGGCCTTCGGGCCTCGGGTGTGGAGGCCGCCCTCGACCGGGCCGGAGGCGGCGGAAGCGTCGCCCTCATCGTCGGCGAGGAGGCGGAGACGGTCTGCGAGGGGATGGACATCTCGGCCCTCGTGGAGATCCTATCCCGCCGCCGCCGGGAGATCGACCTTCTGATCCTGGTGGGGGAGAGGATGAAGCCCTTCGCGGAAAGCTTATCAGCCCGCTATGCCCCGGACCTTGACTCCGGCCTCGCCGGGGCGAAGGCTGCCCTGGAGAGGGGAGACAGTATAATTTCATGTGTTAAATGTTTCAGGTGATTTTCATGATGGCAAAGGAAGTTCAGATACTCCATCCGAGGCCGAGCTCCATCGTTGCGGCCCTCTACACCTTAAGAGACCTGGGGGTCGACGTCGTCATAATGCACGGCCCCAGCGGCTGCTGCTTCAAGCACGCCCGCCTCCTGGAGGAGGACGGCGTCAGGACCCTCACCACCGCCCTCGACGAGGCGGGGTTCGTCTTCGGAGGTCAGGAGCAGCTGACGAGGCTTCTTCAGAGGGCCTCCGAGCTCTTCGATCCGAAGCTCATGGGAGTGGTGGGGACCTGCAGCAGCATGATCATCGGCGAAGACCTCCACCAGGCCGTCGTCGACGCCGACCTCGACGTCCCCGTCCTTGAGGTGGAGGTTCACGCCGGGTACCGGGACAACACCCGCGGCGTGATCATCACCCTGGAGGCGGCCCTGGATAAGGGGATCATCGACCAGGAGGAGTTGGACCGGCAGAAGTTCCTCCTGGAGAAGGCGACGGAGGTAGAGAAGCTCCATGGGGCCGCCAGCTCTGAGTACCTCGCTCCCGAGAGGGGAGATATCAAGTACAAGGTCGCGGAGAGGCTCCTCACCCTCTTGAAGGAGGGAAAAAGGGGGATAAACGTCCTGAACGCCAAGAAGGAGACCGCCTACATCTTCGCCGAGATCAACGCCTCCGTCGCCCAGGTGGCAAAGGCCCGGGGAGCCGAGGTAACGACCCTTGCAAACCTTGACGGGGATAAGGGGCTCGCGAAGGTGAGGAGGGATGCGAAGAACATACTTTCGGGGCTTGAGGAGAGGGGAGTCCTGATCGACAGGATCACCGGGGGCCTCGACGAGTACCCCATCGCCGGCGAGGTGGTGGCAGAAGAGATCGCCGACGACGGCGACTACGACTTCGCCGTCATCTCGGGTGTACCCCACGCCATACCCATCGACGCCCTAGAAGGGCTGGAAATCTTCTCCATCACCAACGGACCCCGTCAAGTCCGACCCCTCCGGGAGCTGGGCCACCATCACGTGGTCGTGGAGATCGACCTCCACCCCAAGACGATGGGGGTCAAAAACATCATAGAGTCGGAGTTTGGAGCCACCCTCCGGGGTCTCCACGAGGTGGGATAAAAAAGGTCCAGAAAGGGGGGGATATGCCCCCATCTCGATTTCATCCTCAGAAAGCCTTTGGAAGCTCTGTGAGGAAGACGTATATTATGAACCCCAGCATCCCGATCAGGGCTATACCGAGGATGGATATCTTGGAGATCGTCTTGAACTCTTCGCGGGTCGGCTTCCTCGCCAGCTTTAGGACCCTGAGGTAGTCCTTGTAGTTGAACTTCGGGGCGCCGATCTTCACGTTCATATCGGCGAGCTTCTCGGCCAGCTCCCCTTTGTGGCCGTTGACGTTGTTCTTACGGGTCTTAGCCTTCTCGTCTGACATTCAGGTGGCGAAGGGGGCTTCATGGTGAAAAAGATTTCGATCATCCGCCTGCTCGATTCCCCCAGCCCCCGCCTGAAGAGGAGGAGGAGGAGGAGGAGGGCGTGGATGGGTGGGGCTGCAGAAGGACCTCCGTTCGGCACCCAGACCCCCACCCGCCGAAAAGGTTTTTAACCGACCGGATACAGCTAGAAAGGACAGCTTAGGCTATCTTGATAGGGGTTTAGTGATCTGCCATGGACTGGAGCGTTCTTTTCGTCATAGTGCCCGTCGTCGTCCTCTTCCTCTACGGCATCGAACGGTTCTCCGAAGAGGTCCGCCAGGCGGCAGGGGAGCGCTTCTGGACCCTTCTTCAGAACGCGACGAAGACTCCCCTCCGGGGAGCCCTGGCGGGGGCGGGGGTATCCGCCATAACCCAGTCGAGCACCGCCACCACCGTCATCGCCGTGGGGCTCGTGAACGCCGGAGCCATCTCCTTTTTGGGGTCGATCGGCCTCGTCATCGGAGCCAACATAGGAACGACGATCACGGCCCAGCTCGTCGCCTTCAAGCTGACCGCCTTCGCCCCCGTCTTCGTCGTCGGCGGGTTTCTTCTGAGCCTGATCCGGGGGCCTTACAGGGTCTTCGGAAAGCCGATCTTCTACTTCGGTCTCGTCTTTTTCTGCCTCAACCTCATCTCCGCGGAGATCGCCCCCCTCCAGGGGGACCCGGAGATCATAGCCATCCTCTCCATGGCCGAGAACGTCCTAATCGGCATCGCGATAGGCTTCGTCATCTCCAACATATTCCAATCGAGCTCAGTGACCGCAGGACTCGTCGTCGTCATGGCCCAGAGCGGGCTTCTGACGCCGGCGGAGGCGATCCCCATCATCCTGGGGGCGAACATCGGGACGACGACGACGGTCCTGGTGGTGGCCCTCCGGATGAACGCCGCCGCCAAGAGGACGGCCGTAGCTCAGTTCCTCTTCAACCTCCTGGGGGTGCTCCTGATCCTGCCCCTCCTGGGACCCTTTTCATCACTCATCGAGACGATCGGAGGAAGCTCCGCCCAGCAGGTGGCTAACGCCCATATGATCTTCAACCTCTCCGCCGCCTTCGTCTTCCTCGCCGCCATCAGGCCCTTCGGGAGCCTCGTCATGAGGATCGTCCCCGAGAAAGACCCCGAGGTCGTGTTCGTCCCCCGACACCTGACCGCGCCCCTCCCAGAGGACGCCTCCGCCGCGACGAGGCAGGTCGAAGAGGAGATAGTCCACATGCTGGAGGTATCCGAGGAGATATTCGAGAAGAGCCTGGAAGTGGGGGCGGGAAAGACGGAGGTCTGCGGCCGGATCAAGCACCTCCGGGATTACGTAGAGTATCTCAACCACCAGGTGATCGATGCCATCATCGCGCTCTCTGATCGGGATATATCCTTGGAGGATGCGGCCCGGATCTCGATCCTCGCTCGGGTCAGCGACCTTGCGACCTCGATGGCAGGCCAGACCGTCGGGATGGCGAAGAAGTTTGAGTATATGAAAGAGAAGAAGATGCTGCCGTCTTTCGAATCCTTAGCCGATCTCCAGGAGATGGCATCCCCCTGCAGGGAGAACCTCGACCATCTGGTGACGACCTTCCCCAATATCCCGAACGAGGTCGACAGGATCATGCGTTACAACGATGAGAAGCTCCGACAGCTCTTGAACTGGTACTATAAGACCCACGTTCGGAAGGTGGCGGGGAAGATGAGCGCCTCGGATAGGATGTTTTCTGAGATGATCTTTTCCATAGAGAGGATAGGCGCCATCATCCGGGAGCTGCGGAAGACGACGATCTCCATGAACATACCCGCGTCACCCTCCCAGATACCCGACCTCATCAGCCAACCGGACAGCGACGAAGTCGGAGAAGAGGATCCTTAGATGGATATGGATCCTTAGATGGATATCGCGACGGGTCCGGCTATATCAGCCAGGAGACCATCGCCTCCGCCAGATCTCTCGTCGAATATCTTCCGCCGAGGTCAGGGGTCTTGATCCCCCGGGAGAGGGTCCAATCCACCGCCTCACCGACCATCCTCGCCTTATCTACCTCCCCGAACCACTCCAGCATCATCGCCGCAGACCTGACGGCTCCGACGGGGTTAGCGATCCCCTTCCCGGCGATGTCGGGGGCGGAGCCGTGGATCGGCTCGAAGAGGGCGTATCTGTCGCCGAGGTTGGCGCTGGGGCAGAGGCCAAGCCCTCCGATCACTCCCGCCGCCACGTCGCTTAAGATGTCTCCGAAGAGGTTCGTCGTAACGATGACGTCGAACCTTTTGGGGTTTATGACCAGGTTGTAGCCGGCGGAGTCGACGAGCATATCGTCGAAGGGGACCTCCCACCTTTGGGCCGTCTGCGCACATATCCGCAAAAAGAGGTTGTCGCTCTTCAGGACGTTGGACTTGTGGACGATCGTCAGCCTCTCCCTCTTCGAGGCGATGGCGCAGGCCCTCTCGGCTATCCGGAGGGAACCCCTCTGAGTTATCACCCTCAGCGTCGTCGCCTCCTCCTCGTCGAGCTTCTCAACCCCGGAGTACATCCCCTCGGTATTCTCCCTCACGATGACGAGGTCGATCCCTTCCGCCGAAAACGGCCTGATGTTGGCGTAGAGGTCAAGCCCCTTCCTCAGGGCGAGGAGGACGCTTCTGTACTCGGGGTCAGGAGGCGTCGTGATGGCGCCGAATAGGACGCAGCTGCAGCTCTTTATGAGGTCGAGGTCCTCCTCAGCCATCGCCTTGCCCGTCCTCTTCCAACGTCGGTACCCGAGCTCCACGGGGACCAACTCGATCTCAGCGCCCACAGCCTCCAGGACGGCCAGAGCCGCTTCGATGACCTCCGGCCCGACGCCGTCGCCCTCGACGAGAGCTACCCTCTTTTCAGCTCCTCTGAAAGACACCTTATAGCCTCCGCGATCTTCGGCGCTCCATCGCCCCAGTGGACGACGACGCCCAGATGGCCCCCAGACCTCATGATCCCCCGCCGCTCGGACTGGCAGCACCGGGTGATGAAGGGGCCCTCCGGAGCCAAGAGGTCGTTTGATAGGGGGCAGGAGTTAAGGAACCTGAACCCCTTTCCCGGGTACATATCCCTGAATACCTCCCTGGAGACCTCGCAGCCGACTATGAGTGGGTCGTCGACGTCGACCCGATCCCTGTCCAGGGACCTGCCGAGGCCCGAGGCAGTGCAGGGGAAGTAGACGCCCTCCCCCTCGAAGCGGCGAAGGTCCAGGATTCTATTCTTGAACTTCAGGGTCAGATCACCCAGTACCCCGGCGCCGTCCAGATTCTCGATGACGCTGACGAGCCAAGACGGGCGAGGGGGGACGACGTCGAGGATCTCGATCTCGGTTATGGCGGAGAGATCCGGCTGGTGGACGAAGGTGATGTGCTCGTCGGAGCCTCTATAGATCACCGTATTCACGCCGCCATGGCATAAGGTGGCCGCAAGCTCTATCAGCTTCGTCCTGTTCCTGGTGTCGACCTTCTCGGGATATTCTACGACCTCGTCGCCGCCGGCAATCGGCTCCATCGACTTCACCGGTCGCATGAACCCCTTCCCCTGCTCCGCTTCCACCTGGTAGATGGCGATCTTGTCCCCAAAATGGATCAGGTATTTTGTGGAGAAGTATATGGGGTCGCCGGGCCTCGCCTCGGTGGCGGCTCCGACGTACTTGTAATCCTCAGGGAATATCAAGCCGCTCCTTCCTTCTCTCCTTCCCTCTCCTTTCTCCGGTGGAGGACGAGACCCCCGTCCTGGAGGATCTCCAGCAGGAAGCCGGGGAGCCTCGTCCCCGGAAAGGTCACCCCCTCCACGGTAACCGTCCCGTCTTCCAGGTCCACCTCCACCACGTCACCCTTCCGGCAAGAGACGTCCGCCTCCACCACCGGGAGGCCTACGTTGATGGCGTTTCTGTAGAAGATCCGCGCAAAAGATCGGGCGACGACGCAGGCGACCCCCGCCTCCCGGAGGGCGAGAGGCGCCTGCTCCCGAGAGGAGCCGCATCCGAAGTTCTTCCCGGCGACGATGACGTCCCCAGGGCTGACGCGTCCCGCGAATTCGGGGTCGATCCCCTCCATGGCGTGGCAGGCCAGCTCCCTGACATCCTTGGTCCTGAGGTAGGGGCCAGGGATTATGACGTCAGTGTCGACGTCGTCACCATAGACCCATGCCTTCCCCCTGATCATGGGTGAGGGTTTCACCTCCGCTCCTATATGGCTTTCCTCTGGAGATCGACGAAGATCCGCCGACGATGGACGCCGGCCGGCTGAGACCTAAAGCCCATCAGTAGACCTCCTCCAGGTCCTCGATGTAGGCGAAGGCGTCGTCGAGCTGCTTCTTCGCCCTCGTCTTCCTGCTCTTCTCGTCCTGGATCGCCTGAGCGGCCTGGGCGTAGAGCATCTCCAGGTCCGGGACCTGCCCCAGGGTGAAGACGGAGAGGATCTTGGGCCTCCCCTTCTTTATGACGATCCCCTTGAAGACCTGGCCTATCTTGCTGGAGAGCTTCTCGACGGACTTGGTGATCTCGTCGACGTCCAGGGACTCCCTCGACCCCTGGATGATTATCATCGCCCTCGCGGCGTCCTCGTAGACGTCGGCGGGGTAGAGGAGACCCCCGGGCTTGAGGGACCCCTCGATCGCCGAGGTGAGGGAGGCGGTCTTCTTGTCCGACTCGTAGAAGCCGAGGGTCCCCATCCCCAGGCCACCCCGCATCACCGTCTTGAAGTCGCCCAGGTCGGTGACCGAGAGCATCTCGCTGTCCAGGGACTCGATGAGGAAGAGGAGCCGCTCCGCCACCATCTCGTTGATCCTGTCGTAGGCGGTCTTTATGTCGCCGCTGAGCCTCTTTAGGTACTGGTTGTCCACCAAGATTATGCCGTCGGACTGGACCTCCATGATGTCCCTCATGCTGAAGGCGGCGTTCTGGAGGTATATCGACCCCTCCTCCCTGAAGGGGAGGACCATCACCGCGATCACCGTGATCTTCTTGTACCGCTCCTTCAGCTCGTGGATTATCAGCGGGGTAAAAGAGGATCCGGTCCCGCCGGAGGAGGAGGTCATCACGAAGGCGATGTCGAAGTCCCCCCTCTTCTCGATCTCCTCCATGATCATCTCCCGGTTGTCCCAGAACCCCTGTTTTCCGAGGCTCCGATTGGCTCCGACGCCGTGGAGGTTTGGGACGTGGAGCCTGTCTTTGGCGGCGGTGAACTTCAGCTCCTTCAGGTCGTTGACGGCGGTGTTGATCGCCAGGGTCTCAACTCTGCTGGGAAACTTTTGTCTAGAATAATATTTGGATAGCTTGGAAGATCCGCCGAAGGACTCTCTGTTTACGGCGTCGAGTATCCTGTTCCCACATTGGCCGATCCCCAGCATCAGTACGTTCAACATATATGATCAGTCCAGACTCCTAAAAATTCAACGGCCTTCAGCCGGCGGCCGTGCCGACAAAACCCTTCAGGAGGCGTTATCTCCGCCCGCCTTCCCAATCTAAGAGCTCGCTTCATCCGACTTACCTCAGACTCCGACTTAATATTTATATTCTTTGTACCTTCTATAGAGCCATATCCCGATGATGAGGACGGGAACTATGGGAAGGTAATATAGATACTTGTACTCCCTCTCCAGGACCGAGACCTGGAAGCTCGTCTCCTCCTGCATCATATCTCCGTCGGCCCGGTAGCTGGCCGAGAGGCCGACGACGTAACTTCCGCTCCGGGACCCTCTGACCGTCGCCGAGTACCTCTCCGCACCCCCCGGCGCGATCTCAAAGAAGCTTCTGTCAAGACCCCCTCCTGCAAATTCGAGGCCGTCCATCCCGGATCGAAACCCCATCTTCACCCCCACCCTCTGAGCTGCGGCGTCACCAATGTTTTTGATGGTGACGTTTATCGTCCCCTCGCCGCCCAGCTCGATGGGCCCCGGCGCTTCCACCTCAAAAACGAGGTCCGGCCTTCTCTGGGGTCTGATCACGATATTGACCGGTTGCGAGGTGGCAGAGTAGAGGGTGGCCTTGGAGTCGGAGTACCTCGCCGCCGTCCCCGCCAGCTCCACCGAACCTTCTGCCGCCGCCACCATCGAATAGACGGCGATGTCGGATTCGCCGGGCTGGAGCTGGTTTTTGACCTTCGGCGGATATCCTGCCAGGTACCTGAACTGAGGCAGCGGCGGAGAATCCTGGATCACCACGTCTCGGGCGGTGTCGTTTCCGGCGTTCGTCACGGTGATGGTCACCTTCAACTCGTCCCCGGTGCTGACTGTGGTCTTGTCTACGGTGGTGAAGATCTTCAGCTCCGGCAGGTTCCGAGGAGCCAGCGCCCTCTCAGTGACGTACTTTTGAGGGTATCCATAATCAGACCTATAAGCGGCCCTCATCCTGACGGTATCGATGTCGAAGATCTCGACGACCGTGAGGGTGAGGCCGCCGCGGTCCTTTCCTCCGTCGAAGTTCACATCCCGATAATCCTGCATCACCCTCCAGTCTTCGAACTGACTCGCCCTCTTGTAGACCCTCACCTCTACAAGTCCGTCTATGACGGATACGACGCTCAAAAGCTCCACCCTATAATCTCCGATCCTTACCCCTTCGCCCGCCCTGAAGGAGAAGTCCCGGGTGACGATCTCGCCGTCGATCTTATCGGCTTCGTCTGAAGAAGCGGCACCCATCAGCGCCAGAGGTATGGATGAAACTAAGAGCACTACGACCACTGACAGCACGAGATAGACAGGACGCATTCCCACTCACCGAAGTTAGATCTGAGTAATAAATCGATCGATATAACGTTTTTGTTCTACCCCTCTAGGATCATATCTCGATCTCGAGGCTGAAGTCGATCCATCTCGCAGACCTGGTCAGAGCGCCCATGGAGACGACGTCCACCCCTGTGGCGGCATAGTCGGCGACGTTCTCAGGGGTTATGCCCCCGGAAGCCTCCAGAAGGACCCAGCCCCTTAGCCCCCCTCTATTCAAGAGCTCTACCCCCTCTCGGATCGCATCGGGGCTCATATTGTCGAACATTATTATGTCCGCCCCCAGGGACGCAGCCTTCTGAGCGTCCTCCAGCCTCTCCACCTCCACCTCGATCTTCTTGGTGAAGCTGGCCTTCTCTCGCGCGGTGGCGATCGCCTCCTCGAGGCTCAATAGCTTCAGGTGATTGTCCTTGATCATCACCGAGCTTGAGAGGTCGAACCTGTGGGGGTCGCCGCCGCCCACCACAACCGCCCTCTTCTCGAAGGATCGGAAGCCCGGCGTCGTCTTCCGGGTGGAGGCGACCCGGACAGTCCCCGCCCTATCGACGCAACTCCTGGTGATGGTAGATATCCCGCTCATCCGGCTCATGAAGTTCAATACCAGCCTCTCGGCCTGGAGGATCGACCTCGCCAGGCCCCGGATCGCCAAAACCCTCGTCCCCGCGCAGACGGCAGCACCCTCCTGGACGAGCCGCTCACCATTTAGGCCGAAGTAATTGAGGATCTGATCCGCCTCTTCAAGGCCTGAAACGATGCACATCTCCTTGGCCAGGATCACGGCTTCAGCGATCACTTCTGGGACTATGGAGCTGCTGTCGTCCATCTCTCCTACGTCTTCCCTCGCGAACCGCTCCAGCTCAGATAGCAGCATACCGCAAAAGTTTTGTCCTCTCATCGATTTATAGCCACCGATGGTTCTGAAGATAGGGCTGGTGGGCTGCGGCGCCATTGGGGCCGAGATAGCAAGAGCGATAGACAGCGGCGATATCTCGGGGGAGCTGGTGGCGATCTTCGATCGTAATGTCGAGAGGGCGGAGGAGCTGGCGAGCTCTCTTGAGGTCCGACCGATCCTCTCGGAACTGGAGGATCTTGTGGAGAGGTCCGATATCGTGGTGGAGGCGGCGTCTCAGAAGGCGGTCCCCGAGGTGGCGAAGGCCGCCCTCGAGCGGGGCAGAGACCTCATGATCATGTCCGTCGGCGCCCTCCTCGATAGGAGCCTATTGAGGATGGTGGAGGATCTGGCAGAAGAGAAAGGCTCCAGGGTTTACCTCCCCTCGGGAGCGATATCCGGCCTCGACGGCCTCAAGTCGGCCGGGGCAGGAAGGATAGATCTCGTCACCCTCACCACCACCAAAAACCCGAAGGGGTTTCTGGGAGCACCCTACATCGAAGAGATGAAGATCGACCTCGACGCCATAAAAGAGCCGCAGGTCATATTTGAGGGGACGGCAGAGGAGGCGGTCGTCGCCTTCCCCGCCAACGTCAACGTCGCCGCGACGTTGAGCCTCACCGCCCGGGGGGCGAGGGTGATGGTGAAGATCGTGGCAGATCCCGACGCAGAAGTGAACATCCACCAGATAACCGCCGAGGGGGACTTCGGCAGGATCACCACCAGGGTCGAGAACGTCCCCTCCCCTCGAAACCCCAAGACCAGCTATCTCGCCGCCCTCTCAGCCATAGCCACCTTGCGGTCGATCGCCGAGCCGGTGAAGATCGGGACTTAGATCCACCACTTGGACGGCTCTCTCTTGGCTATCACTATCGTCTGGTTCTCCACCTTGTATGGAAGGTCTTCGAGGGGGTTGTAGATGGCGTAGCGTCCCAGGTCTTCCCACGCCGCATCGGGGTCTACCTCCTCCTCGACGGGCTTCATCAGGGGCCGCCAGTCCACGGCGCAGCTGCTCCCCTTGGGTATCCAGTAGGGGTCGTCGCCGATCCCGTCGCCGTCCCGGTCCCGGCCCCGGTAGTCGTCGTAGTAGTTGCCGACGGAACCGTTCCAGAAGTTGTTGCTGGCGTTGTCGTAGCCGGATATGGCGTTCCGCCTGAAGTTGTTCTTGTATACTAGGTTGTTCTCGTTCTTGTCCAGCCTTATGCCGTTGCTGTTCTTCGATATCTCGTTATAGCATATCAGGTTGAACTGAGATCCTCTCGTCAGATCGATGCCGTTGAGGTTCTCCTCCAGCAGATTTCCCGCCACCAGGTTGTGGGTGCAGTTCTCCTGGATGCTGATCCCTATTCCCAGAAGCCCCGGCCCCGATCCGCCGTTCTTTGTGACCCTGTTGCCGACCATCGTATTATTGGACCCCGAGGCTATGACCATCCCATAGTAGACGTTCCTATGGGCGTCGTTCTCCAGGATGTCACAGAAGGACGAGTTCCAGAGGAAGAGCCCCTGCCAATTTCTGGAAAACTCGTTCTTCGCGACGGTGCAGCCGGTGGAGTCCTTCAGAAGTACTCCGGCCCCGGAGTTCTCGCAGACTCGGTTCCCCTCGATGGTGATCCCTTCAGAGCCCTCGATCCGGACCCCGTATTTGTCGCACCCAAGAAAGGCAGATCCCTCGACGGCGGCTACCTCACAGTCCTGAAGCCATAGACCGCTGTCGCACCTCTCAAAAGAGGAGTTTATTATGGTGAAGTTCCTGGACCCTTTGACCAGGACCCCCGCCTCCGACCCCTCCACCACCAGGTCCTCGATGGTGACGCCATCGCCGACCACCAGCACCCCCGAGTTGGGCTGGTTCAGAGAGTACTGGGGCTTACGGTCTGATAGGTCCATGTAGAACCTGAACTTGTCGTCCTGGTTCTTCGGTGCTCCCACCACCTTGAACCCCTGGAGCCTCACACCGTCGGCCATGATGGTGATGGCAGAGTTCTGGGTCTGGGCCCTGGCAGAAGGAAAGCCGACGCCCTGGATGTTGAGGCGCTTGTCGACGGTGAAGGGGTCGTACTCACCGGAGGGGACGATGAGGGTATCCCCCGGCATCGCCCCGTCGATCGCCGCCTGGAGGTCGCCGGTGGCGAAGATGGGACCGGCTGATGCCGACCCTGCCAGGGCGAGGATGGATAAAAAGAGGGAGAAACGAGCAACAGCTCGGATCTGCTCCATCTTCCTCGCCCGGCCTTCGCCGAACGATCCCTTTTCAGTGTCTGAAGTGGCGCATGCCCGTGAAGACCATGGCCATCCCGTGTTCGTCTGCAGCTTCAATCACCTCAGCATCCCTGATGGATCCCCCCGGATGGACGACGGCGGTGGCCCCTGCCTCAAACGTCCGATCGAGGCCGTCTCTGAAGGGGAAGAAGGAGTCGGTGGCCGCCACCGTCCCTTCGGTCTCCAGGCCGTGCTCTTCGGCCTTCTCAGCCCCGAAACGGGCCGAATCGACCCTGGAGACCTGCCCCGAGCCGATCCCGACCGTCTGGTTCGGGGTGGCGTATACGAGGGCGTTGGACTTGACGTACTTTGCCACCTTCCAGGCGAACCGCAGAGCCATCGTCTCTGCTGGGGTGGGGCCCCGTTCCGTCACCACCTTCCACTCAGATATGTCCCCTCGGTCGTAATCCTGTACGAGGAGGCCGCCGAAGACGCTCTTGTATTGGCTCCCCTGGTAGAGCCGGTCGCACCCCTCCAGAAGCTCGGCTACGTCCAGGATCCTCCGGTTGGGCTTCTCCATCAAGATATCCAGCGCCTCGGGGTCGTAACCCGGAGCCAGCAAGACCTCAATGAAGTGGTCCCGCATCTCCTCCGCCAGCTCCACCCCCACCGGCTCTGAGAAGCCCATCACCCCACCGAAGGCGCTCTTGGGGTCTGTGGATAGAGCCCTCCTGTAAGCCTCAACGCCGTCCTGGCCGTAGGCGACGCCACAGGGGTTTGCGTGCTTCACTATCACAGAGAGGGTCCTGTCCTCCTTTACGCCGTCGTACTCCACCAGGTCGACGAGCATCTCCAGGGTCGCCTCGGCGTCGACGACGTTGTTGTAGGACATCTCTTTGCCCGAGAGCTTGGGGGCGAGATGGAGGCCGAGCCCTCCTGGCTTCTGGTATAATGAGGCCTTCTGGTGCCAGTTCTCCCCGTACCGCAGGTTCTGGACCTTCTCGTAGGCCTGGACGAGGTAGCGGGGGCTCTCTCCCTGGAGGGAGGCAAGCCTCTTTGCTCCCACCGATATGGACAGGTACGCCGCCTCGGAGGCGAGCTCCCTTCGGACGCCCTCGGAGAGGTCCCCCCTCACCTCCATATCGTCGAGGACCCTTCCGAACCAAGAAGGACCCAGCATGACGGGGCAGCCGCATTCCGCCGCCGCCATGACGACCGCCGGTCCGAAGGGGGAGGAACCGAAGTCCATATCGCATAGGAGGAGCCGGTCGGGTCCACCCCAGACGCCACCATCTGCGGAGCCGATCTCCTTCAGGACCTCGGCGGGGTTGGACCGTTTGACTATAACCCCATTCTCCTCCAGACGGCTCAGAAAATCGTTAACCTCGGAAGACTCGCGAGCCAGGACGACAACTTGCCTAATCTGCATGAAAACCTTGACCGTCATGATCTTAAGGTTATTTTAACGTTGCCCCCTATCCCGGTTTTAAAATAGGCGATGCTGATTATCCTCCATATTTTCCTGAAGGCGGACAATCGAGTCGATCTCACCCGTCGGATCGATCTACGCCGTCGAACCGATCTACGCCGTCGAACCGATGATCCAAGCCGGCGGCCGGGGCAAATCTATAAGGGGTGACGGAAGCGCTTTTATCTTTATGGAGGTCGGCGGCAATATCCGGGAGGCGATAGATACCCACCCTAAGGGGGCTCTCATGAGGTTCGAAGTGGCACCCGGGTCGAAGAAGCTCCTCGTCCCCTCCGGCTTCAACCCCTGGAGGAGATCTCTTCTGGCGAGGCTCACAGAGGAGCCTACGGGAGGAAGGGCGAACCGCGAGCTGGAACGGGCCCTCGCCGACCTCTTCGGGATCGGAGACGAGAGGGTCCAGGTGACGGCAGGCCAGAAGAGCTCCCGAAAGGTGGTCATCGTCCTGGGGATCGACGCCGAAGAGGCGGTGAGGCTCCTGTCGAGGGCGATAGAGGGGACGCCCTGATGTCGGGAGGGTGGAGAGGTGGCGGCGGCCGGAAAGGTCGCGATCCAAGGGGGAGGAGGGGCTGCTGCGACCTCGAAACTCTCGAGAAGGTGATCGAGGCCCTCCTGGAGGCCTCCAGCGAAGGGGCAGCGATCATCGTCGAGGGTGAGAGGGACGAACTGTCCCTCCGGAAGCTGGGGATCACGGGGGCGGTCCTCTGCGCGGCGAGGCGGCCGGCGCTGGAGGTAGCGGAGGAGGCGGCTCGAAACTTCAAAGCCGTCGTCGTCCTCACCGACTGGGACAGGGCCGGAGAAGAGCTCGCCCGAAAGGTGGCTGAGCACCTCCTGGCCGCCGGTGCCAGGGTCGATCTCGATACCAGAGAGCGGCTGAAGCGGATGGTCCGCCGGGAGATAAAGGACGTCGAGAGCCTCAGCGGGTTCGTCGAAAGGGCGAGGGCAGAGAGGTCTCCAAAAGATCTTCCATAGGAGCGGAGCGGGGCAGCCCGTCCCCTCGAAAGAAAGTGCCCGGCTGCCGGGGTGAATTTGGTCGCCAGGTGAGGCGGGGAGGAGACGACCTCGCCGGGGAGAAATCGACCCGGATCCGTCCCCTCACTTCTGGCCAGAGATCGCTTCAGGACCCCCCATGGATCTCCTCGAGCTTCGTTATCTTCTGGATCTCCTCTTTCAACGCCTGAGGGAGGCCCTTGATCTCGACGTCGAGGAAACCCCGGACGATGACGCTCGTCGCCTCATCGGTGGACAGCCCCCGGGCCATCAGATACTCCAGCTCCACCTGGGAGATCTTCCCGACGGCCGCCTCGTGAGACATATCGAGGCCGCCGCACCAGCCGTCGAGCTCCGGTATGGAGTAGATCCGCCCCTTCTCGGTGAGGATGAGGCCGACGCACTCGACGTGAGCCCTGATCTCGGGGACCTTCCCCACCATACGCCCCCGATTTATGATCTCGCCCCCGGTGGAGACTACCCTCGATATCGATTCGGCGCTGGTCTTCGGCGCCGCGAGGATGGTCTGGTTTCCGATGTCGATGTTCCCTCTCCGGGCGTACATGATGGTGTTGAAGCTGGCGACAGCCCCCTCCCCGGCGAGGGTGGCGGTGGGGAAGGCCTGGAGGCTCTTCACCGGAGTGAGGGTGATGTAGTTCTCGGAGATGGACCCTCCGGCCTCCACCAGGCTCGCACCCCGGGGCCGGACCTCTACTTCCTCACCCCAGTTGTGGACCATGGTGAAGGTGACGTGGGCGTTCTTCTTGACGTAGACCTCGGATACCCCCAGGTGCAGCCCCCTCCCGGCGTGGGACGGGGTGGTGCAGCCGGTGATGATGTTAAGGTCGGACCCCTCCTCGGCGATGACTACGTTGTGGACCCTCTGCCGCTTGTTCTTCCCTCCCATGAATAGACAGGTCTTGAGGGGAAATGTGGTCTTGGTCCCGGGCTTCGCCCTGATAAAGTAGCCTGCCGGAGGGTGCATCCCCACGTCGGCGGTGTACTTGTCGGCATCGATGGGGACGAGCTTCCAGTAGTAATCCGCGAGGTAGCTGTGCTCCCGGAGGGCGGCTCCTATGTCCATCACCTCTATTCCCTCCTCCGATGAGCACCGGTGGACCGCCGACTGATCGACCTGGAGGTAGTCGCCCGCCGACTCCCCCGCGAAGCTCACCCCGGCGTTGAGGGCTGCGGTCTGGACGTCCTCGGGGAGCATCTCCAGCGCCTCGATCTCTCCGAAATCCTCCGACTCCGCCTCGTAGCTATCGATATCGATATCTGTCCCCAGAGCCGCCACCTTATCCTTCGCCTTCTTCGCCTTCTCCTCTAGACGGGACATAGACATCCAACACACCCCTCGTATCCGTTGACCTTGATCTGTTCCAGTATCTCCTTCGGGCTTCCCGAGCAGACGATCGTCCCCTCGATCATGACGTGGGCCTTGTCCGCCGACATGTAGTCGAGGATGTGGCCGAAGTGGGTGATGATCACCCCGGACTTCTTCCTGGCGCGGGGCTTTTTATCCTTCTCTGTGAGGGTATTTATCGCCCTGCCGATCACCTTGATATTCTCCAGGTCGACCCCGGAGTCGGGCTCGTCGAGCATCACGAAGTCCGGCTCCTGGGCCAGGAGCTGAACCATCTCTGACCTCTTCACCTCGCCGCCGGAGAAGCCCTTGTTCACCTCCCGGTCGGCGAAATCGACGAAGTCGAGATCCTCGAGGATCTTCTCGGCGTTTGCCTGGGGGTTACAGAGCTTGATCATGTCCGAGACCTTCAGCCCTCTTATGGTCGGAGGGTGCTGGAAAGCGATCCCGATACCGAGACGCGCCCGTTCGTGCATCGGCATCCTGGTGATGTCGACGCCTTTGAACCAGATCGTCCCCTCGTTCACCTTGTACCGCGGGATCCCGGCTATGGTGCTGAGCAGCGTCGTCTTGCCGCAGCCGTTGGGCCCGAAGAGGGCGTGGGTCTCACCGTCACCGACGCTCATGTTCACCCCTTTCAGGACCTCTTTATCCCCTATGCTCACCCAGAGATCTTCAATCTTTAACATGGGACCGCCATCCTCTTGCAGCCTGTTGATATCCATCAAACTTCCTTTATCCTAAAACTTAAGGGAGGTCGTCACTAATAATCTCTTCCCCCAACATCTTCCCGCAACATCTAACTTCCCAAATGTCTTATCCGACGTATTACATGACATCTTGGCCGACTTCTTCCCATCAAGATTGAGGGGGCGAAGAATCCCACCCGAGGCAAACTTTAATGTATTTCCGGGTACAATTTTACCATTATATCGAGCTACATCGAGCTATAAAGGGTGTTAAAAATGGCAGAAGAGACGATGACAACAGGCCAGGGCGCCCGATCGACGACGGCGACAACTCCCTGACCGTCGGCGGCCAAAGGTCCCATTCAGTTGCAGGACTTTCAGCTCGATGCGGCGCAAGCCCGATAGGGAGCTGGCCAATAATTCGCGGCGGCGAATGATAAACAATCCACACCATGAAAGGAGCGAAGATTATGAATGAGGATAGCAAGCAGCCGATGACGGGCGGGGCTCACCAGCGCATGGCCGGCAGAGGCACGTCGAACCGTGACTGGTGGCCGAACCAGTTGAACCTCAGGATTCTACACCAGCACTCTTCCAAGAGCAACCCCATGGGCGAAGCGTTCAACTACGCCGAGGAGTTCGAGAAACTCGACCTTGCGGCCCTGAAGAAGGACCTATATGAGCTGATGACCGACTCGCAGGACTGGTGGCCGGCCGACTGGGGTCACTACGGGCCCCTCTTCATCCGGATGGCGTGGCACAGCGCAGGCACCTACCGGATGGGCGACGGCCGCGGGGGAGCCGGGTCCGGCTCTCAACGCCTGGCGCCCCTCAACAGCTGGCCCGACAACGTCAACCTCGACAAGGCGCGCCGGCTCCTCTGGCCGATCAAGCAGAAGTATGGGAGGAAGATCTCCTGGGCCGACCTGATGATCCTCGCCGGCAACTGCGCCCTGGAGTCGATGGGATTCAAGACCTTCGGCTTCGGCGGCGGCCGCGAGGACGTCTGGGAGCCGGAAGAGGAGATCTACTGGGGTTCCGAAGAGGAATGGCTGGCGACGAGCGACAAACCCAAGAGCCGTTATTCCGGCGACCGGGATCTCGAAAACCCCCTGGCAGCCGTCCAGATGGGCCTCATCTACGTCAACCCCGAGGGGCCGGACGGCAACCCGGATCGGGTCGCCTCCGGCCTCGACGTCCGGGAGACCTTTGCCCGGATGGCGATGAACGACGAAGAGACCGTCGCCCTCGTCGCTGGCGGGCACACCTTCGGCAAGTGCCACGGCGCTGGCGATCCCGCGCTCGTCGGTCCGGAACCCGAGGCCGCTCCCATCGAAGAGCAGGGGCTCGGCTGGAAGAGCAGCTTCGGCAGCGGCAACGCCGGGGACACGATCAGCAGCGGCCTGGAAGGAGCCTGGAAGCCGAACCCGACCAGATGGGACATGGGCTATCTGAAGGTGATGTTCAAATACGAGTGGGAGCTGGTCAAGAGCCCGGCCGGCGCGCATCAGTGGCTGGCGAAGGACGTAGCCGAGGAGGATATGGTCATCGACGCCCACGACCCCTCAAAGAAGCACCGTCCGATGATGACCACCGCGGATCTATCGCTGCGCTACGACCCGATCTACGAACCGATAGCGCGCCATTTCCTCGAAAACCCCGAGGAGTTCGCGGACGCCTTCGCCCGGGCGTGGTTCAAGCTGACCCACCGCGACATGGGCCCCCGCTCCCGCTATCTCGGTCCGGAGGTCCCGGCGGAGGAGCTGATCTGGCAGGACCCGGTACCCGAAGTTGATCACGAGTTGATCGATGCGGCCGACATAGCAGACCTCAAGGCCAAGATCCTCGCCTCGGGGCTGTCTGTCTCCCAACTGGTATCCACCGCCTGGGCTTCGGCGTCCACCTTCCGGGGCTCCGACAAGCGTGGCGGGGCGAACGGGGCGCGGATCCGTCTTGCGCCGCAGAAGGATTGGAAAGTCAACCAGCCCGCCCAGCTGAAAGCTGTGCTCCAAACCCTCGAGGGGATCCAGACGGAGTTCAACCGTGTTCAGTCGGGCGGGAAGAAGGTCTCCCTCGCCGATCTGATCGTCCTGGGCGGGTGCGCAGCCGTCGAGGAGGCGGCTATGAATGCCGGCACCGATCTTTCCGTTCCCTTCACCCCGGGCCGGACGGATGCGTCGCAGGAGATGACCGATGCTGCATCCTTCGCCGTCCTCGAGCCGGTTGCAGACGGCTTTCGAAACTACCTCACGGCCAGATACGCCGTATCGGCGGAGGAGCTGCTCGTCGACCGGGCCCAGCTTCTTACGCTGACCGCTCCCGAGATGACGGTCCTCGTCGGCGGGATGCGCGTCTTGGGCGCCAACTATGGCGGGTCCCGGCACGGCGTCTTTACAAAACGGCCAGAGGCCCTCACCAACGACTTCTTCGCAAACCTCCTCGACATGAGGACGGAGTGGAAGGCGACGGCGGAAGACGATGGGGTCTTCGAGGGTCGGGATCGGGCAACGGGCGAGCTGAAGTGGACCGCAACCCGGGTCGACCTGATCTTCGGTTCCAACTCCCAGCTTCGGGCCATCGCGGAGGTCTACGGATCTATGGACTCCCAGGAGAAGTTCCACTCCGACTTTGTTGCCGCCTGGAACAAGGTCATGAACCTCGACCGGTTCGACGTTCGCCTGATCGCGGCATAGAGGTCTTAACAGGCTTATTTCGTGGGGTGGAAAAAGTCGGCCGACCACCGGTTCAGGGGACGGTATATCGCCGTCTCCTGAACGGCAACGTCCCCGGGTTTCTCATCCGTGGCGGCCGAAGGCCTGGCCGCCAGCCTGGGTCTGGATAAGCAGGTCTGCAGAAGAAGTCGACGGAAGGATGATCAGAGATCGGGGATTGATGGCCATGAGCGAAGACGGATCTCAAGGGTTGAGAGACCGGAGAGGAGGAGAGATGGCTTCGGGCCACCATGTATCGGAAGGTGGGGGAGAAGCCCACGTTGGCAGAGGGGATGAACCTCACGATATGGGAGGGCGGGAGGCTCACAGAAGAGGAGGACACCACGGCCGGATGCTTCAGGACTTCAAAAAGAGGTTCTTCGTCTCCATCGCCTTCACCGTCCCGGTCCTGGCCCTCTCCCCCATGATACAGTCCTTCCTCGGCTTTGAAATCGTATTTCAGGGATCATTTCAACTCCTCTTCGCCCTATCCTCCATAGTCTACTTCTACGGGGGATGGCCCTTCCTGAAGGGTTTTTCAACGGAGCTTCGCGAGAAGAAGCCGGGGATGATGACCCTCATCGCCGTCGCCATATCCGTAGCTTACTTATACAGCTCTGCGGTCGTCTTCGGCCTTGCTGGCAAGTTCTTCTTCTGGGAGCTGGTGACCCTGATCGACATCATGCTCCTGGGCCACTGGGTAGAGATGCGCTCGATCATGGGCGCCTCTCGCGCCCTGGAAGAGCTGGTCAAGATAATGCCCTCTGAGGCCCACCTGATCCGAGACGAAGGGATCGAAGACGTGGGCATCGATCTTCTGAAGCCGGGGGAGAAGGTCATGGTCAAGCCAGGTGAGAAAGTCCCCGTCGACGGGATCGTCCTGGAAGGGAAGAGCAGCGTCAACGAGTCTCTTCTAACCGGCGAGTCGAAACCCGTCGGAAAGGAGGAGGGGTCCCAGGTCATAGGCGGATCGATTAACAGCGAGGGGTCCCTGATCGTAGAGGTCGGCAAGACCGGGAGAGGTACCTACCTCAGCCAGGTTGTGGATCTCGTCAGCCAGGCCCAGGAGAGCAGGTCTAAGACTCAGGACCTGGCCGACAGGGCTGCCCTTCTCTTGACCCTGATCGCCCTATCGGTGGGGGCCATCACATTCGCCGCGTGGCTCCATTACGGCCGGGAGTTCGCCTTCGCCATCGAGAGGGCGGTCACCGTGATGGTGATAACCTGCCCTCACGCCCTGGGGCTCGCCATCCCCCTGGTGGTGGCGGTATCGACGTCTTTAGCCGCAAACTCCGGCCTTCTCATAAGGGACAGAGGTTCCTTTGAGAGGGCTAGGGGACTCGAAGCCGTCGTCTTCGACAAGACCGGGACCCTCACCCGGGGAGAATTTGGGGTCACCGAAATCATCGATCTCGCCGGGGTAGGAGAGGATGAGGTTTTGAGGCTGGCGGCGTCTCTGGAGGCGAAGTCGGAGCATTCCATCGCCAGGGGGGTGGTGAAGAGCGCCGAAGAGGAGGGAATCTCCCCTGATCCGGCCGACGAATTTGAGTCGATGGCCGGAAAGGGCGTTTCGGGGACGGTCAACGGGAGGAGGCTGTCGGTCACAAGCCCCGGATACCTGGAGGATGCGGGGATACGCCTCGATGATGATCGGGTCCAGGCTGCCAAGGAGGGGGGCAAGACGGTGGTCATCCTCCTGGAGGATGAAAAGCCCATAGGCGCCCTCGCCCTCGGCGACTCTGTGAGGCCGGAGTCGAAGGAGGCGGTCAAGAGGCTGAAGTCGATGGGGATAAGGTGCATCATGCTCACCGGTGACAACAGGTACGTCGCAGAGGAGGTTGCAGGGGAGCTCGGCCTCGACGAGTTCTTCGCTGAGGTCCTTCCCCATCAGAAGGCGGAGAAGATAAGGGAGGTACGGGAGAGGTACAGGGTTGCCATGGTCGGCGACGGCGTCAACGACGCTCCCGCCCTGGCCGAGGCCGACGTCGGCATAGCCATCGGCGCCGGAACCGACGTCGCCGTCGAGACGGCGGACATCATCCTCGTCAGAAACGATCCCCGTGACGTAGTCTCGATAATTGGGCTCTCGAAGAAGACTTACTCCAAGATGTTCGAAAACCTCATCTGGGCCACGGGGTACAACGCCTTCGCCATACCCCTAGCGGCGGGGGTCCTCTACGGCTATGGAATCCTTCTCAGCCCGGCGGTGGGGGCGGTGCTGATGAGCCTCAGCACCGTCATCGTCGCGGTGAACGCGAAGCTTTTGAAGATGGAGTGAAGGCTCATCGGACCGATGGCTCTAGCGACCCGGCAGGACCCCCGGCTACATCTCCCCTTCAAACCTCTTCTTCACAAGGGCCGAATGGACGTAGTTTATCATGGTGACGTAATCGAAGACCGGAAGGCCGACGGCCTTCTGGACCGCCCGGCCGTAGGGGGGAAGGCAGCTACACTCCAGGAGGAGGGCTCCGACCATCGGCTCTTCGGCCACCATCTCTCTTCCGACAGATACCGTCTCCCTCTCCACCTCCGCGGAGTCGAGGACCCCAGTCTCCTGGAGGACCGCCTCTGAGAAGGCGGCCTGGTCTTCCATCCCCCTTATCACCAAGCGGTCCCCCAGCTCGACCCCCACTGCCAGAAGGAGGCTCTCGTCGAGGGCCTCCGAGTCGGCGGTGATGATCCCCACCTTCCGGCCGGGTCCGATGATGCCGGATATGAAGGGGATCTGCAGGAGGCTGGAGAGGAAGACGGGCATATCGAGGGAGGAGGCGAGCCTCTCCTGGTGGAGGGCGAGAAATCCGCAGTCGCCGGTGACGGCCCTCACCCCCTGACCGGCCAGATCCTCTGCCGCCGCCTGGAGGGGCTCGAAGGCCGTAGGGTCCTTTCCCAGGACCCTTCTTGTGGTGAGGCCCTCCACCTTCCGGAAACGGACGGGAAAGTCGTAGGTGGTGGCGTTGGCGACGTCCCCGGGGATGAAGGGGGTGAGGCAGTCGAGGAGGAGGATGCCTATAGCTTCGCCGTAGCTTGCCTGGCCCGATCGAGCTTTGTATATCATATCATAACCTCAATCATATAATCATCATCATCATCACAATCTCGTCCCACTCACTCCTATCCGCCGTCTTCCCGGCGGAAGCCAGAAGATATTAACGGGGGAGATCGCGGTATTGTGGATCGATGGAGATGGCCGAATTTGCCCTCAGGAAGGCGGTGAGAGGAGACGTCCCCGCCATCGTCCGCCTCTGCAGAGAGACTATCCCGGAAGTCTACGGCCCTATCATCCCCGCCGAGGCCCTCCACCCCTGGGTCGAAGGGGACGCCGTTACGGCCCTCGTCGAGGAGCAGTGGCCGAGGATGACGGTGGCAGTGGCGGCAGGAGGGGCCGGCATCGAGGGAATCGACGGCGTCGACGAGGGTGACGCGGGCGGCGTGGTGGGGGTGGCGGCGACCTTCGAAGATGCCGTCGACCTCCTCTGGGTCCATCCCCATCGCCACGGCCGGGGGATCGGGACCGCCCTCCTGGACCGGGCGGAGGAGGAGATGAGGGAGGAGGGACACCGAACCGGAAGGCTCTGCTGCTTCACCGAGAACCTCAGGGCGATGAGCTTCTACATGGCCCGGGGCTGGAAGGTGGCGGCCGACGGGGTCAACGAGGAGACGGGGGCGCCCGAGACGAGGATGGTGAAGAGCCTTCTGGATTGATGATCTCATGCCTATCGATATACCTTCGTTCTATCTCTCCAAAAGCTCCCCCTTCAGGACCGTCACCGCCTCGCCCCCGATCTTGACCCTATCGCCGTCCTCGCCGACCCGGACCCGGACGACGCCCCCTCGCTTCGAGGCCTGGTATCCGACGAGTTCATTTCTGCCGAGCCTCCTCGCCCAGTACGGCCCAAGACAGCAGTGGGCTGAGCCGGTGACCGGGTCCTCGTCGACCCCCAGGGCGGGAGCGAAGAACCGGGAGACGAAGTCGTACTCGGGGGAGTCGCTCTCCGCAGTCACCATCACCCCCCGGACCGGGATCTTCTTGAGAAGGTCGAAGTTCGGCCGCAGGTCCCGGAGGGTCTCCTCACCGTCGAGCTCCACCAGGAGATCGAACCTGTTGTCGCCGACGTAAGAGAACGGCGCCCCGAGGGCCGCCTCCAGCATCGGTGGCGAGCATTTGACCGGCCTCTCCGGCTCTGCCGGAAAGTCCATCTCGATGAGCCCCCCGACCCTCTCGGCGGTGAGGGTGCCGCTCTTCGTATCGAACCGCGCCGTCTCTCCGGGAGGGAGGATCCTCTCCTCCCAGAGGACGTGGGCGCTGGCCAGGGTGGCGTGGCCGCAGAGGTCGACCTCGGCCTTCGGCGCAAACCACCGCAGGCCGAAGCAGCTCCCTTCCCAGCCTCTGCCCCCGTCCCCGCCCCTTCCCCCGCCGTCTCCCGCCGGGGTGAGGAAGGCCGTCTCCGAGAGGTTCATCTCGGCTGCGACCTTCTGCATCCAGCCGTCGTCCCGGGGGCGGTCGAGGAGACAGACGGCGGCGGGGTTTCCGGAGAAGGGGACCGAGGCGAAGGCGTCCACTTGGATGATCTTGATGGCCATGGATATTTTATTTTTATATCATCGCCCTTATACCTTTCCCCGGTCCGACGGCCCGGTCGGATAGATCGCAGAAGCCTTTTTTACAGATGAGAGGAGATGGCTCCGCCCATGGAAGAGACCAGGTCCATTCGCATCATCAGGCTCGCCGTGACCATCGCCATCGCCGTCATCCTCGCAAGCGCCATCGGCGAGATGATGAAGCTATCGCCGGTGTTGACCGCCCTTCTCGCCGGCGGGATATGCGTCGGTGCAAACCTCGTCTTCATATCCGCCTTCGGTAGGTGGCGGGGTAAGGGGTGAAGGATGGGCTCGGGCGGCGTTAAAATAGGTGGGATTCACCGCTGCCGCTCGCGCCGAGGAGGGCGGATAAGTTCGTCTGAGGGATTATGGGCTCATAAACAGGAGCAGATCAGCTTCGGGGATAGTTTACCATATTTCGCAGGCCGTGCCTGAAGACCTGAAAGCTCTTCGACCTATTCCGATCCGGGTCCATATGGGCGGATATGGCCTTAGCCGCCTCGATCTTGGCGAGGCCGCCCCTGAAATAGCCATTTCTCTGAAGCTCCCTCTCCAGCGCCTCCCAGGTTCCGCCCTGGATGGCGTCGGGGTCCCGATACTTCGACTTCGTCTCCAGGCTTCGTGGAATCCTAGAATAAGCGAGGTGAAGGGCCTGAAGATCCCCGAAGAACCATGCCTCCAGCTCCTCGATCGATATCCGGTTCAGGACCTGGAAACTGGCGCCGCCTGAAGCCCTTGTTTTGGTGATCAGTCCCGCATCGTCCGCTGCCTTCTCGAGCCTAGCTTTCAGCTCCAGACAGTCCTGCCGATCTTCGTCGACGAGCACCACAATCCGCCAGTCGGCGGTAATCCATTTTCTGTAGCCCTTCAGCCGTCCTGGAAGGTTCGACAACAAGTCTTGTTTGCACTGGAAGCGGATAACGCGAAACTCGACATCGGGTCCCAGAATCTTGGGCACCAAAATTCTCAAAGCCGCCTCTGCCGATTGCTCTTCGACCAGTAACTCGATGTGCATGGCGGATCACTCAGCGGCTTGTTTTTCTGGCATGGATGAGCTTCCGGTCGATGACTCAAGGAGGGGGTCGCCGATCTCGAAGAACCCCTCCACCCAGAGGTGGCCGAGCTTCGCTCCCTCCTCCATGAACTCCTTTATCCCAATCATGTCGGCGGTCCGCTTCGCCTGGGTGTAGCCCCTCACATCCCGGCTGAGAACCCAGACCTCTTCGGGGAGGAGGCCGTTGACGAAGAAGGGAGAGTGGGTCGTGACCAATAGCTGGGTCCGGCTGGAGGCGTTCCGGCACTCTTCGGCCAGCTGCGGCAGTATCCGGGGATGCAAGTGGTTCTCCGGCTCCTCGATTCCCAGGAGCTGGGGCGGGTCTGGGTCGTAAAGGACGGTGAGGTAGGAGAGCATCTTTAGGGTCCCGTCGGAGGCGAACTTTGCCAGGATCGGCTTATCGAAGGGGGCGTCCTTGATCTCCAGGAGGAGCCGACCATCGGGCATGAACTCGGAGTCAACCCTCTCCAGCCGGGGCACTCTCTGAGATAGCTTGGCTAATATCTCCTTCAGCCGCTCTGGATGCTGCTCTTTCAGGTATTGGATCACGTTAGGGAGGTTGTCTCCGGTGGTGGAGAGCCTCTCCTGAGGTCCCGCCTCCGCGACGCCCCGGACGCTGTCGGCGGTGAGGTAGGAGAGGTGCCAGCCGGTGATGAATCGGCGGAGGGCGCTGACCCGGGGGTGCTTTGCGAACTGGCCGAGGGTGTTCACCGCCAGCATCTCGGGGGAGTCGAGCCTCTCCTCGACCCGCTCGCTCTTTTCGTCGGGCATCTCCCCGCTGACGACTCGCCCCTCGCCGTTTTTGAAGTCTAGGAACCGGAAGGGCTTGCCCTGCCTCCCCCGCCTCCACTGGAGCCACTCCTCGGCCACCACCGGACCCGTGAGCCCCTCGTCGATGGATAAGTGGTATGTGATGATGGGAAGTTTTCCCCGCTCGCGGTACTTCAGCTCGATCTCGATGGGGCCGGTGGTCCCCCGGGTGCGAAGCTCCTTGAACCGCCCCCGCTTGTCCCAGGCCCGCCGCAGGCCCACCGAGAAGCATTCGGAGAGGAAGGCGAAGACGTCGAAGACCGTGGACTTTCCGCTCCCGTTGGGGCCGAGGAGGGCGGTGAGGGGGGCGAGGGGTTTGAGTTCCAGGTCGCAGAGGGCCCGGTAGTTCTTGATCCGAATCGATTCGATCCGGGGGACGGAATGGCGAGGGCTTTTCTGTTCGGTCATGGGAGGGACTCCGATGGGTGGTTATTTGGGATATTGGGACAAATAAGTTTCGGGAGAATCTTATGAGATCGTTTAGATCATTCGTATCCAAGTTCGCTCGATTGAGTGTCTGATTTCACCCAGTCTACAGGCCAAGACGCGGCCCAATCTCCTGGAATAAACACAGAACGCTGATAGGTCCCATCATAACAAAGCATTTTGAGAACTATGCGAATTAGAATATCGTGAAGATGTTTCCAAATCCTAACTACGTCATAATGATCATATCCTTTCTCTCTAAAATTGAAATATCCCTCGTGGATTACAATTCCTCGGTAATAGGAGAGAACTTGGTGCCATTTGTATCCGTCTGATCGTGGATTAATTTGATAGTGTGTTTCAACAATATCAGCGTCAGATAAACCGAACTTCTTGGTCAGGTCAATGAGTGCAAGACCGAATTTGCGATCCTTGTTATCCGAGTTAATTACCCTACCTGCGATCGTCATAAGACTGTTTCTTTGATCGTTGTTAAACGCGTTTTTGGCTTCATGTCGAATTGTTTCTGCCGCTAAATTGAGCTCTCGTTTAACGATGGCCTTCTGACTGTCATTTAGTTCTTCTGTTAAGTCTTGGATATCTAGGTCGTAAACCTTACACAATCTGTCAAATGCTCGAAAGAGATGGCTCATCTTATCATCGAGGGATATGTTATCCAACCCACTACGAATGAGATGCTTAATGATGGGATTCAGATACGATTCTTGTTGATGGAGAGAGTATCTAGAACTCGTCAGCAATTGGCCGATTCCTCGATTGCGGACTTCGTCAATGGAGCGATGCCCCTTAGAGAAAAATGGTCGGCCCAGACTAACATGTATTCTTCGAACGAGCTTACCTCTGGAATCCCGAAGTTCGATCCAAGGAGCACCAACCTCGGATCCTGTTGCAAGTCCCAGAAGGGTCAAAAAATTAAATGGAAACCATTTCTCTAAATCGGCGAATTCGTTGGCAGATTTTGATCCTATTTCGCCTATCATCACCGCAGTAATATTGTTTCGATCATTCCCATCAAGCAATCTATTTTTGCGATCATCATAGTCCGGAAGCATCTCTATGAATCCAATGCCACCATTACATCTGAAGCTTATTAAATGGTTCTCATTATTTGCTATAAAATTTGCATGAACTTTATCTTTATCAGATATCTCCTCAGGAACTATGGGCGTGGGATAGATACGTAATGGGTGTCTATCAAGCTCAACAATCTTATTAGGTCCAAAATTCGATATGAAGTTTGAAAGCGGAATCACCCAATACATTGTGGATCCTGATTCTTCAATATCAAATTGAGCCCTTGATGGATGAAATGAGATCGTCGAAAGAGAGCTGTGGGTTTCAATGTGGATTCTTATATCATAATATATCTCCCCACGAGCTGAGAAAATGCCATCCGAAGTTACAACTACTAATTTTGTACATTGATTTTTCGTAACTATTCAGCCTCCTTTTCAGAATACCCGAAATAAGCGTGAAAAATGGATGACGATATATTCGTAGTCAATATCTAGATTTAACCGAAAAATTTATGATATATAAAAGCTTATTTTTTGGT
>Ga0334887_1001085_pt1 | contig 37564 bp, 32 predicted proteins | sample GraSluR1_MG_10_FD_207217 | JGI IMG/M metagenome (GOLD analysis project Ga0334887, IMG submission 207217) | Sludge microbial communities from methane-producing bioreactor in Wageningen University, Netherlands - Granular Sludge_18_07-R1 | ecosystem: Engineered > Bioreactor > Anaerobic >...
CTGCTCGATCTGATCGCGGGCATCGTCGAGCGGGGCACCGCGGTGTACCTGATGGCGCACTTCGATCATCCGCGCGAACTGACGCCGGCCGCGCGCGCGGGGATCCTGGCAGTGCAGCAGGCGGGCGGGCACGTCGTGAACCAGTGTCCGCTGATCCGCGGCGTCAACGACGACGCCGACGTGCTGGCCGAACTGTTCCAGACCGTGACCGAACTGGGCGCGCCGCAGTACTATCTGTTCCAGGGACGGCCGACCGCCGGCAACCGCGCCTACGAAGTGCCGCTGGTCGAGGGCTGGCGCCTGTTCGACACCGCGCGGCGGCGTTGCTCCGGCCTGGCGCGGCGCGTCCGGTACTCCATGAGCCACGCCACCGGCAAGATCGAGATCCTGGGGATCGACGCGAAGCGCATCTGGCTGCGTTATCATCGCGCGAAGGACCCCGCCCTCGAGAGCCGCGTTTTCGCGTGCCGGCGAGACGACGAGGCCGCCTGGTTCGACGACCTCAGGGTGGTCCATTGACCATGCGCGAGGGATCGCGCCGCCGGGTGGTCGGGCTGCTGGCCGCCGCGTGGCTCGTCGCCAGCGCCGGCGCGCCCGCGGCCGGGAAAGGCGACGGCGACGGCTATGGGCTAGTCCCGGACGCGTCCCTACTGCGCGAGCAGGTTCACGAGCCGTTCTTCGCCTTCGTCTTCACCATGACCGACCGGGACAGCCTGGGCACGTGGACGCCCGCCGATCTGCTGGCCTTCGCCGACGCGTGGGGGCAGCCGTCGGTCTTTCCCCTCGCGAAGTGCCTGGAGAGCCTGGCGCGCGAGGCCGTTCCCGCGGGCGAGGTCGAGCGTAGGCGCGGGATGGATTGCGCGCGGCGCTGGGTGATCCGCCTGCAGCCGCCGCGCCTCGACCTGCCCATGCCGTACAGCATCCTGGGGTACCGGCCCGGCACCCTGAGCTTCGACGGGCCGTTGGTCCTGCACGAGTGGCGATTGGGCGAGCGGGAACTAAATTTGACAGTCGGCGATCAAGATTACGAATTCACGATCGCTGGGATGACCGTCTTCCAACTTGCAACGGGCTGGATCATCCTCGATGTGGACGCCTGGCTGGACAATTTGCTCGGCAAGAGCCTCGACGACTCAGCGACCGAGGGTTTCATCCTGGGACGGGTCGGAACCGACGTGGTGGGCGTCGGCAACAGCGTCGGACGCACCGGGCGGCGGATCTTCGGCGAGTTGGATTTTCGCACCGGCAAGGTCGAGAACAATGGCCGGCCGCTGTCGCTCGCGATGAGCCGCTACGGCCGCACCTGGACCCGGCCGCCGGATTTCGACCACCGGGCGCTCTGGGACGCCTACCAGCGCTGACCCGCCGCTGCGGCGGCGCTCGCCTAGTTTGCCGCTGGCCCCGGCCGCGGTGGGATCCTATGTTGGATCCCGTCATGGAGCCTGTCAGCGAACGACTCGACGTCACGGTGAGCGGCCGCGTGCAAGGTGTGGCCTTTCGCTGGCACACGCAGCGGGTCGCCGGCGAGCTGGACCTCGTCGGTTGGGTGCGCAATCAGCCGGACGGGTCGGTCCGCCTGGTGGCCGAGGGACCGCGCCGGCAGCTCGAGGCTCTGTTGGCCTGGGTGCGGCGGGGTCCGGACCACGCCCGCGTGGAAGACTGCCGGCACCAGTGGCAGCAGCCAACCGGGCAGTTCGACGCTTTTCGCATCTTCGGCTGAGGCCGGTACGAGTCGACCAAGACGCAACGTACGCAACGGATGGAACGCATGCGCGACCAGAGCCACGATAGAACCCCCGCCTCGCGGGCCGCGGCGCGCCTGCTGATTGCGGTCGATATGGACGGCACGCTGCTCGACACCGAGACCGAGAGCCGGCTGCGCCCGCGCGAGATCGCCGCGCTCGACGCGGTGCGCGCCGCCGGCCACGTCGTGGCGATTTGCACCGGCCGCAACCGCCGCTCGATCGCCCGCCTGCTCGAACGCAGCGGCTGGCAGCCGGAGGACCTGCCGCTGGTGCTATTGAACGGCGCGATCGTCGACGGCGGCGCGGGCCGCGGCCAGCTCAGCTTTCACACGCTCGCCCAGCCCGTGCTGCGGCGCCTGGTCGAGCTGTTCCGCGAGCATGACGCGGTGCCGATGGTCTACACGACCGAGGACGACAGCGAGGTTCTGCTCTACGAGAACAGCGCGACCAACGACGTGCTGCGCGACTACCTGGAGCACCGCCGCTTGCACGTGGGCGGGCTGGCGGGCCACGACGACCTGCTCGACGTGTTGCCCGCGGCCGCGCTCGAGGTGGGCACCATCGACCTCGAATCGGTGATTCGGCCGTTGACCGACGTCCTGCGGCGCGAGCTGCCCGACCGGGTGCGGGTGATCAACACGCGGTCGCTGCTGGGGCAGCAGCGTTACTTCTGGGCCGAGGTCTATCACCCAGCCTGCAGCAAGGGCGCCGGCGTGCAGATCCTGGCCGATACGTTCGGGATCGCGCCGCGAGACATCGTCGCCATCGGCGATAACTTCAATGATCTGGACATGTTCGCGGTAGCCGCCGTTTCGGTGGCCATGCGCGGCGGGCCGGCCGAGGTACAGGCGGCCGCCGACCGTCTGGCCGACCCGGTCGCCCAGAGCGGCGCCGCCGCCGTGCTCGAGGACATCGCCGCCGGCACGTTCGATCTGGCGACGGACCGCCGCAAGGAGTCGGCATGAGCAACCCGCAGCGTCCGGACCATCGCGCGCACGAGTTGGACGCGCGCCAGGCCGAGGCCGCGCGCTCGGACCTCGCGCGCGCCGACTTGCCGCGCGCCGATCTGGGCGCCGCGCCGCTCGAAGCGGACGCCCTGGACGACGGCATCGACGCGCTGCGCGAGGCCGGCTACGCGTTCGTCGATCTGGCCCTCGACTACTTCAAGGGCCTCGAAGGCCGTCGCGTGTACGGCCCCGTTTCGCCCATGGGTCTGGACGACCTCTTCGCCGAACCGCTGCCCGAACGCGGCGGCAGTCTGGCCGATCTGGTGCAAGAGTGCCGCAGCAAGGTCTTTCCGAACACCATGGCGATCGGCAGCCGGCGCTACTTCGGCATGATGAACCCGGCGCCGTTGCCGATCGGGGTGCTGGCCGAGCTGCTGGTCTCGGCGATGAACCAGAACGTCGCGAGCTGGCGCCACGCGCCGGCCGGCACGGCCATCGAGAAGCGGGTGATCCGCTGGCTGTGCGATCGCTTCGGGCTGCCCGAAACCGGCTTCGGCACGTTGATCGACGGCGGTTCGCTGGCCAACATCACCGGCCTCAAGCTCGCGATCAACCGCGCCCTGGGCCGCCATCTCTCGCAGCTCGACAACAACGAGCCGCCCGGGCCGGAGATGGCTCGCCTCACGTTCTACATGTCCGACCAGGGCCACTACAGCTTCACCAAGGCGGTCGACCTGCTGGGCCTGGGCCGCGGCCAACTGCGCAAGCTGCCCGTCGACGACCTCTTCCGCATCGACCTCGCCGCGCTCGAGGACGCGATCGCGGCCGACGTCGCCGCCGGGCTCAAACCTTGCTGCGTGATCGGCGTCGCCGGCACCACCAACACCGGCAGCATCGACAAGCTGGTCGAGCTGGCCCGCATCGCCCGCCGCCACGACTGCTGGTACCACGTGGACGCCGCCTATGGCGGCGCGGTCATCCTCTCGGACCGCTTCCGGCCAATGCTGCAGGGCATCGAGCAGGCCGACTCGATCACGGTCGACCCGCACAAGTGGTTCTACATGCCATTTTCGGCGGGCGGCATCCTGGTGCGCGAGGGGGATTTCCTGCGGCAGAGCTTCCTCGTGCACCCGGAGTACTACATGCAAAAGGTGCAGGCCGGCGCCGACGGCGAGGCGGAGGAGTTCGACGAGTTCGGCCGCCGCATGGCGCCCGACCCGCGCGGCTTTCACATGGGCGACAAGGTCAACTTCTTCCAGTACGGGGTGGCGGGCAGCCGCCGCTTCAACGGGTTGAAGCTGTGGCTGGCGCTCAAGCTGGTGGGGCGGGCCCAGTTCGCCGCCTGGATCGAAAACGACATCTACCTGGCCAAGGTGCTGGCTGGCTACCTGCGCCGCGAGCCGGATTTCGAGCTGCTCGGCCCCAACACCCTCGGCGTCTGCAATTTCCGCTGGGTGCCCCGGAACGCGGGCGGCCGGCCGCAGTTCAATGCCGAGCAGACCGACCGGCTGAACCGGCAGCTCCAGGAGCAGGTCGAGCGCGAGGGCGACGCCTGGTTCAGTTATACCATCCTGCGGGGCCGGGTGGCCCTGCGCGTGAATGTCGAAAATCGGCGCATGCGCCGCGAACATATCGAGCGTCTGGTGCGGGTCATCCGCAGCACCGCCGACAGTCTCCTGCGGGAGCTGGACGCGGAGAACCCATGAACCGGCAAGGAGTCCTGCGATGCGTTTGATGTCCGTCGCTCTTTTCGCCGCCGCCGTCGTCGCGGCGGCGTCAGTTGTCGTTGTCACGGCGACGTCGGCGAGCGCTGCCGATCCCGCCGCCCCCGGGGCCAAGCCGCCCCGCGTCTCGGCCGATGTGGTGACGACCTCGGTCTCGCCGGCCAAGATTACGGCCGCGGCCGGCGGCGAGGTGACGTTCACGGTGCGGGTCGACATCGCCCCGACGTGGCACCTCTACGACCACAGCTACGCGCACGACGCGGAAGCCTTCTACATCGGCATCGACCTGGTGCCCGGCGAGGGCGCCGACCTCGCCGCCTATCAGGCAGCGTTTCCGCCCGGCAAGCAAGGCGAGTTCATGGGCGAAAAGGTGTCGATGCTGTACGACCGGGTCGACATCAAGGTCACGGCCAAGCTGCCCGACCAGGCCGCAGGCAAGGTCGACTTGCCCTTGGTCTTGACCGCTCAGGCCTGTGACAGCAAGATCTGCCTGCAGCCGTCCGATATCCTGGTCGCGGTGACCCTGCACGTCGAGTAGGGCGCGCGAGCGGCGGCGGCGCGGAAGCAGGTGTGTCGATGCATTCGTTCTTGCTGCACTGGTTGATCCTGACCGCTGCCCTGGCCCTGACGGCGTACCTGCTGCCGGGCGTGAACGTGAGTTCGCCCGGCGCGCTGCTGGTAGCCGCCTTGGTGCTGGGCTTCTTGAACGCCATCCTGCGGCCGGTGCTGGTGTTGTTGACCCTGCCGCTGACCGTGCTCACGCTCGGGTTGTTCTACCTGGTGCTCAACGCCGTGCTGTTCGCGCTCGCGTCGGTGCTGGTGCCGGGGTTCTCGGTGGCGAGCTTCGGCGCGGCGTTCGCCGGCGCCATCCTGATGAGCCTCTTGTCGTGGCTGCTGGGTTCGCTGACCGGCAAGCGCCGGCGGCGGCGATGACCGCGGCTGCCGGCGCGGGGGCGGTGCGGCCGTGATTCGCTCCACGTGGTCCACGCTCAAGCCGTATGCTTCGCTCTTACGCGGCCAGGAACTAAACCTGGCCGCGGTCGTCCTGCTGATGCTCATGAGCACGGCGGTGAGCCTGGTGATTCCGCTGCAGGCCGGGCGGTTCGTCGACCTGCTCTCCGAAGGCGGCGCACCGGCTGGCCGCGGTCCGCTGGTGTGGCTGGGGCTGCTGCTCGTGGTACAACTCGCCGGCAGTTTCTTCTACCAGTACCTCAGCAACCGGCTGGGACTGGTGACGGTGACCCGCCTGCGGCAGCGGCTGTTCGCCCATCTGCTCGACCTGCCGAGTCTGTTCTTCACCCACCAGAAGGCCGGCGACCTTTCCAGCCGCATGACCAGCGACGTGGGCAGCATCCAGTACCTCTTGACCAACGGCGTCGTGTCGCTCATCCGCTCGGTGGTGACCTTCTGCGGCGCGCTCTGGCTCATGCTGCGGGTCAACGTGCAGCTCACCTTGATCGTGCTGCTCTTGGTGCCGAGCACGGTGATCCTGGTGTCGCTGTCCGGCCGGCGTCTGCGCCGCCTCGCGCGCCGCATGTACAACGACCTCGGCGAGCTCAGCAACCACGTGCAGGAAGTGGCGGGGGCGATCCGCGCGATCAAGGTCTTCGGCAGTCAGGAGCACGAGCAAGAACGGTTCGGGCAGCGGCTGGCGGGATTCCTGGACGCCGGCCTCAAGCGCGCCCTGCTGTCGTCGGCGCTGGAGTCGGGCGCGCAGATCCTGATGTGGATCTGCCTGATCACCATCGTGGTCTACGGCTTCTACCTGACCAGCCAGGGCGGCGCGACCTACGGCGAGCTGGTGACGTTCATGCTGCTGGCGTTCCGCGTCGCGTCGCCGCTGGGCGCCTTGACCGGGCTGTATGCGTCGGCCCAAGGCGCGGCCGCGGCCGCGGGCCGGCTCGACGACGTGTTCCGCTCGCCGCCCGAAGCGGTCGCGCTCGGTGGGGCGCAGGTCGCGTCGGCGACCGCGGCCAAGGTTGCCGCCGCGGCCGCTGTGTCGGAGTCCAGAACAGGCTCAGGCTCCGGCCCAGGTCTGCGGGTGGAATCGGTGGGCTTCCGCTACGGCGACGACGTGCAGGATCTCTGGACCGTGGCCGACATCTCGTTCGCGCTCGCGCCTGGCGAGCGCCTGGCGCTGGTGGGACCCAGCGGCGCCGGCAAGACCACGCTCGCTTGCCTCTTGCTGCGGCTCTTCGACCCGCAGCAGGGGCGCATCGTGCTCGACGGCCGGCCCTACCGCGATTACGACCTGCGCGCCCTGCGCCGGAGGATGGCCTACGTGCCGCAGGACGCGGTCCTCTACGACGCGTCGATCGCCGACAACATCCGCTTCGGACTGAAGCATGCGAGCGACGACGACGTGCGCCAGGCCGCGGCCCAGGCCCAGGCGTTATCGTTCATCGAGCGGTTGCCTGAAGGTTTCGGCGCGCGCGTGGGCGATCGCGGGGTGCGCCTCAGCGGGGGCGAGCGGCAGCGGCTGGCCCTGGCGCGGGCGTTCCTGCGCAACCCCGACCTGCTCGTGCTCGACGAGCCCACCAGCGCCCTCGACGCGGCCAGCGAGGACGCCGTCCGGCGCGCGTTGCGCGAGCTGATGACCGGCCGCACCACGATCGTTGTGGCTCATCGCCTGTCGCTGGTCCGCGACCTCGATCGCATCCTGGTGCTCGACGCTGGCCGCATGGTGGAATACGGCAGCCACGACGAACTGCTCGCCCGCGGGGGGCTCTACGCCCACCTCTTCCATCTGCAGCAAGGGACCGAGGAATAAGAGGCGGTCAGCGCCGCCGGAGCGCGTGCGGCGCCGCGGCCAGCCCGGCCACGACCGCGGCCGCGGCGGCCGTGCCGCTCAAACCCCAGACCGGGATCAAGTACAGGCCGGCGGCCAATGACCCCAGGCCGCCAGCCAACAGATCGGCGCCGTAGAGGGGTCCCACCAGGCGTTCGGGCCGGTCGCTCCAACTCATCTGCGCGAAGACGCCGCCCACGGCCGCGCCCGTCCCGATTAAAAGCAGGCCCACGATCGGCAACGAACCAGGACCGGCCTGCGCGATCAGGATCGCGGTCGAGCCCGCGAGGGTAGCCAGGGCAAGCCAAGGAGCAAGGCGCAGGCCGAAGGATTGCGCCGCCGAACGCAGCCTCTGCATCCCAGCCGCGCCCACCATCAGACCCAGCATGAACAGCGTCAGCAAGAGCCCCAGGTCCTGGAACAAGGCTCCCACGCGCACCTGGTAGTACAGGATCAGGACCATCTCCAGGACCATACCCGCCGCGGCTGCCGCGCCAACGGCCAGGCTGCGACCGGCGGTGGATCCCCCGCGCAGAACGAACGCCAGCGCCAGCCAGACCGCGACCGCTAGCCACACCCACGGCCGCCGCCATGGCGCCGCCGATTCCGCCTGCTCTTGCCAACCGAGCCGCGGAAAGAACTTCGCCAGCCACAACACCAGCGTGTGCCGGTAGCAGGAGGGACGGGCGTCGGTGTTGGCCGGCGCGGCGCTAGCCGCCAGGAGCGCGTTGATCTGGGCGAAGCGGTCGTTCTCGTACAGATAACGGACATAAGCGGGCGACACCTGCCGCAGTTCGAAACGGTCGCCGATCTGCCGGTCTTCCAACCTGCCGGCCACGTCCGCGCCCGCGGGGAGCGCCGTCGCCGAAGCCAAAAAGACGTTCGTTGCGCCGGGCAGAACCACGACGTGAGGAAAGACTGCCCGCAGCGCGCGGTACACGCTCGCGTTGCGCTGCGTCAGCACCGGGGTCCACAGGTTCTCCGATCCCCCCAGGCGCAACGACAGCACGCCGCGGGCGGCGAGCCGATCCTTGCAGGCGGCGAAGAACTCCCGCGTATAGTAGCGATTGTCCAGGCCCGATTCCGGCGCCGGCATGCCGACGAGGATCAAGTCGAAGATCCCGGCCTCGCGCAGATAGCGGCGCGGATCGGCGACGATGGTGTTGGTGTCGACCGGGGCATCGACGCCGACCTCGGTTTGCAGCTGCAGCAAGCCACGGTTGTGTTCCACGTGCACCAGGCGATCGGGCCCGTAGCGCGCGGCTTCGCGTGGGAGGTCTTCCCAGCCGCCCCCCAGCACCAGGATCCGCCGCGGCGCGGCGCGCTGCAGCGCTGCCACGTGCACGAACACTTCCGCCGACGTGCCCTGGTTTTCGTAAGCCAGGGCGTCGTTGACGAAAAGCGCGACCTGGCCCTCGCGCCCGGCCGCGGTCAGGCGGCCGTACGGCGTGTCAAGAGTCGCCAGCAGATGAGGATGATTCCAGCGCGTCAGCGCCCGATCCAGCCGTGCGGACGCCGCCACGCCGGCCGCCAGCGCGACGGCCAGCGTGACAGCCAGCGTGGCGGTCAACGCGAAGCCGGCGCCGCGCCGCATGCGCTCGGTTCCGGTCGCCAACAGTCCCGCCGTCACCGCCGCTGCCAGGGCGCACAGCAGACACGCCGCCAGGTTGCTGACTCCGATCGCCAGCAGGATCATGCTCACCGCGCCGCCGAGCAGAGCGCCGCCGCAATCGGCCGCGTAGGCTGCAGCCAGCGATCGATCGCGCGCCATGACAACCAGCGCGGCCCGCCGGAACAAGAGACCGCACAGCACGGCAAAGGGCAGCACCACGACCGCCATCGCCAGCAGCTGGAGCGTGAACGGGAGGTATGCCCCCGGTACGCCTCCCAGCAGGGTCCGCGCGCCGCGGGCCGCGAGCAGCAGCAGCGGCAAGACCGCTGCGCCCGCCAGCAACAGCGGCGCAACCCGCCGCGATGCCGAATCGATGCCCGTCCGCCCGTCGCCTGCGATATCTCGCCGCCCCAGCAGCGCGCCGCCGGCCGAGCCCAGCAGCCACCATCCCATCGCCAGCAGGTAGACCAACTCGCTGCCGAAGCACGTCACGGCTATTTCGCGCAACAACACGACCTGGCCGAGCAGGGAGATCGCGCCGATCACAACCAGCGTGCGCATGGGTCAGCGCGGCCCGGGTTCGCCGAAGACGTCGGCCTGGAAGGTCAAGAGCTGCGCGCCTTCGCGCCAGGCATCCGCGGTCAACCCGGCTTTGCGGCAGAGATGAGCGAGCATTTCCTCGCGGGACCAACCCTGTTCGCTCGCGATCTGGGGCAGAAAGACCGCCGAGCGGTCGCCTTGGCGGATCACGACGCCGTCGCGGCCGAGCACGATCTCATCGGCGCCTGCAATCGGCGCGAACGGCGTCAGCACCGAGATCTCGATCGTGATCTGGTCCATTTCCTCGCTCTGCAGAGGCCGAAAGCGGTCGTCCCGGAACGCGGCGTTGATGGCCATGGCACCGACAACCTGGCCAAGCGGCGTGTCCGCGGCCATGTGTCCGATGCAGCCACGCAGGCGGCCCTGTGCCTTGAGGGTCACGAAGGCCCCCTGATAGCGATTCAGGATCGGCGAGGAACTTCGGAACAAGGGCGTCGTGCCGGTCGCGAAGTATTGGCGCAGGGTCTTGCGGGCGAAGGCCAGCATCGCGCCGCGTTCCTGCTCGGTCAAAGGAGCGTCCGCGGGGGCGACTTCGACGTCCCGCAGCGCCGCGGTGTCGGAGAGGCGGTCGCCGGCCGTCACCGCGACGGCGCCGTAGCCGACGCAACGCGTGCGGTCGCCCACGGCGGCGTCGCCGCTGTTGGCGTAGCTGACGACCGTGGCCCGGGTGGCGCCAAGCTTGCGGACCGCGACCAGGGCGGCGACCAGGGGACCTTCGCCGCAGGCGCAGGTGGCAAACCCCGGCCGTTGGCTGCTTTCTTCGCGGTCGATGGTCCGGATCACAACTGCGGGATCGATCGTGGCCACCGCCGCGAGCACGGCGCGGTCGGCCGCCAGCGCGACGTCGTGCGGCGGGTAGTGCGACAGGTCGCTGCTGACGACGATCAACGCCTGCCGCCGCGCCAGCACGGACGCGAGGGCCTCGCCGAACTCGCGCCACAGGTCCTGGTCCTGCCCGCCGACGACCGCCGCGACGATGGGCGTGGCGGGGAACACCGTCTGTACGAAAGGAATCTGCACTTCGACCGAGTGTTCGTTGCGGTCGACGTCGCGCCGATAGGCGAAGCGCCGGTCCAGGGCGCGCAACGACGCCGCCAGCCGCTGATCGCAGTGAGCCGTGCCCAGCGGCGTCTCGTAGCCGGGGCCGTCGTAGACCGACACGCCCTGGAAGCCCGCCACGCGGTGGTTGACGCCCAGGATGACGATCACGTCGTAGTCGTGGCCCGCCGCCTGGCGATAGGCGTCGGCGGCGGTCTGGCCCGAGTAGATATAGCCGGCGTGGGGCACGAGCAACGCGAGCGGCCGTTCGGGCGCGGGCGGTCGGGCGTCGGCAAGGTAGGCTCTGACTGCGGCTTCGAGCTGGCTCGGATCCGCAGGATAGAAACTCCCCGCCACGGCAGCCGGGCGGAAGCCGGTCTCGGCCGCCGCCTCGCGCACCAGCGGCGGCAGCAAGAATGTGTCCGGGCCGGCTCCGGCTCCGGCCACGGCCACGATCGACAGGAGAACCAGTCGAATCGCTCGGTCCACGCGCCTTACCTCCAGACGCCGGCGATCTCGGCGCCGCACTGTTCGCACTTGCCGTCTCGGAGTCTGTTCGCCTCGACCAGGAAACCGCGCCGGCGAATCACGACCTCGCCGCAAGCGGGACAGTAGGTGTGGTCGCCGCGATGCCCGGGCACGTTGCCGATGTAGGCGTAGCGGAGTCCGTGTTTGGCCGCCAATTCGCCGGCCTGTTCGAGCGTCGCGACCGGCGTGGGGGGCAGATGCATGAGCTGATAATCCGGGTGGAACCGCGTGAAGTGAATCGGCACGTCCGGGCCCAACTCGTCGGCCACCCAGCGGCAGAGATCCTCGAGCATCGCCCGGGAATCATTCAGCGTAGGCACCACCAGATTGACCAGTTCCTGGTGGACGCCGCTCCGCCCGATCTGCTTGATGCTGCGCAGCACGGGATCCAACTCGGCGTCGCAGACACGCCGGTAGAACTCCGGGCTGTAGCCTTTCAGGTCGATCTTGATCGCGTCGAGGCACTCGCACATCTCGGCCAACGGCGCCTCATTCATGTAGCCGCAGCTGACGAGCACCGAGCGGATGCCTGCCTGCCTGGCCAGGCGCGCGATGTCGACCAGGTACTCGGTGAAAACCGTCGGCTCATTGTAGGTGAAGGCGATGACCGGCGCCCGGCGATCGTTCGCGACCTGGACGACGTCCTCGGGCGGCACGAACCGTTGCACGCGGTCCTCGGGCCGGCCCTGGGACAGCTCCCAGTTCTGGCAGAACCGGCAGTGCAGGGCACAGCCCACGGTGCCGAGCGAGAGCGCCTGCCGTCCCGGCAGGAAATGGTAGAACGGCTTCTTCTCGATCGGATCGAGGTGCACCGCCGCCGGCCGTCCGTAGCTGAGGCTGCGCAGCACGCCGCCCTGGTTGAGGCGCACGCCGCACTTGCCGCGCCGGCCCGCTGGAATCAGGCAGCGCTGGGCGCACAACAGGCACCGGATCGTCTCGGGTTCCTGGTGCTCGACGCGGTCGCGGCCGGCGATGTCCTCCGGCGCGTGGCAGGCCTGGCAGCCGGCGGCGCCGGTCACGCCCGCGGCCGCTGCTGTTTTCGCCGAGGTCCAGTAGCGGGCGACCGGAGCCGTGCGCAGGAGTTCGTCCCAGGGACCGGCGGCGCGCGCGGCGCCCGCTTCGCCGCTTCCGGGCACCCAGCGCCAGACGCCTTTGTCGAGCACGAGACCAGCCGCGGCCAGACAGGTGCCGCAGCGCAGGATCTGTTGCAGGAACTGGCGCCGGGACCACGCCTCGCCTGCCATAAGATCACCTCGATTCCCGCCGCCGGGGCTGACACGACGGTTCTCTCGGCACTCTACCACAGCATCGCGGGGCGAACAACGGAGTCCGGCGCCGGCGCGCGAAGAGGCCGGCGAGGCCAGCGGGTTGAACTGGCGTCGGAAGCGATTTCTCGTCCGTGTCGGCTACGCCATCGGGTGGGGTCCCGCGGGATTGAGCGCCTCTCGGTGCACCCGACGGTCGACGATGCGGTACGTGTTCGGGTTGTTCTGCTGCGGATAGGTCGTGATGGAATAGCACTCCCGCTGGGCTGTGACCAAGCCGAACCAGGCCGGTCGCCCGGCGATGTCCTTGTTCGTCGCTGCGGGCAGCGGATCGCGATTCGGAGAGTACGGTTTGAAAGCACGCAGCACGCAGCCTGGATGGTCTCTGCGGAGGTTGTCCCACTCCTTGTGGACGTTGACGGTTGCGGCCGACGCCGGCTCCGTGGTGCCGATATGCGCGACGCGGGTCATTCCGTACCAGTTATAAACGACCATCCAGCAGCCGCTGAACTTCCCGGACAACACGTCGCGTCCCGTCAGTTCCTCCCAGGCGATCTTTCCCGGGGCGTAGGGAAGCCAGGAACACGTAATCCCATTGATGGTCTTGGTTCGACCTTGCACCGGCAGGAACCCGCCGTCCCGCTCGCCCAACGGTATGAAATGCTCCGCGGTGTCCCCGATCGTGACAATACGACCGACCTTGAACTCGTCGATGAGGCGCGCCATGTGACCGTCCTCCTCGTCCACCGCTGCATCTCCGGCAGCGTGAAACACGCGAAGTCCCGAGACGCCGGGAAAGGCATCTCAGCGACACAACGTTACCCTCCAGACGTGGATCGCCCGCAATCTACCATAGACGCTTGTTTGCTACAAGTCGGGAAGCAGGGCGGGCTATTGGCCGGATCATTCGTGAGGGGGCCGGCGGCTATAGGTCAAGTGATTGCCTGGCCACGTATTGTAGGCTCGATTGAGGCGGTCCGATCATTCCGGCTCGTCGTGATGCCGGTCGATTGTTATCTGCAATCTGCGGGGGATATTTTGAATTCGGCGTCGTCAGGCGCCGTGGACCGTACCGCAAAACTTGCTCTCATGCGTTCACCTTCGCAGTATATCGCCTTCACATGGACCGTAAACCAAGGACCATTCCATGACCGCGAAGACCAACTGGGAGCGCTTCTTCGACGCTCACGCCCCGAACTACGAGGAGAACGTGTTCACCAAGAACACCATGGCCGAGGTGGATTTCCTGCTCGAGGTCCTCGACCTTCCGGCCGGCGGCTCGGTGCTCGACATCGGCTGCGGCACCGGCCGCCACGCGGTCGAGCTTGCGAAACGGGGCTACAAGGTGACGGGGGTGGATCTGTCCGCGGCGATGCTCGCCCGCGGCGCCGCGGCGGCCAAGGCTGCGCAGGTCCAGATCGATTGGGTCCACGCCGATGCGACCGCGTTCGCGCTGCCCGCCAAGTACGACGCGGCCGTCTGCCTCTGCGAGGGGGCGTTCGGGCTCCTCGGCGAGGGCGACGATTCGATCGAACAGCCGCTGTCCATCCTGGGCAACGTGTCGCGCTGCCTGAAGCCGCAGGCGAAGGTCGTGTTCACGGTGCTCAACGGAGTCGCCATGCTGCGCCGCTACCAGAACGCCGACGTGGCGGCAGGCAGCTTCGATCCGCTCGGGCTGGTCGAGTCGTCGGCGATGCCGCCGCAGGCAGGGCTGGCCGCGATCGCGGTCCGCGAGCGTGGGTTCGTGCCGACCGAGCTGCGCCTGCTCTTTCGCCTCGCGGGCCTCGCGGTGCTCGGCATATGGGGCGGGACGGCCGGCAACTGGGGGCGCCGGCCGCTGGATCTCGACGAGATGGAGATCATGGTCGTGGCGCGCAAAACCGGAGAGCCCAAGTAGCCGGCGGGCTGGCGGCGCGGAGACAGCGCGCGACTGGCGCCCGCGCCCCGCGACAATCGCCGGTGGGCCGCGGGCCGCGCGAAGGCTATCTTCCGCCCATGCACCGGCCCGTGTCCCTGCCGCGCCTGCTGCGCTTCTGGCTGCCGCTGGAGGCGACCTGGCTCATGATGGCCGTCGAGGGCCCGTTCCTCGCCGCGGTCATCGCCCGGCTCGCCGATCCCACGCCCAATCTGGCCGCGTACGGCGTAGCCTACGCGTTTGCGATCATCGTCGAGGCGCCGGTGATCATGATGATGTCGGCGGCCACCGCGGTCGTGGACGCCCGGCCCGGCTATCTGGCGTTGCGGCGCCTGGCGATCGCCCTGAACGCCAGCCTCACGCTCGTGATGCTGGTCGTACTGGCGACCCCGGCCATGGGCTGGCTCCTGCGCGACCTCTTGCGGCTCACCCCGGAGGTGGCGCGGCTGACGGAACGAGCCCTGTGGGTGCTTCTGCCCTGGCCGGCGGCGATCGGCTACCGGCGCTTCTACCAGGGCATCTTGATTCGCGCCGGCCTCACACGCCGGGTGACGTGGGGCACGGTCACGCGGCTGGCGGCCATGGCCGCCGGCGCGCTGCTCGCGCGCGGCGCCGAACTGCCCGGGGTCATGGTCGGCGCGGTGGCGCTGACCTGCGGGGTGTGTGTCGAGGCGGCGGTCAGCCGGCTCATGGCCACGGGTCCGGTACGGCGCCTGGCGCCGGTGAGCCTGCGGCCGCAGGCGACCGACCTGAGCTGGCGCGGCCTGAGCGCGTTCTACTGGCCGCTCGCGCTGACGAGCACCATCGCGCTCGCGATCCATCCGCTGGTGACGTTCTTCATGGGCCGCGCGGCGGCGCCGCTCGAATCGCTGGCCGTCTTGCCGGTGCTCAACGCGCTGGTGTTCATCTTCCGCACGCCGGCCTTGAGCTACCAGGAGACGGCCATCGCCATGTTGGGCGAGGGGAGCCAGAACCGCCGGCCGGTGCTGCAGTTCGCCGGTCTGCTGGCCGGTTTGTCCACGTTGGGTTTGCTGGTCGTCGCCTGGACGCCGGTCGCGACGTTCTGGTTTGTCGCCGTTTCGGGCCTCGCGCCCGATCTAGCGGCGTTCGCGGTGGTTTCCTTGCGCATCCTCAGCTTGATGCCGGTGCTGTCGGTGCTGCTCAACCTGCAGCGCGCGATCCTCGTGCACGGCCGCGATACCAGACCGGTGACCGCGGCCAGTGCTGTCGAACTCGGCGGACTGCTCGCCATGCTCAGCGCGGGGGTGCTGGGTCTCGGCTTGGTGGGCGTGACCGCAGCGGCGATCGCGTTCATGGTGGGCCGTCTGGCCGCCAACCTGGCGCTGGTCGGACCTGCGCGGCGCGTCTTGCGGCGGGCGGTCGCGTGAGCGTCTGCGCGTGGTGCAGAAGCGGTGACGGGCGAGCGGCTGCGGCGACCGCTCGCGGCGCCGAATCCGTCCTACCTGACCACCCCGTCGTCCGCCGTGCTGCGTTCCTGTCGGCGCAGCCGCGCGAACATATCGCGCAAGTCGCGCACGCCGCCCCAGGTGAACCACACCACGACGATGCCGGACGCCGCGAACTGGATCAGCAGGAAGACTTTCCAGAACGAGATCCAGGCGGCGTCGCTGACGGGGCGCGTCAGGTTGACCACGGTGCCGGCGACGAAGACCGCGAACCAGCCCAGCGTCCAGGCCTGGGTCAGCAGGTAGAGCGCCTTGTCGCCGCGGGTGAATTCCTCGGTGAACAGCAGCAGCTTCATACCGCGGGGCAGCGGCGCCGCCGCGCGCATGTGGTCGCCTTCTGCTGCCCAGCGGCCGCGGTGCAACAGGCGGTCGAGGTCCACCGGCTCGCGCGGTTGCCGCCCCAGCAGCGACACCAGGGCGTAGACCACGGTCGACGCCGCCATGGCGATCGCCCAGAACACCTGGCCGTTGATGGGGAAGGCAGGGTCGTTCTGCTGCAGGACGATGCCGCCGACGGAGACCACGGCGCCCGTGGTGAGCGCCGCCCAGGCCGCCGTCCCGGTGCCGCGCCGCCAGTAGAGGCCGCCGATGATCACGGCGCCCGACCCACCGGCGAAGATCGCGCCGGTGATCGCGAAGAACAGGAAGATGTACTGGCTCTGCTGGAACAGCAGCGAAAAGAAAAAGACGAAGACGGTCACGCCCAGGATGGCCAGCCGCAGGGTTCGTAAATGCCCGCGCGGCGACAGCGGTCGGCCGCGCCGCAGCGGCAAGAGCACGTCCTGCACGAAGATGCTGCCCCAGGAGTGCGCGTACGACTCCTGCGTCGACAGGAAGCAGGCCAACATCACGGCCGCGAACGCGCCGAGCAGTCCTGGCGGCAGGAGTTGTTGCAGGACGAGCGGTGCGCGGAGCTGGCTGCGGATCGCCTCGCGGTCGATGCCGGCCAGGGTCTGGTCGACCTCGCGGGCGAGCGGCACGAAGTCGGGATGATGCAGAACGGCGTAGATCACCACCGCCGCGAAGACCAAGAACAGACCCTGGGGCATGCTCTTCCAGAGGGCGAGCGCCTGGCCCATCTTGGCCTCGTGCGCGGAGCGGGCCGAGGCGTTGTAGGCCTGTGTCCCCTGCCAGGACATTTGCCCGTAGATCACGCCGTACACGCCGATCAGGAAGTACCAGAAGTTGAAGTCACGGACGTGGCTGGTGCGGAACGGATTGATCAGCGACGCCTGCTCCGGCGCGGCGGCGAGCGCGCCGAAGATCTGGTCCCAGGAGATCGCCTCGACGATGAGGTAGGCGCAGAGCGCCACGAAGACGACGTTGATGAATACGCCCTGCACGAAGTTGGTCACGATCACCACGACCTGGCCGCCCAGGTACACGAACACCAACGCCACCCCGAGCAGCAAGGCCATCAGCAGGGGGAATGCCGGCACCGCGACACCCAGCAGCGTCAGCTCCGCCGGGATGCCGCAGTAGGCCAGGAAAAAGCGCACGCCGACGGCCGGGAAGATGCCGAAGTTCACGATGCCGGACAGGAACGCGATCAACCCGGCGAAGACGCGGAAGCTGCGGCCGTAGCGGCGTTCGAAGAACTCGGCCAGGGTCAGGCACCGGGTCTGGCGGAAGCGGTACAGCACCCAGCCGCTGAGATGGATGATCAATAGGACCACGCTCATCGACAGCGACCACCAGACCATCGAGAATCCGGCGACGTAGTTCATCTCCAGGTTGCCGATGATGGTGATCGCGCCGAGAGCCGCGGCGCCGCCGGCCACGCTGACGAGGTAGCGGCCGGCGGTGCGGCCGGCGGCGAGGAAGTCGGCCACGCTGCGCATGCGGCCGCGGCTGAGCCACAGCCCGCCCAGCATCAGCAGCATGATCGCGGCGATGGGGAGCCAGTCCAGTGGGGTCAGGGTCACGGCGCCTGCCGGACCGCGGTCCCGGTCGGTATCGTCATGGCTACCTCCGGCCAGAGGCTCGCGCGGTGGGAAAGGGTCGATTACCGCGATCTCGAGCCTAACACGGTGTCCTCGGAACGACAATCGCCGGCGGTAAGGATGCGATGGATCCGGGCTCATGGCTGTGCTAAGATCGACAGGTAGAACTTCCTGAAGGAGCGCCATGAAAGGCCCGCTCGAGGCAGCCAGCCAACGGTTGCGCACGGCGTTCGACCTGTTCGAGGCCGGCTGTGAGATGAAGCGTATGGCATTGCGCCGAAAGTATCCCGGCCTCAGCCAGGACGAAGAGCGCCGTTTGCTCGGCCAGTGGCTCCGCGACAAGCAGGTGCCCCTGGTGAACGTGCCGGGATTCCGGCTGCGGAAGGAGGACGCGTGACGCGCTTGGCGCGCATCCTGTTGGATCTGCAGCGGGATCTCGCCCGGCTCGACATCGCGTGGGCGCTGGTCGGCGGTCTGGCGGTCTCGGCAAGAGCTGAGCCGCGTTTCACTCGCGATATCGACATGGCGGTCGTCACGACGCAGGACACCGCGGCCGAGGAGCTTGTTTTCGCCCTGCGCCGGCGCGGCTATACCATCGCCGCCAGCGTCGAGCACGCTGCGACCGGCCGCCTCGCCACCGTCCGCCTGTTGCCGCCAGATGAACCCGAGAACGGGGTCATTGTCGATCTGATTTTCGCCAGCAGCGGGGTCGAACCGGAGATCGTCGCCGCTGCCGAAACGATGGAGATTTTTCCGGGCGTCGCCGTCCCCATTTGCAGAACTGCCCATCTAATCGTGCTGAAGATCCTGGCGCGCGACGATGAAGCGCGCCCGCAAGACCAGGTCGATCTTATGGTGCTGGCCGGTGAGACCAGCGCCGACGACTGGGACGAAGCGACCCGCATCGCCGAACTGATCACGGAGCGGGGTTATCACCGCGATCGCGATCTCGCGACGGCTCTCGTGGACCTGCGCACTCGCGCGCGAGCATGATCCTGCCGCTCGTTCCCGCCCGTGCGGTCCAGTTCCGGTAGTCAACCGTCGCGCCGGTCGAACGTCGCGCCAGTCGACTGTTGATTCGACCTCCCGTCATGCCGTAGGATGACCCGGTTGTCGCCTGCGCCCGCCACCCCCTGTCCCGAAAGGTGAACGCCATGGCCCAAGCCCCCAAGGACGTGATCGCCGGCCTGCCCGCCAACGCGCGGCGGCCCCTCGAAAAGGGCGAACGCTACGTGCCGGTGGTGCCGCAGGAGGCGGTGCTGGAGGTCACCAGGCGCTCGGTAAGCTTGGGCCTCGTCCTGTGCGCCGTGTTCGCGATGTCGGCCGCCTACGTGGCCTTGAAGCTGGGACAGGGCATCGAGGCCGCGATCCCCATCGCGATCCTCGGCATCGGCTACTCGAGCATGGCCAAGCGCCGCAGCACGATCCTCGAGAACGTCTTCGTGCAGTCGATCGGCGCCAACTCGAGCCACGTGGTCTCGGGGGCGGTGTTCACCATCCCGGCCCTGTACATGCTCGCGGCCGAGCCCGGCACCGGCGTCGCGCAACCGCTGGTCTGGCAGGTCATCACCGTCGCGTTCCTGGGCGGTTGCCTGGGCATCCTGTTTTTAATTCCGCTGCGCCACAACTTCATGGTCGAGATGCACGGCAAGTTCCCCTGGCCCGAGGCGACGGCGACCACCGAGATCCTGCTCTCGGGCGAGCGCGCGGGCGGCCAGGCGCGCGTGCTGGCGCTGGCGGCGGGGCTCGGTGCGCTGTACGACGGCCTGGTGTTGACCGTGCAGGCGATGGCCGAGCAGATCAACTTCAAAGTGGTCTGGCTCGGCAAGTTCATGGAGTCGCATTTCCTGAAGTTCGCACTCCTGAACAACGCGGCGATCGTGGGCGTGGGCTACATCATCGGCGTCAGGTACGCGGCGGTGATTTGCGCGGGGTCGTTCATGGCGTCGTGGCTCCTGGTGCCGGCCATCTACGCGATCGGCCGCCATGTGCCCGAGGTGCTGGCCCCGGGTATCATGCCGATCGGCGAGATGTCGATCGACCAGGTCTTCAAGTATTACGTGCGCATCATCGGCGTGGGCGGTATCGCGGGAGCAGGCCTGTTGGGCATATTGCAGTCGCTGCCCTCGATGATCCGTTCGATCGGCGCCAACCTCAAGGGCATGCGCAGCCAAGACCAGCGCGCCCGCGCCCAGGTGCCGCGCACCGACCGCAGCCTGCGGGGCTCGGTGACGGGCATCGGCGTGGTGATCTTCGCGATCTGCGCGGTGCTGTTCTTCAGCTTCGGCATCGGGCTCTCGCAGGCTTTCGGCTACGCGCTGGCGGCCACGGCGCTGGTGATCGTGATCGCGTTCTTGTTCGCGCCCGTCTCCGCGCGGGCGATCGCCATCGTGGGCACCAACCCGGTGTCGGGCATGACCATGCTGACGTTGATCATCACCGGTCTGGTGTTGTCGAAGATGGGTCTCTCGGGCGGACCGGGCATGTTCGCCACGATGATGGTAGGCGGTGTGGTGTGCACGGCGCTGGCCGCGTCGGGCGCTCTGGCGAGCGACCTGAAGATCGGCCACTGGCTGGGCGCCACGCCCGCGAAGCAACTCGCGCTCAAGTTCGTGGGCACGGCGGTGGCGGCGATCTTCTGCGGCCTGGCGATGTGGCTGCTGTCGCAGTCGGGCGACGGATTCGGCAGCCGGTCGCTACCCGCCCCGCAGGCCTCGGCGATGAAGGAGATCCTGGTGGGGATCTTCGGGACGGCGGCGCAACCGCTGCAGTGGTATCTGTTCGCCCTCGGTGTGGTGTTCGCCGTGGTCCTGCGAGTGGCCGGCGTGCCGGCGCTCGCCTTCGCGCTCGGCATGTACCTGCCGATGGAGATCAACACGCCGGTGCTCCTGGGCGGCATCCTGTCGTGGGTGGTGCAGCGCCAGCGCGAGGGCGTCGCTGCGGAGCTCGTCGAGGCGCGGCACCAGAAGGGGATCCTGATCGCCTCGGGTCTGATCGCGGGCGGGGCGTTGTGGGGCGTGGTGAACGCGGCCTTGGGCGTGGGGTTCGGGCAGGAGAAGATGGCCTCGCTGCACCTGCTGTCCGCGCATGCGTTCGACGGACCGCTGGGCGAGGGCATCGCGATCGCGGCGCTGGTGGCGCTGTGTTGGCTGGTCGTGGCGTGGGCGAAGAGGGGAGGGAGGTAGGAGGGGGTTAGAAAGCGACGAAGCGTCCAACCGGTCGTTCGTTCATGGCCGTGTTGGGCGACGACGATGTCGGTCTATTCGTGTCTGCGGGCGGGTTTACCAAGGACGCGCACGACGAAGCACGCACACAGGAGAAGCGAAGAGTCACGCTGGTTGATCTGGAACGCTTGGTGGACCTCTGGATCGAACATTACAGCCATCTCGATGAACCAGCCAGGCGGAGGCTGCCGTTGCAGCCGATCTGGTTTCTCGCCCCGCAGTCGTAGTGGGGATGATTGTTTCTCTCGGCAATGAGGTTTTGAGGGCAATTGATAACTGCTGCGGTGCAATACCACGGCAAGCCACGAAACACCCCACAAAAAGTTAAGGATAACCCCGTGAATTCAGGGCTACCAGTGATCCTCCTGCACGCCTTCCCCCTGAACTCCTCGATGTGGGCCCCGCAGCGAGAGGCGCTGGCCGGTCGCACCATTCTCGCGCCCGACTTCCCCGGCTTCGGCGGCCAGCCCAGCGCCGGTGCCGCCGATCTCGACGAATTCGCCCGCGCGGTCCTGCGTCGCCTGGATGACACCGGTATCGAGCGCGCCGTCGTGGTCGGCCTCTCGATGGGCGGCTACGTGGCCTTCCGTTTCTACGACCTCGCGCCCGATCGTATTGCCGCCCTCGTCCTCGCCGACACCAAGGCCGGCGCCGACGACCCAGCAGGCAAGGCCAAGCGCACCGATCAGGCCGCTCGCGTGCGCCGCGAGGGGGTGGGGTGGCTCCCCGACACCATGTTGCCCGCCCTCCTCGGCGAGACCGCCCGCCAGACTAGGCCGGAGGTTGTAAGCGCTGTCCGCAAGCTCATCGCCTCCGCCCATCCCGAGGGCGTGGCCCGCGCGCTGGAGGCCATGCGCGAGCGCCCGGATTCGACTCCGCTCCTGGCGGACATCGCAGTCCCGGTCCTGGTCCTGGTCGGCGAGGAGGATACCCTCACACCGCCGGCCGAGGCGCAGAAGATCGCCGATGGCGTGCCCGACGGCCGGCTTGTCGTGATCCCCGCCGCCGGTCACCTGTCCAACCTGGAGAATCCGGCGGCGTTCAACGCGGCGCTCGCGGAGTATCTGGGGTAAAAGGGAGATCGTTCGTGTTCGGCCGAGACCGGTAGGCTCGTTGCCGGTGTACCCCTTCAACTCGCTCCCGCTGGTGCCGGACTGATGGGAGTGATAGGGTCCGCGGGACCGACGCGCTGGGTGATGCTGCCCGAAGAGACTTCCGGTCGCAGACACCAACCACACAAAGGAGAACCCAATGGAACGCTGGCTCGGCAAGCACGCGGAGCTGCTCTACGCGGTCATGCGCATCGTGGTCGGCCTGCTCTTCGCCTGCCACGGGGCGCAGAAGCTCTTCGGCGCGCTCGGAGCCCGCGGTCCCGTATCCGACCCATTGCTCGTGACAGCGGGCATCATCGAGTTCTTCGGGGGCGGGCTCATCATCCTCGGCCTGTGGACCGGCTACGCCGCTTTCCTCGCGAGCGGTCTGATGGCCGTCGCCTACTTCAAGGGCCACGCGTCGGGCGGGTTTTGGCCGATCGTCAACCGGGGCGAGCTAGCGGCTCTGTACTGCTTCGTGTTCCTCTATATGGCCTCGCGCGGGTCGGGACGGCTGAGCATCGACGCGCTGGCGCGGAAGACGCGACGCGCTTGATCGTCAGGCGGCGGTTTGGTTGTTGCTGGCCGCGATGCCAGTCCTGGAACGCTCGCGGGGCGCCGTCGGGGCGCCCCGCGTTGGGGTGAGCACTGATGTGAAGGCGCGTTATGCGCCGTACGCTACCTGGTCAACGTCACCTTCTGGGTCGCCACTGCGTTGGGCCCGGCGAGGCGCACGAGGTACACACCGCTGGCCGCGCGCTGGCCGGCGCGATCGCAGCCGTTCCAGGACACGCTATGCTCGCCGGCGGGCAGGTAGCCGTCGACGAGCTGGGTGACCCGGCGGCCTCGCAGGTCATGGATCGTCAATGCCACGTGTCCGGCATCTCGGATCCGGAAGGCGAAATCGGCGCGGCGGCCGCCGTCCCGCGCGATCGCGGCGGCCACGAAAGTGACCGGCGCGCCCTCGGTGGTAGTCTGAGTCTCGCCGCCGCTGCGCACGATCTCGACGGTCGATTCGTCCGCGGCCGGAGCTTTGAGCGGCGGGGTCATCAGCTTGGGCAGGTACTGGACCTGGTATGGATACGGCGCGATGTAGATCAGCGAGTTGATCACGGCGTCGTTCGTGGTTCCCCACCAGTTGTACATGGCTGCGACGTCGGCGCCGACGCCGAAAGCGCCGATGTGCTTGTAGTTCTTGCCCGGTGAGAGGAACTGGTTGTTGCCGGGCTCAGCGATCGTGCCCAGGTTGGGATTGGCGTACTCGTCGACGACAATCACGCTGCAAGTGTTCTTGAAGAAGGTAGAGTTGCGGAATTTGGGCGTCGACACGCCGCTGATGTGGACGCCTTGCGAGTGTTCTGCGAATAGGCACTGGTCGACAAGCGGTGACGAATCCACGAGCACCAGGCCGGTGCCGCAACCCGTCATGCTACACGCGAGCAACGTATCGTCGGCGCGTCCGGTCATCCGCATGCCCACGACGTTGCCGGTAAAAACATTATTCTGTAAGTACGCACCGACGTTGCCGGCGAGGTCAAACCCCACCGCCGCGTCCGAAATCTCCGCATAGCTGACGATGCTCATGAACGGATGGGTCGAGTTCAGGTTGATCCCGGTCCAGTTGCCGGCGCCGGGCGCCGTCGCGCGCACGACCACCGGATTGCCCGCCGCACCGACGACGGCCAGGAAGCCGGAGCAGTTCAACTCGACCTTGGCGGGGTCGGCGCCGCCGCCGCCGAGGTCCACGACACCAGCCTCGATGAGCGAGCCCGCCTGCGCGAGCAACTTGCCGGAAGCGCTGACGACGAGGTCGCTGTTGAGCAGCACTTGGCCGCCGTTGATGACGACGTCGCCGTCGATGACGACGGCCCCGTCGATCTGCAGGCTGCCGCCCGTGGCGATCGAGAGTGTTTGCCCTTCGGCGATCACGAGCGTTCCGCCGTCCGCGACGGTCACCGAGCCTCCAGTGTCGATCACGAGGGAGGCGCTCACCGCGCCGGATATCGTCAACTCGCCGCCGACGCGGATTTCGTGCAGGCTGGCGTCGTTGCCATAGTTCGGACCTTCGGGCGATGCGGTGGCCACGGTGACCGCGCCCAGGGACGTGACGTGGAGGGCCTGGCCGGCCGGTACCCAGAGATCGCCGCGCAGCTCGTACTCGTCGCTGAATGCCACCACAGGGTTGACGACGCCGTATTGTCCGTACAACGCGTTGTCCTGGCAGTTGATGATGCCGAAGCCATACGCGTAGAGCAGGGCCTTCCAGGCGTTATAAAAGCCGTACTTCCAGTAGTAGGACCAAGGTCCATAGCTGGTCAGATAGTTGCTGGTGCGAACGGCGAACGTGTCGTCGGGCCGATCGCAGGCCGAAACGATGTAGTCGATCGTCTGGGCAGTCAGGGCGGCGCCGGTCAGGCCGCGCGCCGCGGCCACCGCCATGATGTGCGTCATGGACCCCGCGGCCAGCGGCGTAACGAACGAGCCGCTGTCGGTATAACCGCTGACCTCGAAATCGTAGGCGGGATTGTACTGGCCGGCTCCGAGCGCGGCTTGCGGGTCGGTGACCGTCGAGCGCCCTTCGTCGTCGTTCCACATCGCGGCGAAATTCACCGCCGCCAAGTTCACTACGATATTCGGCTGTTGCGGCGACACTTGCGGCGCTGACTGGTCGTGCTTGAAGAGCATCAGCGTTTTGTCACCGATGATCCGGTGTTCTTGCGCGACGCCGCCGAACGCCGGCGGCACACCGACCAGCAGCAAGCCGTTGTTGTACGCCTGGACAAATGCCTCGACCCGTTCCGGATTCGCCGTCCAATCTTCCGAAACGGACAGATTCCCCACCGCGGCGTTCCCGGTCATGGCGGCGATCATGTCAGCGATGAGAACGGCCATCGTCTCGTCCATATGGACCTGGGCCGGATTGGGTCCGAACCCGCGGAAATAGTCGGCGACGACTTCGCCGTGCGGAATGCTCTCGGGACAGTAGCTGAAGGCATCGCCCACGATGCCCTGAACGGGCGGATAGACGGCGTGGGTGTTCAGGAAGTCCAGAAACTCGGCCAGGCCTCCGTCCTGGTTCTGGGCGCAATCAGTACAGTCGCCGACCGGGCCGGGATTGATCATGTAGATAGGCCGCGAAGGGAAGCTGGTGGGTGAGATACAGCCCCAGTCGCCGGGCTGTGCCAGGGCGTCGGTTCCCGAGCCCGGTGAGATCAAAAAGACCGTGGCAAAGAAGACATTGCTCCAGATCGTGCGCATGTTGGACATCGCTGCCCCCTTTCCTGAAGAGCTCTTGGCGAACGCCGGCAACAGCCGCCGGCAACGGCAACCCGCGCTCTGAATCGCGTCCCGGTAACGTGGCGTTCCGGTCGCGTTTCTGGCAGCGCACGCCGTGTCCACTCGAACGATCGTTAGTCGGATATGTAAGTATTATCGTTTGTGGCGCGGGCAGCGTACGGAGGCGGCGGCTTTGCCCGGCAAATCCGCCGCCCTTTGTGCATCGCTAGTTCACGGACCGCCGGCCCGCAGATCAACGCTGTTGTTATCTCCGCTCCGGCAATTGCCGCAGCCGGACGTTGCGCCCAGGGAGCGAGGGTTCGTCACTGGCCGGCGTAGCCGCAACGGGTCTCGCCGCCGGCGCCGGCGCATTGAAGTATTGACCGGTCGACGGCACTTGGGGATGGAGCGATCGGAGTTCGTCTAGTGCCTCCGAGCTCAGCACCACATCGACGGCTGGTAGATCCGAAGCGTCGCCGCCGCGCAGGTTCGTGATCCAGTCCAGCGTCGGTTGCCAGGCCAGCATGGCGGCATCTTCGGCGGTGAACAAGTCGATGTGGCCGAAGTCGCGCCAGGCGTCATCAGGCCCCAGGAGCTGGACGACGTGGCGGGTAACTTCGGCGCTGCAGAGACGATCAAGCGTGCCGGCCATCGCCAGACCGCCGCCACCCGCAGCCTCCAGGCTCAACACCGGCAGATCGATCGCGGCCAGATTGGTCTCCCAGATCGATTCCTCGCAGTTGATCGAGTGGAAATCGACCCAGAGGTGGACTGGCGGATGCATCGGCGCCCAGTGGAGCCAGAACTCGGTGGCCATCAGACGCGTGGTGTAAGCGAAATCGAGCGGCCAGCCGTCGCTGTCGTAGATCCCGGCCCACCAGTGCATCGGAGTCAATGTGCTCGGGACAGCCGTGAAGAACAGGAAGACCTCTAGGTTTGTGAAGCCTTCGTAGAACGGTGACAGATCGTCGGGTTCGGTCTGGGCGAGGTAGCCGACTGCGGCGAGGAAACCGTCCGGGTCGTCGTCGAAGCCGTAAACACCGTCGTTCCAGAAGTCGACATAGCCGGTTAGATAATCGCATTCGTCTGCCTGCGCATCAGGGTCGTCGAAGGCGAGACCCCAATCGACCGGAATGAACGAACCGACGCTACGCAGGCCGCGCGGCATCTGCGTCTCGCGGTTGAGAAAGGCGTAGCCCATGATCGCGCCCTGGCTGTAGCCGAAGAGCGTCATCTTCCGCCACCCGTTGCCGGTGAACAGCCGCACCGTTCTGGCCACGGCGATCCCGGCGGCTATGTCGTTGATGCTCTTGTCCATGCCCCAGCCGGCGGCAAAGCCAAAGTCCTCGAGACCGGGCGGCACCAGCGTGTACGAGCTGTCGATGCCCCACACGTCGATGTCGTTCTGGGCCATGAACACGGCGAAGCCGATGTCGTCCGGCAAGAGCGGCGACTTGCGGCCGGGCAGGAAGTTGCCCACGAAGTCCTTACCCATGCCGTGCACCAGAAACAGCGAGTTCTGTGCCTTGATCGGCACATGGGGGCGACGCTCGCGCACGACGCGGTGCAGGCCGATCACGTCGAACTCGCCCGGCCCCACGGCCAGGACGATGCTATAGTGGACGATGTCGCCGGTGATCACCTCACGCTGGAAATCCTGGATGAAACCGCCGAAGCATTTCTCCAGCAGCAGCGCGAGTCGCGAAGGCAATGGGACGTCGGACGCGAACTCCCAACCGCTAGCGAGAACGATCTCGCCGGCGGCGAGATCGGGGTCGAGGAATTGATTGGCTAGTGGCGCCGTGCTCGTTGCCGGCGAGGTGGGAGTCTCATCGCGCCCGCAACCTACCGGCAGGATCACCGTGAGACAGAGCAAAGAAAAGCCGAGGATCCTGTGCATGGCTTTCTCCTCTCGTTGATAGCATTCTTGGAGTCTGTTAGCGAAACTGTTGGAAAAAATCTAGGAATCGATATGGCTGCGATACCGCCGCGGCGTTGCTGAACTCACCTCCTCGATCCGCCGCATCGGTTTGGGTCGAAGGGGATTCTACGGCGAACGAATTCCGCCTGTCAAGTTACCTGGTTTGTGGCGCGGGCAGCGTACGGAATCCCTTACCGCAACCGGAACGTCACCGGCATCATGACCCACACCTCGACCGGCCGGCCGTCGATCAGAGCGGGGCGCCAGACCGACGTGCGCGCGCAGCGGTCGGCAGCCGCTCGCAAGGGTTCAGGCCCGTCGATGACGATGGTGTCCTTGACCTTGCCGTCGCGGCCCACCAGCACGCGCAGGATCACCGTGCCCTCGATCTGCGCCGTGCGGGCCACGTCCGGGTACACGGGCGCGTCGATGCGGATGCGCACCGGTTCCTCGTCCACGGCGATGAACTCGTCGGGCGAGGGCGAGAGGTCCACGTCGATGTCGACGACGAGCGAGTCGCCGGCGCCGCCCTCGCCATAGCCGAGGTTGCTGAGCGAAACCGGTTCGAGCGCCTCGGCCATCTCGGCCACGGTGGCGATGGTCTGCACCGCGGCGCGCTCGTCGGCCACGGGCTCGGGCACGGCGATCGCCGGCGGCGGCGCGGCGATCCGCGCCACTTCCTGGGCCACGTTGATCTGCGGCACAGAGGGCCGGGCGATCGACGGTGGCACGCCGAGGTCGGTGTAGCGCACGATCCTCACCTGGCGCACGACGGGGGTCGGCTCGGGCGCGCGGCTCGTCCACCACTTCCAGCCGCCGAACACGGCGAGGCCGCACAGCAGCGCGATCGCGGCGCCCCAGGCGAGCCAGCGGGCGAACTCCCGCCGCAGCGGATGCTGGTCGCCGGTCAGCGGCAGCCGTGACGCGCTGTCGAGGTGGTAGGCCCAGGGAATATGCCGGACGCCGCTTTCGTTCATCGCACGGCCTCCAGCGCTTGCTCGTCCGCCGCGGCCATCGGGATCAAGCTGAACCGCTCCATCTTCGCGTCCTCGAGCGTATCCATCATGTCGACCATCGGCTCGTAGCGGGCGCCGCGGTGGATCTTCACCAGCACGATCAAGTGCGGATTCGCCTCGGCGTTGGCCAGCAGCGTCGGCGTGAGGTCGGCCCAGGTGATCGGCTCGATGCCGCTCTTGCCGATCTTCACGTAGAGGTCCTCGTCCTGGTCCACGAAGACGGTCAGCACGTTCGACTCGGGCACCTCGATCTTGGCGCCCGGCGCGGGCAGGTTGACCTCCATCGCCAGCGGCCGCCGGAACACCGTGGTGACCATGAAGAAGATCAACAGCAGGAACGCCACGTCCACCATCGGCGTCATGTCGATGCGGATGCCCGGCCGCTTCGGCTTGCGGCGGCCGAGAAGGCTGCGCGCTAGACCGGCGGCGCGGCTGGGTTCGGGTCCGGATACGTCAGCCATCGTCACGCTCCTGGGCGGCGGGGCGGGCACCGTGGCGCGCGGCCGCCGGTTCCTTGGCCAGGTCGGTCATCAGGTTGAACCGCGTCGTGTTGGCGCGGGCCAGGGTGTCCATCAGGTCGGCCATCGCGCCGAACGGCGCGTCGCGGTCGCCCTTGACGATCACCACCGCGCCGGGATTGCGGCTGCGCCAGTTCACGATCGCTTCGAGCATGTTGTCGAACGCCAGCTCCTGGATGTCGGTGGCGACCTCGCTCGAGATGAACACCTGCCCGGTCTGGTTCATGGTCAGGATGATGGTGCCGGAATCGGGCACGTGGATCTCCGACTGCGACAGCGGCAGGTCGACAGCCACCGTCTCGGGCGGCCGGAACTGCGTGGTCGACATGAAGAAGATCAACAGCAGGAACGCCACGTCCACCATCGGCGTCATGTCGATCTTGACGCGCGTGCGCCGGGTCATGCTCCAGACTCCTCGCGGTATTCCAGCAGTTTCAAGACCTCGTAGCCGGTCTCCTCGACGCGGTTGTTGAACGCGTCGACGCGGGTGGTGAAGTGGTTGTAGAGGACCGTGGCGATGATCGCCGTCGTCAGCCCGAGCGCCGTGTTCACCAGCGCCTCGCTGATGCCCAACGCGAGCTGCGTCGCGTCGGGCGCGCCGGCGCGGGACATGGCGTGGAAGGAGCGGATCATGCCGATGGTGGTGCCCAGGAGGCCGATCAACGTGGCGATCGAGGCGATGGTCGACAGCGCCGTGAGGTTCTGCTCGAGGTTCGGGCTCTCGAGCGCCGTGGCTTCCTGGAGCGCGCGCCGCGTCTCGTCGAGGGCGTCGTCGTTGTCGGCGTCCGGCGCCGCGCGGCGGCGGCGATAGCTCTCCAGGCCGGCGCCGATGACATTGGCCAGGCTGCCGCCCTGCTGCTTGCACGATGCGATCGCGGCGGCGATGTCGCCGCTGTGCACGGCGCCCTTGACCGCGGCGATGAACGACGAGACGTTGCCGCGGCCGCCCGCTCGCCACAGCACGATGAAACGCTCGATGGCGAACGTCAGCGCCAAGAACAGCAGGGTCAGACCGAGCACGAGCAGCGGCCCGCCCTGGCGGATGTACTCCGGCGCCGCCTGCCAGATGTACCACGAGGCGACCAGCGACGCGATCGTGATGGGAACCAGAATCGTGTTCTTCATCGCGGCTCATTCTCCTTTCGCGAGTTGCGTGCTTGTTCGAGAAGCTTGATCCCGCTCTGCAGCAGGGTGTTGCGGGGGTCGATCGCGCGGGCGCGCTCGAAGGCGGCGGCGGCCGCGTCGAGCTGTCCCTGGCCCAGTCGGGCGCTGCCGAGCCCGGCCCAGCCGTCGGCGTTGCCCGGTTCGGCGGCAGTGGCCCGGTCGTAGTACGCCGCCGCGCCGCTGTAATCGGCCTGGCGCAGGCTGCAGAAACCCAGGCCGCGCAAGGCCTGGGCGTGGTCCGGTTGCGCGGCCAGCACCTGGCGGTACTCGGCTTCCGCGCCGGCGTTCTCGCCGGTGGCGGCCAGCGCCTGGGCCAGCATCAGACGCGCGACGGTGAGGTGCTCATCGCGGGCGACCGCTTGCCGCAGCGTGGGGATCGCTTCGTCCAGCCGCCCGGCCTGGTACTGCGCGATCCCGAGATTCAGATAGCCGGACGCCGAACCAGGCTCCAGGGCGATCGCCCGCGTGAACGCGGCGACGGCGTCGTCGGTCCGCCCGGCGCGCAGGGCGACCACGCCCTGCTGGAACGGCACCTGGTGGAGTGTCGAATCGGCCGCGGCCGCGCGTGCCAACGTCGCAAGCGCGGCGTCGTATTGCTGCTGCTCGGTCTGCCAGCCCGCCAGCGAGAGCAAGAGCGCGACATCGAGCGAGGTCGTTGCGGACAACTCAGCCAGCACGGCCGCCGCCTCGGCCTTGGCGGCCGGATCGCTGCCGGCGATGGCGGCGCGCGCGAAGGCCAGGCGCGCCGGCTCCGCCGCGGGGTCCAGCGCGCGCGCCCGGACGGCGGCCGCCGCGGCCTGATCGTAGCGGCGCAACGCCAGCAGCGATTCCGTCAGGCCGAGCCAGGCGCTCGTATCGGCCGGCGCCGCCTCGAGGTAGCGCAAGTAGGTGCGGGCCGCGGCCTCGTGCCGGCCGGCGCGGCGCAGCAGGCCGGCGAGGTCGCCGAGCACGGGCGCATACGTGGAATCGACCGCGACCGCCCGCACGTAGCGGTCGTGCGCCTCGTTGAAGCGCTGTTGGTCGCGGTACAGGTTGCCGAGCTGGTGCAAGAGCGGCGCGGCGGCCGCCGCGCCCGGCGCGGCGAGCGCCTGCTCGTAAGCCTGGATCGCGAGCGCCGGGACGCCGCGTTGCTCGTAGACGCGCGCCACGAGTTGCGCGTGCTCCGGGTCGGCGGGATTGGCGTGCATCGCGCTGAGCGCCGCCGCCTCGGCGCCCGCGAGGTCGCCGCCGGCGAGCAGCAGGAGCGCGCGGCCGCGGTGGTACAGGTCTTCGCCGTCGTTGGCTCCGCGCCGCTTGGCGCCGCGTTCGAGCCGCCGGGCCGCCTGCGCGGTGTCGCCTGCCTCGAGATCGAGGAGCGCCAGCCCGTAGTGCGCCGGCCAGCTGTTGCCGTCGGCTGCGATCGCCTGCTCGAAGAGCAACCGCGCGTCGGCGGAACGGCCGCGCCGCAACAGAAGCAGTCCCAGCCCGGCCTGGGCGGCCGGCGCGCGACCGCCGCTCGCGGCGACGGCGAGCCGGTATTCCGCCTCGGCCTCGTCGAGGCGTCCCTGCCGCTGCGCGACGTGCGCCAGGCCCTGGTGCGCGTCGACGAGCCGGTAGCCCGCCGCGACGGCTTCGTCGTAGCGGGCGCGCGCCTCGTCGAGGCGGCCCTGCTCGAAGGCCTTGTTGGCGAGCCGCAGCGGATCGGTGTCCAGGGTATAAGCGGACTGGGCGCCGGCCGGCGTCCAGCCCGCGCCTGCGAGCGCGCCCGCAGCCGCGAGCGCGAGCAACAGGGCGATCATTCGCGGTGACCGAGTCGTCGAGGCCATGGCGGCGCTCCTGTTCGTGTCGAACGATAAGACCGGACTAGTCGCCGGGCGGTTCGCGGGTTACGACGATTTCCCGCGCCACCTGTTGCGCCGGCACCGCTCCGGTGCGCCGTACCTGCCGCTGGCCGCGGGCGCTGGCGAGGTGCGTCACGAACTTCGCGCCCTCGATGCCGCCGCGTCCCCGGCAGGCCGCATAGAGCCAGTGATACAGGGGATACGACCCCGTGACCAGATTCGCGTACGTGGGGTGCGCGGGGGCCCCGGCCAGACCGCCGCGCACCGGCCGCGCGACGTACGGGCTGTCCGCCGCCAGGCGCAAGCTGAACGAACTGACCAGCCCGCAGGCGCGCGGATCGGCGACCACGGCGTTGGCCACCGCCGCCGCGTCGGCTAGAAAGACCACGCCCGCGGCCGCCGCCGCGGCATCGTCCAGCGGCGCGGCGCCCAGGCGCTCGTGGGCCGCCTCCCACAGCCCGTCGTTGGGATCGGGCACATAGAGCCGCTCGCAACCGGCGGCGCGACCGGTGCCGAGCAACCGGCGCACGGCCGCCGTATCGAGGGCGGCGGACTCGCCGCCGGCGGCTGTAAGAAGCGCCACCGCGCCGATCGCCACGGGCACCACCACGGCGGTGTCGCCGTCGATCGTCTTGAACAGCGCCTGTTCGGCCACGGTCGGCGGCCGGTAGAGAAACGCGACGTCGGCGCGGCGGTTCAGCAGATCCTCGAGGGCCCGGTTCGTGCCGCCCGGATTGAGCGTGACCGTGAGCTTGGGATAGTCGCGGCGATAGTGCTCCACGAGCGGCGCGATGAGTTCGGGGGCGAGGTCCAGGCCGGCGATCGTCAGCACCGACTCGACGGCTGCCTTGCCGGTCACCAGCCGGCCGATCGCGCGCCAGTCCGGGGCGCCGCGCGCGAGAAACAGGACGGCGATGACGGCGACGTAGATCGCGAGACGGATCAAGAACCAGGTGCGGCGCCGCAAGCCCATCGGTCTTCGTTTTCGGTTGCGCCGGCGGGAACGCATCCTATAATCATCGCATGGTACCGCACGGCGATTCCATTGTTGGCGGTCGCTCCGCCGCCGGCCGGCGCTGGCTGGCACTGCTGTCCGGCCTGCTGATGGCCGGCCTTCTCGGTGCCTGCCGAGGCGGCGCCGGGCACGGGGACGAGGTCATGCCCGCCGTCTCGAATTCTTCTTTACCTCGTGATGAAACCGCTTTCATCGACAGTTTGCAAGTCCGGACTTTCCGCTTCTTCTGGGACCTCTGCGATCCCGTGACCGGCCTGGCGCCCGATCGCGCGCCGTCACAGTCGTTTGCCAGCATCGCCGCCACCGGATTCGCGCTGACCGCGTACCCCATCGGCGCCGAGCGCGGCTGGGTCGCGCGCGAGGCGGCGGCCCGGCGCGCGCTGCGCACGCTGCGCTTCCTGTGGACCGCGCCCCAGGGCGAGACGCCGGCCGGGACCTGCGGCGTGCACGGGCTGTTCTACCATTTCGTCGACGGCGCCACCGGCGCCCGGTTCGGCACGGTCGAGCTGTCGACCGTCGACACGGCGCTCCTGTTGGCGGGCGCCCTGTTCTGCCAGTCGTACTTCGACCGCGCGCTCGCCGCCGAGGACAGCCTGCGCGCGCTCGCCGACTCGCTCTACTTGCGCGCCGACTGGGCGTGGGCGTCGGTGCGCGCGCCCACGATCGGCCACGGCTGGACGCCGGAAGACGGCCATCTGCCCTACGACTGGCGCGGCTACAACGAGGCGATGATCCTCTACATCCTCGCGCTCGCCTCGCCCACGCATCCGCCGCACCCGCAGGCGTGGCAGGCCTGGACGGCCGGCTACCGGTGGGGCGAGTTCTTCGGCCAGGAGCACCTCGGGTTCGCGCCGCTATTCGGCCACCAGTACACGCACGTGTGGATCGACTTGCGCGGCATCCGCGACCAGGTCATGCGCGAGCGCGGCCTCGACTATTTCGAGAACTCGCGCCGCGCGACGCTCGCCCAGCACGCGTACGCGATCGCCAACCCGGACGGCTGGACGGGCTACGGACCGCGCCTGTGGGGTTTGACCGCCTGCGACGGTCCGGTCAACGGCACGTTTTTCATCGCCGGCCGCGAGCGCCGCTTCGCGTCCTACGACGCCCGCGGGGCGTCGTTCACCCGGGTGACCGATGACGGCACGGTCTGCCCCTCGGCCGCGGCCGCGTCGCTGCCGTTCGCCCCTGAGGTGGTGGCGCCGCTCCTGTTGGCGCTGTACGAGGACCACGGCGACCGGCTCTACGGCCGGTACGGTTTCCTCGACGCGCTCAATCCCACGTTCACGCTCGACGTGCCCGTGCAGCACGGGCGGGTCGACGGCGAGCATGGCTGGTACGACACCGACTACCTCGGCATCGACCAGGGACCGATCCTGGCGATGATCGAGAACTGGCGCAGCGGTCTGGTCTGGGACACGATGCGGCGCAACCCGCACGTGGTGCGCGGGTTGCGCGCCGCCGGTTTCACAGGCGGCTGGCTCGACGCGCTGCCGGAGCGACCATGAGCGCGGCGCACGGCCGGCGCGCGCGCGCGCCGCTGACCGGCGCGGTGTGCGTCCTGCTGGGCGTCGCGGCGGGCGTTCTCGGCGGCTGCGGCGGCCAGGACGGCGGCGTCACGGTGATCCGCTTCTGGGCCATGGGCCGCGAGGGCGAGGTCGTCAAGGAACTGGCGCGCGAATTCGAATCGCTGCATCCGGAGTATCGGGTCGCCGTGCAGCAGATCCCGTGGACGGCGGCTCACGAGAAGCTGCTGACGGCGTTCGTGGGCCGCGCCACGCCGGATCTGGCGCAGCTCGGCAACACGTGGGTGAGCGAATTCGCGGCCCTCGCGGCGCTGGTGCCGCTGGCTGCGCGCGTCGCCGCCTCCGAGACGATCGATCCCGCCGATCATTTCGCCGGCATCTGGGACACCAACGTGATCGACGGCGAGCTGTACGGCATCCCGTGGTACGTCGACACCCGGTTGCTCTTCTACCGCTCCGATCTGGTGCCCGAGCCGCCGGCCACGTGGGATCAGTGGCGCGCGACGATGGCCGCGGTGACGCGCGAGGGCGGCGCCGGCCGCTATGGCATACTGCTGCCGGTGAACGAGTGGGCGCAGCCGGTGATCCTGGGGTTGCAGGCCGGTTCAACGCTGCTGCGCGACGGCGCCACGCGCGGTGCGTTCGCCGAGCCGGAGTTCCGGCGCGCGTTCGCGTTCTATGTCAGCCTGTATCAAGACGGCCTGGCGCCGCCGGTGAGCAACAACGAGGTGGCCAACCTCTACCAGGAGTTCGCGCGCGGCACCTTCGCGATGTACATCACGGGCCCCTGGAATCTGGGCGAGTTCGAGCGGCGGCTGCCCGCCGCAATGCAGGACCAGTGGGCGACGGCGCCCCTGCCCGGCCCCGACCCGCAGACGCCGGGCGTCTCGCTCGCCGGCGGCTCGAGCCTCGTGCTCTTTCGCGCAGGTGAACGGCAGGACGCGGCCTGGCGCTTCGTCGAGTTCCTGTCCGCCCCCGCCCAGCAGCGGCGGTTCTTTGCGTTGACGGGCAACCTGCCGGCGCATCGCGCCGTCTGGAACGACCCCGACCTGGCCGGGCCGCGCATCGGCGCCTTCCGCGCGCAGCTCGAACGCGTGGTGGCGACGCCCAAACTGCCGGAGTGGGAGCAGATCGCCGACCAGGTCTGGCGGCGTGCCGAACAGGCGGTGCGCGGCGGGGCGACGCTCGACCAGGCGCTCGCGGCGCTCGACGCCGACGTCGATCGCATCCTTGCCAAGCGACGCTGGCTGCGCGAACGGGCAGCGGCCGCGGCGAACGCCGCGGCGGAGGCACGATGAGCACCGGCTGCGCACGCGCCCAGGCCCGCGCGGGCTGGCTGTTCATTGCGCCGGCCCTGTTGTTGTTGGCGACGTTCTTCGTCCTACCGGTCGTGGCGGGGCTACTGCTCAGCCTGACCGACTTCGACCTGTACGCCGTGGCCGATCCCGGCGCGGCGCGCTTCGTCGGCTTGAACAACTTCGCCGCGGTCCTGGCCGACGACGCGTTCTGGCGCGCCTTCGCCAACACGCTCACCTTCGTGCTGATCGGCATGCCGCTGTCGCTCGCGGTCTCGCTGGCGGCCGCGCTGCTGCTGGACCATCGCCGCGCGCGTTTGCGCGGTCTGTTCCGCACGGTCTATTTCGTCCCGGTCGTCACCACGCTCGTATCGGTCGCCATCGTCTGGCGCTACCTCTATCACCCGCGCTACGGTCTGTTGAACTATGGCCTCGAGCTGCTGGGCCTCGGCCCGATCGACTGGCTCGGCGATCCGCGCTTCGCGATGCCGGCGATCATCCTGCTCGCGGTGTGGAAGAACTTCGGCTACAACATGCTGATCTTTCTGGCGGGCCTGCAGACCATTCCCGACGAACTGTACGAGGCCGCGGCGATCGACGGCGCGGGGCCCTGGCAACGGTTTCGCCACATCACGCTGCCGGGCCTGGCGCCGACCGCGCTGTTCGTCGGCGTGACCACGCTGATCGGGTATTTCCAGCTCTTCGCCGAGCCGTACGTGATGACCCAGGGCGGGCCGCTGGGCGCCACGCGCAGCCTCGTGCTGTTGATGTACGAGGAAGGGTTCCGCTGGTGGCGCATGGGCATCGCTTCGACGGTCGCCGTGTTGCTGCTGGTGATCACGGTGGTCGCCGCCCTGGTGCAGCTGCGGCTGCAGCGGAGGCCGACATGACGCGGCGCCGCCTCGAGACCGTGTTGCTGCATGCGGCGCTGCTGACGGTGGCGCTCGTGACGCTGGCGCCGCTCGCGTGGATGGCGTCGGCGTCGTTCATGGCGCCGGGGGAGGCGAACACGCTGCCGCCGCCGCTGTTGCCGCGCGCGCCCACATTCGCCAACTACACGGCGTTGTTCACGCGTTTGGACATGTGGCGCAATTTCTTGGCGAGCGCCGTCATCGCGGTCACGGCCACGGTCGGCTCGATCCTGGTCAATTCGCTGGCCGGCTATGCGTTCGCCAAGCTGCGGTTCGGCGGCCGCGACCGCCTCTTCGGCAGCCTGGTCGTGGGTCTGGTGGTGCCGGCGCAGGTGGCGATGCTGCCCTTGTTCCTGCTCTTGCGCGAGCTGCACCTGGTAAACACGTACGCGGGCGCGCTCGTGCCGTACCTGGCGAGCGTCTTCGGCATCTTTTTGATCCGCCAGTACACCCTGAGCGTCCCCGACGAGCTGCTCGATGCGGCCCGCATCGACGGCGCGAGCGAGCTGCAGGTTTTTCGACTGGTCGCCCTGCCGGTGATCAAGCCGATCCTGGTGACGCTCGCGGCGTTTACCTTCCTGAGCGCGTGGAACGACTTCATGTGGCCATTGATCATCCTGTCCGACAGCGCCAAGCACACGCTGCCGGTGGCGCTGGCCAATTTGGTCGGCGAGCACGTGCAGGACACCGAGCTGATGATGGCCGGTTCGTTCCTGACGATTCTGCCGGCGCTCATGGTGTTCCTGGTTTTTCAACGCACGTACGTGCGCGGCATCATGGCGGGAGGGATCAAGGGGTGAAAGCGCCGGCGGCGGTCCTGGGCTTGCTGCTGCTCGTGGGTTGCCGCGCCGATCAGCCTCCGGAGGCGCTCGGCGATCCGGCTGCCTGGACGGCGCACCCGGCCGATGGGGTCGCGATGCAGCTGGCCGCCGACGGCGCAGCCCTGCGCCTCGATTTCCATTTTGCCGGCGGCGGTTGGGCCATCGCCCGGCGCGAGGTGGATCTCGTCCTGCCGGCCAACTACGAGTTCCGCTTCCGGGTGCGCGGCGCCGCGCCGGTCAATCACCTCGAGTTCAAGCTGAGCGATCCCAGCGGCGAGAACGTCTGGTGGCATGTTTGGCGCGACGTCGCCTGGCCGGCCGACTGGCAGTGGTACCGCGCGCGCAAGCGCCAGCTCGTGTTCGCGTGGGGGCCGCAAGGAGGCGGCGAGCCGGCG
>Ga0334887_1001114_pt1 | contig 36973 bp, 33 predicted proteins | sample GraSluR1_MG_10_FD_207217 | JGI IMG/M metagenome (GOLD analysis project Ga0334887, IMG submission 207217) | Sludge microbial communities from methane-producing bioreactor in Wageningen University, Netherlands - Granular Sludge_18_07-R1 | ecosystem: Engineered > Bioreactor > Anaerobic >...
CGGCGGTACTTCGATCTTACAGGAGTTCGGGAGACCGGCTCAGTGTCGGCGCGTCGGGTGGCTCTTCAGGTCCGCGCCAATGGCTCTAACACTCCGCGGGGGCGGCTCAGTTTCGCCGTGTTTTCCAGAAAACGGCATATGATTGGAGCAAGAACTACTCGAAAAATAAGGCGTTGCTTCAAATGCTCGATGGATATTGGAGCCAGTTCAGTTGGGCTTGGGCTTCCGTTACGTGTATTCTCTGCATAATTGCGGGAGCACTTCACGCTTGCCAAACGCAAGAGTATTTTTGGATCGGTGCGATCATTGCGAGTGTGCTGTTCTATTGCTATGCCCTTCCCCTTTGGGCTCATGCGATTATTCCTATTAAGATCAACGTCAGGTTGATTGATTGGATTTGTTTGCCTCTGGCCATCGCAATGAAAGGAATAGGACCAAACCTTTATTTGGGGGAGTTTATACGGGGCAGGTTAAGCGGAACAAATCGTGTAAGATATGAAAAAGTTGAAAGATAAGGAGAATGTGTTGATGTGTTGAGCGCTATTCCCTCTAAAGTTGAGTATGTTAGGATAATAGTAACTAAAAGATGTAATTTGAGATGCTGTTATTGCCATGAAGAGGGTGTCGCCGCTAATGATTTGCAGGAGCTTCCTCCAGAGGAAGTGATTCTTCTGTCTAGGATTGCCTACGATACTGGCGTGAGAAAATTTAAATTAATGGGAGGTGAACCCACGCTCCGTGAAGATCTGTCAGTTATTATCCGGGGAATCAAGCGTTTTTCGGAGCAGATAGATGTTTCAATGATTTCAAACGGCATTTTGATTAAAGACTTTGCGGATGAGTATAAAGGCGCAGGGATAGACAGGTTTAATATATCGCTTCATGGATGGAATTCGGAACGATATAGGAAGGTTACAGGGGCATCTGAGAGCTGCTTGCAAAAAACGAAAGAATCGATCCTGTTTCTTTTGGAAAGAAAAATGCTTTCCAAGCTTAACTATCTATTGTTGAAGGGCCAGAATGAGACGGAGTTTCTCGATCTCATCAAGTGGACAAGCCAATACAACGTAAAGCTTGATGTGCTCAACGTACTCTATAGCTCGAAAAACGAGAGAGTTTTCAAACCTCTTTTTTACTCGTACGCGGAAATATTTGATTTCATAAGAACGCAATGCAAGGTGGGCTCTGTTAGGCTTGTAGAGAATCCTTTTAATTTGCCGTCAACTCAGGTGGTATTAAGAAATGGAGGAATTCTTAATCTTAAAAACTATCCTCTGAATAAAGAAATGCCGTTTCGTTCCTGTGCGGGTTGTGCGGAATTCGCTTACTGCATAGAGGGGATCAAAGCAATAAGGCTGACAAATGAAGGAAAAATAAAGCCATGTTTGTTCAGGCAGGATAACGAGTTTGATTTGTCAGCATGTGTAAAGGCCGAAGGCTATCAAGGGGCTGTGAAAAGCTTTTCAAACTATTTAAGCTTGCTATGACGAAAAGGGCAATCTATGAAAATAGCTTTTATTTTTTGCAGTATTGACGATGTTTTTAAGCGCTTTCCATCAGGTGCGTTTACGCTGTATGAATCCAACCCTCCGATAGGATTGGGAGCTTTAGCATCCATCGCACAGGAGATGGGACATGAAATAAAGGTTTTTGACCAGCATGTTCTGAAATATGAGAACGAGGAGCTGGCAAAAGCGGTTATAGCCTATCGCCCTTATGTGATTGCATTTTCGTGTACGTCGTTAAATCTGACGAATACGGAAAAATGCTTAATCCATGCCAAATCTTTGAACGAAACGTTCTTTAGTGTAGTCGGCGGTATCCATCCGACTTTATGTATCGAAGAAATGCATGAAAAGGGATTGTTCGACGCCATAGTGGCGGGCGAAGGTGAAGAGGTTTTTTCCCATATTCTCAAGCAACTGGTGTTGTATGGAGAGGTGGGAGACGGGGAAATCGAGGGATTATGGTTAAAAAATCGCGGGTCTCAAAATGGTGTCGCGGTTTTGCGCGCGATCGATCATCCGATCATAAGCCGAAAGGCGCTTGAGATTTTTCGGTACAAGAATAAAGGAGCGCTTCTAGAGGAGACTCCGTGTTATTCATTATTCAGCAGCAGAGGTTGTCCTTTTACCTGTAGGTTTTGTAGCAAGCCTTTTTACCATAAATTATATAGAACGCGTGATGTTGCATGCGTAATAGAGGAAATACAGTATCTTATCGCTGAATTCGATGCAAAGGCAGTGAGTTTCCGTGAGGACAACTTTACGGCAAAGCTTGAGCATGTTTCTGTTTTTTGTCACAGGATGATCGAAGAATTTAACGGACAGTTTCCTTGGGAGTGTGAAAGCCGGGCGAGTTTGCACAGAGATGTCTTAGAATTAATGTACAGGGCGGGATGCAGGGGGATTTGGAGTGGAATTGAAACGATGGTGCCAAAATGGCAGGATTGGATCCAAAAGGGTTTGACAGAGGAGGAAGTTGTTGCCTTTTTTAGTGATTGCAAGGAGATCGGCATCAAAACGGGAGCGCTCTTCATGTTCGGTTTTCCGGAACAGACACTTCAGGAAATTGAGCAGGATATACAGTTTGCTTTGTCGCTGCCTGCGGAATTTCGTTTTTTCCAGTGTTTGGCTATATTCCCGGGAAGCCCCCTGCTCCCGTTTTACACGGCAAGCAGGTTAAGCGTTCCCATAACACCTAATGTCCAGCTTGCTCTTATCAAGGGCAAAACTCTCGAAGATATGTTGGAATTGGAGAGATATATTAATGCCAGAGTGAGTAGCCCTCGAAATGATTATAAAGGATAAACAACGAAGTTTATTGCCCTATTAGAAGTTTTTTGGAATAAAGGAAGTTGCTCATGTAAGGTCTTTTTATTGTGTTTTCATGCCGAGAGGGATTAATGATTGTTTCTGTCGAGGGCTTTAAGGGCGTAGGGAAAACGACTCTGATTGCAGGGTTGAAGGCGGAATTTCCACATTTTCTTTGTACCACCGGAGAACAGAAGCTGCAGTGCTTGAAAATGAATCCATTGAAGGAGGGCGATGCCGAAAGCAACTTTTATTTTACTCGAAGAATTCTTGTGGCTTATTTTTCTGATATTTGGGAAAGACGCACGCCGGGGCAGACGATTATTTTCGATAGAGGCCCTGAAGAATTGGAGTATTTCACGCTGCACTATCCAAGACAACTTGGTTGCGACTGGAATGTCGAAAAGAACTTAAACCGCGAGTTGGATGTTTTAAGAAGAATGAAAAGTGATTTGATCGTTTTTTTAGATGTCGAGGAAGAGGTTCTTTCTCAGCGGAGAAGAAGTGCTGCAAAAAAGAGGAGCGGCGATGCTGGTACGGATCTTCTCAACTCAAAGCACATGAGGAGTTTTTTTGAGAGGCTCCCTTGCGTTCGTTTTCTTGACACAAGCAGTCTGAATCCCTGCGCTGTAGTTGATGCGGTCAAAATTTGGATACGGTAGCAAGGGCAAGGCGGATACTGTGTTTGAACTGCGTCCTCTGCTGCAGAAACCGGAGAATCTAGGAGGAAGCATGGAAGCTTCAAAGTTGAACGACATCAAGGGCGAATTGGAAACTGTGCTTCTGAAGGATCTGCCTTCCTGTATTCTTCTGGCAATGGCACGGGAGAATCTCTTGCGTTCTCTGCTTCCGGAGCTGGTGAACTGTATCGGATTCGATCAGCACAGTCCGCGGCATCACCTGGATGTTTTCGAGCACACGCTTGCTGTGGTAGACGGCACCCCACCCGACCTTCTTGTTCGCTGGGCTGCGCTGCTCCACGACATCGGCAAGCCGTTCTGTTTTTCTCAGGATGAAGATGGAGTCGGTCATTTTTACGGCCATGACCGCAAATCGGCCGATATGGCAGTGGATATTCTGGGGCGTCTAGGCTATCCGGAGGAGTTTGTCCGTAGAGTATGCAGTTTGGTGTACTACCATATGACGCGAATTTTCTTTCATACGGAGCGGCCGGTGCGAAAAGTAACTCAGAAACTTGGAGAAGACGACGCGGAGCGACTGATGATACTCTTCAACGCTGATCTTAGGGCACACGCGCCGGAAAATTCAATTGAGGAACCGGTGCTTTTTGAGGTGATTTATCGCCGTCTTCAGGTGAACGAACTGTAACTACTGGAGTTGTTGGTTTTCGAGTAGAAAAAACGCCTGTAGTAGCTCCTGTTAGAGCGTAATGTTGCTGAAGGAATGCTGGATTGTTAATTAGTTGACTTGCAACAACTATTTGTAGCAATTCCTGATTAAGGGGGACAGAAAAATGGAGGTTATTTCTCTATCTTCTTGGGTTGCAGAGTACGAAAAAAATGAAATTCGTTTTGAGAAGACATTTAACAATAAAAAACTTAAATTAAAGGGTATCGTGAGTAGTATCAGTGAGTTTTGTGATGATAATAGTACCGCATTTGTTGTATATCTAAGGGATGATTATTCTACTGTTTCTTTTCTATTTAGCCGAAGTCATGAAAAGACTATTTTAGAGCTTAATTGTAATGACGAGATTGTAATTCAAGGAATGTTTATTAGTATTCATGATGATCTTTCTTCTGGTCTCATCCTGCATGATTGTGAAGTCGTTCGCTGCATGGACGAGTAGAACACTCTTATGCCATACAGTAGCGTATTTTGCGTAAGTTATATGCAATCAACGGAGGAGATGTCCTATGTTCGATCCTAAAAAATTCACCACGCCGCAGCCGAAGCCGCTGCCTGTTGTTCTGTTGCTCGACGTCAGCGGGAGCATGTCCGGATCAAAAATCGATAATCTTAACAAGGCTGTCGAGGATATGCTGGACACTTTTGCCCAAGAAGAAAAGATGGAAACCGAAATACTCGTGTCCGTGATCACTTTCGGAAGTCAAGTTGATTTACACCTCCCGTACACCAAGGCCTCGCAGGTGCGGTGGCAGCGATTCCAGGCCAGCGGTTCCACACCGATGGGAACGGCGTTTAAAATGGCCAAAGCGATGATCGAAGACAAGAACACAACCCCTTCTCGCGCATATCGGCCTACGATCGTTCTTGTCTCGGACGGTCACCCTACGGATAGCTGGAAAGAAGCGCTGAAGGACTTCGTCTCGACAGGTCGTTCCTCGAAGTGTTTTTGCATGGCAGTCTCGATCGGTCATGATGCGGATGAGGAGGTGTTGCGCCGTTTTATCGCAAACACACCGTTTTTGGCTCAAAATCATCCTAACAAGGTTTTTTACGCCGAGAACGCAAGTCAGCTGCATGCGTTTTTCCAGAAGGTGACTATGAGCACTCTTCTGCGAACTCGCAGCAGTGCTCCTAATGATGTTCCGGCAGTACCTCCGGATATTCAGCTGGATGGTGGTAGCGTCAAGCCGAACGTGTCAGGAAGCGCATCCGATGATGATGGATATTGGTAAAACGAAAGGGTTTGATCCGAAGGCTTTTACTACTCCGGTCACTAAATCGCTTCCAATTTTTCTATTGCTGGACGTTAGTGGAAGCATGAAAGGTGAGAAGCTGGATTGTTTGAATCGTTCAATAAACGAAATGATTCTCAGGTTAAAAGCTTTTAAATCTGAGATTAGGTTTTTGATGGGTGTTCTTTTGTTTGGCTCAAAATCTTCGATTTTCCTGCTCCCGACTGATATAGAAGAGATTCGTTGGAGAGGTGTGTCGGTAGATCAAAGCGCTTCTTCAGGACGCGCTGAAAAGGGGATTACACCGATGGGGGTAACATTTAAAGACCTGAAAAGCATTATCGAAGACAAAGAAATTACCCCGTCTCATGCTTATCGCCCTTTGGTTTTGTTGGTATCCGATGGCAAACCAAATAAAGGATGGGAAGAACCTCTTCGTGCTTTAGTCTTAAGCGGAAGATCTTCCAAGTGCGATCGAATGGCAATGGCAATAGGAAAAGACGCAAATCATGAAGTCTTAAAGCTTTTCGTAGAAAACACGGGCAATCCTGTTTTTCTTCCCCAAGATGCATCCGGGATACAAGACTTTTTTAAATTGGCAACTATGTCGGTGACGATGCGAACTCAGTCGAGGAATCCTAATTCCCTGCCATCCATTACGGATTTTTCCCCGAATAGCAGTAGAAAACTGGATGTTTTCTCGTATGAAGAAGATTTTTTCTGATAAGAGGGAGATTTGACATCGCCTTGATTGAAGCTAAAGCTTGAACGTGGAGGGGAAAAAATGTCACAGGCTATCGGAGATCCTGACGAGCTTGACCGTTTTGCACAAGCATTGGCGCAGTTCATAGACGCTTTGCATGAAGCGGTCAATGGTTTGAACCATAGTTTTTCCGCCCTTGGGGATACATGGCAAGACCAAAAAAGGGCGAGTTTCGAAGAAGAATACAGCGCGCTCTTGCAGCAACTTTCATATTTTGAATCAAACGCATCCGAGCAGATCCCGTATCTTCACACCTTGGCAACACGCTTAAGGGACTATTTGCAGAGTTAAGGTGCGAGATGATGCACGTATCGGTCGGACAAGTTGAAAACCTTCAAGAAGCGGTTGCTGGCCTGCAGGCGAGCTTTGACATGATGGAGAACGCCTGTCAGGCTCAGATTGCCATGGCTGAGGCACAGTTGGTCGATGTGCAGACAGAGGCGGAAAACAGTGCGCAGATGCTTGAATCGGCGATGAGTGTAGAGACCGAGGCAATTCAACACCTGCAGTCGGCTCAGGAGCAGCTTTCCTCAAGGCAAGAACGCATGGTATCGGCTGCTTCATCCCTTTCAACTTGCGAAGGAAGCGGGAGTTACGATGAAGACGGAAACTATGAGGAGCCGGATTGCTCTTCTGAAAGCGGTGAACTCTCCGAGGCCGAGTCCGCCGTGGAAGAGGGAGAAAACGCTGTCGCCGACGCCCAAAACGCGCATGAAACGGCCAAAGAAAATCGAATGAGAATGGAGCAAAGAAACGAACTCGCCTGCAGATCCCTCCAAATGGCAACCCAGCTTGCGGAAACCGTGAGGAGCGAATGTTCCATCAGGCTTGCAAGTGCGGCACAGCATCTTGAAACGGGGAAAGCCCGCTTGGCAAATGCAGAAGCAGCCCTGAACGCGTATCTCGACGCTGACCCGGAGGCAGCAAGGTTTTATGCTTGGCATAAATGGTCTCCTGCGCCCGGTACAACGATTGGCCCGAAGGATATTCACGAAAGATTAAATCTTTCTGTCGAGCAGATGGGCTTTTTTTTGGAGTATCTTGCCGATCGTGATCCTGCGTTCCGGATCAAAGTAAACGAGTACAAAAATCAGCTTGACGCTGCCAAAGGACCTGCGGAAAAGCATGCTATTCAGATCAAAATACGCCGCAATCTGAGCGGTTATTGCGGCGAGAAAATTGTGGAGCATTCGCTAGGTCCTCTTGGACATTCGATTGATACCCAAGCCCGAACCACTTTTGAAGACGGCAGATACACAAAAACGGATCTGATTATCGGCAATCTCAAAGTACCAGTCATTCTTGGCCGAGGCGAAGGAATGAGCGCTCCGGCAGGAGGCTCTATCGCCATCGAAGTGAAATGCGGCAAGGCTTCATACCTTTACTCTCAAAAAGACCATATGATTTTCCAGTCCGGGGGACATCAGCATGCGGATGCGTCGATGACGGTATGTACACGCGATGTTAAAGATTTGCCCCGTGATCAGGAACAAGAACTGCGGGACGATCTTCGGAATGCTGGTTCGCCGTTGATAGGCATGCTCCCTACAAAAGATGAAATCGATAAAGCCTGCTGGGATTTGGTGAATCGATCGAGTGAAACTAACGGAGGGAACCATGAGAATTAAAATTGCCCTGGTGGAAAACAAGCACGTTGATGAAGCACAGGAACTTTCCGTTGAACTTCAGGAGGCAATGGAGGCCGGTGAAATGCGGGTCGTTGACAAGACGACAGAAAGGCTGCTTTCGTTCGCCGATGAGATGTATGCTGCTGATCTTTCGGAAGAGTCCTGGAGGATTTTTCTGGAAAAAATACGAATGAGCGACGAGTATTTTCAGGCTGAGTATATTTTGAAAGCAACGCAGATAGAACAGGTATTAACATGTAATTTAATTGAAATATTTCCGCAAATTATTGCTATTGCTGAGTATGCGTTGAAAACTGGAGGCGTTGTTCTGCAACTACCTTATGAAGATGAGGTGGAGAAGGATGTTTGATGATCTATTCAACTTGTCTTCCCGCCACATGGGCATTTTTTCCGATACCGTAAGGGACCAGTTTGGCCAGTCCATCATTTCGGATGTTTTCGAGCCGATGCTCCAGGATATTTCAGCCCTTCAGCAAATGAATAGTCTTTACCAAAGCGGAGCATTGGAAATTGCGCAACTCACAAGCGATCTTTCTTCGATGGGAAGCGCAGGGAATGACTAGTTCTCGAAGAACAACCGACTCCATGCCAAAACGATTGTTTGATGCTGTCGGAGCGTTGAACAGAACGATATGTTGCATGAGGGAGAGGGTAGCTTTTATCGAGCAGGACTATTCCGGCGATAGACTGAAGAATGAAGATTATCGAAACCGCAAAGAGCGTCTTGCCGAGGTGGCGAAGGAGTTTGAGAAAACATGGGTACAGGCTTTGAGGGAGCTTGACGAGCTTTGCAGAAGAGTGCGGCGCAGGCAGCCTCATTTGAACGAGTTATCTAACGAGAGTATAAACTCGGGCGTGGAATTTCCCGATGCCTTGGCCTTCGGGCGCATGCGGCTTTCGTATCGCAGCTGGACGGGATATGTGCCGCGCCTTATCTCTTTTCCCTTTAAAAAGTCTCTGTGGCTGCCTGACCAGAACACGGGGCAGAGGCTGATTCACCAGTTGTTGCTTCGATTGATGCACTGCATGCCTGTTGGCAATATCGAAATAACAGCTGCGGATCCTCTGCGCCTGGGGACATCTCTGGATCCTTTTCTCCCTCTGCTCAAAATGAGGCGATTGTTCCCCGATCAGCGTCTTTTGACCCGTGCGGACGAGCTGGAAAACGCATTGGCTCGCCTGTTGGACTATGTTGAAGATCTGCTTCAGAAGAAATTCAAAGGCGAGATTAAGAACTGGTCTTCCTATAATGCAGTTGCTGGCAATAGTCCGCTCGCATACAAGCTGCTTCTCCTCTTCGGGGTGCCTGAACAGTTGACTGACAAGGCTATATGGTTTCTTTCCCGACTTTTGGAGCATGGACCTCTCTGCGGGGTGCTTCCGATACTGACGATTGACGAGGAGCGAGTCGAAGATCGGAAATACACGGATCTGTGCCGTGCAATAGAAAAACATGCCAAAAAAATGGACGCAATGTTCTCTTCCGAATTCCTAACTGCGAATGTTTCGGAAATCGCAATCGCAGAAGAGGAGGAGTTTTGGCTTGGTCGGTCGGATTTGTCGGCTTTTCTGCAACGCATCTACGAACGATACGAGACGAGTTCGAAATTCAGCAAAACTCTGACAGATATCTGGGAGTTTTCTAGTTGCTGGGGGCAAAATTCAATTCGCGGCCTTCAAGCCCCCGTAGGCTGGAAAAGCGATGGCGAGGTAGTATCATTTTCAATAGGAGGAGTGAATACAGAACATCATGCTCTTCTGGCTGGACGCTCAGGATCCGGCAAGTCGAATCTGCTGCATATCCTTATCCACAGTCTGTGCCACAACTATCCGCCGTCGGAGTTGAACGTGTATCTTCTGGACTACAAGCAGGGCACGGAGTTCAACATTTACGCCTCACCTCCTCTTCCTCAGGCAAAACTGGTTGCTACGGAGAGTGATCCTGAGTATGGAGTGACGGTTCTATCGCACTTGACGGGTGAGCTTGAGAAAAGAGCGAGGGAATTTAAAGAAAATGACGTGCGAGATTTTTATGAATATCGTGAGATTGCTCGTGTGTTGCTGCCGCGCATTCTCCTGATTATCGACGAGTTCCAGATTCTTTTTTCCGAAGGGCGGCAGGTAGCCGAACCAGCGGAAAAGATGTTGAATCAACTGTTAAGGCAGGGGAGAGCTTATGGCATACATGTGCTGTTGGCGACCCAGACGCTGAAAGGTATTCAGTCCCTTTCCATGGGGCAGATGATCAGTCAGATAGGATGTCGAATTGCCCTTGCATGCAGCGAAGAGGACTCCGCTACGATTCTCGGCAGCAGCAATTGGGAGGCCGCTAAATTGAACAGCCCTCCGGAAGGCATCATCAATAATTCAAACGGCGCGAAATCAGCAAACGAGCTGTTTTATATTCCCTTTGCTGACCGAGAGCTGTGCAAGGCGCATCTTTCCAAAATTGAAGAGGAAGCGGCGCGTCGAGGAGCACGTTGTTCCACGAGGGTGTTCAACGGATCTCGTCTCCCGGATATTCCCGATTCTAGATGGTTTCAATCGAATGGCGGGGAAGATGTGCGTCTGTACCTGGGTGAACATCTTAGCTTCGAAGCAGAAATCCTTTCGGTGCTCCTTCTTAACAGATCGTCTTCCAATCTCTTGATAGCTGGATATAACGATTTTATTCATGATGGGTTGCTCGCGTCTACAATTTTGAGCTTGGATGCAGCAGCAGCAGTTGATGAAATCCTCTACTTCAACGGTCGCTCGATCACTCCCTTGGGAATCCCTGGTTATGTTGATGCTCAAATCAGGAAGCCCGTCCAAAAAATCGACAGTCTTTCTTCCCTTTCTTCTTTGGTTGATCTGGAGTTAGCCGAACAAGAGAGAAGAGTTCTTATTATCGATGGGTTGGACTCTGCAAAAGAGCTTCATTCAGGTCCATCGAGCTTTCGCCCACAAAAAAAGGAAGGCCCTCCTTCGGCAGAAGAAATGGTAAAAAAACTACTGGAGGACGGCCCTCGGAATGGAACATTCGTGATCTCGTTCGCGGACAACTGGAGGAGGTGCAGCGCATCATGCAAAGATCTCCTGAGCTTCTTCGAACTGCGTGTCGGTTTTTGCATGAATGAGGATGATGCCGGTCTGTTTACTTCGGGAGGGATAGCAAAGCTAAAAGGGCTTGAAGCGGAAAATAGAGCGGTTTTTGTGAATAGATTGCGAAATCAGTTGAGTTGGTTCCGCCCTTATGTGGGCAGGGGGGTAGAATTTTGTCCCGCAGATGCTTGATTCAAATAACTCAAACTGGACCTTGAGGGCGATTGCATTGCGGTTTGTCACTTGTATGCGAGCGATCCCCCCGGATATGTGTCGAGCAACAGTCCGACTGTGGGTTGATGGCAAGAATATCGTCGGTTTTCTGGCTGAAATGAGTATCCTCTTTTGGTAGATGTATTTGAGTAAAAAATAACCGCCTATTCTGTGATGGGAGATGCGAAATGAATAAAGACCTCTACATTATTGCAGACGTCTCCGGAAGCATGAATGAGATGGGGAAGGTGTACATTCAGACGGGCTTGCTGCGCTATGCGGCCTCTTTGCGTGTGCTCGATCCAAAGTATGTTGATATCTCCATTCGTTTTTTTCAGTGGAGCGATTCAATTTCCGAGATTGTTGTTGAAGATGGGGGCGTTGTGCCCTTATTGACCTCTAAAGGAAGGTCCGATCTTACATCTCTGTCAACCTTTTTATCCGAAGCCTTGAATTCTAGTCGCTTTTTGCGGGTGCTCCTTCTATCGGACGGATTTTTTTCGAGTTTGGATTGCGCTGGTTTCTTAAAAGAGATGAACCTTTTTTCTAATTTGATGTTGCGGACAGTTGCTGTAGGTGCTGATGCCGACCACGTAAGATTAAAGAGTATCTCATCGAATAAGGAGGTCTTTCTGGCTGAAGATATTTCCACTGCGATAGATTCGATAATTTGGACAAGCGAACATGGCGTCTCATATCCGGAGTCTATTCATCAGATACGACGAACACCGCCGGTTAAATCCGAGGAGGACTGGGATGTTTGATTTTGTATGGCGAAGTTGGGGTGGCAGTGTAACCGGTCCTTCGCATTTGAAGAACGGTCTTCCTAATCAGGATTTTTGGATGGCTCGCCGGTATAAATGGGGGAATGTGCTTGTTGTTTCCGATGGACTAGGAAGCAAGCCGCATTCGGACCATGGGGCCAAAGCAGCTTGCCTTGCCGTTATTGAAGCTGCAAAAATCTACCAGAAAAATAAACTGGCAAAGATAGACAACATCCTAAGGCTTATCCATGCTCACTGGCTTGTTAACGTAGCCCCGTTCTCTCCTGAAGACTGCTCGGCAACCTGTCTTTTTGCCATCGGAATCGATGAATCAATCACCTTGGGACGTCTTGGGGATGGAATGATAGCCCTTTGTAGTGAATCCGAAAACGATTGCATTGTTTTAACTGATAGTAAACAAGGCTCCTTCTCGAATTATACATTTGCTTTATATCAAGAGTTTAAGCCGGATCAGTGGGAAACGACCACAGTCGAGAGCTCGAAGTACAATGCCGTCGTGCTATGCACAGATGGAATTTCTGACGATATCCTACCGGAAAGACAAGTACTCTTTGCGTACGAGCTTCACCGTAGCTATGTGGAGATGTCTCCTAGAAGAAGAAAAATAGACGTCATAAGATGGCTCGAAGACTGGCCGGTACCGGGACACTCGGACGACAAGACGATTGCTTGTCTGTTTAAGGAGGCCTCAGATGAAGCAATATGTAGATGAATACCAAAACATCCACAAAACAAGCAAGCTGCTGGGGCAAGGGGGGCAAGGTATCGTTTTCCGTACGCAAGACCCTGATTTGGCGATTAAGCTCGTAACCGATACAGAAGGCAACCCCCTAACGGACGAGAAATCCCTGAAAAAGTATTTTCAAAGGTTTAAGCGTGTTCGCCTCCTCCCTCTCCCTGAAAATCTGAATATTTCAGTACCTGCTGCGCTCCTTCAGAGTGATGCAGGATACGTGATGCAACTATTGAGTGACATGGTTCCATTTAGTTGTTTTTTCCCTGACGGTAAGACGGCGAAGGAAATAACCGATGAAAATATACCGAGTTGGTTGTCGGAGATTCCGCAAACAGAGGCGAAAAAGATTGTTCATTACTGTATGACCGGAGGGCTTAGACGGAGGCTTATAGCGCTTTATCAGTGCGCATCAATTTTGGCGCGGTTGCATGGGAACGGTTTGGTTTATGGGGATGTCTCTCCGAACAATATATTCGTTTCAAAGAATGTAGAAGACTGCGCGGTCTGGCTTATTGATGCCGACAACATAAGATTTGAAGTCACGAGAGGGGGCGGCGCTGTTTACACGCCCAAATATGGCGCCCCGGAAATTGTTCAGAATAAAGACGAGGGAAGACCTTCGAGCGATTGTCATGCATTTGCCGTAGTCGCCTTTTATATCTTATCGTTGATCCATCCTTTCTACGGAAAAAAAGTGGACGGTACTGAGGAAGGAGATTGGGCCGATGAAGAGAATGCAGGTGAGGATGCGGAGGAAAAGGCCTATGCAGGGCTCTACCCTTGGGTTGATGATCAGGAAGACGATTCCAACTCGTCGGAAAGTGGCTTGCCAAGAGCCCTTATACTCACCGATAGAATGAAGGTTTTGTTCGACCGTACGTTTTCCCGTGGCAGGGTAACACCTTCTGCGCGGCCTGCAATATATCATTGGCCTGAAGCGTTGGCTCAGGCAGCCGATGCCACGATTTTGTGCCCCTGTTGCGGAATGAGTTATTATGAACTGCAGAATTCTGATGCGCCAAATCAAAGATGTCCTTACTGCGAATCCTTAAAGCCAGAAGTACTCGTATTTGAATCCTATCGATGGAACGGGGACGAAGAACCTTTGGATTTCCCTTGCTGGCGTTTTGTTCGGGAAATCGATCAGCACAGCGTCGTCATGATACCGCGACGAGTCCTCGGTGATTTTCATATGCAGGATTCCGATATCGAGGAATTGCAGGTCATCGTATCCGCAAAAAGCATTCTGATAAAAAAAACGGAACGAGGAATGCTTAATTTATCGATTGCTATGGATTGTAAAGCGGGACACTCCTTTCAGAATGTCTACTCTCAGTTCAAAATCGACAGAAATCCTTCTGAGACTCGCTTTTGGTTGTTTGCAGTTCTCAACAGCCCTCGGTTGATTCTTTGTTCGATTAACGGAGGTGTGGAATGAAGTTAACTGACATAAAGGCGGATATATCCTTTGAGATTTGGGTGAGGCCGGAGTTCGAAGGAGATTCACTTGAAACCGGAGTGGGTTTTATTAGCTTCAGTGATTATGCCGGACATGTGTACAATTTCAGGGTTGGAGGGAATCAATCGAAAATTGTATTGCGGGATTCGTCATCGGCAATCGACCTCAACTTTCATCTAAAAAGAGGTTGCGCTTGCTTAGCCGAGATTCTGCAAGTAGCAAATGACGGCAGTGCTCTCTTGAAGATTCTCTTCTTTTACGGGGATATTATCGAGCTTGGTGACATAGAAATAGGCATTGATGAGCGAATCGAAAAGACTGCGAAAAAAAACGGCATTCGATTCAATAAACCCAATGATCTTGGGCGAGTTCTCGCGGAAAAATGCAAAATCACAGTGGGCGGCGAAGACTTTTTTTTGCTGATGAGAGGACCTGCCACGAATGCTGATTTCGAGATCGAAAAAAAAACGGAAGATGATGACGCCTCGACTAATGAAGTCATAGTAGGTGAAAAGTACCGAGCTTTTTCCATCTGTGGTGAACGAGTGCGAATTCCTGTTGAAAGGCGTAGCATTGATAAGACAAGAAATATCTTTTTCGCGACGAAAGTAATATTTACAGACAATCAGAAGAGTGAAGGGGCTTTATGTTTGGCACGAGGCTCTGTCGGGTTCTCGGATTACACGAAGACAGGCGGAATCCGTGCTTTGGCTGCGGGAGCCATGAACCTGCTGAGCAAGGAAGCTGGAAGTTATTTAAAACAATGGGATGAGTATGGGGCGGTTGAAGGGGAGATGCTGCTGTCAAGAGCAAAAGCAGTCGGAAAGATAGTTTTTCACACCCCAGAGCGTACTGCAAAAGGGGTAAAGCTTTTTGTTTCTCAGCCTCCTGAAGGGGTTTCTGAAGGGGATGTGCTAGAGATTACATCCGAAGAGCCGTTGTATATTCGGAGACCTGAAATTACCTGGGAAGAGTACAGTAAAGTGTTAAGCGAGGAATTCAAAAGTAAAAAAGAGAAACGCGGTAAGGAGAAGGAGAGAGATGATCGACAAGGTTCTCTCTTCGAGCCCGCCCCTATTCTGAGCATGTCGAAAACAAGTATTGAATTGGAATTACAGGCGATTCCTGATGATGGAATGTTCTTAATACTTTCTATAAATGGAGATAAAATTCAAATTGAACGGAGAATGCGTGCAAGGGCGGCTATTCTTGAAGGGCGCAGTGCAAATCCGCTTCTTGGTTTGATAATTGAGGAGGGCGGAGTTCTTCCCGATATACAGCGCGTGACAAAGCTAAAACCCTTAACGCCATTTGTGAAAGACAAAGTGTTCAAATACTCTCCTACTGATAGACAGGTGGAGGCTGTTTCAGTGGCGTTGAATACACCTGATATCGCATTGATCCAAGGACCTCCCGGAACAGGAAAAACAACTGTTATAACCGCTATCCTTGAACGATTGAACGAAGAATATAATAAGACCAAATCGATACGAGGGCAAATTCTGGTTTCCGGATTTCAGCATGATGCTGTGGAAAATATAGTTTCAAGATTAAGCATCAACGCCCTTCCAGCGGTAAAATTCGGTAAAAGGTCTTCCGAATCTGAGTTTTCGGGAGATGTGACTACGGAGAAAATAAACCAATGGTGTTCGGATGTGGCTGGGAAAATACGTCAAAAGAATCCTGAAATCGCACAAACCGAAGATCAACTAAGGCTGTCGGAGCTTTTTTGTGCGTATGCTACTTGTCCTTCAAAAAACAATACGATTGATCTGGTTAAACGGATTCTTGCGTTGCCTCGAAGCGTGATAAGCGAAGAAGTCGAAAACGAGGCGAAATGTATAATGGATTCACTACAGACGGAGTTATGTCCAAGCGGTCCGAGCATGCTCAGGCTGGCTCGTTCATTGCGAGTTACCACAGTTGGATTTGAGGATGATGGCCCTGCAAGAGCGATCGATCTTTTGGAAAAGCTTGAGGATCGGTTATCGATTTTCGACAAGGCAGTACTAGAGAGAGCGGGGCGCTGGCAGAAGGGTAATCCTATTGATTTTCTTACGGAGCTGAAGGCCTTAAAAGGGAGACTGCTGTCGATACATACTCCTTCACCTGAATTCAGAGTGGAAAAAACCCGCGAGGATGTCCTTAAGCTATCGGCGACCGTGTCCAAAATTCTTGATAGTTCTTTGCAATCAGCCAATAAAAAAACCGCAGTATTAGCGGACTTTTTGCATGAGCTTGAGGACAATCCAGGTGGTGTTCGCGAGGCCGTCGGGGATTACAATTTTGTTTTCGCTGCAACAGTACAGCAATCCGAAGGAAGAGAGATTCGGAGCGCAAAAACTAAATCCGATGAAGACGTCGTAAAATACGATACTGTTATTATTGACGAAGCTGCCAGAGCTAGTCCGCGGGATTTGCTTATTCCGATGTCTCAGGCTGAAAAAAGAATCATTCTTGTAGGAGACCATAGACAGCTTCCTCACTTGATTGACGAAGAAGTTGCCAAAGTGCTTGAGGGAGACTCCTCTGCGGGTTCCAAAAAGGAAATCGACTTTGTAAAAAAAAGCATGTTCGAGTATCTGTTTCGTCGCTTGAAAAAATTGGAGGAAAAAGACGGCATCAAGCGCACTGTTACGCTTGATGCCCAATACCGCAGCCACCCTCTTTTAGGAGATTTCGTCAGTGATAACTTCTACAAACGATATGGGGAAGATTATCGATCCCCTTTGCCCGAGAGTTTTTTTGAGCATTCGCTTGAATCTATTGAGGGCAGTCCTGCCGTGTGGATCGATGTTCCGAATAGTCAGGGGAAAGAGGAGGTTTTGCCAAGCCATAGCAGGAGGCGTATAGCTGAGGCGCAGTCTATTGCTAAGCAACTGAGCGAATGGATTAACTCTACTCAAGCTATAGGGTTGAGTTTCGGAGTGATAAGCTTCTATAAAGCTCAAGTATTTGCTGTTTTTGAAGCTTTGGCGAAATATGGAATTTCGGAGAGAGCGCAGGATGGTGCATGGCAAATATCCCCGCAGTATCGTTTTTTGGATGGCTCGCAGGAAAGATTAAGAATCGGAACCGTTGATGCTTTTCAAGGAATGGAGTTTGATGTGGTTTTTCTTTCGGTTGTCAGATCCCAAAATGCTAATAGTCGTAAAAGTAAAGAGAAAGAACACGACATGAGATTGCGAAAGCTTTTTGGCCATCTGATGTCGGAAAACCGCCTCTGCGTCAGCATGAGCCGACAAAAAAAAGCCCTCGTTGTTGTTGGCGATGCCGAGTTTGTTAATACACAAGATGCATTTGATGCAGTTCCGGCTTTAAAGAACTTTTACGATTTGTGCAAAAGCAGAGGGGTGGTTATGTGAGTTGGAAGCCAAATGATCTTCGGCCCAGAATAATCAGCATTCCTGCCCAGTTAAGCGGCATAGATATTGCGGTACAACAGAATATTCTCTGGCCTTGTCATGCATTCAGTGTATCTATTCCACAAAAGAAAAAAAGGGGGTTGAATATTTTCGAGGAAGTGGTTTTGAGAATGGCTGAATGCAATCTAAACGACAAAAGGAATATCGCTGAAGTTCTTTGCCTTGACGTGGATTTGATCTCGTTCATCCAGAATCGTCTGCGCCATCTTCAGCTTGTGGATGACCGATACGCTCTCACTAAGCATGGATTGGAGATTCTTGAAGTCTGGCGTGGAGATACGAGGGATGTGCTTGATTATGTCGTGGGCACTGTTTTTGTCGATCTGCACGTAGGCAAGCTTTTGCCGTATGTTCATCTAGGCCAGCTTAAATTTCAAGGCGTTAGGACAATTGAAGGAAACGGTAGAGTTTGCTTCAATGTGGGGACCACTGGAAGAGAAAGGAACGTAAATGCAAAAATCCTTAGTCCTTCGAGTGAGTCGTCTTTTTCTATAGTTCCTGAGTCGGGAGATGTAGTAAAGGTTATCAGAGAATTTAAAAAGAGAAGCAGACAGCAGGCTTTTTTAGGACAAGGTGAATCCGTGACTCTTCCATACGTACCGATGGCTGAAGCGATATCGATCCATGAAACTCCCCAGTTAGTATACATGCATTGCAATGTGATCGTTCAGAAAGGAAATACAGAAATTCTAGTGACGGATGGATGCGGCTTCGGTTTTTCCGAGATTTTTGCTAGCTACCTCAATCATAAAGCAGATGAACCATCTTGGGAGTGGTTTCGCGGGATAAAGAGCAAGGGGATTGTCGAAGAAATAGAGTCTTCCGATCAGACCCATGCAAGGCAGAGAAATATCGGTTGGAAATATCCTGAAGTTACCAAGCGGATTAAAGAATCCCAAGAGACACTCCGTGAGCTGAGTACGTTACCCAAAACAGACTCTGAAGAGAGAAGCTACATGATGAAGCGTCAGCGAGTTTTAGTGGCGTTTTATGAGGCTTTGGAGTGGGGGTTGAGGTATGTAGTTAAATACCATCCTGTTTATGAGTGGGAACAAATTTTTTCTTCTCAAAACTATAAATACAATGAAAAAATACTTGGAAAATTTGCTGAAAAGATTGGGCTCTCGCTCTCTAAGTCGAACTCAGCGATTCTGCAGATTAAAGCCGGCGCGATCCGACAGGTTGAGCATGGCTGCGTTGAGTTGCAACCTCTGCTCGCTTTGGCGATTGCTGGCGCAGCGACGAAGTACAGGCAGCATCCATTTCATAAGCTTGCTTCTAACTATCCAGGGTTTTTGAGTTTTGTGCTTCAACTCAAACGTTTACGAGATCCAGTAGAGCATGGTTGTATAAAAGACTTTAAAGTCGAGTCCGATTTTCTCTCGAAGACCGACGAAGTGCTTACGGACGTGATGATAATACTCTTGTCGGGTATCGAATCTGAAATACAAATTGATAGGTTATCTAGTGCTGCTTATGAGAACGAGGCAAATCAGGCGCATTTAAAGGCGGAGGTTGCACTAGAAAAAATATTTGGATATGTTTGCTTTCGAGGGCTTCCGCATGAGATTAAGGAGCTGCTCACTCGTCTTGAAATAATGATGAGCAGATATTCAGAGGATCAATCAATGGAAGTGATAAAGACACTTGCGTCCTCAATTCAGTTGGCTCTTTTTGAAGGAATTGTTGCTCGTCTCATATTTTGCGCAAGGGAAGGTGCTGTCGACAGCATAAAGGATGTGGCGATTAATAGAACTGTCGAGTTTGGCTTTTGTTCTTCACGTAACGATGTGCCAGAAGAGCTTCGTACAGTGCGCAATGAGCGTGTACAACGTGCTGCCCAGGGGCATAGCACTACGCTGGGGGCAAGTCTGCTTGCCCTCATTTTTCTATGTTCAAACGCTGAGTTGTGTTCTCTAAAAGAAGCAGATCCTAATATTGTTTTATTTATAGCTCATCTTATAAAGCTGCGTGGACATGGCAATCAAGAATTAACGTTTTTTTCGAAGGATGAATTGGAGACATTGAAACGGGAATCGATGAAAAAAATTAAAACCATATTGGAGATGGCGACATGGCATGGTTTGGAAAAAGCGATGAAGAGTTAAAAAGATGGCAAGGAGAGCTGGAAAACAAGGAAAATGAACTTGCACAAAAAGAGCATGCTTTTGAGGAGAAGAGTAAATCTTTTTTAAATCAAGAGAGAGCCGCAAGAGAAACGCTGGAACGTCTCTCAAAAAGAGAGTCTGTATTGTTTGAGCGGGAGCATCTGCTTGCACAAAGAGAGGTCGATGCGAAAAACAGTTTTGTAAAACAGCAGCGAGAAGCTTTTAAAGAGGCGATTGAGACGAGACTGGGTGATTTGAATACGATGACGGAAGAGCTGGGGAGAAAGCAGGAGGAGATCGAGAAGGAGTTCGCTAAATTAAAGCAGCTTGAAGGCGAGCTTTCCCTCAGAGAAAGAAAGGTAAAAGAGGCAGAGATAAATGCGGCGAATGGTTTTGCAGACCAGAATAAAACTGCCTTACGTGAATTGGAGCGACGTGAAAAGATGTGCAAACAGCTCGAAGGCGATCTGAAAGCACGCGAAGAGGAAATCACGAACAAGCAGAGGGAATATATAAAAAAAAACGAAGCGCTTCGTGTGAGGGAGATTCATATTAAGGAGTCCGAAATTGCCAGAGAAGAAGGCTTTTCGGAGGAGCGAAAAAAACTGGACGAAGAACTTTTTCAGAAACGAAGCGACTTTCTAAGGGAGTTGTCGGAAAAGCGAGAGTCCATGTTCGAGGATCTGGAAAAGACGATTATGGAAGAGAGAGAAAGGCGTGCGCTTGCTCTTCAGAATGAGCTGGATGCTATTCGCCAACAAGAAGAAGCTGCAATTCAAAAAGAAAAGAACGAATTGAGAACGCTCAAGGAGAATCTTCTTTTTGAGCAATCTCGAATAAACGAGCAGAAGGAAGATTTAGAGTTTCAAAAACAACGTATGCGATCTCGCAAGGATGTTCTGGATGAGAGAGAGGCGAACTTGGGTCGCGAAGTAGATGTGAGAGTAGAGGAGCGAAAACTGTCCTTTGAGCAGGAGAAAGCAGCGCTCCAAGATGAAATTGCGCGCGTCAGGGAATCCATAAAAACAAGCAAAGAATTGGTTTCCAACTTTGAGGATCTGAAATCCAAGCTTGGAAACGAGGATCCTGCTGTTGTGTTGCTGAAGCTAAAGACTTACGAGGAAGAAATAAAGAGATTGCGAGATGAATTGGCAACACGTCCCACAAGGGAAATGCAGGACTCGTTTGATAGGATCAAAGCAGAGCAAGATGGTTTACGAACAGCTTATGAACGCCTCTTTGAAGAAAACAAGTTGCTCAGAGAATCAGCGCGTGCGCAGTCCGATCTGGAGGTTCAAATTGCAGAGCTGTTGGATAAAAACAAGTCCTTACAGCGAAGATTCGATTCGGTAGATGCGGACAACAATAGACTGAACGAAGAATTAAAGCGTCTGCAGGCGTCCTATGAACGTGAACAGGACAGGGAGTCGAGAATTAGAGATATTGAAACTCCTTATATTCAGAGAGAGTTGAGAAGAGCGGAAGAGAACGCTATCACTGAACTTCGGTGGTTGGATGGAATTAGTGCTTCCTGTGTGGATTACGGCTTGAGATTTCCTCGCAGAATTTTGCATGCGTTCCACACTGCGTTAAAAACATCCGAGTGGTCTCCTATTACCGTATTGGCTGGCGTGAGCGGCACAGGAAAATCGGAATTACCAAGGCTGTACTCCCATTTCGGCGGAATGGTTTTTTTAAGTCTTCCTGTACAGCCAAATTGGGATAGTCAGGAATCCATGCTCGGATTCTTTAACTCTATTGATAATAAGTTCGACGCTCAGCCCGTCCTTCGCCTGTTAGCCCAGAGTCAAAAGACGAAATCAGATGATTATCCGTTTGGGCTTAAGGATGTTATGTGTCTGATTTTGATGGATGAGATGAATCTTGCTCATGTTGAGTTGTATTTTGCAGATTTTTTGAGCAAGCTGGAGCTGAGGCGGGGGCGAAAGGGAAGTGAGGTTCCTTGTTTAGAAGTGAAGCTCGGCGCAGGAATTCAACATTACGACCTTCCTTTAGGAAGAAACATCCTTTGGTCTGGAACCATGAATCAGGACGAAACAACAAAGGCCTTATCGGATAAGGTTTTGGACCGTGGAATTGTAATCAACTTCCCTCGTCCAACGAGTCTTGAACGGCGCAAACAGCTTAAACAATTAGCTGAAACCGTTCCTCTGCTTTCCCGCAAGACATGGGAGAGTTGGTGGTGCAGGGAAAGCAAATTCAGCGATGAGCAAATTACGCCGTTTAAAGGTTTTATTGAAGAAATGAATCTGTCTTTGTCGAAGGTTGGCAGAGCTCTTGGGCACAGGGTATGGCAATCCATCGAGTACTACATGTCTAATTATCCTGAAGTGATGGAAGCGCATAAAACTCAGAATGACGCGGCGCTTTGTAAGTCGATGAAAACGGCTTTTGAAGACCAGCTGGTTCAAAAGGTAATGCCCAAACTGAGAGGCATTGAAACAAGAGGTAAATCGCGATCTGAATGTCTTGATAAAATTCGGAAGCAGCTAGTCAATGACGATTATCTGATCGTGGAGGATTTCGATCTGGCGTGTGAATTTGGCCACGGACAGTTTATTTGGAACAGCGCCAACTATCTTAAGGATGATGGTCAAGCAAACAACAGCGCGCCGGAAGGCGGGGAAGAAGTCCAATTTGCTCAGATCTAATCTGAGCGTTGGAAAAAAAGCTACGATTACCTCGTCGTTTTTTACGTATCTTCTTCTGAAAGTTGAATGATACTTGACCGGGAGGCGTAAAAAGTATGAATGCAAGGGAGAAAGAGCGAAGTGAAACGACACACTTGAGCCATCATCTCAATATGCCCCATGAGTTTGATTCTGTGGAAACTCTTTACAGCGCGTTGTCATCTTGTGAAGAAGCACATGGAAAAGCTGAGCTGCTCTTGGGCTTGCGAAGCTGGTTGACTACGGTTGTAAACTTCGATCCTGTAACCGGAGATGTATTGTACACGAGTATCGATGAGTTCATGGACATCGTTGAAAAAGCTGGCAATAAAGCCATATTGAAGGCAGAGAAGAAAGACCGAGTTTACCGAATCGTGAATCATGTAAAAGAAGCGCTCCCGGCTATATTACAGCACACGCGGGACAGGATATTGCGCACGCATACGATGATGCCGATTTACGCGGCGCGCGAGGTCGATATAAAGAGTGTGCAGTGGCTAAGCCGCAAGCCGGGAAGAACTCTCCGCGAAAAACTTGCGGATAAACCATATATAAAGGCGGTTCAACGAGTACATACACTTGATTCCTCGGAAAATCGCTTGCTCAAGGCTTTTATACTCCGCCTTGAACAGATTTTGAACGAGAGGCAATCCGCATTGAGTGCCGCCGAATCCGGGGAAGAATGCGAAGACATGCTGACATTGATACAACAGTGGTTGCGAACCGATGATGCCGAGGAAATAGGCAGATGGGAAAACCTCTCGCCGAACAATACACTGTTGCAGGATAAGCACTATAGAAAAATATGGGATGGTTGGATGTGGATTCAGAGTCTCGATTACTATATAGAAAGAGATTGTAGAAGAATAGGAACAGACTTTCTTCAATCGGTATTCTGGAATACGCTGAGTTTACTGAATAAGACTGGTCTTTTTAGGTTTCCCCAACAACCTTTGACTATAGATTATGATGATTTTTTAATTCATCCGGCATTGGCGATAAGCGCCTGCTTTCTTCCGGGAGAAAGAAAAGAAAAAATGTTAAATGAAGAACCTTTAAGTATACTTCACGATGCAGTTGCTGGAGAGATTATACATTTCGTCTTGCAAGAGAATGGATTTGACATTGTATGGGGAGATCCAAAACTTGAAATTAGACTTGATGCAGATCAGATCGTAATCTATAAATGCACTGCAAAAACTGAGGCGCAGTTCGATCTGGAGTTGTCGTCGCTAAATGTCGTTGTCAAGGCCATCTTTCTCTTGCTTTTCGACACATCTTTCCGTTTTTCAACTGTCAAGGTCGGGGATCAACAACAAAAGGTAGAGGCAAATGAAACGATACTGGACTTGTGTTCTGTTCGCCCTGTTTATGTAAGCGACTCGATGGCACCGAACACTTTTCCTTTCAAATTGCTTCGACAGTACTGGTTTGAAGAAGACATGACTCTGGATTGCGGTGATTCCAAGGCGGTTTTTTTGCGTTCCGACGTCGAGACCCTGAGCATGAGAAGTCTCTTGAATTGTAATACGAATCTGAACGATGCCGTAAAAAGTAAGGCGGCGATGTTTTTTGCCAAGAAAATAAGCGACGTTATTCAAACTAAAAAGCTCTGCTATTTAACGCCGGACTGGGGAAATGAGTTTGAATTAGAATACATAAGAAAGAGTGTGAATTTCTACTTTCCCGACTCCTTGCCGCTTCCGCAAAGTATAGCAGCGGTGTTTGCGTGGCATTCGTCCGAATCCTTTGCGCAACATAGAGTTCAAGACAATGATTTCGTGCTTGTACTGGATGTATTTTATGGTGGACTTTCAATTACACCAATTCAGGCGGTATATAACAAAGAACTGCATGATGCGCTCCCGGCTTCCGAGGGAATCACATGGGAACGTCATCCTGTTTTTATTCATGAAAACAATGAGTTTTATCCCGCTCTGTGCCGTAGCGCAACTTTTAGCGACTGCAAAGACACTGAAACTATGGTCGGACTATTCGGATATGATGGGCTTAAAAGTGAAGGTGGTGCGATTTCTTTTGTTGACAATGAAGGTTGGTCTCATTTACCGAATTATGTCCACGGCACACGGAATCAGAAACTCAATGCAGGCGCTATCAACTCGAAAATGACCAATGAGTGTATTCAATCTTTAGGCATAGATCTCACTCATGCGAGATTATTCATCCTTCCGCTCCAGAGTGTCATCCAGAAAGGAGCAATAGATGCTCGATCTTGCTGGTTGGGGGCAGAATGGTCGCCAATAATGGGTGGGCAAGTTCTGGAGAAGTGGCAAAAAGAGGCGGAAAGCATCTCTCTTTGGCGTGATCATTTGCCTGAACTGTCAATAAAGATAGTAATGCCGGATGGTTATTTTGATGATTTTTTCCTGGTAAAAAATGCTACAGTAACCCCTAAACGAGGAAAGGCTGTTGCAATACCAGTAGAGAGGCTTTTTACTCTCCCCGCCGGACAAGCGCAATACAAGTTTCCGTTGCAGCAAGGCAAGGGGAAGCGAGAACTACGGTTTGTCGCATATTTGAAATCTCCATCCTTTCCTCTGAAAGAAGATACTGGCTGTAGATTGGAGATGAATTACACATATGGAGCCGACGACCCTTACGAATTAAAGTTTATTCCTTTAGAGAGTGGGCAAAGTAGAATTAGCTCAATTGGTGTTGAATGGCGTTCGACTGTAGATGAGCCTATGATCGATATAGGGGAATGGCCAGTGCCTGTTTTTCCACCGAGAAAAACTTGGTCCAACGTACAGGAGTATCCCAATCGTGGAGGAGGAGGAACGCAGAACCTGCTGAAGAATATCGAAAAAGAGTTGATGTGGCTACGAAGCGTAAAAAAGCATGGACGAACTACTGCTAATATCACAAAAGATTGGAAGCAAAATGCAAAAGGTGTCATGTACTGTTTTGCAAATAATGTTTATATTTCTGAATATCGCTTTGATATGTCCGAGGAGCATGGGTTGCCAGTTGAATCAGACTTGATTTCCTTCTATGTTGTAGAAGATCATGGTTCTCTTTTTGGGCGTAATGCTACTATTGCTGGAGAACTGCCAAAAAAATTTTTTTCACCTAAGTTTCGTTTTTCGTTATTTACAGTATTTAATGATGAGCATTCTTTTTTTGAATCAGATGTGCCAGGAGATTTTAGGGAGACGATAACGGAAGCTATTGATAATGCAATTTCAATTCTAGCATCTGATGTTCCGCAAATTCTGAAGGATGAGTTAATCCTTTTCTTGGCTTGCCTTCACAAGCATGCTCCAAGAGTTGCAGTTGAGCAGCTGCTTACTAGAGTGGGAGACGTTAGTATATTTACAAACTACTATAAAGACATCGCATACGCTATTGGTGGCGCTGCGCTAGAATGGCAAATAGAATTACTGAATAAGGTGGTTGATTTTTGCAATATAAGGAAACGAAATTTGATAGCAATGGAGACCTTGGCAATAGCTTTTTGGCGCTCAAAGGAATTGATTTTTAAACTCACTGAATCTCAGTTGAGAACTATAATCGAGAGCCTTTGTACATGCCTTGGGGCTCCTCAATCGAAACTTTTATCGAAGAGAGATGATTTTGCTGTTGCTAGATTTTGTAGATTTCTAGAGTTATTACTCGCTCTTCTTAGGACTAGGGAAAGTAAGGATAAACAAATAAAAAAAATGCTGGGGCCAAATCAAGAAATAACTAAAAAATTTATAGAATTGCTTGATAAGATAAGTAAGTTTATTATAATAAATAAAATACAGCTTAATTCACGTATAAATCTTCAAATTGATAAACCAGAGATGTTTCGAGATGTTCCGGATTTGCTTTATGTTTTGCGTATGTATCTTTCTTGCGACTCTGGTGCAAATGCGATAAGCATTTCAGGAGTAAATGAAGGTGAGTAGGTTGCTTAATGACGAGGATGCTGGGGTTTGAAATGATTTTTCAGAATAATTATGTCGAAGTTAAGCGCCAAATCCCGAAGCCGGATCACAAATTATCGGAGGCTATTATGGATTGCGTTATGAATAAAGTCCATACTGAAAAATGGAGAAGTATGCTGAAAGAAGACTCAAGAACCGCACTGAAATATTTTTTTGATAACTTGCTTTCGCACGTTGTGCAGAATTTTTTAGAAAAACAAAGCGTCTCAAAAGATGTTGACACCCTTATTAGTCTGATGGGCTATAGCCCGGAAACAACCGTTTTGACAGCGGCTGTTTTGAAGCCTAGGAAGTTAGTGGTGGTCTCAGGGGAAGCAACCAGCGATAACTATGATATGGCCGCAAATTTTATGATGAAGAATAATATAATCAAACCTCATCAAATTATTTTTGAAAAAATTGATGTAAAAAATTCTAGAAGCATTTATGAATCTGTTTTTCGGCATGGCGTTGGTGTCTCTAGCATTGTTATTGATATCACTGGGGGGAAAAAGGTTATGTCGGCAGCGGCCGCACAAGCCGCGTGGGATTTGGATTGTGAATTGTGTTATATTGATGGAATGTATGATCCTGACTTGCGACGTCCTGTTCCGGGAACGGAATTCCTAATAACCCTTGAGAATCCGAGCCTAGAAAAAGCAATTCGCGTTAGGCAGCGCGCTTTCGATGCTTGGAAATTGCGTCAGTTTGCTACTGCACGAAAACTTTTCGAGGATAGTCGAAATCTTAATGCCGAACATAATATTGAGGATGTCTTTATTCATCTCTGCAACCTTTATGACGCTTTATTTAATTTTAATATGAGGGCTTTCTATGAACATTTTACGGCTTTGCGAACCATCCAAGAGAGAGCCTATGTTGCGGATATTTATGAAAAATTAGGTGTAGGCAGGATGATTGGCGCTATCAAAGAAGACCCGGAATTGAAAAGCGCTAAAAATCGGATTGCGGTTTTCCTTTTTTTAGCAGAGGAATATGCTGGATTACAAAGATATGATTTTGCCAGTTTGCTTTCCTATAGAGCTATAGAAAACGCACTAAACGAAGGGTTGAGTATAGCTGCTGGCAAGGAATTTAACACAGCAAAGCCAGATTATTCACAGTTACCAATTGACGAGAAAAGTCTTTTGATTCAGTTTTGTAATTTTAAGAAGTCTCTAGGTGGAAGAGTAGATAGTGCTGAAATTTTGCCGGAAAAAATAGCTCTTATTGACGCGCTTATTCTTATTTTTTTGATAAAGCCAGAAATCCTTGGGGTTGATTTAAGTACGAAGAATATGCAGCATTTAGTGCATGAGATGATGAGCATAGGAAGCATTAGAAACCTGTCGATACTTGCTCACGGTTATACTTCACTAGCTTATGATGATTATATAAAGATATATAGTAAAGCTGAACATATAGCTGAAAGGGTGTGCGGCAAACGGGTACTAGAAAAAAAAGATGTGTTCGCATTTCCGGTCCGGAGCGAGTTTTTTTCTAAATAACGTTACACTTTGCGTAGAAGATTGCAATATATACGACCATTGTTGTTGCCTACTGTTGCAAACAGCGTTTTTTTAGAGCCACCTGCTCGTCGATCCGAGAGCCACCTCCGCGCTATAATAGAGCCACCGGCGCGGGTCGGAAAGCCCAGGGACAAGGCGAACGCCGAAGGAACGGTCGGAACCATCAGTACGTGGATCCTGGCGGCGCTTCGAGACAGAACCTTCTTCAACCTGCGTGAGCTGAACGAGGGGATACGGGAGAAGCTCGACCGCTTCAACGCCAAACCATTCCAGAAGAAGGAGGGGAGCAGGCTCGACGCCTTTCTCGCCGAGGAGAAGGACCTTCTCCTGCCGCTGCCGAAGAATCCGTACGAACTCTCGTCGTGGAAGAAGGTCACGGCGGACAAGTCGTACCACGTACTGGTCGAGAAGATGCTCTACAGCGTCCCGTACGAGTACATCGGACACGAAATGGAGGTACGCCTGACGAGGAACGTCGTGGAGGTCTTCTTCGAAGGCCAGAGGATATGCTCCCACACCCGGATTTTCGGCCGTATCGGACAGTGCGTCACGGTCCCGTCGCACATGCCGCCCTCGCACAGGGAGCACAGGCAGTGGGAGGGAAGCCGTTTCATCGAGTGAGCCGCCGACGTCGGCCCGCACACCGAGATCGTCATGCGCGGGCTTCTCTCCGCTCACAAGATCGAGCAGCAGGCCTACAAAAGCTGCCAAGGACTCGTAAGACTCGGAGACGCGTACTCCTTCGACAGACTGGAGGCCGCCTGCGGGAAAGCGCTTCTCTACACCCCCCGTCCGGGGTACAGGAACGTCAAGACCATACTGACCACCGGACAGGACAGAGTGGATTCGGTCGCCGCTCCGGAAAGGAAGCCGGAAGAGGAAGCGCGGGAGAGCCTCGGAGGAATCGTGAGGGGCGCTGAGTACTACCGCGGGGGGAACGACCGATGCTGAATTCGACCACGCTGAACAAGCTGCGCGAACTCCGTCTCGACGGGATGGCGGAGAACTACAGACAGCAGATGGAGGACACCGCCTCGTTCGGCGCGCTCGGCTTCGAGGAGCGCTTCGGAATAATGGTGGACGCCGAATGGTCCGGGAAAAGAAGCAGGCGACTCGCGACTCTGATAAAGAACGCGGGCTTTCACGACAGAGGCGCCTGCGTGGAGAACATCGAGTACCACGACGACCGGAAGCTGGACCGGGGAACGATCGCTCGCCTTGCGTCGTGCGCGTACATAGAGGAGCACCAGAACGTGATTCTGGTCGGAGCGTCGGGGAGCGGCAAGAGCTACATTTCGGAAGCTTTGGGAGTGGCGGCGTGCAGGAATTTCTACAGGGTCAAGTACACACGGCTCCCCGAACTTCTGAACGAAATCGCCGTGGCTCGGGGAATGGGTGTGCTGGAAGACGCTCTCAAGCAGTACAGAAACGTCCGGCTGCTGATTCTGGATGACTGGCTGATCTTCCCCCTGAACAGCATGGAAGCGAGAGATCTTCTCGAAATAGTGCAGGCGAGACTCGGAGTTTCCTCCACCATCTTCTGCTCGCAGTACACTCCAGAAGGATGGCACGCGAAGATAGGAGAGGGAGTCGTCGCCGACGCGATTCTGGACAGGATCGTCCACAACGCGCACATGATCCGGATCCAAGGGAAGGAGTCGATGCGGAAGAAGAAGGGGATTTCGGCTACAGCGTAGCGTGATTCTCCGGGGAAGTCACCCTGCTGACGGGGTGGCTCCCCCTCCGGAACACCGGCTCCATGCCGCCGGAACGGTGGCTCACTTTCATCGGAGAGGTGGCTCCGTCATGATCGGAACGGCGGCTCTCTGAGACCGTAATATCCAAAAGGGCAGGGAAGATGGCATTCTCATCGGTACGGAGCAAACCAAGCGGGACAATGCGATCAGAATGCTGCGCAAGGAGTTCGGCACAGCCGATGTTTCCGAGTGCGTCGATCTTCCCGAGGAGGAGGTCCGTCGTCTTGCCGAAGAGATGAAGTCCTGATCGCGATGGGTGTTCCGCTCCGCCGCTGGTGCGGAGAGCCGGCCCGCGGACGAGCCTCGCCGTATCCGTGTTCGAGGAAAGATGGGTCGGAGCCGGAAGAAGCGCGGAGGTGTCCTTATGCTACGGAAGCTGCCGATAGGCATTCAATCGTTTGAACAGATTCGCTCCGGCGGGTACGTCTACGTGGACAAGACCCGCCCGCTCGCCGGTATGATCGACCGGGGAAAGTCCTTCTTTCTCTCCCGTCCGAGGCGTTTCGGCAAGTCGCTGACCGTGTCCACGTTTCAGGCGATGTTCGAGGGGCGGCGGGATCTGTTCGACGGCACGTGGCTCGGTCAACATTGGAGCCTCCACCCCCATCCGGTGATCCGCTTCGATATGAGCGAACTGTGCGCTCCCGACGAAGGGACGCTTCTCCTCAGCCTCGGCGAGAAGATCCGGCGGGAGGCCGCCCGACAGGGAGTGTCGCTCGAAAGCACGGTCTTCACCAACGCCTTCGCCGAACTGATCGAGAAGGTCTCCGTGCGGGGAGACGTGGTGGTGCTCGTCGACGAATACGACAAGCCGATTCTGGACAATCTGCACGACCTTCGGACGGTGTCCCGCGTACGCGACGTGATGCGCAGCTTCTACGCGATTCTGAAGTCGGCGGACTCGCATCTCCGTTTCGTTTTTTTAACCGGCATCTCCACGCTGTCGAAGGTGAGCGTCTTCTCTTCGCTGAACAGTCTGAGCGACGTTTCCCTGAGCGAATCATGCGCCGCGATGCTGGGCTATACGCAGGAGGAGCTTGAGCGATCTTTCGAGGGGCATATCGCCGCGTCCGCGGAGAAGTGCGGGATTCCGAGGGAGGAACTGCTCGAAAGACTGCGGGAGCGCTACGACGGTTTCAGCTTCGACGGACGGACGCGGGTGTACAACCCCTTTTCAATACTGAACTTTTTCGCAGACGGCAGGTTCCGGAACTACTGGTTCGAGTCCGGCTCGCCCGGCTTTCTGGTCAGGTATGCCAGGGAGCGGAGCCTTTCTCCGGAATCCTTGAGCCGGGTCATGGTGGACCGTGATTTCCCCAACATCTACGAGATCGAGGAGGCCCCGCCGGAGAGTCTTCTCTGGCAGGCGGGCTACCTGACCATCAAAGAGGCGGGGGAGAGAAGCTACACGCTCGACTTCCCCAACCGCGAGGTCCGGGAGTCGTTCAACCGGCTCTTTTCGGCCGGAGCGATCTTGTCGTCGAGCACAAGGGGCGGGTCTACGTCATGGAGTTGAAAAGGGATTCGGCTTCGGCGGCGCTGCGGCAGATACGGGCGAAGGGGTACGGCGAGAAGTACCGCGGACGCGAGCTGTACCTGGCCGGTATCAGGATCGACGAAGAAACGCGGAACTTGGCGGAGTTCGAGCTGGAGAGAGCGTTTTGATGCCTCCGTGTTTGGGATGAATGGGAAGAGGAACTCGACATGCTACAATATCGCTGAAAGATGCGGGCGTTGGCGCAACGGCGTCCTCATGGAGGCGATAGGCTCATGGCATCCGGAGAACCGCGTGCGAGACGACCGGCGGACGCTGCCGGGAACGAAAAACACTCCGACGACACCCTCTGGAGAGAGTTTCTCTCCGGATCGTTCCACCATACCCTTCGCTCCGTCCTTCCGGAAATGGCGAAAGCCGTCGATCCGTTGCGGCGCTTGCCTGCGCACAACGAGGGGGTATAAAAATGATAATTACAGCCTCGGAAAAGGGGCGAATCGTGATACCTGCTATAATTCGCAGGCAGCTCAAGATGCAAGCGAAAACAAAATTGTTTGTTCAGGTGCGGAACGGGGAGATAGTGTTGACGCCGGCCAAGGATGTGAAGAGTCTTTACGGTGCGCTCGCCGAGTATGCTGTTCCCGGAAGCACCGAAGAGGATGAGCGCGAAGCGATGTACCGGGCTGTGGCGGAATCGAATGAGTGATTTGTACTGTATTGATGTGAATATCATTCTGCGGTTTCTTCTCGGTGATAATGAAAAACTGAGCCCGGCTGCGGAGGCTATTATGCTGGACGTCGAGAAGGGAGACCTGTCCGTCTGGTGTGAATCGGTCATTCTTGCCGAGGTTGTGTGGGTTCTCTCATCTTTCTACAAGGTCGAACGCGTCAAGATAACCGAATTTCTACTTCCTCTTGTTCAGATGGAACATTTCCTAATGGCGGAAAAAGATCGCATGATACATGCTTTGAATCTATTCAGCGGTTCTGTTCCCCATTTCGGAGATGCCTGCCTTTGTGCGGCTGCTTTGGACATTTCCGAAGGCCGTATTCTATCGTTCGACAAGAAGCTGAAAAACGTATCGGGGATCGTATGCAAGGGGTTCGGCACAGCCGATGTTTCCGAGTGCGTCGATCTTCCCGAGGAGGAGGTCCGCCGTCTCGCCGAAGAGATGCGCGGTATTGCTCAAGGGTGATCCTTCGGGGCTGAAGGGGCGGGAGCCGAACGGGGAAGCCTTTTTCCTCAAGCGAAGGAGGTACGGGGTGTCCATAACCAGACTCTCTCTTAGGGGCTTTAAATCCATACACGAGATCGTTGCGATGGAGCTTCGCGGTATGAACATCCTCATAGGCGCCAACGGAGCGGGAAAGACGAATCTGACGGGGTTCTTCCGGATGCTCTCCTCTATGGTGGCCGGCTCGCTTCAGGAGTTCGTCGGACGGAGCGGCGGGGCTGCGTCCATGCTCCGCAACGGGCCGAAGTGCACGCAGAGCATCGAGGCCGAGCTTGAAACGGGCGGCTGCGATGCTCCTTTGCTCTATTCCTTCCGGCTTTCCTATGCCGCCGAGGACAGGCTGATCTTTGCGGACGAGCGGGTTCTCCACGGGGGACAAGGCGAGGATGCACCGATCGCAAGATCTCTCGGGGGCGGTCAGCGCGAATCGGTCCTGTGCAGCGCGCGCAGCATGGAAGATCCCGTGCTGTTTCGCATTGCGAAGTCGCTCTCTTCCATAGGAATCTATCAGTTTCACGATACGTCTCCGGAGTCCCGGCTGAGGGGAAGCTGCGATGCCGAAGACTCGCGCGTGCTTCGTTCCGACGGGGGCAATCTTGCCGCAGTGTTGCGCGCGTTGCGTGAACGGCATGGCGGACACTACGACCGCATCGTCGAAGTGATCCGTCTGATAGCGCCTTTTTTCTCAGATTTCGCGCTCGAACCGATGAACGGGGACTCTCCGCGTCTTTCTCTGCGCTGGAGGGCGAAGGGAGAAGAGTACGAGTTCGGGGCGCATCAGCTTTCGGACGGAACGTTGCGCTTCATGGCGCTTGCGACGCTTCTTCTGCAGCCTGATGAGCGGTTGCCGTCCATTATCGTCATCGATGAACCGGAGTTGGGGCTCCATCCGGTGGCTCTCGGGGTGCTGGCCAATCTCTTTCAGGAGGCGTCCATCAAGACGCGGATGCTTGTCGCCACTCAGTCTCCCGATTTTGTGAGCTTTTTCGAGCCCGAAGATGTGATCGTCGCCGATCGGAGGGCGGGGGCTTCCTCGTTCCGGAGGCTGCAAAGCACGGAGCTTTCGGAGTGGCTTGACGAATACACTCTCGGGGATCTATGGCGCAAAAACATCATCCTCGGAGGTCCGACGTATGAATAGGCTTGTTCTTGTCGTCGAGGGGCAGACAGAGCAAGCTGTAGTGGAGCGAGTGCTTGCCCCTTTCCTCGGCGAACGGGGCGTCTTCGTTACCGCCGCACTGGTCGGAAGAAGCGGCCATAAAGGCGGCATCCGCTCTTTCTCCGAGATCTGTAATGATATACAAAGGCTGTTGCGGCAGGATGCGCAGCTTGTCGTCAGTACATTTTTCGATTATTACGGTCTTCCTCTCGCCAAATGGCCCGGAGGCGAAGATGCACGGCAAGCTCTTTTCGATGGAAAGGCACGTGCTCTCGAGTCGGCTATGCAGAGCGAAGTCGTCTTCAGGATGGGAGCGAGTTTCAACCCGAGGCGTTTCATACCCTATATTCAGATGTACGAAATGGAAGCGTTGCTCTTCGCCGATCCCGACACGATGGCGCAGGTGTTCGATCGACTCGATCTTGCCGAAAAATTCCAGAATATTCTGGATAGGTTCGGCGACTGCGAGAAGATCAACGATTCCTTCACGAGCGCTCCTTCGAAACGTATCCTGCAGTTGTATCCAGCCTACAGGAAAGGGCGAGCATTGAACGCTCATGCTCCGATCATACTCTCTCGGATAGGTATGGAACGCCTTTGTCGTATGTGCGGCCGTTTCGGAGCGTGGATCGACGCGCTCGAAGCGCTTGGAAGGAAGGGGACCGAAGCTCTGTAGCGTGCACAGCATTTCCCGGAGGATGTGGCATACTTCTGTACTATGGAAGAAACGATCTTGTCTCTCCCGAAGGAGGCCGAAGAGTATGAACTTCACACCGAACGTCGCAGTCTCCAGGGACTGCTTTTCGTCGCTCTTCAAGATGCCGCGCGCCCGGCAGGAGAAGGTGCTGGAATTCATCAGGCGCTTCAGCGAGCGGCCGGACTCCCCGGGGATCAACTTCGAGAAGATCCGCGACGCGAAGGACAAGAAGCTGCGCTCCGTGCGGATCGACGACGCCTACCGCGGCATCGTGCTGCACCCGGAGTCGGGAAACACCTATGTGCTCCTCTGGGTCGACCATCACGACGACGCCTACGCGTGGGCCAGAAACCGCTCGTGCGCGGTGAACCCCTACACGGGGAGCCTGCAGATCTTCGAGACCTGCGAGGAGAAGCGGACAGCGGAACCGGCCGTCACGGAGACGCCGCCGCTCTTCGCCGGAACGGGCGACCGGCATCTTCTGAAGATGGGCGTCCCGGAGGAGCTACTCCCGGAGCTGCGCGGCCTCCGCACGGAGGAGGAGCTGGAGCGTTTCATGGAGCGTCTGCCGACGGAGACGGGCGACTATCTGACGTTGCTGCACCTGGGATCCTCGCCGGAGGAGATTCTGCGCCATATCGACCTGGAGAAAGCGCCCGACCCCGGCGCGGATGTCGACGCGGCCATCCGGACGGAGGAGGGGCGTTCGCGCTTCCTGATCGTGGAGAACGAGGAGGAGCTGCGTTCGGTGCTCGATTCGCCGCTGGAGCTGTGGCGGGTCTTTCTGCACCCGTCGCAGAGGCGGCTCGTCGAGAAGGACTGGAACGGGCCTGTGCGCGTGCTGGGGGGCGCGGGAACGGGGAAGACCGTCGCCGCTGTCCACCGGGCGTGCAGGCTTGCGCGGACGATTCCGGCCGGATCGGAGGAAAAGGTGCTGGTGACCACCTTCACCGTCAACCTGGCGTCGGATCTGGCGGCGAACCTGGCCCGCATCTGCCCTCAGGACGTGATGGAGCGTATCGAGGTGGTCAATCTCGACAGGTGGGTGTACCGCTTCCTTGTGTCGCACGGCCGGACGCCGAACTTCCTGTTCGACGACGCCAAACGGAGGGAGTTCTGGGAGGACTCGATCTCGCGAGCGTCTGCGGAGCCGGGCTTCTCCGAGGCGTTCTACCGCGAGGAGTGGGAGCGCATCGTGCTCGGCGAGGAGATTTCCACAGAAGAGGAGTACCTCCGCGCCGACCGCAGGGGGCGGGGTGTCGCCCTCGACGAGCGGAAGAGAAGGGTCGTCTGGCCCGTCTTCGCGCGTTTCCGCGAGCTGCTGACGGAGCACGGTTTCTGCGAGCCCGACGACGGCATGCGCGAGGTCAGGCAGATTCTGGAGGGCGGCGGAGAACGTCTCCCCTACCGGAGCATCGTGGTGGACGAGGCGCAGGATCTGGGACCGTCGGCTTTTCGCCTGCTGCGCGCCATGGTTCCGGAGGGGCCCAACGATCTCTTCATCACGGGCGACCCGCACCAGAGGATATACCGTCATCCGGTCGTGCTTTCGCGCTGCGGCATCTCCGTCGCCGGGCGGAGCTGCAAGCTGCTGGTGAACTACCGCACCACCGAGGAGACCAGACGCTGGGCGGTCTCCCTGCTGGACGGGCGTTCTCTCGACGATCTGGAGGGAGGGGAGGACGACCTGAAGGGGTATCGTTCGCTGCTGCGCGGTCAGGAGCCCCGCCTTGAGGGGTTCGTCTCGCTCGACGAGGAGGCGGATTTTCTGGTCGGGTTCCTGAAGGAGATCGAGTCCAAAGGGGAGCGGTTGAAGGACGTCTGCCTGGTCGTCCGCTCGCGGGCGCTTCTGGAACGCTACCGCGAGGCGCTTGCCGTGCGGGGTCTTCCTCTGGTGAAGCTGGAGGCCGGGGGGCCGGAAAACCGCGACGAGGACGGCGTCCGGACGGCGACGATGCATCGGGTGAAGGGGCTGGAGTTCGACCGGATGATCCTCGCGGGCGTCTGCGAGGACATCGTCCCGCCGAAGTCGTGGCGGGAGCATGAGGATCCGCCGATGATGAACGAGCTGGAAACCCGCGAGCGCTCCTTGCTCCACGTCGCCGCGACAAGGGCGAGGACGCACATCCTGGTGACCTGGCACGGCGAGCCCTCCCCGCTGCTGGGGCTGTAAAGCGGAAGAGCCTGACGACGCTGAGAATCAGTGACTGTAGTGTTTCCAGCATTTCGCATCACCCGGCCGTAAATTTTACCGATATTTGCCTAAAGTGGTAATAAATATTACCGGTTTCAGCATGGAGGTCAAGGAGAACGGGTGGTGTACGTAGACTGGAGTCTTCCCGTTTGCCGACGGCAGCGGTGCGCCCTATTCCGTCACCAGCGAGACGCCGTTGAGCTTCTCGAAGTACTTGGCGACGCCGCCGTGGTCGGTGTCGGGGCCCGCGTCCCGCACGACCTCCTCCATCATCTTCAGAACGCTCTCGGTCAGCGGCATGGCGACATCGTATTCATGACACGCGGTCATCACGTTCTTCAGATCCTTGACGTGGAGCTGCATCTTTCCGCCGGGGGAGTAGTCGCCGCTGCCGAAGAAAGATGTTCTATAATGGAAAGAAAGGACGGGAACGGCCGATCGGTTTCATAAGAAGGAGGAACGAAGATGGCGAAGAGTGTGCTCACCGTGCTTGCCGAGGGGTTCGAGGAGATCGAGGCGATCGCGCCGGTCGACGTGCTGCGGCGGCTTGATGTCGACGTGACGGTCGCGTCGCTTGACGGGCTCGTGGTGAAGGGGGCTCGGGGAATTTCTGTTCAGGCTGATACGACGCTTGCCGAGGTCGCCGGACG
>Ga0334887_1001121_pt1 | contig 36675 bp, 33 predicted proteins | sample GraSluR1_MG_10_FD_207217 | JGI IMG/M metagenome (GOLD analysis project Ga0334887, IMG submission 207217) | Sludge microbial communities from methane-producing bioreactor in Wageningen University, Netherlands - Granular Sludge_18_07-R1 | ecosystem: Engineered > Bioreactor > Anaerobic >...
GAGGGCGTGTGGGAGGAACGAGCGGAGGGCGGTTTCAGATTGGTGTTTCGGAAGTGATCTATCTTGACAACGCTGCTACCTCTTGGCCGAAACCCCAGGTGGTCATAGAAGCGATGGCCGATTTCCTCGAGACGGCCGGGGGCAACCCCGGCCGTTCGGGGCACCGGCTCTCCATTGAGGCGGGGAGAGTCCTCTACGACGCGAGGGAACTCGTGGCCGAATTCTTCCACGCCTCCGATCCGTTCCGAGTGGTCTTCACCCTGAATGCCACCCATGCCCTCAACCTGGCCATGCGCGGCATTCTCCACCCGGGCGACCGGGTCGTGACCACGGGCATGGAGCACAACTCGGTCATGCGTCCACTGCGCCAACTTGAGCGTGAGGGCATCGGCCTCGCGGTGGTTCCCTGCGACCAGACAGGTCTCGTCGATATGGAGGCCTACCGGCAGGCGCTCTCCGTAACCACGACCATGGTGGTCACCACGCATGCCAGCAATGTCACCGGGACCATCCAACCCCTGGAGCAGATGGCCCGCCTGGCTCATGAAGCCGGCGCCTTGCTCCTGCTCGATGCGGCCCAGACGGCAGGCGTGCTTCCCATCGATGTGGAGGCGCAGGGCATCGACCTACTGGCCTTCACCGGTCATAAGGGGCTGCAGGGCCCCACCGGCACCGGCGGGCTGGTACTGGGGAGCGCCATCACAGAGACCATGATCAGCCCGCTTGTGCGGGGCGGCACCGGATCGCGGTCGGAGTTCGAGGAGCAGCCCGAGCGACTTCCCGACCGGCTGGAGAGCGGCACCCCCAACACCGTGGGCCTGGCCGGGCTGAAGGCGGGCCTGGAGTATGTGCAGCGCCTTACGGTCGAAGCCGTTCGCGAACGGGAACTTGCCGTGGTTCATATCTTGGAACAGGGCCTCGCCGCCATTCCGGGAGTACACCTCTTCGGGCCCGAGGCTGCGGAGAACCGCACCGCCACCCTCTCCCTCCGCCTCGAGGGCATCCCCGTTGACCAGGTGGGCCTCCGGCTCGACGAAGACTTCGCCATCCTGGCGAGGGTGGGCCTCCAATGCGCGCCCGCGGCCCATCGCACGCTAGGCACCTTCCCCGAGGGCACGGTGCGGCTGAGCAGCGGCCTCTTCACCACCGAAGCGGAGGCACGAGCCACTGTGGACGCGGTCCGCACCCTGGCAGGCGAAGCCGCATGAGTAGGGCCGGCTCCTCCCACGGCGCCGACGGAACCTACGGGGCGGTCGTCTTCCACTCCACCTCCGCCGCCATCAGAGCCGACAAGACCCTGCGCAAAGCCGCGGTGGAGGCCAAGCTCATACCAACACCCCGTGAGATATCGAGTGACTGCGGTCTGGCGCTTCGTATCTCCTTCGAGGAGAGAGACGACGTCGTAGCCCTGCTGACCGCAGCCGGCGTGGAGATCGACGGAGTCCACCGCCTCTGAGGTCCCGAGGAGCGAAGACCCGCCGCGGAGAGAGCTTCCCGGAATGAGGATGGGTTACGCTTCTTGCCCCTGCTCCTGCGGCAACCTGCGCACGGCCACGGTCACCGTCCCCGGGCCCACGTGGGTGCCCAACACCGCCCCGCACTCCACTACCGAAATATCGATATCGGGGAAGCGCTCCATCAGCCTCTCCACGAGGTACTCCGCGGAGGCCGGGGCATCAGCGTGCACCACCCGTACGCGCACCGGAGCACCGTTGGCGAAGGAGGCCGCCCTCTTGGCCAGGTTGCGCATGGCCCGCTTGAAGCCCAGCTGTGCTCCCCCGATCTCCACCTTCCCCGAACCACTGAACACCACGATGGGTTTCAGGTCGAGCAAAGCTGCGGCCCGCGCAGCACGGGCGTTCATCCGTCCGCCCCGGACAGCGTGGTCGAGGGAGGGCACCGAGCCGAACGCCCGCGTGTTGGCGATGGCCTCTTGCGTAGCCGCCCCCACCTCGTCGAGCCCGGCTCCGTCCACGGCGGCTTCCCCCGCGGCTTCCACGATCAAGCCGAGGGCCACACTCAGGTGCCGCGAATCGACCACTCGGATCCGCTCGGGATCCACGGCGGAGGCGGCCGTGGTGGCCGAGCCCACCGTGCCGGACATGCCGGCGGCTATGTGAACCGACACCACTCCTTCGTAGCGGTCGAGCAACGAGCGGTACAACCCTTCGAAATCCCGCGCCGAAGGCTGTGAGGACTTGGGGAAGTGGCTGCTCTCGGCAAGCTTGTCGAAGAAGCGCCGCGAATCCAACTCCACCCGGTCGAGGTAGACCTCGTCGCCGAAGGACACGGTGAGAGGAACCGAGCTCAAGGCGAGCGAGCGCACCGCTCCCTCGGGGAGATCGCAGGTGGAGTCCGTCACCACGGCGATCACCGCCTGCCGACCGGCCAACTGCTGCTCGATCATGTCGTCCACCTTGTGGCTCTCCACCGTGCCGCAGCCTTCGAGCACCGCAAGGAAACGCTCGGGCTCGTTGGTATGCAGGTGAACCCTCATGCGCGTGGCCCCGCCGGCGATGACGAGCGAGCCACCCAGGGGGATGACCGCAGCTTTCAGGGTATCGATGTCGAGGCGGCGTCCCGCGACAAGACCCTCCACGCAGTACCGGTAGGTGGTGTCGACATCGGTGCGGGAAACGGAGGTGACCCCCCGCCTATGCGACCTGGCCTCGGTGAGCTGCGCCGCCAGTTGACGCCAATTCTGCGGCAATGCACCCTCCAGGAAGTCGCCCACCCCCTCCAAGAAGTACACAAAACCTTGGCCGCCCGCGTCCACGACGTGGTTCTTGGCCAAGACTTCGAGCTGTTTGGGAGTGTCGGCCAGTGCGACGCGGGCACTTCCGAGCGCGCCACGCATGAGATCGCGAAAGTCGTCCACCTTTCCCGCCCGCGTGGTCATCTCCTGCGCCCAGGCGCGCAGCACCGAGAGTATGGTGCCTTCCCGCGGATCCTGCAGTGCCCTGTAGGCCGCCTCCATGCCGCTCACCGCCGCCGCCGCGAACTCCCGCGTGCCCACCTGGATGCGATTCCCGGCACCTTCGGCAAAACCGTGGAAGAACTGGGCGAGTATGGCTCCCGAGTTGCCCCGCGCCCCGTCCAAGGCACCTTCGGCGGCGATACGAAGCGCTTTGTCCAAGTCCTGCGGAGCCTTGTCCCCCAACCGCGCCGAAGCCGCCGAGAGCGTCGCAGCGAGGTTGGCGCCGGTATCGGCGTCGGGGACGGGAAACACGTTGATGAGGTCGAGGTTGTCCTGCTCACGAAGCACGGCAAGGGTGCCGGCCTGCATGACTGCGGCAAAAGTCACTCCGTCGAGGGTACGCAATGCTCTCTCTTCCCCTTTGTTCGCGTTAAACCGGTGGTGCCCGACAGCCGTCACAGGTCTCCTCTACTGTACCATCGAGGTCCAATGGGAAAACCATGCAACCTGCGGTCCTTTCGGCTAGAATCAACCAAACCGAACACGGGAGGCCTGGAGTGATCGACTGGGAAGCCAAGCTCTTCACCGAAGCCCTATCCTTCGACGATGTACTCCTGGTGCCGGCGAGTTCGGAGGTATTGCCTCGTGAGGTCGATGTGAGCACCTCAGCCACGCGAGGCATCTCGCTCAACGTACCCCTGCTCTCCGCAGCCATGGACACGGTGTCAGAGACCTCTCTCGCCATCGCGCTCGCCCGCGAGGGGGGCATCTCTATCATCCATAAGAACCAGCCCATCGAGCGCCAGGCCGATATGGTGCGAAAGGTGAAACGAAGTGAAGCCGGCATGATCGTCGACCCGATCACGCTGCCACTCACTGCCACCTACGGCGACGCCGAGGCCATCATGGCCGAGTACAAGATCTCGGGCGTTCCCATCGTGCAGCCCGACGGCACCCTGGCCGGCATCATCACCAACCGTGACACACGCTTTGAGTCCAACCTCAAGCGCCCGGTCACCGAACTCATGACCAGCAAGGATTTGGTCACGGTGGCGGTGGGCACCACTCTCGACCAGGCCATCGAGAAGTTCAAAGTGCACAAGATAGAGAAGCTGCTCGTGGTCGACGACGACTACAAGCTACGGGGGCTCATCACCATCAAAGACATCATGAAGAAGATCGAGTTCCCCAACGCCTGCAAGGACGAATTGGGCAGGTTGCGCGCGGGTGCCGCGCTCGGGGTGGCAGAAGACACGGAGGCCCGGCTGGAAGCCCTGGTCGAAGCCCAGGTGGACGTCGTCTGTCTCGACACCGCACACGGCCAACAGGTGGCCGCCCTACGCACCGTGGAAAGAATCCGGGAGCTCTGTTCCGACCTGCACCTTATCGCCGGCAATGTGGCTACTGCGGAAGGCTGTGCCGCCCTCATCGAGAGGGGTGTCGATGCAGTGAAGGTGGGGATCGGTCCGGGCTCCATCTGTACCACTCGAGTGGTCACGGGCTGTGGCATGCCGCAAATCACCGCCATCGCGGAATGCTCACAGGTGGCCCAGAAGCACGGCATCCCCATCATCGCCGACGGCGGCATCCGCTACTCGGGTGACATCACCAAGGCCATTGCCGCAGGCGCGAACAGTGTCATGATCGGCTCACTGTTCGCCGGCACCACCGAGAGCCCCGGCGAACGCATCCTGTGGGAGGGCCGTAGCTACAAGGTATACCGGGCCATGGGTTCCGTGGGTGCCATGAGCCAGGGGAGCGGCGACCGCTACTTCCAGGAGGGGCAGAAGAAACTGGTTCCCGAGGGCATCGAGGGCATGGTGCCACACAAGGGCCCCCTTTCCGACCTCGTGTTCCAACTGGTGGGCGGCCTCCGAGCCGGCATGGGCTACACGGGTTCAGCCACCATCGAAGACCTCCGCACCAAGGCTCGGTTTGTGCGCATCACCAGCTCGGGTCTTATCGAGAGCCATCCGCACGACGTGCAGATCACCAAGGAAGCGCCCAACTACGAGCGCCGGTAGTCTGTGCGTAGCGCGCCTTGGCACATGAGGTTTCCACACGAGGTGCGCGCCGCATGAGGTGGCAGAAAGCACGGGGACGGCGGCACCGCTCCGGCCGGTCTTCCGGCCGCGCCCGTGCGCCCTACTTGCAGCACCTGTTGGCTTGGCCCGCGCCGGTGTCTGTGCCCCTCGAGTCTGAGCGGCGTTCCCACGCCTGATTCGCGGCACCTACCCGGGAGAATGGCTCTCGAGAAGGATGTGGGTGATCCGCTTGGCTTCCGCCAACGTCGGCGGGGTTGATGCCGCCAAGTCAACCTCCGCGAGCGGCCGTTCGAGCAGGTGTTCGAGCAGGTCGACCGTCTCGACGCCGATTTGGAGGGCCGGAGCCGCCGACATGCAGCCCGCGCAGAGGAACTCACCAGACCCGGTGTCGATCCCGCATGGCGTGTTCGTCCCCCCGCACCTGCTGCAGGAATCGAAACGCGGCATGTAGCCGAGGCTCACCAGCAGTTTCAAGCGGGTGGACAGCACCACCTTGGCGGCGGAATCACGATCGGGAGACACACAGAGAGCAGCCACGCCTCTCACCAGGAGGTTGAAGGCCGCAGTGTTGCCTTCCTCCTCCGGTAACAACCGGCGCACGGTGGTAAGCAGTTCGCCACCCTCCTCTATCCGGAAAAGACTCTCCCTTATACCGGCGAAGGCCCGCACCGTATCCACTCCGGTCACGGTGGGCAGGCTCCTGCCCTGGTACAGCACCACATCGACCAAAGAGAAGGGTTCGAGCCGGCCGCCGGTGCGCGACAGCGTCTTCCTCACGCCCTTGGCCACAGCCGAGACCAACCCCCTGTCCCGCGTATAGAGGTGCACGATGCGATCGGCCTCACCCAGGCGCATCGTACCTGTGACCAAGGCCTGTGTGCGCGAAGAGCGGAAACGCACCCTGGCTCCCGCCGGTCAGTCTCTCCCGCCGGCGAACTGAGTGATGATGGAGACGGCGTGAGAGGTGCCGATGCGGGCGGCCCCTGCATTGATCATGAGTTCGGCGTCTTCCGGGGAGCGGATACCTCCCGCCGCCTTCACCCCGACGCCCTCGGAGAGCAGGTCGCGGAAGAGCTCCACGTCTTTCACCGTCGCCCCGCTGGGACCCTTGCCGGTCGAGGTCTTGATGAAGTCGGCTCCCGAATCCTCCACTATCTTGCAGACGAGCCGCTTGAGCTTCTCCTCCAGATAGCAGGCTTCGACAATGACCTTCACCAGCACAAGGCCCCTGCCGGCATTCACACTCTTCATGCGCACCGACTTCACCAGCCGGGAGAGCTCATCGCGCACGTAACGGAAATCGCCCGAGAGCATGGCGGGAATGTTGATGACGACCTCGATCTCGTCGGCACCTGAGGCAACCGCCTGCTCCGCAGCCGCCACCTTGATACGCTGCTGATCGGCTCCGTACGGAAAGCTGACCACCGTGCTGACCTTGACATCGTGGCCTTGGAGCTGCGCGCGCGCCAAGGGCACGTAGTGGGGGAACACGACAACCGAGGCGAAATGATGGGCGGCCGCTTCTTCGCACAGCCTCTCAACATCGTGCTGGGTGGCAGTCGGTTCGAGCAGCGTGCTATCGACCGTCTTGGCAAGCTCTTCAACTCTCAAGGCAGAGACCCCATTCCTTCGCTCCATGAACACCATACTCCACGACCGGGAACGACCAATCCCTCGCGGATGACCCCATCGTCATACTATATACCCTCAATCAAGTGCCCCTACCTGAGGACCGGAGGCGCCTGTCGCCTCAAGAGCACCTCGCCCCCTCAGACGCCCAGACGTCCCAGCATGGATGGATCCTGCCGCCACCGCTTTCGCACTCGCACCACCAGATCGAGGAACACCTTGGTGCCGAGCAGATGCTCTATTTCCGTCCGCGCCTCCGTGCCGATGGTCTTGAGTCTTCGGCCCCTCTCGCCCAGGATGATGGGGCGCTGTGACTCCCGTTCCACGTAAATGGCGGCGCGGATGTAGGTGAGCCGCTTCTCTTCGCGCGGCTCGAACTCGAGCACCTGTACCGCCACCGAGTGTGGCACCTCGTGCTCGGTACAGGCGAGTACCTTCTCGCGCACCAACTCGGCCACCAGAAACTCCTCCGGACGATCGGTCACCACCCCGTCGGGGTAGAACATGGGCCCCGCGGGGAGCAGATCGACCAGGTCATTGACGAGGGCGCCCAAGCCGTCCCCGACGAGAGCGCTCACCGGATGGATGGCGATGAAGTCACCGAGCTCCGCAAGCGCGACCAGCTGTTCCGCCACCCGGTTCTTGGTGAGGAGGTCGACCTTGTTGAGGGCCGCGACCGTGGGGATACTCCTCTCCGCAAGCGCCCGAACGATGAACGCATCCCCCGGCCCGACGTCTTCATCGCCGGCAACCAGGAAGAGGGCTCCGTCCACATCCTCCAAGGTGGTCTCGACCGTGGCCTGCATCCTCTCTGTGAGCCCGTCCAAAGGACGCTGAAAGCCGGGGACATCCACGAGTACCAACTGGAAGGACGGCTGGGTGAGCACACCCGTGATGCGATGGCGGGTGGTCTGCGGTTTGGCCGACACGATACTCACCTTGCGTTCCACCACGCCGTTTACGAGAGTCGACTTACCCGCGTTGGGGCGGGCCACCACCGCGATGAAGCCGGCACGAAAAGCCGGCGCGGCCGGGTCGTCCGGCGCCATCTGATCCCCGGCCCCGGGGGGATGGGAGGCGGGGAGATCGAGCGGGCCGCTCATAGGCGAAGCTCCAAGAGATAGCGGTCTTCTCCGGCGCCGTACGCCGCCGCCAAGGTATCCAGCAGGCGGAACCCGAAGCGGCGGTAGAGCCGGATGGCCGCTTCGTTTCCCGGCGCGACCGTCATGCGAAGTGCCCTTGCACCGAGTCGGGGCAGCGCTAGGATCAGGGTCCGCAGAAAACTCTCACCCACCCCGCGTCCACGCCACTCCGGAAGTACGTAGAAGCCCACCAGCCACAACGTGTCTGCCGGCTGCATCATGCGGACGAGCTGGCATCCGCCCACGGTCTCGCCGCTCCCCAGCTTCGCCTCGAACACGCGGCCCGCATGGACAGCGAGCGCCACATCATATACGCGGAGGCCGGTGGGGCCAAACGCTTCGTGATCCCTTCGAGCCAACTCCTCGAGCCGCTCCGCGCTGGGCGAGGCCACCAGGTCCAACCTGACGTCCCACTCGGGCTCATGCCGCGCCAATCCCGGGCTATTCGGCACCGGCATCAACCAGGCTGAACTGCGGGCGGCCTTCCCCTGCACGAAGGAGTACCTCCTCCCGCTGCTGCATCGCCCCCTCGTCGCTCTCGTGATCATAGCCGAGGAGATGAAGTACACCGTGAACCACCAAGCGGCGCAGTTCAGAGTCGAGGCTGGTGCCATACTCGCCTGCGTTCACCGCCGCGACTTCCGGACACACGATCACGTCACCGAGAGACGCCTCCTCTTCCCCGACCTCCGGCCAACCCTCTCCCGCCGTTTCGGCGCTGAAGGAGAGGACATCAGTCGGGCCCTCCTTGCCACGGTAGCGGCCGTTCAGCTCCGCCATGGCCTCGACCCCTACGAAGGCGACGGTCACGGCTCCTTCGGCCGCCTCCTTGGAGAGGACGGCGCCCACGAGTGCTTCCACCGCCGCGCAACTCACCTCGAGTGAGGTGTCGTTCACCACCTCAGCACCGGCCTGCCCCTCTCCGGTCACGCCGTCCCACCTCGGACGACGGCCGGACGAAGGCCCCCGCGCCCACCCCTGGGGCGGCTAGGAGTCATCGCGCCCCTCCTCGGGCACCCGGGCATGCAGCCCTGCGTCGCCGTCACCCTTCGCGCCCGCCCCCACGGCGGACTCTCCCACAGAAGGCACCGGCTTAAGCTTAGGTTTAGGTACAGTTTGGAAGGGGATCTCCGGCGGGGAGCCCCCCGCAGCCGCCTGCGCAAAGGCTCCGGTGGCCTCTCGGGTGTCAGCCTGGGTGGGGTAGGGTACCCGGTGCGTGACCACTCCCTTGAGGCCGTTCTCGAACACCAGGGCTATCTTGCTCAAGTCACCGAAGGTAAGCGTGGACTTGTCGAGCTGCCCATCTTCCATCTTCTGCCGCAAGATGTCGCGAACCAGCACCTGTACCTTCTTCATGGTGGGGTGCTCCATGGCCTTCACCGCCGCCTCCACGGCGTCGGCAAGCATGATGATGGCGGCTTCACGAGAGGTCGGCCTTTCCTCTCCGTAACGGTAGCTCTCTTCGGTGACGTCCTCCGTGGAGCTCTGCTTTGCCTTGTAGTAGAAGTATGAGAGCAGAGAGTTGCCGTGGTGCTGGCGGATGATATCGATGACCGGCGCCGGAAGGCCGTACTCCTTGGCCAGCTCCACTCCGTCACCCACGTGAGCGGTGATGGCAAGCTTGGAGAGATTCGGAGCCATGGCGTCATGCGGATTGCGCATGTGGAGCTGGTTTTCGATGAAGTACTCGGGTCGGTTCACTTTACCGATGTCGTGGTAGTAGGCACCCACCCTGGTGAGCAGGGGGTCGGCCCCCACCTCTTCGGCTGCACTCTCGGCCAGGTTCCCCACCATGATGGAATGGTTGTAGGTACCAGGAGCTTCCTGCATCAGCCGGCGCAGCAGCGGTTGAGCGGGGTTGGCCAGCTCCAACAGACGCAGCGGAGTAGTGAGGTTGAACACCACCTCGAACACCTCGAGGAGGGCAAACGCCACCACCAGCCCGACCACCCCGGCACCGAGGCCCCACAGAGTGGACTCGAGTGCCTCCGAGAAGGCCACCTCTCTCAGGAGTTCAGCGCCGAGCACAGCCACCATACAGATGCCGGTGGCATACACACCGGCGCCGAGCAGCTCGAAGCGCTCGCTCAAGTGCGACACCATATAGATGGCCAGTGATGCAGAAAACAGGCACACCAGAGCGTACTCGAGCTCGAGACCAGTGACGAGGCCCACGTTGAGGGCGCTTACCATGACCATCACCTGCGCCGCCCTGGCCCCGAGCACCATGGAAGCGGTGAGTCCAAGGCCGATGAGCGGTATCACGTAGGGTGAGAATGGCGGTGCCGCCCCGATTCGGGCGAGTGCCGTGAAAACGAGGAGTAGGGTCGCTCCGGCCAGCAGAAGATTGTTGTCGGACAGAATGGTGCGGCCGAAACGGCGCAGGAAGAGCGATATCAAGAGAAGCTCGAGGAGCACGACTATGAACACACCCAGCCAGATCTTCCAATTGGCCTGAGTGCCGACCAACCCGAGCGTGCTCAAGGCCAGCAGATGCTGGGGCGTGACCACCTCGCCCATCCTCACGATGGTCTCACCCTTGAGCAACGTCACCACCACCGGGGCGACAGCCTCTTCCGCCTCCTTGCGCTTGGACTCGGTGGCCTCCTCATCGAGAACCACATTGGGCCGGAGAAACGCCGCGGCCATGTCGGCGAGCGCCTCTTGCGCCGGCTCGGGAACGAGCACGCTGCCGAAAATCGAACGGAGGAGGGCACGCTGTGAATCGAGGTTGGCCTCAGTGACGTTCTGCGCATAGACGATTCGAAGGGCGCTGTTCGCCTCCAACTCGAGTTGCGCAAGCAGCGAATCGTCAACACCGAGCAGATACACGATCACCTCGTCGCTCAGGGGAGCGCCTACAGCCTCCTGCACCAGAGCGACGGCGGCCGGAGAGGGATCACGAAGGGGGGGGCTCACCCCCTGGTTGTCGGCTCCACGCACCGCCCGGACACGGGCAAACAGAGCTCGCACGTCATTGATCACGGTGGCCAAGGTAGTGGGATTGGTGTTGAAGACGGGCTGCACCTGAGCCGCCGCCCGCTCCCTCAGTTCATCGGTAGCGGCCTTGTTCTCGAAGGTCACGGTGCGAGGGGAGACCACTGTCTCCGGAGCCACATCCCCGGCCTTCACCGTGTACTTGGTGGGGAGGTAGTTGGAGGAGATGAGCAGCGTGAGGCCCGCCGTCAGCACCACGGCGAGAGCGATGATGAGACGGCGCCGGTCGAGATGGTCGATACGGTCGCGAAAGCGGCGCAGCCGTCTGTGGAGAACGGGGCGGTAGTACATTCTAGTCCAGGCTCCGTCTCATGCCCTGCTCGTGCGCTTGGCCGGTCGGCGATGCCTGTCGCCGGCGGAAGCGCCATGTGCATCTGTGTAGGCCTTGTATGCCGTAACTATGTCCTGCACCAGCCTGTGCCTCACCACATCACGGCCATCGAACACCACGAAACCGATATCGTCGATGCCCATCAGGATATCTTTCACCGTGACCAGGCCCGATACCTGTCCCCGCGGCAGGTCGATCTGCGTGATGTCACCGGTGACCACCATCTTCGCCCCGAACCCGAGACGGGTCAAGAACATCTTCATCTGCTCGGGCGAGGTGTTCTGGGCTTCGTCCAATATGACGAAGGAGTCATTGAGGGTGCGGCCCCTCATGTACGCGAGTGGGGCCACTTCGATGATGCCCTTGGCCAGGTACTCGTTCAGCCGCTCCGAATCCATCATGTCGTACAGCGCGTCGAACAATGGCCTCAGGTAAGGATCGACCTTCTCCATCAAGGAGCCGGGCAGGAACCCGAGCTTCTCGCCGGCTTCGACGGCGGGGCGAGTGAGAATGATGCGCGCCACGTCACCGGCGTTGAGAGCCGCCGCCGCCATGGCCATGGCCAGGTATGTCTTCCCGGTGCCGGCCGGCCCGATGCCGAACGTGATGGTGACACGCCGTATGGAGTCCACGTACTTCTTCTGATTGACCGTCTTCGGGGCGATACGACGACCGCGATGCTCCAGAATGACGTCACCGACGATCGACGAGATGTGGCCCGCGACGGCACCGGAGGACCCAGCGAGAGAAGCAGCGAGTTCGACGGTGGACTGGTCGAGGTGACGACCCTCCTCGATCAGTGCCAGCAACTCCTCGACCATCTGGGCGGTGCGGCGAACGTCGCCCTCCTCGCCCTCAAGTGTGAGTTCGTTGCCGCGCAGTGAGAGGTCACAGTCGAGCAGCGACTCCAAGGCACGGAGGTTTGCGTCGTGCTCTCCGACCAGGAGGGATACATGATGGTTGTCGAGATCAAGCCTTTTCTTTGCCATGGGCACGGCCGGCCTCTCTTCGCTCTCACTCGCCCTACCGCCGGGGAAAGGTGGGCTCGCTCTGACCGAAACTCAGGTCGACAGACGCTCCTTCACAAGACGGGAAACCTCTCTGCCGTCCACTTGGGAGCCGGCCTTGGCCATCACATGAGCCATGACCTTGCCCATATCCTTGAGCGAGGAAGCTCCGGTCTCTCCCACCGCCTCTTCGATGAGCGCTGCCACCGCCGACTCTTCGAGCTGTGCGGGGAGGAACTCCTCGATGAGAAGTGCTTCGGATTCCTCGTGGGCGGCAAGCTCGGGTCGTCCACCGTCGCTGAAGGCCTGGGCCGCCTCCTTGCGCTTCTTGAGTTCGCGCTTGAGCACCTGCACCTCGGCCTCGTGGTCGAGCTCTCCCCTGGCGTCGATGGAGGCGCGCTTCAACTCCGCCAGAATGTAGCGGATGGAACCGAGCTCTTCTTTGCGGCCTTCCTTCATGGCCCGCTTCATGCGCTCACGCAGCTCACTCACGATGCTCATACCACGTCCCCCAAGTACTTACCGCCCAGTATGTGCAGGTGGAGATGGTCGATCTCCTGGCCGGCGTCGGGACCATTGTTGGCGACCACCCGATAGCCCGACTCGCTCAACCCGGCGGCCGCGGCGGCACTGCTCACGAAGTCGAGCAGGCGGGCAGCGCGGCCGGGAGGCCATCCGCTGGCCTCCTCGAGGCTGGAAACGTGTTCCTTGGGCAGGACCAGAAGATGTACCGGTGCCTTGGGATTGATGTCGGGGATGGCGAGAAACTCCTCATTCTCGAGCACCCGCTCCGCTGGGATCCCGCCACTGATGATGGTACAGAAGATGCAGTCTTGGTTCATGACCTCACCATTATACTACCAATCCCCCAGGGCGAATCTCACCACAGCCGCCGCCACCGGGCCGGCAGTCTCGCTGCGAAGCACACCCCTTCCCAACCGCACGACGGGGAAGCCCAGGTCAAGGAAATCCAAAACCTCCGACTCCGACCATCCAGATTCCGGACCCACCCACAACACAATCCTTTTCGAGACGGCGTCAGCACCATGTGAGCACTGCGAGGGCGCCGTTCCCTCTCCGCCCGCTCGTCCATCCGGGGCAAGCAGGGCTTCACGGAGTGAGGTTACCGCCCCGGGGTCGAGAACGATATGCCGACCGCTTTCCCGAACACCTGCCCCTCCCACGCTCGCGGGCCGAAGCCCGGCGAGAGAGGAGAGGGCCTCATGCACCCCGGCAACGACGGTGACTGGAGGAATGCGAGGCCTCCGGCTCTGTTTTGCCGCCTCCCGCGCGATCCTCTCCCACCTGGGGAGCCGGGCATTCAGCTTCTCGAACGTGACGTGCGTAGATGCGTCGCCGGGGAAGAACACGAAACCATCGACACCGACCTCCGTCCCCTTCTTCACAACCAGGTCGAGCTTGGGCGGTGACGGTGCGCTCTGTGCGAGAAGCACCTCATAGAGGGCGCGCTCCCGGCCGAGCTCCTCGTCCAAGCGCACGGCTACGCGGTCGCTCACAGCCTCCACGCGGGCGACGAACACCCTGCCCTGATCCTCCGCGACCACTTCGCAGGCGGAGCCCACAGAGAGACGAAGCACGCTGCGCGCATGCCGCGAATCGACCTCGCTCAGGGTGACCACGGAGTCGGGGCATAACCTTTCACCCCCGACCCGCGGCTGCTCGAGGAAGAACCGGGGTCGGAAGCCTCCCCGCCCCGCAGCCTCAGCCCGCACGGCGACCTCCCGCTCAGACTCCACGCTCACCGATCAATTCAAGGGCCTTCTCCAAGGCCTCGTCGGGCTCGGTCTCGAGGTCGTCGACCGCCACGATGTCGGGAGTGACACCCAGCCCGTTGATGTCGGTGCCGTTCGGAGTCAGGTAGACCGCGGTGGTGACCTTGAGAGCTCCTCCCGCGCCGAGGGCTTCGATGGTCTGGACAAGCCCCTTGCCGAAGGTGGTCTCACCGATGAGGAGACCGCGCCCGTAGTCCTTGAGAGCGCCAGCCACAATCTCCGAAGCACTGGCCGAGAACTGATTGACGAGCACATAGAGCGGGATGTCGGCAAAGGCGTCTCCGGTGGCTTCGAGTACCTGCCGGGGAGAGTGCAGACCCTCGGTGGACACTATGACGCCGGAGGGGATGAAGATGCTCGCCACCCCCACGGCTTCGTCTACCAAACCGCCGCCGTTGTCGCGCAGATCCAGAACGATCGCCTTCGCCCGGTCGACTTCCACCGCCTCGTGGACCGCCGCCCGCAACTTGCGCGAGGAGTTCTCGGTGAAGGTGAAGAGAACCAGGTGGGAGACAACCACGCCATCCACCTCAAGCAGCTCCTTCTCTACCACGGGCACATCGATCTCCCGACGCACAAAGGTAAGTTCAAGCACTTCCCCCCCGGGGGGAAGCTCAGACACCGCACCCCGTTCCGCCTCCCCCCACGCACCCGCGGGAGGGCGGTAGATGCCGAGCATGACCTCGGTGCCTTCGGGACCCTTGATCTTGGCCACCACCTGCTCGAGAGACAGACCCTCGACCGACTCCCCATCCACCTCGATAACCACGTCCCCGGTCCTCAGACCACCCTGCTCGGCCGGAGTGTCCTTGAAGGTGGTGACCACGGTCACAAAGGTACCTCGCGCCTCGACCACCATGCCCACACCCGAGTAGGTACCCTCGGTGCGCTCCTTGAAGCGTGCATACTCCTCGGGATCGAAGTAGTCCGTGTAGGGATCCTCCAAGCCGCTCAACAATCCCCGCACCGCGCTCTCCTCCAGCGCCCCCGGATCGACCTCCCGGTAAAACCTCCGCTCCAGCTTGTCGAGTATCTCGGACTGGAGAGGGAAGCTCCTCTCGTTCCCGGGAATGGCACTGGTGATGTAGGACGGCAGCAACCGGTTGAGAGCGCCGCGGCTGGAAGGGTTGGCGCCCAAGACGAAGCCGGCGGTCGTGAACACCACGGCCGACAACACGACGAGGGCGATGGCCAGGAAGGTACGCGAGGTTGTGCGCATGGCGGTTCCCCTGACTGACAAGGCTCTAGAGGTAACGCATGGGGTCGACAGGGGCGCCGTTCACGCGCACCTCGAAGTGAAGATGCGGGCCGGTGGAGTACCCGGTACTCCCCACCTTGCCGATGACCTGCCCCTTCTGCACAGCATGGCCCGAACTCACGAGTATCTGGGACTGATGTGCGTACAGGGTGGCAAGACCATTCCCGTGGCTCACTATGGTGCAAAGGCCATAGCCCCCCCGCCAGCCGGCGTACGTCACTGAACCACTGTCGGCGGCCACTATGTTGGTGCCACTGGAGGCGGAGACATCGATACCGTTGTGCATCTTCCAGACCTTGGAGATGGGATGCATGCGCATGCCGAATCTCGAGGAGAGGCGTCCGTTGACCGGCCATACCAGCTGACCCGTGCCTTTCACGGAAGAGACCGAGGCGCTCGAGGAACCGCCGGCCTGCTTCGAGAGCTCGGCCTGAATACTTGCGGATTCGGCCAATAGGTCCTCTTCCTGCCTGGCCCACGCCGCTGCCTCCTGTTCGGCTTGGGCTACAACGGCCTTCTTCTTGGCCTTGGCGTCGGCGAGACCAGCGAGAGTTGACTGCTCCTCGGCGACCAAGTCCTTGAGAGCCTGGGTCTGGCCCGCCTGTTCCTTCTCCAGTGACGCCACTCGGGCGCGCTCTTCCTCGAGCGCGTTCTTCTCACGGGTGACCTTGGCCTGGAGTTCCTCGATCTTCGTGAGCACGTGGCTGTCGTGCTGCACGATGCTTGCCAGCAGGTCGAGACGATTCACCAGATCGCTCAACTGCTCGGTCATGAAGAGGACCTCGATGAAACCCACTCTCCCGGCTTTGTAGATGTCGACCGCCCGTTGCTCCAGGACCGCGGTCTGGGTGGCGAGGTCGGCCTCGGTCTTGGCCAGCAGCGTCCGCTTCTTCTCCAGTTCGCCGGAGACACGATTGAGCTCGTCGCGCAGGGAAGCCAACTTCGCTTCGGCCTCGTTCTTCTTGCCCGCCAGCGATTGAAGCTTGGCGTCGATCTCCGCGATGCGCGCGTTGAGGCCGGTGATCTCCTCCTGCGCAGCCGCCTTCACCTCTTGGGCTTGGCGCTGGCCCTCCTTCGCCTTCTCCAAGGCACGGCGAGTCTCGTTGAGCTTCTGCTGTAACTCGCTCTGCGTGGAGGCTTGCACGGCCGGAGTGACCGGAGCGACGAGAAACGCGGCCAAGAGAAACGAGGCGATGCAGATGAGAAAGAGCAGGCGGGCGGGCCGGCCGCCCCCACGAATCCATGCCCCGGCCACCCGGGGCGGTCACACTCTACTCTCCGTCTGCCTGCAAAGCCGATAGCCGTCACCTCCAGAGACGCCCGGGCGACCCTCGCCTCACACCTACACTTTCAGGAAACGCCGCAGGCCGAGCCCTGAGCCCAACATGCCGATGCCCGCGCCCACCAGCAGCAGCAATGCCGCCAGCAGACCCACCGGTACCGCTCCGAAGGGCACGCTCATGAAGACCAAGCTCTGCTGGATGCGGTCGATGACGATGTTGCTGCCTACGAGGACGACGATGAAAGCGAGGAGTGCCCCCATCAAGCCCACCGCCAGGCCTTCGATCATGAAGGGCCAGCGGATGAACCAGTTCGTGGCACCCACAAGCTTCATGATCTCAACCTCACGCCGGCGGGCGAAGATCGAGAGCCGGATCGTGTTGGAGATGAGCAGGACCGCCACCACCCCCAAGAGCACGATGAAGACCAGAAGGACGTTCTGCACCACAGAGGTCACCCGAAAGATGCGGTCGGCGATCTCTTTGCCGTAACGCACCTCATCCACTATCTCCCTGCCCTCGAACCGCTGTGCCACCAGATCGACCTCCTCGGGATCTTTGAGCGCGATCTCGAAGGAGGCAGGGAGAGGATTCGTCTTCAGTGAATCGAGGATCTCGGGGTGATCGGCAAAATCCTCCCGGAGGCGCTGAAGGGCGGCCTCCTTGCTCACGAAAGAGACCTCCTTTACTTCTTCCCAGCCCTGGATCTCTTCGGTCATCGCCTGAATGGCCTCATTGGAAGCCTCGTCTTTCAGGTAGACAGTGACCTCCACCTTCTCCTTGAGATCGGTGAGCAGGTTGTCGATGCCCGAAGCGAACACCACGACGACGCCGAGTACTATCATCGACAGAAGGACGGTCAACACCGCCGCAATGGTCATGAAGTAGTTGCGCCGGAGCGACGTGAAGGCCTCTTGGGCGAAGAACCTAAACTTCCCCATAGCCGCCCCGCTTCTGATCGCGGATCACCTGTCCGTCTTCGAGCGCGATGACACGCCGGCGCATCTTGTCGACCATCTCGCGGTCGTGGGTGGCCACGACCACCGTGGTGCCGGTCTTGTTGATGCGGTAGAGCAGCTGCATGATGCCCGCCGAGGTGTCGGGGTCGAGATTACCCGTGGGCTCGTCCGCTATGAGCAGCGGCGGATGATTAACCAACGCCCGGGCAATAGCCGCCCTCTGCTGCTCGCCACCCGACAACTCGTTGGGGTAGTTCTTCGCTTTGTGGCCCAAGCCCACCAGATTGAGAAGTTCACTCACCTTGCGCTTGGAGCTGCCGGTGCTATTACCGGTGACCAGCAGAGCATAGAGGACGTTGTCGGCCACCGTCTTGTTGGACAGCAGTTTGAAATCCTGGAAGACGCACCCGATGTTGCGCCGCAGGTAGGGTATCTTCCAGCGACGCAGGGTGTTCAACTCACGGCCCCCCACCACGATACGGCCGCTGTCTGGCTCAAGCTCTTTGATGAGGAGCCTGATGAAGGTGGACTTCCCCGACCCGGAGGGACCGACCAAGAAGATGAACTCGCCCTTGTCAATGTGCAGGGAAACGCCTTCCAGACCTATCGTGTCTGGGGGATAGACTTTGGTGACGCCGTCAAAGGTAATCACGGGCTACACACTACCTCCCGCTTGTGGCAGCCGGCCGGACGCCCGCTGCACAAGGTACTCGTGAATAAAATCGTCAAGTGCACCATTCAGCACCGCCTCGACATTTCCCTTCTCGAGGCCGGTACGATGATCTTTCACCAACGTGTAGGGAGCCAGGACATACGACCTTATCTGGCTGCCCCAGCCGATCTCCTTGTGCTCTCCCCGCTCCTTGGCCAACTCGCTCTCACGCTTCTCCCGCTCAAGTATGACCAGCTTGCTCCGGAGCATACGCATCGCCGTTTCCCGGTTCTGAAGCTGTGAACGCTCGTTCTGACACTGCACCACGATCCGTGTGGGGATATGGGTGATCCTCACCGCCGAGTCGGTCTTGTTCACGTGCTGCCCGCCTGCGCCCGACGAGCGATAGGTCTCCACCCGGAGGTCCTTCTCGTCGATCTCGACCCTCACATCATCATCCAGCACCGGAGCGACGTCGAGCGATGCAAACGACGTGTGCCTCCGGCTCGCCGCATCGAATGGGGAGATGCGGACCAAGCGATGCACACCCCGCTCGGCGCAGAGGAGGCCGTACGCGTTCTCACCCGTGACGGTGAAGGTGGCGCTCTTGATACCCGCCTCATCGCCCTCGGTGGCCTCGTTGATCTCCACGTCGAAGGACCGCTCCTGGGCCCAGCGCACATACATGCGCAGGAGCATCTCTGCCCAATCCTGGCTCTCCGTGCCGCCTGCGCCCGGATGAATGCTCACGATGGCGTCACGGACGTCGAATTCCCCGTTGAAGAGCCGCTGCTCCTCGAACAAGGCGAGGGCAGCACCCACTCCCTCGGTGATCGACCGGAGTTCCTCCTCTATGTCGGCCGCCAAGGGTTCATCAGCCGGTTCCTCTTCGGCGAGTTCGATCAGAGCGCCGAGATCACCCACCTGGCCCGCCAAGGCCTGGTAGCGCTCCAAGCGGTTCTTCGTCTTCGTGTAGTTCGCGGACAGCTTCCGGGCGGTCTCTTGGTCGTCCCAGAAATCGGGCTCGCGCATGCGCTCGCCCAGTTCATCGACTTTCGAGCTCAGTGAAGCAGGGTCAAAGATAGTCCCGAACCCAGGCCAGCTTGGCCCGGTACTCGGCGAGTTTGTCATGGTATTGGGCCAGTTCGGCCGCGCGAGTCTCTGTGTTATGAGCCATAGTCAGTAAGCAAGTATACCTTAGTGAAGCAGAGCAGCTCGCCGGAGAGCTTCCGCCCCCGGCCGAAGCCACGCCGCTACATGCCGCAACAACGCTTGAACTTTCGTCCGCTCCCACATGGGCACGGGTCGTTCCTGCCCACCTTGTCGGCAACTTTGCGTGGGGCCGTCACCTGCTGTGTGGCCCGTTGAGCTTGGTCGTAGGCCGCGGCTGAGCCGTCCACGCCTTGCGAGGCCGCAGCTGCTGCCGCAAAGCCCCTCGCCGGAGCTATGCCCTCACCGCCGGAATACACGAATTGGGGCATTCGTTGGATGCCTGCACCCTCCTCAGGCTCCTCCACCTTCGCCACTTCGAGATGGAAGACGTAGCGAACGAAATCCGCTTGAATGGCCCCCATCATGTCCTGGAACATGCCGAAGCCCTCAGACTTGTACTCGACCAGAGGATCCTTCTGAGCCAGCGCGCGAAGGCCGATGCCTTCGCGCAGGTAGTCCATCTCGTAGAGGTGGTCTCTCCACTTGGAGTCGAGAGTGCGGAGCAACACCCAGCGCTCGAGTTCGCGCATGTTCTCGTAGCCGATCTCTGCCTCTTTGGCCTCATAGGCACGCAAGGCGTCGTCGACCACGCGCTCGAGGAAGTCGTCGGCATCCATGGCTTCGAGGTCGAGCCCTTCCGGCCCGAAGCTCACCGGGTAGTACGAGCGTATGACGGCGAGAAGCTCCTCGAGATTCCACTCCTCGGCAAACTTGGAGACGCTCGTGAAGGGGAGAATAGCCGCCCCGAGCGCCCGCTCGATGATCTGAAAGACATCCTCGCGGAGGTCCTCCCCTTCGAGGATGCGCTGGCGCTGAGCGTAGATGACCTCCCGCTGCTTGTTCATCACGTCATCGTATTGGAGCACCCGCTTCCGGATCTGGTAGTTCTGCTCCTCGACCCTCTTCTGGGCACTCTCCACCGAGCGGGAGATGAGACGGTTCTCGATGGGTATGTCGTCGTCGACGCCCAGCCTATCCATGAGGTTCTGCACACGCTCTCCACTGAACAAGCGCATGAGTTCGTCTTCGAGAGAGATGTAGAAGCGGCTCTTGCCCGGATCGCCCTGGCGCCCGGAACGCCCCCGCAACTGATTGTCGATACGCCTGGACTCGTGGCGTTCAGTGCCCAACACGTAGAGACCGCCCAGAGAGGGCACGGTGGGACCGAGCTTGATGTCGGTACCCCGCCCGGCCATATTGGTGGCAATGGTGATGGCACCCTCCAGGCCCGCTCCGGCCACGATGGCGGCCTCGCGCTCGTGATGCTTGGCATTCAGCACTTCGTGAGGAACACCCCGCCTCTTCAGCATGCTCGACAGGCGCTCGGACTTCTCCACCGAGATGGTGCCGACAAGAACCGGCTGTTGGTTTTCGTAGGCCCCGACGATGTCCTCCACCACCGCTTGGAACTTTGCTGCCTCGGTCTTGTAGATGACGTCGTTCTCGTCGGCACGGATCATGTCCATGTGGGTGGGAGTCACCACCACTTCCATGTTGTATGTCTCGAGGAACTCGTCAGCCTCGGTGGCGGCCGTGCCGGTCATGCCGGCCATCTTCTCGTATAAGCGGAAGTAGTTCTGAAGGGTGATGGAGGCAAGAGTCTGGTTCTCCTCCTTGATCTTGACACCTTCTTTGGCCTCGATGGCCTGGTGCAGACCCTCGGAGTAGCGCCGGCCTTCAAGTACCCGGCCGGTGAATTCGTCAATGATCTTGACTTCACCACCACTCACCAGGTAATCCACATCCGGCTTGAAGAGAGCTTGGGCCTTCAGCGCCTGGACCAGGTGATTGACGAGCTGGCCGGAGAGATCCTCATACAGATTGTCGACTCCCAACATGTGCTCCACCTTGGCGATACCCTCTTCGGTGGGAGCAACCGTCCTCGTCTTCTCGTCGACCTCGTAGTCGAGGCCTTCACCCGCCTTCAAGCGGGAAGCGATGCGAGCGAAATCGTAGTAAGTCTCGGCCGCACGCTCACCCGGCCCGGAGATGATGAGGGGAGTACGCGCCTCATCGATGAGAATGGAGTCGACCTCGTCAACGATGCAGTAGTGATGGCCGCGCTGCACCTGCTGCTCCAAGGACAGCACCATGTTGTCGCGCAGGTAGTCGAAGCCGAACTCCGTGTTCGTACCGTAGGTGACATCGCAGAGATACGCGCGGCGCCTCTCTTCGGAATCCATGGCGTTCTGCAGCGGCGCCACCGTCAACCCCAGGAATTCGTAGATTGGCCCCATCCACTCCGTATCGCGCTTGGCCAAGTAGTCGTTGACCGTGACCACGTGCACACCTCGCCCGGCGAGCGCGTTCAGATAGACCGGCATGGTGGCGACCAGTGTCTTGCCCTCTCCGGTCTTCATCTCGGCGATAGAGCCTCGGTGAAGCACAACCGCCCCCATGACCTGCACATCGAAGGGCCGCATGTCCACCACGCGCACAGCCGCTTCGCGAGCCACGGCGAAGGCTTCCGGCAATAGGTCTTCCAGCGTCTCACCGGCAGTGAGCCTGGCCCGGAACGCATCGGTGCACGCCCGCAATTCGGCATCGGTGAGGGCGGAGACCGTCTGCTCGTGGGCTCCCACCTGGGCAACCACCTCGTGCAGCGCTTTGAGCTTACGCCCCTCGCCTGCACGCATTATCCTGTCAAGAATACTCATGCATCCCCTTGTTGCACCGAAGCCGCCGGCTGCACCTCATCAAGGCGCACACCCATCTGCACCGGCCGCACGTTCGCCTCGACCCGCGGCCTGCCGATCCCGGCAGGCGGGTGAGGTCGCTGGTCGCAGTGAGAGGCACGTGCTTGACGACCCGGCCTGCCGTGCCCCGGCCTGCGTTACCCGGCTACCGTGCCCCGGCCTACCGCTGTGGCTCGATAAGCCCGTAGTTGCCGTCGCGGCGACGGTAGACGACCGCCGTATTCTGAGTCTCAACATCGGTGAAGACGAAGAAGTCGTGGCCGACGAGTTCGAGCTGGAGGGCGGCCTCTTCGGCGCTCATGGGCTTGACCATGAACTGCTTCACCTTGACGATGCGGGGCAGTTCCTCGGCGGCGACCTCTTCCTCCGCCTCTTCGGGCATCAAGAAGCCCTGGTTGAACATGACTTCCTTGTGGGCTCCCTGGGTGCGCGCCTTGATCTTGCCCCGGTACTTCTTGACCTGACGCTCCAGCTTGTCGGCCAGCAGATCTATGGAGGTATACATGTCGGCGGAGGCTTCGCGGGCACGGATGACGGGCCCTCGGGTGAAGATGGTGGCCTCGGCGACTTGATTGTCAGCGATGCTGGGGTTCTTCTCAGTGGAGACCTCGACCTCGCACCGGGCGCCATCCCACACGTACCTGGACAGACGACCGATCTTATCGGAGATATAGTCGTCCAACGCGTCGGTAACCGCCATGTTTCGTCCCTTGATGACCAGGTTCACGCCTACTCCGCTCCTTGATGGATGTCGCTTACGAGGTGGGAATTACCTGCAAATCCGCGAGAGAATATGTGCTGTTGAACAATGGAAGATACCATACCTTGCGCTCAGTCGTCAGTCGAGGTGGATCCGGCCGGTGCTCACAGCCCGGGCGAACGTGAACACGTACACGGGAACCTTCCAGCGCGCCCCCAGGGCCCGGCTCACCGCCTCGGCGGTCGACCCTGTTGTGAAGACGTCGTCGACCACAATCACGTTCCTCTGCGGCGTCTGCGGCCTTTCTGTATCGACGGGGGCGAAGGCTTCTTCCAGATTGTGGATTCTCTCGTCTTTGCCCAAGGCCTGCTGATGGGCCGTACTCCGCGTCTTTCTCACGAGCCGCACAAGCCTGGGTGTGTGCGGTTGAGGCACCTGCGCCACGAGCGATCCAGCCAGATCCTCTGCCAGATTGAACCCCCGTCGTCTCTTCGCCGCCCGATGAGCCGGCACCCACGTCACCACCGGCGCCTCGTGCCGCTGCATGAACTCCACGAAGGCCGGGTAGGCCAAGCCGGCCAGCAACTCCACGAGTCTGCGCCTCCTCTCGAACTTGACCGCTGCAACCAGAGCGCGGGCCACGCCCTCGTACACGAAGGCGCTCCTGGCCTGCACGAAGGACTGTTCTCTGCCCACGCACTCCTCGCACCAACCCGTGAGCGTCGTCTGCACGTCCGGCCGTCCGCAGCGCGGGCAGTATGGCTCCCGGATGGGCTCCAGGGCCGCACTGCACTCCGCACAGAGGTCGGCGTAGAAGCGCCCGCAGCCCGCGCAGCGGCTCGGGAAGGCGAAGTCGAGCAGGTTGTCGACCACATTGTCGCCGAGCCAGCGGCGCACCCCGTGCGCGCCGTGGCCTGCGGCCGGCGGCGCCTCCTCAGGGACCGAGGGTCCGCCCAAAGACCCGTCCGCCAAGTGCCTTGTCACTCCACCTCGCTCCGAACCTCGGTGCGTGCATCCACCGACCTGCCGGCCACCCGCACTCCCTCCTCAACCAGGCAGCGCTCACCGAGAACTGAATCCTCGATTCGAGCCCCGGAGCCTACACGGGCCGCCCGGCCCACAATGCTGCCGTTCACGCTGCTGCCTTCCGCCAGGTAGGCTCCTCCCCACACGACACTCCGTTGCACGCTGGCGCCCGCCTCCACCACACAGCCTCCGCCCAAGACCACCGGACCCGTGACCTTGGCTCCCTCTTCGATCCAGCAATCGGAGCCGATGAGCACGGGCCCGCTCACCGCCGCCTCCGATTTGACGAGCGCGTGCTTGTCGATCCATACGGAAGTGGTGGGCGCCTCGCTGGGCATCTCCACTCTCACCTCGCCCCGAAGGGCGGCAAAGTTGCTGTTCAAGTACTCTCCGAGGTCACCCACGTCGTTCCAGTAGCCGGTGACCTCGTAGGTTCCGATTCTCTCGCCTGCGGCGATCATCTCCGGCCAGAGCTGCTTGCCGAAATCGTAAAACGTACCTGCCGGGACTCGCGCGAGCGCTTCGGGTTCCAAGACGTAGATGCCGCAGTTGCAGAGGTGGGAGAGAGCCTCCTCCCGCGAGGGCTTCTCCTGGAAGCTGTGTACGCAGCCCTCTTCGTCTTGGACCACCACCCCGTACTGCGAAGGGTCGTCGACCTGCTTCAGGGCCAGGGTAGCGGGCGTGCCCGAAGCATGGTGCGCCTCGAGCAGGGCTTCAAGATCGATGTCAGTGAGAGAATCGCCGCTCATGACCAGGAGAGTGCCCTCTTTGGTGAGGAACTCCTCGTTGTTCTTGACTCCTCCGGCCGTACCCAAGAGCTCCTCCTCAAACGAGTACCGCAGGCGTATACCGAGTTCGCCGCCATCGCCGAAGTAGCTCCTGATGGTGTCGGGGAAGTGATGGAGATTCACCACGACATCGCGGATGCCGTGCCCGGCCAGGAGCCGCAGAATGTGATAGAGCGCAGGCCGATTGACCACCGGAACCATGGGCTTGGGAACCAGCTGCGTGAGGGGATGGAGACGTGTGCCTAGTCCGGCGGCCATTACCATGGCGCGCATGAACAGGCCTCCTTTCTGTGGTTGACTCGTGTTCGAACGCTAGTCGAGACTGGTGCCACCCCCCGCCGCCCCCGCAGGAGTCCGGAGCATGAGCCCCGCCAAGCTCCGTGTGAAGGGGGGCAGCGCCACCCCAGCGTCGGTGATGATGGCGGTGATGTTCTTTGCTGGAGTGACATCGAACGACGGGTTGCGCGCCTCGGCCCCCACGGGGGCGAGGCGCGCCCCGGCGAGGCAGGTCACCTCCTCGGGGGAACGCTCCTCGATGGGTATGGAAGATCCATCCGCCACCTCCAAGTCGACCGTGGAGAGAGGTGCAGCCACATAGAAGGGCACGCTGTGCTCGCGCGCCAAGACCGATACAGTGTACGTACCGATCTTGTTGGCGGTGTCGCCGTTGGCCGCAATGCGATCAGCTCCCACCACCACGTGGGTGACCTCACCCCGACTCATGAAGTAGCCCGCCATGTTGTCGCAGATCAGTGAGAACTCGATGCCTTCTCGGGACAACTCCCACGCGGTGAGGCGAGCCCCCTGCAGGAAGGGCCGGGTTTCATCGACGAACACCCGCAGGTGAGGCATGCGCGCGTGCAGAGAACGCACTACCCCCAACGCCGTACCGTAGCCGGCCGTGGCCAGGGCACCTGCATTGCAGTGAGTGAGCAGCACCGGCCCTTTCGCCGCCGGCGTGAGACCCAGAGCAATGAGATCCGCCCCGTACTCCCCGATCCTCCGGCAGGATTCGACGTCTTCTGCCAGCATGCGCACCGCCCTCTCCTCAAGCCTCTCTGCCAGCTCCCGGGGAGCCGGGGGCCGGTCGGCCGACGTCGCCACCGCACCCGGCTCCGACTGCCCCGGCCCCTCAGCCCACCATACCCGCTGCATCTCTTCGAGAGCCCACTTCAGATTAACCGCGGTGGGACGAGTTGCGAAGAGGCCCTTGGTTGCATCCTGGAGGCAGGCCCGGAAAGCCTCGGGGTCATCTGCGAGCGCCGGGCGATCCACCAGAGCCCTCTGCGCCGCCAAGACAACGGCGAATGCAGCCGCCACCCCGATGGCAGGAGCTCCCCGGACCACCATGTCACGAATTGCCGAGGCCACCTCCGTCCAACGAGAACACTGCACATACTCCTCGGCGAGGGGCAGAAGCCGCTGGTCGATCATGACCAGCCGTTCTCCCGTCCACTCGAGCGTACGTACTGCCGGCCGGCCTGCCTGCGTGGCCACAACCGAGCTCATACCTTGCGCCTCACGTCGTCCCCAGCTCCCAGCTCGCCAGGTACTCCACCTGCTCCGCCGTCAGTACATCGATGCCGCTGCCCACGGCCGCAAGCTTGAGGCGCGCGATCTCTTGGTCAATGGCCTCGGGAACGACATACACGTGGTTCTCGAGTTCGGCAGAGTGCTGCACCATGTACTCCACCGACATCGCCTGGTTCGCAAAACTCATGTCCATGACGCTGGCCGGATGTCCCTCGGCGGCTGAAAGGTTGATGAGGCGTCCCTCGGCAAGAAGATGAATGCGGCGCCCGTCCTCCAGAGTGAACTCTTCCACGAATTCCCGCACCATCCGGCGGGAACGGGCCAGACCCTCGAGAGCCGGCACATCGATTTCCACGTTGAAGTGACCGGTGTTCGCTACGATGGCACCGTCCTTCATGGCCTCGAAGTGCTCCCGGCGAACAACATGGATGTTTCCGGTAGCGGTGACGAACACGTCCCCGATAGGCGCCGCTTCAGCCATGGGCATGACCCGGAAACCGTCCATGACCGCCTCGAGAGCTTTAAGGGGGTCCACCTCGAGCACCACCACGTCGGCGCCGTGTCCCTTCGCCCGCATGGCGAGACCCCGCCCGCACCAGCCGTAGCCGGCGACCACGAACACTTTGCCGGCCAAGAGCACATTGGTGGCCCTGATGACTCCGTCGATGGTCGATTGACCGGTGCCGTAACGGTTGTCGAACAGATGCTTCGTGAGGGCTTCGTTGACGGCAATGATAGGGTAACCGAGTACGCCGTCCTCATCCATGGAGCGCAGGCGGATGACGCCGGTGGTGGTCTCCTCGGTGCCTCCGATGACCCGCTCGAGCGCTTCGCGCCGCTCGGAGTGAAGGCGGCCCACCAAGTCCGCGCCGTCGTCGAGAGTGATCTGGGGGTGTTGGTCGATGACGGAATCCATGTGCCGGTAGTACGTGTCGGCATCCTCCCCCTTGATGGCAAAGGTGGGGATGGCGCTCTCGACCACCAGATTGGCGGCCACGTCGTCCTGAGTGGACAGCGGGTTGGAGGCACACACCGACACCTCGGCCCCTCCGGCCTTCAGTGTGCGAAGCAGATTGGCAGTCTCGCTGGTGACGTGCAGGCAGGCCGCCACCCGCACACCTTCGAGCGGCCGCTCTTTCTCGAAGCGCTCCCTGATGGAACGGAGAACGGGCATCTCCCTCTCCGCCCACTCGATTCGCAGCGCCCCGGCCTCAGCCAGACCCACGTCCCTCACATCGCTCTTGGTCATACGTCTGTCATCCTTCTCGTTGTCGTGTTATCTCTGCCGGGCATCACCATCGCCACGGCAAGATGGAGACCCGCATGGGCGGCTAGAATGGCGACCGCAGCCAACTCATTCGTCACCGCGCACACCTCACCCCACCTCTCAAGTATGCGCCGCTCGAGCACACTCACCCTGTCGGGATCCTGAACCTCGGCGACCGTCTCCTCCCCCACAGGATACCCTCCCTTGACGATCTCCGGATGATACAGGCCCGCCATCAGAGGGAAACGGGGGCCGAATGAATCGTCATTGGGACCACGAAGAGGTGAACGGAAGGTCAGATTCACGTGATCGGACACCGCAATCACCTCGCCCTCACCGACCGCTCCTGCATCGCCGCCGCAAACCTGAGCATCCAAGGAGAGACGGCGGCCCACGCACACATACCCCACCGCCGATCTCTCGGGCTGGGGAAGTTCACCTGCCCCGAGTAGGCCCTTGCGTACGATGGCCTTCTCGGCCTCGGTGAGACATCGCGACAGAGCATGCAGTGAGAGGCCGGCGAAACGAACCACCACCCCCGTATCGCCTGCGAGCGACTCGGCGCACCCCACCACCTGGGGCAGTACGGCAGCTCGCGGACTCAACACTACCCTCTCTATGGTGGTGGGATGATTCATGTACGAGGGCTCACGCCGAACCGGCTCCGCAGCGAGGGCCGCACGTGCCCCGGGAGCATCCGCGCCGGGTCGTCTACTGCACCATGACCATGCCGATGGCGACGTTGAGTAGTTCAGAGCGGCTCAGAAGACAGGAGATGGTGTTCGACACCCAGTACAGCACACCGTCGATCTCCCACCAGATGTAGTCGACCTTGCCGGCGATGCCCACGATGGTGTAGGTGATGCCGTTCTCTGTCACCTGCTCCCCGGGGGCCGCAGCCGGGGCGTTCACAAAGGTGGTCTGCATAAGACCCAGATACTGGTCTTCCTTGCCCCAGCGGTAGACGGTCTTGAGCGCAGGGAACACGCGTCCGCCTCCGGCATCGATACCGTAGACCCGGTGATCCACATAGCGGTAGCCTTCAGGCATGTAGGTGGGGCCCACGATCGAGAACGGCACCATAGTCTGCAGAGCGATGTACTCGCTCGAGTAGATGATGCCCCGGGCCCCGGGGGAGGTCACCGGGTCGGAGGCGGCTTTGAAGTCTTCGCCCAACTTGACCACCACATGGCTCGCACTGGTGTCGAGCACCACCTGGCGTGCGCCCAAGACTTTGGCCACTCGGTCGGCCGCCGCCGACTGTCCCTGCGGATAGGCCACCGTCGTCCTCGCCTGCATCTCCGGGGCGTCACCCACAGAGATCACCCTCGCCCCCTCATTACGCAGCCAGCCCGCTCCCAGGGCAGCCGCACCATTCACTCCGTTGGCGTTCAGCACTTCCACGTCGACCCCGCTCAGGTCGGCGGGGAATCTATCGACCGGCACGATGGCCCTGGTGGCCTCATCGAGCGTGGACGTGGTGGCACCCTCGGCCGCTTTGCCGGCGGACTCGGCCGGGGACTGCATGAGGTCGCGCACGGCGCCGCTGATGGACTCGTCACTCGCAACCACGTACCACAGATCGCCGATCTTCTTGTCCTCACCATAGATCTTGGCCTGCTTGATGCGGCTGTTGTCGAGATCGAGGCCCCACCAGGCGAGCCGGAGGACGTCGTTGGTGCCGAGTGTGGTGCTGGTGTTCGCCGCCACGAGACTCACGAGTTCGGGGATCTTGACGGCCAAGTCCCACCCGGATATCTGGGTCTTCGCCGCCCGCATGAAGATCTGCTGGCGCTCTATCCGGCCGATGTCGTGATTGGCATCCTGGCGGAATCTCACCCAGTCGAGCGCGTCTTCTCCGTAGAGCCGCTGGTATCCGGGCTGAAGGTCGATGTTCTCCCAGGAGTCGGCCTTGTTGTGGTAGTAGCGGCGATCGACATCCACGTACACGCCACCGATGGCGGCCGTCATCTCTCTGAAGGCATCGAAGTCGATGTTGATGTAGTGGTCGAGATCGAGATTGGTGACGTTTCGCACCGTCTCGATGGCCAGCCCGGGACCGCCCATCGCATAGGCGGCGTTGATCTTGTGGACACCCCGGCCCGGTATCTCCGCCCGCAGATCGCGGGGGATGGACAACACCGACACGTAGTCCTCCGCCGGGTCCACGTGCACGATCATGATGGTATCGGAGCGGCCGTGCTCTTCTCCCGAGTAGTCACCCGCGTCTATCGCCCGCCGGTCCGAACCGAAGATGATGATGTTCCACGTGCCCGGCTTCTCGATAAGAGGCGCACCGGCATTCGTCGGCTTGTTCTCGAGCACCGAACTCGCCGTGCGTGCGTCGGGCGTGTGCGCCTGATGCATCATCCGGTCCAGCCACACGTACGAGCCCACAACCGCCAAGGCGGCCACGGCGAACACCCCGACCACCGACCACAGGAGCACGCGAGGCCACCGCCGCTCGCGAGGCCGGTGTACCGTGTAGGTGGTGTAGGGCTTGGCGCCGCCGCCGTTGATTGTCTTTCCGTTCAGCTTGTCGCCCCCAGGAAGCATGTACACGAGTGATTCTACCTGGAATCAGCAAGAGGCAGAGGAGGCGAGTGGCGGCCGCGCAGCGGCGGTACCCCCACAGCCGCCCGCGCGCCGGCGCCGGGAAGCCGAGCCGTCCTCCTAATATACGCGCTCCACGCTCGCGCCCAGCGCCGTGAGCTTCTCCTCGAACCTCTCGTATCCACGATCCACGTGGAAGATGTCGCGAACCTCCGTGACTCCCTCGGCGGCCATGCCGGCGAGCACAAGGGCGGCACCCGCGCGCAGATCGGAACAGCGCACAGTCGCCCCGGTGAGGGCCCGCCCGCCATTGACGACAGCGTGATGGCCGGCCACCTTGATCTCGGCGCCGAGACGAACGAGTTCATCAACGAAGACGAAGCGGCTCTCGAAAACGTTCTCCGTCACGATCGACGGCCCGCGCGCCACCGACAAGAGCGCCATCATCTGCGCCTGCAGATCGGTGGCAAAACCGGGGTAGGGAAGCGTGGCGATATCGGTGCCGACGTAGGTGGCGGGGTCGCCCCCGGCCCGTATGGACTTGGAGTTCTCCTGCACCTGCGCGCCCACGGCACGGAGCTTCTTGAGGAAGATCTCGAGCACGTGCGGGCTGATGCCTTCCACCTCCACGTCACCCCCACTGATGGCACCAGCCACCAGGAAGGTGCCCGCCTCGATGCGATCGCCTATCACCGTGTGCTCGGCGGAGTCCATGGCCTCGACACCACGTATGGTGACCGTGGGCGTGCCGGCTCCCTCGATCTCGGCGCCCATGCTCATGAGAAACTTGCTCAGATCGACGATCTCAGGCTCTCTGGCCGCGTTCTCGATGACCGTCACGCCCTCGGCCAGCACAGCGGCCATCATGAGGTTCTCCGTGGCCCCCACGCTAGGGTAGTCGAGGAAGATGCTGTCGCCGCGCAGCCGCTTCGCCGACACTTCGATGAAACCGTGGTCCTGCCTGATAGTCGCTCCGAGCTGGGCGAGACCCTTCAGGTGGAAGTCGATCTTGCGCGGACCCAGGTTGCAGCCCCCGGGGAGCGCCACCTTGGCCCGACCGAAGCGGGCCACCAGCGGGCCCATGATCTGTATGGAGGCGCGCATCTTCTGCACGAGCTCGTAGGGAGCCTCCTGTGAATCGACGGCTCCCGCATGGACCGTCATGGTGCTCTCGCCAAACTGCACGTGCGCACCCAGGTGCTCGAGCACCTCTTTCATGGTACGCACGTCTTGGATGTCGGGAACGTTGTGGAGGACGCTCGTGGATGGAGCCAAGAGACTGGCGGCCATGAGCTTGAGGGCTGAGTTCTTGGCGCCGGACACGCGCACCTTGCCGGCCAGCCTCGTGCCTCCGTGCACCAGATAACGAGCGCCCTGCTCGCAACCCTTCATATGATCAACCCTTGATTATCGTAAGGCCCTCAGCCGTATCCGACAGGGCCCGAGCGACGTGGTCAGGCCTCGTCGAGTACCTTGAGGCGATTCAGCGCCTTGCGCAACGCCATCTGCTCCCGGAATGCAAACAGTTCCCGGCCCTCGAGAGTCTTCTCGCCGGCCTTGATGAGCTCGAGGTTTGCGAGCGCTCTGTCACGCAATCGTTCAGCCCGGCCTCGATCAATCTCAGACGCGAGCTCGGCCGCGTCGGCCAAGACGATCACTCGATCCTGTTGAACCATAGCAAAACCCTCAGCAATGGCAAGGCGCATCCAATCGTTGTCGAGCGTCTTCACCCGCATCTGGCCGATGGTGAGCTGCATGACCATGGGAGCGTGATGGGGAAGGATGCCCACCTCGCCGTATGCCGCCGGAAGCACCACCATGGCGACATCGCCCTCGAACACGAGCCCATCGGGATCGACGACTTCCACCCGGACGAAGGGACGGTCGGCCACGGCGTTACGCCTCCTCGTACTGGCCGCGCATGCGCCGCGCGTTGGTGACGGCTTCCTCTATGGAGCCGACGAGGTAGAAAGCCTGCTCCGGCAGATCATCGTGCTTGCCGTCGACGATATCCTTGAAGCCACGGATGGTCTCCTCCAAAGGCACGTACTTGCCCTCGCGCCCGGTGAAGGCCTCCGCCACGGTGAACGGCTGGGAGAGGAACCGCTGGACCTTGCGCGCCCGCTGCACGAGCACCTTGTCCTCGTCGGAGAGCTCGTCCATACCCAGGATGGCGATGATGTCCTGCAGATCCTTGTAGCGCTGCAGGATCTCCTGCACACGCATGGCGGTCTGGTAGTGCTCCTCACCGACCACATTGGGGTCGAGGGCCCGGCTCACGGAGTCGAGCGGGTCGACCGCCGGGTAGATGCCCATTTCCACGATGGCCCGGCTGAGTACCGTGGTAGCGTCGAGGTGCGCAAATGAATTCGCGGGTGCAGGGTCGGTGAGGTCGTCGGCGGGCACGTAGATGGCCTGGACGGAGGTGACCGAACCCCGCTTGGTGGACGTGATGCGTTCCTGCAGCTGACCCATCTCAGAGGCCAGAGTCGGCTGGTAGCCCACGGCCGACGGCATACGCCCCAGGAGAGCCGACACCTCCGACCCCGCCTGTACGAAGCGGAAGATGTTGTCGACGAAGAGTAGCACGTCTTGGCCGCGCACATCGCGGAAGTACTCGGCCATGGTGAGGCCGGAGAGGCCGACGCGCAGGCGGGCGCCTGGGGGCTCATTCATCTGGCCGAACATGAGGGCGGTCTTCTCGATGACCCCGGATTCGGTCATCTCCATGTAGAGGTCGTTGCCCTCCCGGGTGCGCTCTCCCACCCCGCAGAACACAGAGATGCCACCGTGCTGCGTGGCGATGTTGTTGATGAGCTCCTGGATGAGCACGGTCTTGCCCACACCGGCGCCACCGAACAGGCCGACCTTGCCCCCCTTCACATAGGGAGCCAGGAGATCGATGACCTTGATGCCGGTCTCGAACACCTCCACCGCGGGCTCGAGAGATTCAAAAGAGGGAGCCGGACGATGGATGGGCCAACGTTCGATGTCAGCCGGAACCGGTGCACCGTCGTCGATGACCTCGCCGAGGAGGTTGAACAACCGCCCCAAGGTCTCGTCGCCCACCGGAACGGTGATGGGCCGGCCGGTATCGACTACTTCCATACCCCGGGCCAGGCCATCGGTGGCATCCATGGCCACCGCCCGCACCTTTCTGTCACCCAGGTGCTGCGCAACCTCCGCCACCAGCCGCATGGGGCCGGCGGACGCCTCGAAATGGACCTCGAGAGCGTTGTATATCTGCGGCAGCTCTTCCTTGAACTCGACGTCAATGACGGGTCCGATGACCTCGACGATCTTTCCCTTGTTCATCTGTCTCGAATTCCTCCCTCACGCCCGGCAGGCGCAGGCTTCCCACGACATGTGTATCGACTACGCCAGCGCGTCTGCACCGGCGACAACTTCCAGAATCTCGCCCGTGATCGAGGCCTGCCTGGCTCTGTTCATGGCCAGGGTGAGCTCATCGATCATCTCAAGGGCGGCATCAGAGGCATTGCGCATGGCCGTCATCCGCGCCCCATGCTCACTCGCGCTGCTCTCCAGAAGCGCTCGGAAGATGGCCATCTCGACATAGGTGGGCAACAGATCGTTCAGAATGACCATGGGCGAGGGTTCGAAGATGAACTCCATATGGGGAGCCACCACCTCCGCCGCATAACTGGTGACAACCTCTTCCTGAATGGGCAGGATCACCTGGTCGAACACCACCTGCTCTATGGCGGACTTGAACTGGTTGTATACCAAGTGCACCAAGTCAATCCTGTGTTCTGCGTAGTCTTCGATGAGACGGTTCGCCAGCGTCTGTGCATTGAGGAAACGCGGGCGGTCGGTGATGCCTGTGTACTCCCCGGTCAGCTCATGGCCCTGGAAATTGAATGTGCCCACTCCGCGGCGCCCCACCACATGCAGGTCGACCTCGATGCCGAGCGACTCGTACTGCTGCATCAGCTCGAGGCTACGCCGCACAATGTTGGAGTTGAAGGCCCCGCACAGTCCACGGTCACCGGTGAGGGCCACCAAACCCACTCGCTTTGTCTCCCGGTGTACGTCGAGAAGGGGGAGCCCGGTGGGACCCGTCGGCGCATAGCGCACGAGCCCGGCAATGAATTCCATCATCCAGTTCGCATAGGGGCGGGCCGACTCGATACGCTGCTGGGAGCGCCTGAGCCTGGCCGCCGCCACCATTTCCATGGCTTTGGTGATCTTACGGGTGTTCTGGACGGAGGTGATCCTCCGCTTGAGGTCTTTCCCGCTCGCCATAGAAGTGCCCCGTCTCCTGCTTAGAACTCGGCCGTGCCGAGGTCATCGGCCGCCACCATGTAGTCGGATTTGAAACGCTGGATGGCTTCGTGGAGTTGGTCCACGATATCGTCGGTCAGGTCTTTCGTCTGTGCAATGGTCTCTCCGATGCTCCGGTACTGACTATTGAGGAAATCGAGGAGGCCATGGTTGAACTCGGCCACCTTCCCCACCTCGACATCATCGAGGTAGCCCTGGGTAGCGGCGAAGATGATCATCACCTCGTCCTGCACCGGCCACGGCTGATACTGGGGTTGATTGAGCGTGGCGACCAGCCGCTCCCCGCGGGCGAGGGTTTTCTGGGTCTCGGGGTCGAGCTCCGAGCCGAACTTGGCGAAGGCCTCGAGTTCACGGTACTGTGAGAGATCGAGGCGCAACGATCCCGCCACCTTCTTCATAGCCTTGATCTGCGCGGTGCCCCCCACACGGGAGACGGAGATACCCACATTGATGGCCGGCCTGATGCCCGACAGGAAGAGGTTGGTCTCCAAGAACATCTGCCCGTCGGTGATGGAGATCACATTTGTGGGGATGTACGCGGACACATCACCCGCTTTGGTCTCGATGATGGGCAGCGCCGTGAGCGAACCCCCACCTTCCTGATCACGCAGTTTGCACGCCCGCTCGAGCAGCCTGCTGTGCAGGTAGAACACATCGCCGGGAAAGGCTTCGCGCCCCGGCGGGCGGCGCAGAAGCAATGACATCTGCCGATAGGCATCTGCCTGCTTGGTGAGGTCGTCGTATACACAAAGAGCGTGACGACCGCTGTAGGTGAAGTACTCGGCCATGGCAGCCCCGGCATAAGGAGCGATGTAACGCAGAGGGGCCGAGGCGGACGCGGAGGCCATGATGACGATGGTGTAGTCCATAGCCCCGAATTCCTCGAGCTTTGAGACCACACTCGCCACAGTGGAGGCCTTCTGGCCGATGGCCACGTAGACGCAGATGACGTCTTGGCCCTTCTGATTGATGATGGTGTCGACCGCAATGGCCGTCTTGCCCGTGCCGCGGTCGCCGATGATGAGCTCACGCTGGCCACGGCCGATGGGAATCATGGAGTCGATGGCCTTGATGCCCGTCTGCAGGGGCTCATTCACCGTCTGACGGCGAATGACTCCCGGCGCTTTGAATTCGACCGGCCGGAATTCGGTGGTCTCGATGGGACCCTTCTCGTCGAGCGGCACACCCAGCGGATCAACGACCCGGCCGACAAGGGCTTCCCCCACGGGAACCTGGATGACGCGCCCGGTGCGCTTGACCAAGTCACCTTCCTTGATCAGAGTATCTTCACCCAGGAGTACGACGCCCACACTGTCTTCCTCGAGGTTGAGCACGAGGCCCATGACCCCGTGGGGCAATTCGACCATCTCGGCTGCGACGGCATTCTCCAGACCATGGATACGCGCGATGCCATCGCCCACCTGTAGAACCGTACCGATTTCCTGGACGTCGACCTCGGCCTCATAGTCCTTGATCTGGGACTTGAGAACGGCGGTTATCTCCTCCGGACGCAGTTTCAACTCAACCCTCCAACGTTGCCACAGGGCTTACCAGGCGGGCGCGCAGCAGATCCAGGCGATGCCTGAGACTGGCGTCCGCAATCTTGTCGCCGATGCGGAGCCTCACTCCGCCGAGAATGCTCTCGTCGACCTTCAGAGACAGCTCAACGGACTTCTCGAGAGCAGAACCGAGCGCTCGCTCGATCTCCTCTCTTACCTCATTCGCCACCGGCCGGGCGGTGATCAGCTCGACCCTCACAACGCCCTCAGCCGCCTCGACCATCTTCACAAAGAGACCTTGAGCCTCGAGAAGTATCTCCTCTCGCTGCTTGTCGACCAGCAGTTGCAGGAAGTTGCGCACCAACGGATCGCCACCTTCGGTGAGCGTGAGCAGCAGCCGTTTCTTGTCGTCGGGGCTCACACCCTTGTCGAACAGCAGCGCCCTCAGGTCCTCACTTTCCTGCACAGCCGCGGCAAACTCACCAAGGTCGCGGCCCACCGCCTCGATCTTGTCCTCCTCGGAGGCAGCCCCAAAGAGGGCCTCAGCGTAGACTCTGGCGATTATGCCGTCACTCACCCGATCCTCTTCCTCAGTTCTTGTTGACGTTCATCATCTCGATGTCGGCAAGAGCCTCTCTGATGAGACGGAGGTCATCCTCGTCCGTCAGCTTCTTGCTGGTGACCTTCTCTGCGGCCGCCAAGGTGAGATCGGCCACCTCTTCCCTGATCTCAGTGAGAGCCTGCCGAGCATCACGCTCAATCTGCTCACGGGCTTTCTCGAGCATGCGTTCAGCCTGCACCCGAGCCTCATCGATGATCTCCGCCCGCGCGGCTTCGGCCACTTTGCGAGACCGCTCGAGGATCTCCTCCGACTCCTGCCTGGCGTCGCTCAGTTGCTGGCGGTACTCCCCCAGAAGCACACGAGCCTCTTCCTTGACCCTCTCGGCGCCCTCGATAGCTTCGTGAATCTCGGCCTGACGCCTCTCTTGGATGGACATGAGAGGCTTGTACGCCAGCTTCCAAAGGATGAGGATAAGGACCACGAATGTGAGCGCAGACCAAATGAATAGTCCCGGATCTACTTCAAAG